>Ga0315268_10008076_pt1 | contig 11021 bp, 9 predicted proteins | sample C1_top_MG_FD_204535 | JGI IMG/M metagenome (GOLD analysis project Ga0315268, IMG submission 204535) | Sediment microbial communities from Yellowstone Lake, YNP, Wyoming, USA - C1_top | ecosystem: Environmental > Aquatic > Freshwater > Lake > Sediment | place: USA: Wyoming | collected 2017-08-01 | reverse complement strand
GCGCCCCGCGGCGGCGCCCGGTTCCGGGGTCGCGCCGGTGCTAGGATCGTGCAGGTCGGGATCCCATTGCGCCAGGCGCGGCCCCGGCCGGTCGTCCGCCCGCTCCACGCCCGAGGTGCGCGCCCGTGTCCGAGACAACCGCCCCGCCCCGCGCTCCGTCCCTGACCGTCTCGCGGCACCCCGCGGTGCTTCACAAGCTCGCGATCCTCCGCGACGAGAAGACCGAGCCGAAGAAATTCCGCGAGGTCGTCCGGGAGCTCTCGTGGCTTCTGGGTTACGAGGCCCTCGCCGACGCCCGTCTCCGCCCGCGTCGCGTCCGAACGCCGCTCGAGGAAGTCGAAGCTCACGAGCTCGCCGACCGGATCGGCCTCGTGCCGATCCTGCGGGCCGGCCTGGGCATGGTCGACGCCATGCTGGAGCTGATGCCCACCGCCGAGGTCTGGCACCTGGGCCTCTTCCGCGACGAGCGGACGCTCCGGCCGGTGGAGTACTACAACAAGCTCCCCGATTCCGCGACCGTCGACCTCTGTCTGATCCTCGACCCGATGCTCGCCACCGGCGGCTCGGCCACGGCCGCGATCGAGGTGCTCAAGCGCTGGGGCGCGACCCGGATCAAGCTGATCAACCTGATCGCGGCACCGGAGGGCGTCGCGGCCGTCAGCGCGGCCCACCCGGACGTGACCATCCACTGCGCGGCGCTTGACCGCGGCCTCAACGAGAAGGGCTACATCCTGCCCGGGCTCGGCGACGCCGGTGACCGCCAGTTCGGGACCGGCCGCCGCGACTGAGGCCGGCCGCTCGGACCCCGTTCGTCACGGGTGGGCGGCGGTGAGTGGGACGGCGAGGGCGACGGCGACGAGGGCGATCGATGCGACGGTCTCAACCAGCCCGACGTGGACCGGCCGGAGCCCCCGTCCGGCCGAGACGAGCCGGCGTCGCACCAGCGGCAGCGCCGCAGCGCGAGCCGTGAGCGCTGCGCCGAGCACCGCGTACGCCCAGGGAAGGAAGGCCACCGCCGCCAGCGTGATCGCTGCGTGGTAGCCGACCGCCCGGACCGCGAAGCCCACGTTGTCGCGCTCGCGAATGACCGAGCGGACCGCCAGCACCGATCCGGCCATCTCGGCCGCGACGATCGCGGTCGCTGCACCGAGCACCCACAGCCTCGTTTCTCCGGCGAGGAGCATCGCGGCCGGGGCCAGCACTGACGCCTGGGCGACGTGGGCAAGGCTGAGCGCGAGCTCGCGTGGTGTGCCGGGGCGGGCGGCGGCGAGCGTCAGTGCGCCCGCAGGGGCCACGACGATGACCGCCAGGATGAGCCGCGGCTCGAGCACGAGCAGCGGGATCCCGAAGAGGGCGGTCGCTGCCCCGTACGTTACGATCGACGGAACGTATGACGGCCGGCGCCGGGCCCGGAGCCACGCCTGGAGCGCCGCAGAGGCAAGGGAGGCGGCGACGGCGGCGACGGCGAGCAGCAGCTGCCCGGGCACGAACCCGCTGGCGGCGACGCCGACGAGGATCGGCAGGGCCAGCATGGCCCAGGCCCCGTGCTGTTGGGGCATCCACAGGCGAGCGGTCCGCCGTGGGGCACTGTCGACGGACGCGGAACGCACGCTCGGATACTACAGATCGGATTCCGAATCCGCCCTGGGTGGAACCAGTTCCTCGTCCATTGGCCGGACTCCGTGGGACCGTGGGACGAGCGCCCGCGTTCGGCGCACGTGATGGAGGCCACCCTTGCCGCGCAGCCTGCTGAACTTCCACGAGCGACACTGCCCGATCCTCGCCGTCCGCCGCCGCGTCTGCCGGCGGCGACAGGGCAACTGAGATGGGCGATTCCCCGACAAGTCACGCCGCGACCTCGGCTGGGAGCCTGAGGTCGCGGCTCTCCTACGAATACCGCGTCGGCATCGTCTTCCTCCTCGGGCTGTTCATGGAACTGCTCGACATGACGGTCGTCAACGTGGCGATCCCGACCCTCCAGCATGACTTCGGGGCGGACCTCGCCGGGATCGAGTGGGTGGTCACCGGATACCTGCTGAGCCTCGCGGTGTTCATCCCGGCCGCGGGGTTCGTCGCCGACCGGTTCGGGAGCAAGCGGACGTTCATGCTCGCCCTGGCGGTCTTCAGCGCGGCGTCGCTGGGGGCCGGCTTCGCCTGGAACCTCGACTCGCTCGTCGCCTTCCGGCTTCTCCAGGGCGTGGGCGGCGGGATGCTCACCCCGGTCGGAACGGCGATGGTCTTCCGGGCGTTTCCTCGTGACCGCCGGGCGATCGCCTCGGCGTTCGTCGCGGTTCCGGCGGCGATCGCCCCGGCCCTCGGCCCGGTCCTGGGCGCCTATCTCGTCGAGTACCAGAGCTGGCACTGGATCTTCCTGCTCAACGTGCCGATCGGCATCCTCGGCCTGTTCCTGGGCTGGCGCTGGCTGCGCGAGGATCGGGTCCACCCCCACCACCGCTTCGACGTCCCGGGCTTCGTGCTGAGCTCGACCGGCTTCGGGCTGCTCCTCTTCGGCCTGTCGCAGGCAGCCACGCACGACTGGGCGAGCCCGGGCGTCGCCGGCGCCGGCGCGGCCGGCCTGGCAATCCTTGCCCTCCTCGCCGCCGTCGAGCTTCGCAAGGCCGAACCGATGCTCGACCTCCAGCTCTTTCGCATCCGCTCCTTCGCCAGCGCCAACGCGGTGATCGCGGTCGCGATGGCGGCGATGATGGGCGGCCTGTTCCTCATTCCGCTCTTCCTCCAGGGACCGCGGGGCGAGAGCGTGCTGGAGTCTGGTCTCGTGACCTTCGCCCAGGCGCTCGGAATCCTGGCCGGCATGCCCCTGGCCGCCAAGCTGGAAGCGCGGGTCGGATCGCGCCGGCTGGTCCTGGTCGGCCTGCTCGTGATCCTTCTCTCCTCGTGGCTGTTCACCGGGATCGGACGCGACGTGGACCTCATGGCCGTCCGCGCCTGGATGGTCCTGCGGGGCTTCGGGATGGCCCTCGTCTTCGTGGCCGGCCAGCTCGCCCTCTTCGGCGACGTCCCCCACGAGCGGACCGCCCGCGCGTCATCCCTGTTCAACGTGAGCCGGCAGGTGGCCGCCTCGATCGGGGTTGCCATCTCGGCGAGCGTCCTGTCGGGCGGGATCACCACGAACCTCGCCGCGATCGGTGGCACCACAGCCGGCGCGGTCGCCCGGCTGGGCGCGCAGGTCGACGCCTTTCAGGCAGCCTTCTGGGTCCCGGTCGTGATGGCCGGCATCGGTCTGCTCGCGGCCTTGTGGCTGCCGGCGGCGCTGCCGGCCGGCGGCGCCTCGCTCATCGAGAGCCTGGCCGCCGGCGAGGGTGTCGACGAGGAGACAGCCTGCGACGAGACTGCGGCATGACGGCCGCGGCAGGACGACGCAGGATCGGCATGCGCATCCACCACCCCACCACAAAGGAGCTCGCATGGAACCCAGGATGTTCATCCCCGACTGGCGCGGGCTCGTGACGTTTGCGGCACCGCGCCCGCAGCCAACCCTCCTCCGCGACGAGGATGGCCTCCGGGTCCTGCTGGCGGGCCTGGAACCGGGCGGCGAGATTCCCGCCCACCCGGAACGGCTCGCGGTCTACCACGTGCTCGAGGGCAGCGGCTCGATGGTGGTCGACGACGAGCAGTTCGTCCTGGCTGCCGGGGCGACGGTCATCGCCCCGCGGGGGTCGCAGCGAGGGATCAGGGCGGAAACGCGGCTGGCGTTCCTCGCGGTGCGGGTTGGGCCGGACCTCGACGAGGCCGGCTGAACCGCGTTCCGCAACCCGCCCTCGGCAGGGGTGGGAAGATGGTCATCCTCAGCCCCGACGCACGAGCCAAGGGTTCTTCGATGACCGCACCCCCCGACTCGCCACTCCCGCCACAGCCTGAACCTTCGCCGGCAACCCCGGCCGCCACGCCAGGCGACCACGCCCGGCGAGCCAGCCTGGCACCCACGCTCACGCGAATGCTCCGCGAGACTGGCCGCGCCACCCGGGAAGCCCTCGTCCAGGGCGCTCGCCTGCGGACGTTCGCGCGCCATGACCTCGTGGCGGCGCAGGGAGACGCCACGCTCGTCATCTTCGTGATCGCCGGTCACCTCGGCGGCTGGCGGTCGGACGCCGAAGGCCAGCAGCACATGGTCCGGATTGCGGCTCCAGGGGCGCTGATCAACGTGGTCGCCCTTCAGGGAACCCCGTCGGTCGTGGACCTCGTCGGGCTCGATGACGGGCTCGTGGCCCTCTGGCCGGGCGATCTCGTCTTGACCCTCGCCCGCCGCGACCCTGGGCTCGGGATCGACCTCCTCGGACTCGCGCTCGCGGGCGCGGAGGGCCTGCTCCAGCGGATCGACGGGATGACCTTCGACAGCGTGACCCGTCGGCTGGCCCGGATCCTGTGGGTCGAGCGCGACCTCCTCTTTGACCCGCGCCGCCCGCTCCTCTCACGCCCCGAGCTGGCCGACCTTGCCGGGGCCACGAGGGAGATGACCGGCCGGGTGATCCGGGACTTCGAGCGCCGTGGGCTGGTGGGCCGGATCGGCCGTGGCGGCCTCGTCCTCCTCGATTCGGAGGGCCTGCGGGCCGAGGCGGGCATCGGGGAGCACGAGCCAGCCCGCTGACCCTCAGCCAGCCAGCTCCGGCAGGATCGGGTAGGGCCACAGGATCTCGCCGCCGCTTGGCGTGACGCGGTAGACGTCCTCGAAGCGGACGCCGCCGAAGCCCGGAATCGCCAGGACCGGGTGGCCGATGGTGACGGTCATCCCCTCCCGGAGGGGGAGGTTCCGGTGCGGCGGGATGATCGTCGAGGCCGGTGGCTCCTCGAAGCGCAGGCCGATCCCGTGGCCGATGCCGTAGACCCCGAGCTCGGCGAACCCGTGGCGGGCGTGGACCCCGGCGGCCCGCGCATCGAGCTCGGCGATGGTCGCGCCCGGGCGCATCGCGGGACGCACCGCATCGATGAGCTCGCGATAGGTGGCCAGGAGCTCGCTCTGTCGCTCGTCTGGCTCACCCAGCACGAAGGTCCGGGCCAGGTTCGCACAGTAGCCCTCCACCTGGGGCGTGAGATCGATCAGGGCGAGCTCGCCGTGCTCGAGGGGCCTCGGGCTCTGCCGGCCATGGAGCATGCACGTCTCGATCCCGAAGTTGACGTAGAGGGGCGTGCTCGTGCGCTCCGCCCCGGCCTGCATCATCGCGTGCAACGCCTCGGTCGCCACCTCGTGGGCGGTCACCCCGGCGCGGAGCAGCTCGCGGGCCCGATCCATCCCGAGACCGGCGATCCGCTGGGCCTCGGTCATGAGAGCAAGCTCGTCGGGGTCCTTGATCGCGCGCAGCGGGTCCATGACCGGGTCGGATGAGACGAGCTGGACCTCGGGGTTCACCTTGCGGAAGAGGTCGACGAGAAACGCCGGCGTCTCGAACCACATCTGCATGCCGACCCTGGGACGTTCTCCCGCTGCTGGCGACCCGGCCGCCGCGACGATCTCCCGCAGGCGCCCCACGACGTCGTGGATCTGGCCCCCGACCGAGCCGAAGACCTGCACCTCAGCCTTGGCGAGGCTGGCCCGCAGCTCCGGCTCCTCGCCGCTGAAGGCGATGAGCTCAGGCGGGCCCTCGAACGGGATGATGGCCCGCGGCTGCGATCGATCGGTTCCGAACAGGTAGCGGAAGTCGTCGTGGTTCATGACCACGATTGCGACCAGGCCCTCCTCGCGCATGCGGGCCTGGACCCGCGCGATGCGATCCAGACGGACGTTGATGGGGGCCTCCTCGCCGGCGACCGGCGCACACGCCGCCCGGTCTCGGGTGGCATTCTCGCGCAGGACTCGATTGTGCCCCCGACGGCTCGGGCCCGTATGTCCTCACGCCGACGGTCCCCGAATCTCGTTGGCACGTGTGGCGAGCCCGGGCGCGGGCGGCAAGGAGAGCGATCGCGGCAACGCCATGTCGCCATCAGCCACCGGAGCGCCCTCCCAGGTACGCCAGGCAGAGGGAGGGCCCGACGAACGGTTCCAGGCGCAGGGCGTCGAACGGCGCATCGAGCTCCCGGAGGACGCCACGCATCATCCCCAGGTGGACCCCGCAGACCACCTCGCCGTGGTCGCGCGCCAGGGTCCCGAACGGGCACTGGCGCAGACGGATGGGCTGGCCGTCGGTCACCGGCGCCTCCGGAGCAAATCCCGCCTCGTCGAGCAGCTCCACGAGCCGCCCGATCGCGCTGGTCGCAGGAACCGACTCCGTTGCCTCGTGTGCCAGCGCCCGGCCCCAGCGCTCGCCGGCCACCAACGCCACGCCAACGCCGTCGGGCCACCGGGCGACCTGCTCGGCCAGGACGCCCGCGAGCGCCCGATACGCCGCCGGGTCCTGCTCGTCCGATCCGGGCTCCGCCGCGTAGCGGAGGGCCGGCCGTCCCCGGCCGACCGGCGGCGCGGTATCGCGCACCGCCAACCCGGCTTCCACGAGCTGGTCGAGATGCTGACGGACGGTGTTCGGGTGGAGCCCCACGGCTTCCGCCAGCTCCCGAACGCCCATCGGACGCGCGGACCGGCCGAGCACCGTGAGGAGCCGAGCTCGGCTGATCCCGGCCAGGACGCGGTGGCGCTGCTGCGGCGATCCCATGGCTTGCATTTTGCACTATTATCTACGTGCAAATCAAGGGTCATGTCGCTCGAAGGAGAACGATCTGCTGCTCCCCGCGCTCCTGGCGGATCCGGATCGGTCGCTCCGAAACCTCGGCGCCGAACCACGGCGCGTCGTCATGACCAAGCGCATATGACCCCCGGCACGCGGACCTGGGACGACATCAAGAAAGGGGCGAACACGTGTCGCAACCGAACCCCACGCACGAGCTGCCGGATGCGGTGACCGCGCCGGTGGCGGAGCCACGGGTCCTCGTGAGCCGGCGGGCCGTCCTGCGAAACGGCGGCCTCCTCGTCGGCGGCGTCGGAGCGGCGGCGTTCCTGGCAGGCTGCGCGCAGGCCGGCGCGGCCGCGTGGACCTACCCTCCCCCACCGGCCTCGCCCGCGGGGGCGCCGCCAACCGGCGGGTCGACCACGACCCCGGCGCCGCTCACGCCGAGCCCGGTGGCCGCGGTGGCGTCTGCGAGCCCGCCCGCCATGGCGGGCGCCATGCCCTCGCCGTCAGGCTCTGTCGGCGGGCACGATCCGAGTCCGTCTGACTTTGCGGTGCCGCCGCCCTATCGGCCGGCGCTCTCCACGCCGGTCGAGTTCAACCTCACGTCCAATGACGGCCCGAGCCAGACGATCCTCATCGCGCGGTCGCCGGACAAGGAGTACCGCTCGATGAACTTCGGCGGCCAGGTGCCGGCGCCGACGTTGCGGATCACCGAGGGCGACACGGTCCACTTCACGCTCACCAACCAGGGCACGATGCCGCACTCGATCGACTTCCACGCGGCGCAGATCGCCTGGAGCAGGGCCTACCAGGAGGTTGCACCGGGCGCTTCGGCGAGCTTCGACTGGACGGCCAAGTACCCAGGCGTCTTCATGTACCACTGTGGGGCCGCGCCGGTCCTCATGCACATGGCCGACGGGATGTACGGCATGGCGATCGTCGATCCGAAGGGGGGCCGCCCGCCGGCGCGCGAGTACGTCATCGTGCAGAGCGAGTTCTACGGCTCCGGCGGCGAGTACGCGAAGATGCTGACCGATCCACCCGACGTCGTGGTCTTCAACGGCCAAGCCCTCCGCTACAAGACGACGCCGCTCGTGGCCACGGCGGGTGAGCTCGTGCGCATCTTCATCGTCAACGCCGGCCCGAACTCGTCCTCCGCGTTCCACGTCATCGGCGCGCTGTTTTCCCATGTCGAGGCCGACGGCAACCCGGCCAACGCCCAGGGCATGCGCCAGACGATCGAGGTGCCGCCCGGCGACGGCGCCCTTGTCGAGCTCACGTTCGCGGAGCCTGGCACCTATCCCTTCGTGACCCACAAGTTCAGCGATGCCTCGAAGGGCGCCACCGGACTGTTCAAGGTCAGCTGAGCTGGATCGGCCTGGAGGGAGGGGTCAGCGACTCCCTTCGGCAGCGCCGATCGCCAGGCGTGGCGGCCGTGCCACCGGCCGGACCGTCACCCAGACGGGGGGACGCTCCCCCACCGGACCGGGATGACTCGGCGTTTCGCCGGGTCCAGCCAGGAGATCCCCGGCTCCAGCGGTGGCGGCGTCCCGAGTTCGAGCGCCCGAGCCCAGCCAGTCGACGAGCCGGGGAATCGCGACCGGAGCAGGGACGGGTAGCGCGCGAGGAGTGCCCGGTTCTCGGCCGTCGGGCGGACCAGCCAGCCGTGCCCGGCAACCAGACGTGCGGCCGGCTCCTGAGGTCGAGGTGGCCCGCGTCCGATGGCTCGACCCACGTTGAGAGCGGGACGCCGACCCCGAGGCCGCGCTCGATTGCCGAAACGCGCGCCTGACTGAGCCCGACCTGCCGGCCGAGCGCCGCCTGGGAGAGCCGGCACCGTCGTCGGCCGCAGCGGACCGCGGCGCGGAGCGTTGCCGCGAGCGCCTGCGCCTCGCGGTCGCCTGCGACGCGGTCCGGTCGCCGTGGGTTCGATCGCACCATAGTTGCGAGAGTGTTCATTCTCGCGCTCTACGCGCGCTTATCGCGCGGGAGTGCCGGGCAGCACACGGGTGGAGGCCCGCGAGCACGCTCCGGGGACCTCCGATCGTGCTCGGACGGCCTCCGCGGTGGGCTTCGTCGATTGATTGCGGCCGCCCGTCGGCCCGGACGCGGCGACCGTGGGATGCCGTCGCGTCGCGGTTGCTCCCCGGCCCAGGCGCGCCTGCTCCGCGTCCGGGGTTGCTCCAGCTCGCTCCCCGGCCGGAGAGCCCATGCCGGCCGCACCAACGAGCGAGGCCGGCCCAAGATGGGCCGGCCTCGCGGATTCTCGAGGTGAGCGAACGGCCGCAGGACGCCTGCCGCCCGCGGCGACGTACCGCTGCGGCTACTTGCCGCCCGCGTTGAGCGTGACGGTGAGCTTCTGGTAGGCAGCGCCCTTCGTGTCCACGGAAGAGCCGAGGGCATCGAGAGCCGCCTTGGCGAGATCCGTCCGGTAGGCGCCGTCCGCCGGTGCCGCCTTGAGGATCCCGTACTTGGTTGCGATGTCGACCGTCTGCGCCCAGGCGGCAGGGTCGATCTGGCCGATGCCGTTCGGGGACGGCCAGATCAGCGCGTTGATCTCGTTCATCATCCACAGCTGGTGGCTGGCGCCAAGCTGGGAGCCGGCCTTCGTGACGATGTCGGCGCACTTCTGGGCGTTGTCGCGGCAGTAGATCCAGCCCTTGTACGTGGCGGTCAGGAACTTCGTCGCGATGTCCGCGTTGCCGGCCGCCTTGAGCCAGCTGTCACGGGCGAAGACACCGTCCTGGAGCATCGCGGTCCCGATCGACGGGTCGTTGAAGTCCATGACGTTGAGGTCGGCCGGGGTGAAGAGCACGCCGGTCTTCGGGTTCACCGTCTCGAGGACCTGCGCGTACTCGTTGTAGATCATCGCCTGCGCGGCGTCGAGGTCACCCTGGACGAACGCGACCATGTCGAAGTTCTGCTTGATGACGTTCTCCTTGGTCGGGTCCAGCCCGGCCTTGGTGAGCGCCGCGAACAGCTCCGGCTCGTTGCCGCCCAGCCAGGAGCCGATCTTCTTCCCGCCCAGGTCCTTGGGCGTCAGGATGTTCTTGTCCTTGAACGAGACCATCCGCGTCCCGGACCGCTGGAGGATCTGGGCGATCCACACGAGGTCAGTCCCGCCCTCGCGCGACTGCAGGGTCTTCGGGACCCACGAGACGCCCAGGTCCGCGCCGCCGGAGGCGACCACCTGGAGGTTGTTGACGTCCGGGCCGCCGGCAAGGATCGTGAGATCCAGGCCCGCGTCCTTGTAGTAGCCCTGGTCCAGCGCGGCGTAGTAGCCGCCGAACTGTGCCTGCGGCACCCACTGGAGCTGGAGCTTGACCGGGATCAGTGCCGCGGCCGAGGGGCTTGCGCTCCCGCTCGAGCACGCTGCGGCGACCACCACGACCCCGACGAGCAGACCCGCCATCCGTGCGGACTTCTTCACCTGTTCTCCTCCCTGTTCGCGCCTGCGTCCCGGTCGTCCGGAGCCCCACTCGGCCTGACCGTCCCGGGTCGATCGTCCCTCACCTCACCTCGGCGTCCGGATCGTCACCCCCTCTCGCATCTCAGGCATCGTGGCCGTCGGCGCGATGCCAGGGGATCGCGATCCGCTCGAGAACGAGCACCGCCGCGAAGAAGGCGGTCCCGATCAGGCAGGCGCACACGATCCCGGCCCACGCGTTGGGGTACCGGAAGAGGTACGCCTCGGAGCTGATGTAGATGCCCAGCGAGTACCGCGGGCCGCCGAAGTACTCCCCGATCACGGCCCCGATGACGCTGAGCGTGGCCGCGATGCGGAGCGAGGTGAAGACGAAGGGAAGCGCGTTCGGGATCCGGACGTGACGGAAGGTGTCCACGTCGCCCGCCGCGTACGAGCGCATCAACTCCAGGGCCGATGGCTCCACGCTCATGAGGCCGCGGACCGTGTTGACCATCACCGGGAAGAAGACCATCAGGGTGACGATGAAGACCCGGGCCAGTGGGTTCTCGACGCCGAACCAGGCGCTGGAGATCGGCGCCATGGCGATGATCGGGATGGAGCTTGCGGCGATCGCGACCGGCATCAGCGCTTCGCGCGCCGTGGCCCAGCGGGCAGTCGCGAATGCCGCCACGACCCCAAGCGTCACGCCGACCACGAAGCCCGCCAGAGCCTCGCCGCCCGTATAGACGATCCCCTTCTGGAGGACCGGCCACTGCTCCGCGAAGGCCGTCACGATCGTGGTGGGCCGCGGGAGGAGGAACTCCGCGACGCCGAGCGTCCCGAGGAGGAACTCCCAGAGCAGCAGGACTACGACCGCCGCGCCGATCGGCGGCAGGAGCGCGCGAAGGCGCCCCGCGGCCACGGCGTGGCCGGCCGGGGGAGGCGGGACGCGGACGGAAGCGGCCGTCACGCGATGCCTTCGGCCCGGATGCGCGCGT
>Ga0315268_10008074_pt1 | contig 11021 bp, 11 predicted proteins | sample C1_top_MG_FD_204535 | JGI IMG/M metagenome (GOLD analysis project Ga0315268, IMG submission 204535) | Sediment microbial communities from Yellowstone Lake, YNP, Wyoming, USA - C1_top | ecosystem: Environmental > Aquatic > Freshwater > Lake > Sediment | place: USA: Wyoming | collected 2017-08-01 | reverse complement strand
GGCTTGACATGAAATCGCATAGAATTCAACAATATGATATTGTGGAAGTAACCTTTATAGCAACGTTCTCCGTTTGAGATATTGAGTGAGTAGTTAAGAGAGGAAGGAAAACTGCTTTGCTGACAAAGCAGGGTCTAATGAAATTCAAATCTAGAGCTCGCAAGAACGGAGCATGGTATGAAACATTATCAAGGACAGAGAGGGCCATAATAGACCTAACAATAAAATGTGTAGAGAAAATCAGAAGCCCAACACTGGCAAAAACCATCACAAGAATAATCGGAAAACTTGCTGAGACCCTGCAGAAGACCTTTATCGAAAGGGCGCAAGAAATCGGAACTGAAATATCAAAAAGGATAGTCGAAATCGCCCAAGAATGGGGAAACAAGAAATCCTCAGAATGGGAAACAGACGACGACTTCATCAAATTTCTCGGAGTAACGGCGCTCAACACCTGAGAAGCCTCACTCCACAAAAGCTTGAGCACAGGAAGAAACAAAGGTTGATAGTAGCAGGCATACCCGCCTACAACGAGGAAAAAACGATAGCCCAAGTCATACTGAACGCCCAAAAACAAGTCGACGTAGTCGTCGTATGTGACGACGGCTCTCAAGACATGACAGCTGAAATCGCCCAAAGACTAGGCGCGGTTGTAATAAGACATGAGAGGAATCTAGGTTATGGAGCGGCTATACAGAGCCTCTTTGAGAAAGCCAAAGCATTGAACGCTGACATACTTGTAACGTTGGATGCCGATGGGCAACATGATGCGAAAGAAATGCAAACAGTGATTCAACCGGTAATTGAAGGCAAGACAGACGTTGCAGTCGGCTCCAGATTTCTCAATGGAGCCAGAGGAATACCTCTCTATCGACGTTTTGGAATCAAATTTCTGACAAAAGTAACAAACGGAAGGCGCAGCACAGAACATAAGCTTACAGATGCCCAATGCGGCTTCCGAGCGTATAACAGGCGGGCTATTGAAGGACTTGACTTGCGTGAACCCGGCATGGGAGTCAGCGTTGAAACTCTCTTGCAGGCCAGAAATCAAGGTTTGACAATTGCCGAGGTGCCCGTTGAAGCGCATTATCACGGTTTGGATACATCAACTCATAACCCAATTAAACACGGATTGAGTGTTATAGACACAATAATTCGACTCGTGGTTGAAGAGAGACCTTTAGTATACATTGGTATACCAGGCGCATTTCTTCTCATCGCCGGAATTTCATTCGGAATATGGACACTGCAATTGTTTGCAGCAGAGCGCAGGATAGTAACAAATGTTTTATTGTCTTCAATTGCGTTTTCGCTACTAGGAATCTTCTCCATATTTACTGCAATAACCTTGTTTGCAATAATAAGACAGAGAGAACGACTCCAACGTTCCCGCTGAAGCATAGAAAGAAGCACAGGCATTTTGTTAAACATCTTAACAATTGACTTTGAAGAATGGTATCATCCAGAATATGTGCGCGACAAAGCCAAGGCAAGTAGAGAAGATTATTCATCTCAAGACCTGCAAAAAACATTCGAATTACTCGAAAAACATGACTGCACAGCCACATTCTTTGTGTTAGGCGAAATAGCCAAGAAACATCCAAACCTCATAACCCAAATTGAAAAAATCGGATGCGAAATTGCATTTCACGGATATGACCACCAACCATTGTCCCAAAAAACCGCTGTAACACTACGGCAAGAAGTCAACGAGTTTCGAGCGGCGATTGGCAAGGGTTGTGTGGGGTTTCGTGCCCCCTCGTTCTCTCTGAACAACGATACAAAATGGGCTCTAGATGTGCTCGAAGAAAGTGAATTCAAGTATGACTCAAGCATATTTCCCGCAAGCACGCCCCTCTATGGAGTGAGACATGCCCCAACTAAACCCTACAAACCAAGCCATGCTGATGTGGGCGTTGAAGATGAAAGAGCCAAACTCTGGGAATTCCCGTTACATGTATATTCTTCACCTGTTTTGAGACTTCCAATGGCTGGCGGTTTTTACCTACGATTCTTTCCTCTCAATCTCATAGTTAGGTCAATAAAGAAAGCAAACAAGAATGGGCGTCCGGCAGTTGTGTTTGTTCACACTTGGGAACTGAATCTGGAAACGCCAAAACTGAGACTTGGACCCTACAGGTCTTTTGTAACCTATCACAATCTGGAAAAAACTACATCAAGACTCGATCGAATACTTTCCAAGTTTGAGTTCACTAGCATTCAGAACTATATGAAAGAAAAAGGTTTATCGTAATTGGCCGTGTCAGATGGAGCACACTTGGACGAGGTGGCACAGGAATTCGACTTGTACTATAGAGGAGAAAGAGACGCTCTCAGACGAGCAATCGACAAAATCTTCAGGAAAGCCATGACCGAAAGGATCGACCTTACACTCGAAGAATGCAAGAACATCAGCGGAAAGAAGGTTCTAGACGTCGGTTGCGGAACAGGGCGGATGACGGTTCAACTCGCAAAACAAGGCGCAAAGTTGGTTAGCATTGACGCCTCTCAAACCCCTATAGATGTAGCAAAGTTAATGATCAAGAAAGAAGGGCTCATGGATAGATGCATCTTCATCCGTGACGATTTTGCAAAACACGTCTTTAACGAAAAATTCGCTGTCTCACTTGCTTTGGGGTTCTTCGATTATACCGAAGACGCAGCATTTCACTTAAAGAAAATGAGATCGATAACCACTGAAAAATGTATAATGTCTTTTTCAGCTAAATTTGCTTTCCAAGTTCCCTTGAGGGTCATTTGGCTTCGCAGCAAAAAGAGTCCCGTCTACTTCTACACAAAAAAGGAGTTAAAGCGTCTCCTTTCACCACATTTCTCACATTTCAAGATAAAGAACATAAGCGCTGGATATTTCTGCGTAGGCTCTGTCTAACTTCAGGTTTCGGCTTAAGAGATACGTGCAGAACTAATGGGCTCAACTCCGATTACGCTGGAGGCAAAGGCATAATTGCCTAGTGTTTTTGAATGTAATGACGCGAACCTTTGGGACTTCTTATTCGAGAGTAACTCGTCTGCAAGCGCCTATCTTACGTGGGAATACGGTGAAGCACTGTGCCAGACATGTGGTTATAGAAAGCACTATTTGATGTACGGTTTGGGCAGCGATATTGTCGGCGCGCTTCCATTAATTCACGTCAAGAGCATGCTTTTCGGCAATCGTCTTATTTCACTTCCCTTCTGCGAATACGGAGGCCCTTTTCTCCAACCACACCTGAAACCCGAGGAAGCAACAGACGCCACAAAAAAACTTCTTGGCGCAGCTGATGATTTAGCTAACCATCTTAACGCAGACTACATTGAACTGAGGCATCCATCAGTAACAGATGAATCGGCACTTATCAACGGAGGTTATGACGAGCAGCAATCTTACGTAACTTTTCAAATCGAACTCACAAGAGGAAACAAGCAGCTTTGGAATTCATTAGACAAAAAAACCAGAAACGCCGTGAGAAAATCTCAGAAAAGCGGGCTGGAAGCACAGGAAGTCAACGAACCTGCCCAATTGAAAGAATATTATGTGCTCTATCTTCAAACGCAAAAGAGACTAGGTTCTCCACCTCACAGTCTTAAACTCTTCGAGAATCTCTTCTCAGCATTTTCAACCAGCAAGAAAATGCGAATGATTCTGGCAAAACTTCAGGGCCAGCCTGTCGCGGGCATAACAGTCTTCTGCCATGGCAACAACGTTTTCTGGTGGAACAATGTCTCAGACATCAAGCATCGGAGCCTCAATCCAACCAACCTGCTATTATGGAACACAATTGAGTGGGCCGTCGAAAACGGATACAAAACAATGGATCTGGGAAGAACACGGAAGCCTTCAACAAGTTACGAATTTAAAAGCGGTTGGGGCGGCGAGGAAAAGCCTCTTACAGACTACGTGCGCTTTCTGTCTTCCCACAAAGGGGAGCTTCCCGATCCTTCGCAGAGCAGGTATCAGTTTCTGTCAAGTGTGTGGAGCTTTCTACCAGTTGCCGTTGCGAAGAGAATTGGACCACGAATCATCAAAGGCATAGCACTTTGAGTTCAGCTCAGAATATTATGAAAATGATTCCAAGAACTGCCATACCCGTCGGCAACAGGGAGATTGCAGTTCTTATTGAGGCACTGCTTTCAGGCAATGCGCTACGCGGACAGCAAGTTGAAGAGTTTGAGCGGGAGTTTGCCCACTATTTGGGCGTTGGCCGTGCTTACGCCTTCAACTCAGGAAGAACAGCCTTGTCTGTGGCTCTTCAAGCTTTAGAGCTTGAACGTGAAGCAGAAGTGCTTGTTCCCGCCTACACTTGCGCCATCGTTTTTGAAGTTGTTCTTCGCCTCGGCTTAAGAGTTGTTGCGGTGGACGTTGATCCCGAAACCTACAACATTAACCCAGACCTCATCTCAAAGTCTATCACACCCAACGCTCGTGCTATTGTTCCAATTCACTTGTTTGGGCAACCGTGCCAAATGGACAAAATCATACAGATCGCTGAGAAATATGGCTTGAACGTGATTGAAGACGTGGCACAGGCTCTTGGCGCGACATACAAGCAAAGGAAAGTGGGCACATTTGGCGACATGTCAATTTTCAGTTTTGGTCCTGGGAAGAGCATCACGTCGGGTCAAGGAGGAGCCCTAGTCATCAACAATCCACAACTCGAGGACAAAGTTGCGCAACTCCAAGTGCAGTTGAAAATGCCTGATTCAGATTGGAACCTAACGTTAATTCGAAATGTCCTAGCCATGAAAATGTTTTCGAAGCAACATCTCTACAAAACAATAAGGGGCCGCTTGGAAGAAAGTTTACTCAAGGATGACGAAGCCATTGTAGAAAACTGCATGAGACTGATACACCAAGGCAAATCCGCTGCAGTCAACCCTACTGTTAAGATGGCTAAAATGCCAGCGTTCTCCGCTGAAATTGCAAAGACCCAACTGAAAAGAATTGACAGCCTAAATGAAAAAAGAAGAACAAACGCTGCCGAACTGTCAGCTTTGTTGGCTGGCTCAGAACATTTCATATCGTTGCCTCGAACTTACGATGGTCTTGAGCACACTTTTACCCGTTACACAACTAGGGTCCTAAAAGGTCCTCGGGAAACTCTGATGGCTAGACTTCTAAAGCGTGGAATCGACACTGAAAGACCGTATTTCTACCTTCCAAAAGTGCTTAGGGCTATGAAAGCTGAGAGTCCAGTTGCCATCGCCTTGTCGCAGTCTGCCCTCACATTACCCAACCATCCGCTTATAAAATCCTCAGACATAGTTAAAATAGCAACCGCTGTCACAAGCGAACTCAAATTCAACCCGAGAGGAAAGTCAAACAATTGAACGGCGGAAATGGTTGGAGAAAGTTCAAGGTTGCGCGGCGACGACTAGTAACTCACATTTTGCAGACCCTAGCGTTCATTGCGCCTTGGCCACTCCGACCCAGTCTTCATCGAGGTCGCGGCGTAAAAATTGGCAAAGACGTGTACTTTGGCTCACTTGTGGTTTTAGACGACGCCTACCCAGAGTATATTACCATTGAAGACGGTGTTCAAGTTAGCGCTGGGGCAAAAATCGTCACGCATGACTCAAGTTTTCACAACGCCTTTGAAGGAAAACTCCCTACATTCATTGGACCAGTGGCCATAAAACGAAATGCATACATCGGCTCTGGCGCATTGATTCTGCCCGGCGTCACCATAGGCGAAAACTCGATAGTTGGAGCAGGCGCAGTCGTCACGTCAAATATTCCCTCTAGGTCTGTCGCGGTCGGTGTGCCAGCAAAAGTCGTCGGAACAGTGGATGACAAAGTGGCAAAATTCCTCTCTCGGAAAGGGCTTTTCCTCTGGAAATACTATGAAGCACCTCGCCAGTTAACCGAACAGGAAAAAGAAAACCTCAAAGACGATCTCTAGGTCAACGACTTTGAACATCCTTTTTGCATCCGAGTATTATCTTGCCAACCCTGACTTCGTCAAATTGTCAACGGAGTTGACGAAAAGAAAACATTCGATCAGTGTGGCGACATCAGTAAGAAATTTTGACAAACGTGAGTTCGCCCCAGGAATTAAAGTGTTTGAGATAGAACCATTAGCGACAATCCACAGCGTACCTCACTCGTTGTCCTTTCCACTTCGGAAAATTCACAAGATCGTCGAAAAGCTGGGCATCCAAATAATTCACGGATTAATGGACTATTCAACGAATACAGCTGCAGCTTCTCTCGTTTCAAAGGCGGCAAGTATACCGTTCGTCTACACAGTACAAGGCATGGGCACCCGAACAGACCGAGTTGTTATCGACACTTTGGCAGAGTTCTACGATTGGACAATCGAGCGCTTCATTTCCAACAATGCGAAAAAACTCATTTTGCTGTCGAGAAGCTTGATTTCCAGAACACGTAAATTAGGCGTTCCCGACGAAAATGTGGTCATTATCCCATCTGGAATTGATAGTGTTCGCTTTGACTCTGAACGTCGAGAAGTTAGGGAGAAAGCAGCTCAGCTGCGAAACGATTTAGGGGTCAAGCCTGACGATTCGGTGGTTGGCTATGTTGGAAGACTGGTTCCTGCGAAAGGTCTACTGCACCTTCTCGAGGCTGTTGCACGGCTAAAACGCACTCAACCCAACATAGTCCTTTTGATAGTTGGGGAAGGCACAGAGAAACGCAAGCTTCAAGCTAAGGCTGATGAGCTGAGAATAAAAGCCCATTTTGTTGGATACCAGACGGACACCCCACCCTACTATGCTCTTATGGATGTTTTTGTGTTGCCGTCCTTTTTCGAGGGTTTACCAGGCGTTGTCTTAGAAGCCATGGCTATGGAAAAGCCAGTTGTGGCCACAAGAGTTGGAGGCACCACTGATTTGATCTCAAACAGCGAAAACGGTTTCCTAGTCCCTCCAGGAAACTCTGAAAAAATAAAATCTTCCCTTGAACGGCTTATTTCACAGGATGATTTGAGACTAAGTATGGGCAGGATGAGTCGAGAGATAGTTAAGAAAGGCTTTCTCTGGAGCAACATCGTGGACAGAGTTGAAACGGTTTATAAAGAAGTAGTTTATGAATGATACCAACAATTCCAGAAATGAACAGACAATCCAGTTCTTCAGAGGAGAAACCTAGAAAATGAAGGTAATGCAGATTCCACCGACCAAGCCTTATTTTCCAGCAGCGGACGTTCAAAGAATCAAAAGCGATGTAGAGAAAATAATCAAGTCAGGCATGCTCACGCTGGGCGAGTACACAAAACGGTTTGAAACCGAATTCTCGAAGTTGTGCAACACTAAATATGTGATAGCCGTGAATTCAGGAACCAGCGCATTGGAAATAGCTCTACGATCCATCGGCTTAAAACATGGCGACGAGGTTCTTGTGCCAACAAATACTTTCGGCGCTTCAGCGGCGTCGGTCATTTTCGCGGGTGGAAAACCCGTCCTAACTGACATCGACGCCGATTCACTGTGCATTGATGCTGCAAATGTTCAGAAGAGACTAACAGACAAGACGAGAGCCGTTATGGCGGTTCACATCGGCGGCCTGGTCTGCCCCGGTATAAAGGCTTTGAAAGAGTTGTGCCAAGACCATCATTTAGCTTTAATCGAAGACGCGGCTCATGCGCAGGGAAGCGCTGCGGACAAGCAGATGGCGGGTTCGTTTGGAGATGCTGGCTGCTTCAGTTTCTATCCAACCAAAGTGATAACAACCGGCGAAGGCGGCATGATAACCACAGATAACGCAGAAATTTTGAGAAAAGCTGTAATTTTGAGGGATCAGGGCAAGGAAAGCTTCAGCAGCAACGTAATCGTGGAGTTAGGCTACAATTGGAGGATGGGAGAAATTAATGCAGCCATCGGGCTGACACAGCTTAAAAGGCTGCCAGGTTTCATCAAGCAAAGAAATAAGATTGCTCGTTACTACGATCAAAAGCTTTCAAAGATTAGAGAGTTGAAGCCTGTGAAGACGCCGCCTAAATTCGTGAACAATTACTACAAGTATACTGCGCTTTTATCGTCGGAGATTTCGCGAGATGATCTCAAACAGAAATTGAGGGAGAAAGGCGTCAGACCTGGAGGCGAGGTTTATTGGCCACCCTTACACATGGAACCCATCTATCAGCGGCTGCTCGGAGTTAAGGAAGGCGACTTTCCAGTAGCTGAAGACGTTTGCCCAAGAATGATTTGTTTGCCCATGTACAGTCAAATGACTATGGGCGAAGCCAAATATGTGATTGAGATAGTCAATGAGGTTCTTGAAAGACTTTCGAGGTAGCTGGTGAAGATCTCAATGAGAGTCTTAGTAACTGGCGGTTCAGGCTTCATAGGTAGTCATGTGGTTGACAAACTGGTTGAAAACGAGTGTGAAGTGCGTGTCTTCGATAGGATCAAGCCCCTTCGAGAAGACGTGGAATGGTTTAACGGCGATTTGCTGAATGAGAAGGATGTTCTTGAAGCGTGTAAAGACATTGAAGCAATTTTCCATTTGGCAGCAATCGCCGATGTGAATGTTGCTTTGTCAAATTTCGACCTTTGCTTGATGGTTAATGAAATGGGAACCATGAATTTCTTGAAATCCGCTACGGCTGAGGAAGTGGAACGAATAGTTTTGGCGTCTACCGCTTGGGTTTATGGAAGAAGCAAGGGTGTAATAAACGAAGACACGCCTATTCCGTTTCCCGAGCACATTTACACTAAGACCAAAATTGGGCAGGAGCAGTTGTTGTATTCGTGGCATCAGCATCACGGTTTGCCCTACACGATTTTGAGATACGACATTCCATATGGTCCTCGGATGAGGTCGAACATGGCAATTTCCATATTCGTTCGAAGAGCAATGAGAAAAGAGCCTATAACCATCTTTGGTGATGGCAAGCAAGGGCGCTGCTGGATTTACGTAGAAGATCTGGCCGAGGGCAATGTTGCCGCGTTGGCCGAGAGTGGCAAGAACCAGATTATCAATTTGGCTGGTCCAGAGTTTGTCACTATGAATCAGATTACTGAAGCCTTGAAAGAGATTTTTGGCGACATCCCTGTCAAGTATGAGCCTGCGAGACCGCATGACTTTGAAGGCTCAATAACAAACATTGAGAAAGCCAAAAAGCTACTCAAATGGAAGCCTAAGACGCAGTTTAGGAACGGGCTTCGCAAATACGTGGAATATGTTAAGAGCACGAGTTCTGAGAGTTAATTGCTGTTCATTGGCACCTTTTTTTGGATCAGATACAACCTAGCCTCTCTCCCTCTCTGGTTTTCGGCATTCTTTGAATATTTGGCTCCAAACATGTCTGCCTGCACAATTTTGCCTACAGCTTTTCTTGGTCGCTGAAGATGGCTAATTTGAAGAGGAGTTTTTGTTTCGTCACTGAAGCTGACCTCGATAGAGAAGCTGCGGGAGGAGTAATTGCGGAAAAGCAAATGCTGCATATACTTGGAAAGTTCGGTGACGTGCAGGTCATTTACCTTCAGAGGAAAAAACGAGGGTCCACATTGCTAGCTCTTCTACTTCTTAACCTTGAAATATTGAAGAGCTTTTCCAAAGATTACGATGTTTACTTTTGCAGGGGGCTGGTCACTAGCTTTTCTGTGTTGTTCTTGAGGTTGTTCAGAAAAAGAGTGAAGGTTGTACACCGCACGCCGTTGCCCTCAGCTGCGGGTGAAGTCAGGTATCTGGGCTACAACAAGCTGGAGGCTTTGGTTCGTTATGGCATTTTTCACTTTTTGGACAAAGTAGTGCTTCCTAGGGTAGACGCAGTTTGCATTCCATTTTCAGAATACACAAGTGATCTTCAAGCGATGGGTGTTAAGAAAGACAGGATCTTTGTTGTTCTGCATTTTTATGTCGAAGAAGATTTCTTCAAGCAACCCATAAAAAAGACTATTGATGAAAACTTCAAAATTTGTTCCGTTAGCGGTTTTCATTTGTACCATAACCTCTTTGCCTTAATTGAAGCTTTTGAAATACTTGCCAAGTCTGAGAAGGGATCTGAGTTGTTTCTGGTGGGAGATGGAATACTGCGTCCTTTTGTAGAGAAAAAGATTGCAGAGAAGAGCCTGGCTGAGAGAGTCAAGTTTACAGGGAAGATCCCGCACTTATCTGTGCCCTCTTTCCTTGCTAAAATGGATGCTTTCGTGAGCGTGTCCCGCACACCCGCAATATCGGGTAGCTTACTAGAGGCTGCGGCTGCGGGAAAGGCGATCATAGCAGTTAAGAAAAGCGAAGGCACAATAATGGATTATTATTTTCGACCAGGGATAGAAACATATGTTGTAGACAGTTTCTCCTCCGACCAAATTGCAGAAGCCATGCGCTCGCTCTATCATGACTCACAGCTCAGAATTACCTTAGCGACAAAAGCAAGAGAAGCTGCTCAAAGGTATTTCACACAAGATGTCGCCTTGCAGCAATATTCTAGTTTACTAAACGAAATCTGCAGAGGCTCAAAGTGACAATTAAATGGCTGCCAGAATCACGCATCTTGCATAGCTCAATAAATTAATTCTTCCACGGAGACAGAGTTTGGTCACCGTAGTTTATTCGCACGATGGAAACAACCAGTATGACTTGCTTTTCCTTGATCACCTGGCGAAAAAGAATCTGGTTTATTTGCTCACCTTTTACAGGAATCCAACATTTGTCTCTCCTAAGACCAGAATTATGAAATTGCCTGGGATACTTTCCGCGCCAACTCAGAAAGCAGAGGGACTTTACATGTATGCTTTTTTTCTGCCACGGGCACTTCTCCTAAGAATATTTTGCAGAATTGTTAAGCCCCATATTGTTCTAGGTAACATGGCAACGAAATACGGCTTCTACACGGCAGTGTCCAGGCTCAGACCCTTCTTGCTAATCATCTGGGGATCTGACATCCTAATAGCGCCTAAACGTTTCTTTCTTTTCCGTTTGATGGCTCAATACACCCTGAAAAAGGCAGATGCCGTTATCGTCGACAGCGATGTACAAAAAAAAGCAGCGCTGCAGCTTGGGTGTGACCCTAAGAAGATCTTGAAATTTCCATGGTTCAATACAAGCAGCGTTAAAG
>Ga0315268_10008072_pt1 | contig 11023 bp, 9 predicted proteins | sample C1_top_MG_FD_204535 | JGI IMG/M metagenome (GOLD analysis project Ga0315268, IMG submission 204535) | Sediment microbial communities from Yellowstone Lake, YNP, Wyoming, USA - C1_top | ecosystem: Environmental > Aquatic > Freshwater > Lake > Sediment | place: USA: Wyoming | collected 2017-08-01 | reverse complement strand
ATAGTATTTCCCATCAAACTATTCTGATAATTGTAAGGACTCTTATTTGAATATCCCCATAAAACAAGAGAAGGGCTATTGGTAATGAATACATTCCCCTTGCCTAACGATGATTTTAATCCAGATTGACTAAAAGATGTGAGATATACAACGTTCATAGGATCTGTATCCCGAATCCCTGCTGTGTGAGTATCGCTACCTGCAAAAGCGTAACTCTTTTGATTTGCTAAAATCCTCCTTTTCCAGAATTCTAAGGCTCCTGGATTATTAGTTACAGAATTATAATAGTCCCCATTCCAAATCTCAACTCCCGTTTCTCCATATACGTTTTCAGTTTCCCAATCCCAAGCCACAGAAGTGGGATGATTGATTATTGGGATTCCACCGCGGTTCTTGACTTCATTTATTCCATTTTGTGAACTATATTGATTCAAACAATAATCTGGTAAATAATTCATATTAGAAATTATCCCATGAGAACCCAAATGGGCGACTCTTTGATTGTACAGGCAAAGAGGGACCTCATCCAAACTATTTGCATCATCATCTCCTACTGTGACTTCTTCACTCGCCATTAATATGTTAGACCCATTGGGATATCCATAAGTAGTACTCTGAGAAAGAACATTATTCCATTCAGTATTATTTAGACAATAACTATGGTCTGTGAATGAAAGCCATCTTCTTCCAATATTGTAAGCTTGAACAGTTAATTCCAAGATGGTATAACCTGAATAAGAAATAGTAGATTCTAAGTGACAATCGTCCCCTGTCCCCAATGTACGGTCATAGCCGATATATGTGCTATATCCAGTATGAACATGCAAGTCTCCATAATACCATCCGGTTCCAACTGATGGAGGGGACAATATAGCATTTTCTTGGGTAATCTGTGTTCCTTCCTCTATGGTATGGCTGGCAAGGGGGGAAGTATCTTGATTATGACATCTTTTGTAATGATAAGTTTTTCTCCATTGTGTAGCACCTCTACTGAAATATTGACTATCTGCTGATTTCCCATAGGAAAATCATTGCTAAAAATTATGCTAGGATTTATAGTTATTATTTCGATGTGTGTCTCTTTCATAATTTCTGATTCGAGATTTTTCACTTTTTCATATTGTATAATCAGTTCCCCCTTGGATACTTGAGATTCTTTCATTGCCTTGAAAGTTTCTGAAGCTGTTCTGAGCTCCTCACTTTTTTCTTTTACTCCATGAAGTGTTTTTTGAATGCTCTTTTCAGACAAAATACCACCATTATGAATAAGGTTTATCTTTTCCAGTGTAATAGAATCTATAGACGGTCCTTTAAATACAACATTTACTGTACCTACATACTCCTTCGGGTCAGAAACTCTTATGACATTGCCTATGTTGGGAGTTATATCAACATAGGATTCTATCTGGGCACTCAAATCAATGTTGAATGGTATTATTCCTACAAGAACATATGCTACAATACATAAGGCTAAAGATTTCTTCATGTTTTTACTTCCTTTTCTTACTTCTTATAGGGTACCATGCGTTTACAATCAGTAAAACAAAGAATATGAGACTTATTGCCAACGAAAAATTGATAATTTTTGAAGGACCAAATAAACCCATACTACCAAAATATCCATACAAAACAGCAAGACGAAAACCAATGTCTTTGATTGCTGCAATCAGTAAAATTGGAGATAGTCTGGTTAAATAAAGGAGTAGTTTGCTTCTTATTGGAATCCATATTATCCAAGAAAGAAAAATGAGAGGAATGAAGATAATCGAGAACAAAAATAGAAATAAGTAAACATCGGGAATACGAAAGGGTATATGTCCCAAATACATAAGATAGGGTAAAAGCATTATCCACAAATAAATCGCAGCCGCCTTCACAATCCAATGAGTCTTTTCATTCACTATTACCACACTTCCTTAACAATCTTTCTTTTCCAATATTAAGAATTTTATTTATTCCATACCCAAAAATTGACCCTATAAAAGGACTCAAGAAGGGAAACAAGAAAAAATCTGGATGTAATCTGATGAGATGTTCCTTAACAAATATTCCAATAAATGTACCTATCACCACAGGTAAGACGATTATCCAATCTAAATAAGTAATTCCTGCATCTGCTATCTTAAAAAAGTATATCAACGAAATCATTCCCCACACCCCACCTATGATTATCCCCCACTTGTTTTCCTTTATCTCTTTAAGTAAGTTCATCTTCCCCACCCTCAAATGACCCCATACACTTAAATAGTGCGGGGGAGTTATAAATATTCCCCCTCCTGCTTCTTCACTTCCCCACACTTTCATATTTCTACCAGCTCCTGTTCGAGAATTACTCTATAGTACTGATTTTAGAGCTGTTCTATCACTGTCCACGTATCCATACGTAATAATGAAGGTATATATAAATCTTTCTATCGGCAATTGACGAATTTTTAAGACTTCATATGAATTTCATGTTATGATTTTTTTTTGGACTATCGTTAATTCTTTCAAGAAGCAATACAAATGTGCAGTATTTTGATGCTTTTTTATCTCAAAATCTGCAAATGATGCATATATACATATGATTACCAAGATGACTTATAAAAAATGATTCTCAATAGATTTCATTTTGGATAAGAGCAATGCTATCGTATTATTTTTAAAAAATATTAATTCAATCCCAATATGAAAGGTTAAAAACCATTATGTAATACTCTTTCTTCCTCTTCATCTCCCATACAAATACTTGTCCCACTCGTCTTCTACCGTCATCACCTTCTGCTTCTTTTTCCTGAAGAGTAGGACGAGTATGAGCCCAGACACGAATCCCCCCACGTGAGCCCAGAAGGCGACCCCTCCTCCTGATGATGCAGTGAAGAGGGAGCCGATGCCGGAGGCAAGCTGAAGGATGAACCAGTAAGGGAGGAAGAGCAATGCGGGAATCCACCTCATGAAGATGAATCCGAGAGGTATCAGCGTGTAAATCCGGGCGCGGGGGTAAAGAACGAGGTAGGCGCCGAGAACGCCAGCGATGGCACCCGATGCTCCGAGGTTGGGAATCGTCGATGTCGGATCGAAGAAAATCTGCAGACCCGAGGCGGCAAACCCGCACAACAGGTAGAAAACGAGGAAAGGAACATGTCCCATGTTGTCCTCGACGTTGTTGCCGAAGATGTAGAGGAAGAGCATGTTGCCCGCGACGTGCATGAATCCCCCGTGCAGGAACATGGAGGAAACAAGGGTCCACAGCGATTGCCCCGCGACGATGTATGCAGGAACGAGGGCATACTGCCCGATGAACACATCAAGCTGATTTCCGGGAAGAATCTCCAGATAGTACTCATATCCGAATATTATGACATTTGCGATGATGATAAGATAGGTGATGAATGAAATCCTTATCGTCGGAATGTCATCCTTTATGGGAATCATGGCATCACAGATTGAGGAGAAGATAAAAACTTATCGGAACATTCAACAGATTATCCGAGCAGCGCCTTCAGGCAATCTATCGCCTGTTTGAACTTCTCCTGTGACTTGAGTGCGAAGTAATTGGCGGTGACAGGGCTGTTCTTGAATTTTCTTGCGAGCTCATAGAGCGACTTTGCTTCATCCAATGTCTTCATGCATGCGACCGTGTCAAGATTCTTGGCTTTTGCCTGAGAGAGCAAATCGTCAGCCTGTGTCATAAGGTCGTGTGTTTGTGAAAGGTTTGTGTTGGCGAGTGGGAGGATAGAAGGTGAATTAGCGCGTCTCTGGATCGGTTGTGTCTCTCTTTCTTCAATTGCACATCCGCCCGCGGCCCAGCACAAGGCATTCTCCCAGAGCATATAGAAATCTCCTCCAAAGTCTGCGTTGATGTTGCCGTAATCCTCGTATGCTGGAAAAATCCCGATGTGAACGAGTCTGCTCGAGCCTACGATTCTGTATCCGACGAGAGGATCGGGATTGCCGAGATAGTTTGGATTCGTCAAATAGGCAAGGACTGTCGTTCCAGATTTCACAGCATTTCCACCGCCATAATTATTAAACCATAAGCTTGAGACTCCGTTCATAATTGGGTGTGAGACTATTGTCGATGTGTTCATGGAATCTGCGGCATATTTACAGCCTTGGGTGTCAGTCGCGAATACATCTATGGTTTCGAGGTTCCCCCATCCGTTCGGGGTGTATTTTGTGATGTCGCTTCTATCCTGCTCATAGAAGGTACCGATGACGAGATTTCCACCCCCCATCACGTAGCTATAGACGACATCGCCAACATTGGGGGTATTTGAAAAAGTTGAATTCTCGAAGAGCAAGACCACGTCGAAGGTCTGAAGATAGGATAGGGAAGGTGTGGTGTCTGCGTCCCAGGAGGAAAAGGTGAGGCCAGTCATTTTAGAACCAAAATCCGAGGCAACAAAATCCGCATCGCGATTACTCAAGACGAGAACACTCTTGTTCTGTGCACCGAGCGGTGCAATAAGCAATCCACACACCACTAACATAACAAACATGGCTGTTGCCATAACTCCTCTTTTCCTCATATTTTTTCCTCCTTGAGTTTGGGCAAGAAACGCCAAGCCAAACTGGATGTAAAACATGTAAAGTCTGTATTTATAAATATTGTGCTTTCATGCACATAGAGTGAAAAGTTAAGAAAAATTGTAAAAAAATCTCAGGAAACTAATTCTATTTCTATGTTGACGCCTTCGGGAACGCGGACCCTCATTATCTGGCGCATGGCGCGCTCGTCTGCATCAATCTCTATCAATCGCTTGTGTATCCTCATCTCCCACCGCTCCCAGGTGGCGGTGCCCTCGCCGTCGGGAGACTTGCGCGTGGGGACGAGGAGCTTTTTTGTAGGGAGTGGAATGGGTCCCGCGATGTCAACTCCCGTCTTTTCTGCGATGACCTTTACCTGGTTACAGACATCTTCAAGTTTTTGGGGCTCAGTCCCTGCCAGTCGTATTCTTGCTCTCTGCACTTGCAATCCCTCATGTAAGAGGGAAAAAGAACTCACTGCCCTCTATTGATGGAAATGCAGACTCCGACCGCCACGGTCTGTCCCATGTCGCGGATGGCAAATCGTCCCATCTGCGGTATTTCCTTGAATACTTCTATGACCATGGGTTTTGTGGGGCGTATCTCCACTATGGCTGCATTGCCAGTCTTGAGGAACTCTGGGTTCTCTTTCTTGACTCCACCTGTTTTCGGGTCGAGTTCGGCGAGGAGCTTCTCGAAGGTGCAGGCGACCTGCGACGTGTGAACGTGGAAGACGGGTGTGTAACCGGGTGTAATGGCGGTGGGGTGGTTGATGACCTGAATCTGGGCTTTGAAGGTGTCCTTCGTGCGAACGACCGAGGGAGGCGAATTCTGATGACCGAGAACATCTCCGCGCCTAATGTCCTGCCTGCCCACGCCGCGCACATTGAAGCCGACGTTGTCTCCGGGCAAAGCCTGCGTGAGCTGCTCGTGGTGCATCTCTATGGTCTTCACCTCACCCGCGATTGCCTTGTTGAAGATGGTGGATGCGGGCTCGAATATGACGGTCTCGCCTGGTTTGAGTATGCCTGTCTCGACACGTCCCACGGGGACTGTGCCTACGCCTGTGATTGTGAAAACGTCCTGAATGGGGAGTCGCAGAGGTTTGTCTGTGGGTTTGGGTGGTTCTTTCAGTTTGTCGAGTGCCTGAAGAATCGTGTCTCCTGTGTACCATGTGGTCTTTTCCGACTTGGTGATGACGTTGTCGCCGTTGAAGGCTGAGGTGGGAATGAAGGGAACATTCGCAGGGTCAAATCCTACGCGCTTTAAAAGCTTCTCCGAGACTTCCGCCTTGAGCTTGTCGAACTCCGCCTGCTTGAAGTCTACCATGTCCATCTTGTTTATGGCGATGACGAGTTGGGTGATTCCGAGAGTCTTTGCGAGGAATCCGTGCTCAATGGTCTGGGGCATGATGCCATCCTTGACGTCAATGACAAGTACCGCGGCGTCGGCTTGGCTCGCGCCTGTGATCATGTTCTTGACGAAGTCCCTGTGCCCGGGGCAGTCCACAATCGTGATATAGTTGCGGTCTGTCTCGAATTTCTTGTGGGCGAGGTCGATTGTGACACCCCTCTCGCGCTCTTCCTTGAGGTTGTCCATGACCCAGGCGAACTTGAAGGTCTTACCCTTTTCGCCCATCTCCTCGAACTTTTTTATCATTTGTTCTCTCACATCGCCATGGTCGAATAGCATCCTGCCTATAAGGGTCGACTTACCATGGTCGACATGACCGATAAAAGCCACGTTGAGGTGTGGTTTCTCTTTTGGCATTGAATTACCTCCTAAAATAGCTTAAACGCTTAACTGAGGTTGCTTTAAAAGCTTTACCTTTTAAGCCTTTCGGATTAAGGCGTTTTTCTTGCCTGAAAGGGAAAAAAAGAATATTGTGGCATAGGTTTCTTTCTTGGCAAAGAAAATATAAAAAGAGAAGAAACAAAGGGAAAAAAAGATTAGCCGAGCAACGCCTTCAGACAGTCTATCGCTTCTTTCAGTTTTTTCATTGCCTGCAGTGCTAAATTGTTGGCATAGATGGGATTTGTCGAAACTATCTTGGCTTTGTTGAGAAGGTCTGAAGCTTCACTCATGAGTTTTTCGCACTGAGCGGCGTCCAAGTTCTTGGATTTCGCCTGAGAGAGTAAGTTACCTGCTTCGGTTTGCAGACCTGTGGCATTGGATAGATTTGTCTTTGCGAGTGGGCTCACCGATTGATTTAGATTTGGCACGTTTTTCTTTGAGAGCAGTGTCAATTGCTCTGCTCCCAGGGTCACCATCGGCTCGGGTGATGTGTATTTGCGGACGATGACATTCCTGAATCGTATGACCGTGCCAGAATCATAAGCCATCATGACGCCGAAATTCCCGCTTGCTATGGAACTGCCACCATCTGTGGCTGTTGTAGCGGCGAGAAGGGTGCCGCTTGAGTTGTAGATTCTGGTAGTCCCCGAATACCCAAATATGGAGCCTTCGAGTGCATACCAGGTTTGGAGTGCGGGGAAATGGGCAGCCTGCCCTATGAGAGTGTAGGCTCCACTCACCTCCTTGCTGAACTCAATCCTGTTGAAGTCATCAAGTTGTCTGAATCTGTAATAGGTATTGTTTGTCGTCTGTCGTCCTATGAATCCGAACTGGTTGTTGCCTCCGCCACCACTGGTTTGTATCCAGAAAAAGCCTCGAAGATATAGATTCGTTCGCGTGCCTAGAGAATTGATTCTCAGGAATTCCTCGTCGGTTGCCGTATGCGTCACCGTATAGTATCTGTTCGTTCCGTCGTACGCCAGATTTCCTGTTTCGCCTGGATTGAAGACGTTGACAAAGGTATAGCTGGAACTCTTGTTGGTCGAGGCATCGTCGAAGAATTCGAATGTATTATCGCCATTGCTCGCAGAGGTCGCGGAAGCATTCCCGTAATACATATAGATTGTCACCGTGGAGTTTGCAGGAATAAAGGGGACCTTCACCCAGATTAGTGTGGAAGGTGTGTTGCAGCCGATTTCCAGGTAAAAGCTCAATTGAGTACCGTCATCAGCGAATCTTAGGTCTCCGCAGTCGCTCCTCATCTTACCCGCAGCGATGAGGCTTGCTGTGTTCACAATTAACCCAATCTGGTAGTCAGTCAGATTATTGCCGGAATTCTCTGCTATCGCTATTGGCGTCCTGTAGAGCCAGGATGAATTCCACCAGCCAGCAACTCCGGGAATTAGAAATGCAATGACAATGCCCAATACGAAAGCCTTCTTGGGCAAAGCATCTATTAATCTTTTCCTCATTTTCTTTCCTCCGAATGTCTATTATTTGGCAATGTTCAGGCAATTCTATCATCTGAATAGCATGAAAAAGATGGAATTTCAGAGTTTATAAGCTTTTGCACGAAATCAGGGATAAAAAAACAAGAAAAGGAAATAAGGGACTCTATCAGCCTATCAGAGCCTTCAAGCAATCTATCGCCTGATTCACTTTCTCTGCCGCCTTGAGCGCGAAATAGTTGGCAGTCTGCGGGCTCGTCTTCCTTGTCTGTGCTTCCTGGAGTAACTGTCTTGCTTCCTCAATCAGTGCCTCGCATGATGAGGTGTCGAGGTTCTTTGCGTTGGCTTGCGAGAGAAGGTCGCCCGCCTCTGTCAAAAGGGTTTCGGCTTTAGAGATGTTCGTATTTGCCAGAGGTGAATAATTCATGGTTGCCCTATGATGCACGGCAACTACTGGACCACACTCTCCTGCCCACTCTATTGCGTTTATGAGGAGGGTCTGCATGTTGGAGTTCCATGGATTACCCTCACAGTATACTCCCCCACATGTCACCAGACCCACGACCTTTCCTGCACCGTAATCCTTTACCACAACTGCATCCTGCCCAACCGTGCCAGTAATGACGACGGTACCCGAATTCGCAGAGGATCCATTAACGCACGCATATGGGACGAAGAAAGACGAGGGCAATCCCTGGGTCACCGGATGATTAATGATAACAGTGTATGTATCTGTGGTTATGTAATCATTGACCTGCGTTTGTGGTATCAAATCCCTCATATAAGAATATGCATTATGATTAGCCACTTCCCATGGCAACCATGCAGTCCCTATGAATCCTCCTCCGTTTGTGACAAAATTGACGAGCGCCGTCTGTCCCGAAACTGGCATGTCTACGTCCCATGTATTTCCATCGAGAAGTAGGACGACATCAAATCCTGTTAAAGGCGGATTCGTCCCATCCCATTGGCCTTCAGTCACAGGGGCGACTGTCCAGTTGATGTTGCTAGGGAGAAAAGGTGTGATTTCATATTCCGCAGTCCCATCCCCAAGAATCAAGAGATTTAAAGAACATTGAGCCTCCAAGGGCGGACTCCTGGCAAGGGCAAAGAAACCCACCACGAGTAAGATAAGAAGGATGCCACCCTTGATTTTATACCTATTTACTCTCATATTTCTTTCCTCCTCGGATTTGGCACAGGATACTGTGGAACCAGACAGGATATAAAAGCAGTAAAGTTAGAATTTATAAGTCTTTTGGTAGAAAAGGAGAAAATGAGGAGAAAAAGGGGAAAGAAATGAATCAAACCCCTAAATAGTCCTGGGGCTTGGGCATCTCCAGCTTCATGCCTTTCCTCTTTCGAATGTCCATTATGACCTTTCCCTGAAGTTCGGGGGGCACTTTCTCGAACCCTGCAAACTCCGTGGTCCACAAGGCCCGTCCCTCGGTTGCGCTACGAACAGAGCTCGTGAATCCGAACATGTCTGCAACAGGTACTTTTGAGACGATTGTGACAATCTCTTCTTCCTGGCTCATCTCCATGATCTGACCTCGTCTCCCCTGTATTTCGCGGGTTATGGCACCCATATAGTCCTGGGGAGCCTGTATGAAAAGCTTCTGCATGGGCTCGACGAGCGTCGCCTGTGCGAGAAGTAATGCGCCATTGATGGCATCGCGCACCGCGGGGATGACCTGGGCGGGTCCTCTATGGATTGAGTCCTCGTGGAGCTTCATATCAACGATTTTTATTTTCAGCTTGGTGACAGGTTCTGATGCGAGGGGTCCTCTGCCAATCACTTCGTGGAAGGCTTCCAAGATGAGCTCTATGACCTCTCCCCTTTGCACCACGCCGCGGGAGACCTCAAGGAGTACGTTTCCCTCATAGATGTCTTCTATGCCCTTGACCTCTTCCTTATTGTATCCAAATCCCCTGAGCTTCACATCGAGTTCCTTTCCTTTCACGCGCCCCTCGGAAATATCACCGGATTTGATGGCTTCGTAGAAATCATCCTCGAGTGGCGCTACGATTATGTAGAATTTATTGTGCTTGTTGGGTGATTTGCCCTCGACCTCCGGGGATGTGCCCTCCACAGTCTCACGGTACACCACTATGGGCTCTGAAGTTTTTATGGGCACGCCTTTATTCTTCTGTATCCTGTACTCCGTGATTTCAAGGTGCAGTTCCCCCATTCCACTTAGAAGATATTCTCCCGTCTCTTCATTGATCTTCACCTGGAGCGTCGGATCCTCTTTGGAAACCTGTCTCATGACCTCTATGAGCTTTGCGAGGTCTTTTGTGTTCTGGGGCTCGACGGCGACCGTGACGACGGGCTCAGAGTAGTGCTTTATCGCCTCGAAGGGTGTGATGGGTGGGTCGCCACTGCACAGGGTTTCACCTGCAATGGCTTCCTTTATTCCTGTGAGGGCAACGATGTTGCCACAGGGGCAACCCTCTATGTTTATCCTGTCGGGTCCCATGTAGATACCCACCTGCTGTATCCTGCGTTTGGTCTTTGCGCCCACTACGTGCACCTCGTCCCCCAGCCTGGCGATACCCGAGAATATCCTTCCCGAGGCAATCTCGCCTGCGTGCTTGTCTATGTGGATTCTTGTCACCACCATGGCGAACCGTCCATCCTTGTTGCATGCCATCATGTCTTTTGCCTCAGTGGATTCGAGGTCGCCCTTCCATATCTGGGGGACCCTGTATATCTGCGAGACCAAAGGATTGGGGAGATGTTTTATGACCATGTTGAGTATTATGGTGTGTGCGGGTGCCTTCCTGGCAAGTTCTTTTTGGGTATCGTTGAGGCACGCATCTATGATTTCCTTGAAGGTGATGCCCGTCTGCTGCATATAGGGTACGGAAATTGCCCATTTATGGAACGCAGAACCGAAGGCAACACTTCCTTCATTCACGCTGACCATCCAGGGTTCCTTGAATTCCTTGGGAGCCATCTGGGCTATGAGTTTGTTGACATGGGTTATTATCTTCATGAATCGCTTCTGCATCTCATCCGGGGTGAGCTTGAGTTCGCGTATCAATCTATCCGTCTTGTTGATGAAAAGGATGGGCTTGACGCGTTCCTTGAGAGCCTGCCTCACCACGGTCTCCGTCTGAGGCATGACGCCTTCCACGGCGCAGACGACGATGATGCATCCGTCTATCGCACGCATGGCGCGCGTGACGTCTCCGCCGAAGTCCACGTGGCCCGGCGTGTCTATGAGATTTATGAGATGGTCTTTGCCTTCATAGTCATGAACCATGGA
>Ga0315268_10008071_pt1 | contig 11023 bp, 9 predicted proteins | sample C1_top_MG_FD_204535 | JGI IMG/M metagenome (GOLD analysis project Ga0315268, IMG submission 204535) | Sediment microbial communities from Yellowstone Lake, YNP, Wyoming, USA - C1_top | ecosystem: Environmental > Aquatic > Freshwater > Lake > Sediment | place: USA: Wyoming | collected 2017-08-01 | reverse complement strand
TAATTGGGCTTCACCAGGTTAGAAATGCCTCGGTAGCTATACAATCCGCGATTTTATTGAAAGAGGCTGGTTTCAAAATTTCAGAAGGAGACATATATAATGGTATTTTAAATGCGTTTTGGCCAGGCAGGTTCGAAATTATCAATAAAAATCCTTTGACTATTCTTGATGGAGCCCATAATGATGCCTCTGCGTTTGCCCTTCAAAGAACTTTGAAGGTTTTTAATAGAAAGAATGTTTTCCTTTTTTCTATGCTTGGTGATAAAAATTTAGATAAAGTTTTATCAATACTTTCAGAAAACGCAGAAAGATTTTATATTACTGAAGTGCCATTTTCTTTTTCTCGTAGGCTAAGCGCATATTACATTGCAGATACCCTAAAAAAATATGTGAGTAGTAAAAAAATAGAAGTTGAGAAAGATCCAAGAAAGGCTTTTTACCTTGCTAAAAAAAGTTTGTCTCACGAAGAGCTTCTCTGTGTAACAGGCTCTCTTTATCTTGTTGGTTTTATTCGAGAATTAAATAAAATTTTTACTTTTTCTCAAGATATGCTATAATTTCTTGTTATGAATAGCTTCGTACAAAATTTGAAAAACATTTTTCCTTGGATTACCCCGCTTGATTTATTTGTATTTTTGCTTGCTTTTATAATTGTGGTATTAGCTTTTGCTTTTTATGTTTACAGAGACAGCAAATTGAGAGGGGGAAATAGCATTGCCTGGTTTATCTGGACATTAATTCTTGGGGGCCTTATCCCTTTTATATTTTATATAATGGTTCGTTCACCCATGACAAAAGACGACATCAAAGAGATCGAAGAGAAAAAGGAGGTGATTGACCTTCAGAAGAAATACTATGAATTAATGATATCAAAAGAAATTTCAAAATGCCCTGTTTGCGGAGAAGAAGTTAGAGCTGATTATCTTTTCTGCCCTCATTGCTTTACTCAGCTAAAAAAAAGATGTGAAAATTGTGGCCATTTAGTAGACAAAGATTCAAAAATATGCCCTTACTGTGGACATATTTTTGATGAGAAAGGAGAAACCAAATGAAGTTATTCACTTACTCACCTGGTGGCACAGAAATTGAAGAAGAAAAATGGACAAAGGATAAACCTTATGTTAAGTTGCCATCACCTTCTATTGCAGTAATTCCTCTTTCGCAGCATACAGGAGCTCCCAATACGCCAACTGTTAAAGTTGGCGATCATGTAAAGATTGGAACATTAATAGGTTCAACGAGTGCCCCTGTATCTGCCCCCGTGCATGCTTCAATATCTGGAGATGTTATTGCAATAGAAGATAGACTTTGTCCTGCAGGAAATAAGATTCAAAGTATTATTATTAAGAATGATTTTAAGGAAGAATCCGTCGAGTTCAAGCATGTGGATTCTATAGACAATTTAAATTCGGAAGAATTGCTGAAGAAAATAAAAGATGCAGGAATTGTTGGCTTGGGAGGCGCTGCCTTCCCTACTTCTATCAAACTTTCTCCACCTAAAGGCAAGATAATTGACACTGTTATAGCTAATGGTGCCGAGTGCGAAGCTTACCTTACCACTGATTATCGCGTAATGATTGAATTTCATGAAGAAATTATAAAAGGTATATTAATAGAGCTTAAAATATTAAATGCAAAAAGAGGCATTATAGCAATCGAGAATAACAAAATAGACGCTGCCGATTTGCTTGCTAAAAAAATAATCGAAAAAAACTTGCAGGACAAGATTGAAGTTGTTTTGCTTAAGACCAAATACCCACAGGGCGGAGAGAAGCAACTTATAAAAGCGGTTTTAGGAAGAGAAGTCCCTTCTGGGGGGTTACCACTCGATGTTGGAGTTGTAGTGCAAAATGTAGGGACTTTGAAGGCAATAAGCGAAGCAGTTTTTGAAGGCAGGCCCCTTATAGAAAGGGGTATCACAGTATCAGGTAGTGCAATTAATAACCCTGGTAATTATATTGTAAGGATAGGCACTCAAGTTAATGAAATTATTGATAAAGTTGGTGGACTAAATAAAAAGCTTAGAAAACTTGTATTTGGTGGCCCAATGACCGGAGTTGCCCAATCTTCTATAGAAGTCCCTGTTTTGAAAGGCACTTCAGGAATTTTGTTTTTTGGGGAAGAAGCCATAGAAATGGCACCAGAAGAAGAGTCACCTTGCATAAGATGTGCAAGCTGTGTTGATGCTTGTCCAATTGGGCTCCTTCCGGTTCTCATTGATCATGCCTATAGAAGAAACGATATGAAACTTGCAGAATCTCTTAATGCGGTCGATTGCATTGAATGTGGGGTATGCTCATATGTTTGCCCTGCAAAAAGGCACCTTACTGAAAATATAAAAAAGGCCAAACAGTCAATTCTTAAACAGAGAAAAATTGAAGCTGCCAAACAAGCTGCCTTTGAAAAACTTAAAGCGCAAAAGATGAAGGAAAAGGAAGAAAAGGAGGCTAAAAATGGCTGATGATATGATTGATCTTGTTGTGACTTCTGCACCTCATGTAAGAAAAAAAATAGCAACTTCTACAATAATGAGAGATGTTCTCATTGCTTTGATACCTGCAACAATCGGTGGTTTATATTTTTTTGGCGCACGTCATACTTTAGGAGTTATTGTTGTAGCAATACTTTCCGCTTTTCTGGCTGAATATTTAGGGAACCTTATGTTTAGGAAGAAAAGCACTTTGTGGGACCTTTCTTCAGGAGTCACAGGGCTTCTGCTCGCACTTGTACTTCCACCGAGTTCACCTTATTGGATGGTTGTGGTAGGGGCATTTTCGGCAATTTTGCTTGGTAAAATTATTTTTGGGGGTATTGGCTCAAACCCATTTAACCCTGCTTTGGTAGGTAGGGCAGTATTAATGGTTTCGTGGCCTGCTCTAATGACTACGTGGGTCAAGCCATTTTACTGGAAAATTAGTAGCCGATCAGTTGACGCTGTAACCTCTGCAACTCCTCTTAATGTAATTAAGTTAAGTGGTTATGCAAATTTGATTTCAGCATTTGGTTCAAAAGGCGCTCTTTACAAGGCACTTTTTTTGGGAAATGTTGGTGGCTCTATAGGTGAAACTTCCGCGTTATTGATTTTAATCGGAGGTCTATACCTCTTAGCAAGAAAAGTCATAGACTGGAGAATCCCTGTGAGCTATATAATGACAGTTTTTGTTTTATCTTTTGTCTTTGGCAGAGATCCAATTTTTTCGATACTTGCTGGGGGCCTTTTCCTTGGAGCATTTTTCATGGCAACTGATTACAGCTCGTCTCCTGTGACCCCAAATGGTAAAATTGTTTTTGGGATTTTTATCGGCTTTGTAACTGTGTTAATACGACAATTTGGTGCATACCCTGAAGGGGTAATGTTTTCAATTATTCTTGGCAATGCCTTTGTCCCTTATTTTGATAAGATAAAACCGCATGTTTATGGGGTTTTGTTAAAAAAGGGAGGTAAGGCATGAAGTCTTTAATGAAATTCACAATTACACTTGGGGTTTTAGGTGTAATTGTAGGCCTTTTGCTTATAACGGTTTATAGAATAACTCTTCCGGTTATAAATTCTCAAGACCTTAAAGCTTTGAATGAAGGCCTTGCAAGCGTTTTTCCAGGTAACAATACCTTTGAAAAACTTAATAAAACACTCAAATCACCTGATCAAACAATAACAATAGGGGATAGTTACGAAGTTAAAAATAGTGGGAACATAATAGGACTTGTCGTAACTGTAAGTTCTCCAGGCTCTCAGGCACCTATTAAAATGCTTGTTGGAGTAAAGAAAGATGGAAACATAAGTGGTGTAAAAATTCTTTCTATGTCCGAGACACCGGGACTCGGCGCCAATGCAGATAATCCTACTTATTTTGTCAATAAGGATAAGAAACTAACGTTCCTTGGTCAGTTTACTGGAAAAAATGTTGAAAAAGATGCTTTTGTTCCAAAGCAGGATATCGTTGCTCTTACAGGAGCAACGATAACTTCAAATGCTGTCTCAAAAGGAGTTAAAATTGCAGGCGAGGTGGGCTATAATTATTTGAAGGGGGTGGTGCCGTGAAAAAATACTTAAAAATTGTCTGGGATGGAATTGTCCCTACAAATCCTGTTCTGATAATTGCAATTGGGCTTTGTTCGGTTATTGCTGTTTCTAACTCGGTAAAAAGCGCACTGCTTATGACTTTTTCTTTTGGCCTAGTCTTGATCCCATCGGAAATAATAGTTTCTTCAATCCGAAAACTTATTCCCGATGAAATAAGAGTACCAATTTTTGTTGTTGTAATAGCTGCATTTACAACTATGGCAGTGCTTCTGTCAAGGGCATATTTCACTGCAATATACGACGTGATTAAGCTTTATATTTTGCTTATAGTTGTTAACTGCATTATTATTGGCAGGGCAGAAGCTTTTTCTTATGTCAATCCTGTGATAGATTCGCTTTTTGATGGAATTGGAATGACATTAGGCTACGGATGGGTGCTTACTTCAATCGCTGTGGTCAGGGAGCTCCTTGGAAAGGGAACCTTAGCAGGAATCCAAATTTTACCTTTAAGCTTCCAGCCTGCATTAATTATGATCCTTCCTCCTGCTGGTTTCTTGATGATTGGTATCCTTGTCGGAGCTATCGAAACTTATCTAAAGAAGAAGGAGGGGGGCAAGAAATGATCTTCTTACAATATCTTATTGGTTTGGCAAAAATTTTTGTTTCATCCTCAATTATTAATAATATTATTTTAATTCAATTCCTTGGATTATGCTCGTACATAGGGCTTACGGATAACTTGAATTCTTCAGTTGGTATGAGCTTCGCAGTTATTTTTGTTACTGTTTCGTCTTCGATATTAACTTGGGTTATTGACCATTGGATTTTGATTCCGTCTCACTTGCAGCCAGTCCTTCAAATTACTTCTTTTATTCTTGTTATTGGCTCTTTTGTCGGGCTTGTACAGATATATCTTAAAAAGGCTTCTCCCAATTTGTATAAGGCCATGGGGATATACCTTCCTCTTATTGCAACCAACTGTATTATCCTTGGCGTTACCTTTATTAATTCGATGAATAACTATGATTTTATCCAATCGATTGTTGAGGCAATAGGCATTGCCCTTGGGTACAGCCTTGCGATGATAATGCTTGCAGGCATCAGAGAAAGATTGCGCAACTCAGAAGTCCCTCAATTTTTTAAAGGCAAGGCAATTGCGTTTATGATATCCGGCATTTTAGCTCTTGCATTTTTAGGTTTTCAAGGTATGATTAAATAAGAGAGGTTTCAGATGAAAGACATTATTATTTCTGTTGCAACACTTGGTGGTTTTGGGGCCCTTTTTGGTGTTTTGCTTGGAGTTTTTAACGAAAAATTTAAAGTTGAGGAAAGCCCTCTTGTACAGGCGATATACGAGGTCCTTCCACATGGGGAATGTGGCGCGTGTGGTTTTCCTGGTTGCCGTCCATGTGCAGAGGCTATAGCCGAGAATAAGGCACCAATAGATGCTTGCACTGTTGGCGGAAAGGAGACTGCTCAAAAAATAAAAGAAGTTATTGATAATTTCAAAAAAGAAGGCCAGATGCATCATTAGACTTTTGTCTGTAAAATTTTGATTTTTTATAAATGTATGATAATATTTTAAAAGGGGTAAAATGGCAAAAGCAAAATTAATATTTTTACTGCTGTTGGTATTGATTTTTACATGGATTCGCATTCCTGTGGCCAATTCTTATAGTGAAATTCCTGCTGAAATTTCTAATAATATGCCATTCCCTCTGGAAAAATCTTTACAATTTTCTGTTGAATTGCCTGGTTTTAAATTGTCGAATAATATTTCAATAAGTGATGGATCGTTCAAACTACCTGTAGAGCTTATTAAAGTGGAAAACAGCACAGTTGTTTTAAAGACTTTATTGGAATTCAAGACCTCAGAAACAAAACAACTTACGATCAAGTATGGAGATGATGTTTCTAATGAATATACAAAGATTTTTAAACCTGACTTTATTGGTAATTATTTTATTGGGTACGGAAGCGGCAACCTTTATTTAATATCAATGGCTGCTCAAAATCCTGTTAAAGTTAGTGATTCCAAGGGAAAACTTCTTTTTGACAAATCGTTAGATTTTAATGAACCAGCCGATGTAAATATTGGCAAGGGTGAAATTTTCGTTATTAAGAGCGAAAAACCTATTTTTGTTGAATTAAGTTCTCTTAAGCCGGACTTTGTAGATAATAGTTCGGATGATATCACCTCTGTTTATGGAAGCCATTTTACGCTGTTTATACCAAAGGAAATTTTTGTATCTGCCTATAAAGATACTCACATTAAAATACAAAATCTCAAGGGTACAGTTATTTTTGAAGGCGATGTTCCCGAAAGAGGGGTATATAGCAACTTATCTTTAAATCCTGATTTTTATACTGTTGAAACAAATGTACCAGTAACTATTCAATTTGGCTATTCAGACGATAACATTTATACTATTTGCTATGGAGGCTTAAACTCATTTAAAGGGGTCTCATTTGGCGACATTTTATATTCTTCTTTTTACCCTGATACGACAGTCACTTTTAAGACGAAAGACAAGATCTACGAAACTGAAAACTTAAAAACCCCTGGGGATTACTTATCGAAGGAGGTAATAAACGAATTTAATGACAAGGCAACTGAATATGCGCCTGTTTATATGAAATTCTCCAACCCTGTACTTGTGTATTCGAATTCAAACTCTGGCAATGTAGGAGGCGAGCAAATGCCTTCTGTAGATGGTTTAGGTAAAGATTTTGTATTTAGGACCGGTAAAATTTATAATTTTAATGGCGTAAGACATGAAAGAAAAGTTGTCATTATTGCAGGAGAAAATAATACCAGTGTTAGTTTTAACGGCAAGAATTTGACTTTGGATTCTTTAGGGAGTTATAATGAAAATTTTGCAGATAGTTTTTCTCTTGTTAAAATAGAAAGCGATAAGCCTATTGCTGTTTTTGAGACAGGTGCTGATAGCGATCTTGAGTTTTTTTCTGTGCTGCTCCCGATTATTGATGAATCATCTACCTCTCCGATTATGCTTTTAAAGAGTGGTGGCAGTGAACCTAATCAAACTGGATTGCCAGCTCTTATGAATAAAATTAAGGAGTTTTTTAGAAAAATGGGACAAGGATTAATTTCTTTAAAATTTTATGATGGAGTTAAAAATGCCTGGCAACAAATCCTTTTATTATTAATGCCTGTTTCTCAAATTATAAAGCCATACCTTTCCAATTATTTTCCGTTATTAACTTTAGAGATGCTTTCGACCATAATATTTTGTGTTATTTTGCTTATTGTAGTTTTAATATTGGTTTTTGTTTTCAAGCCGAAAAGAAAAAAGGCTGTACCAAAAGCCACTATTGAGGAAATTAAAGAGAAACCTGTCTCTTTTAATGTAGATACTTTGGAGGAGAAGGAAGTTGTTCCTGTTGTAGAAGAAAAGCCGAAGGTCCTTAAGCTGTCGGAAACAGAAAAACAAGTTACTCCACAAGTCGAACAACGCCAACTGTCTATTAAAGAAGAAGAGGCACAAAAACCCGAGGAAATTAAAATAACTGAGAAACAATTTGGTAGAAGGTTTGCACGGTTTAGGTCTAAAGAGGCAAAAGTAGAAGCGGAAAAAGAGCAGGTTGACAAAACGCCACCAGTGGTAGAGGTATCTCAAAAGCCCCCAGAAAAAATCGGGGAGCCAGTAAAAGAAGAAACAATCGAGCAGGCGAAGCCAGCCACAGAGGAATTGAAAGCCGTCGAAGTCACTGAGGAAAAAGTAGAACAAACCCAGCCCGCAGTTAAAGAAGGAAAAACTGTTGAAGAAGGAGGAGTCAAAGCACCTGAAGTAGCTGGCGAAGAGACAGGAAAAGAGGCTGCATCATCTATAGAGATACTTTTAGATAAGCTTAAAAAAGAAGAAAAGCCTGAGGAAGAATTAGGGCAGATCCCTGAAGTGCCTATTCCTGCGCCGCAACTAGTTAAACAAGTTCTAAAGAAAACCTTTGAACATAGCTTTGTTGCAGACGCAGAATCGCTTAACAAGATTTTCGAAGTCCTTGACGGCGATGAAAATACTAAAAAGTTATTAATAAGTAAGGTTTTTATATCTGCAACCGAGAGAGAAAAAATAAATTTTGATGTTAATGATAAGTATAGGGTTGGTATAATAGCTCTTACGCCAATAGAGTTAAGAATTGCTGAAGATATCGGTAAAAGAATTAATGCAAAGACTAGTACTGGTGAAGCTATTTTAATTGCGCGTAAAATCAGATCGCTTGACGTTGTGGTTGCTGATGCACCTGCAATTACGAATTATCAAGGCATATTGATTAGCAAAATTGATGATATTGTGTAGTTTTAAAGCTTGTTGAGTATTATTTTCTAAAAAGCAAGTTCACTATTATTGTTAATATCAAGCTTATAAGTAAGCATGTAATTATTGGTATATATATCGTAAAATTTTTTCTTTGAATAATAATATCTCCTGGTAACTTAAAAGACCCGAACTTTTCTATTATTATCAAAATAATACCAACAATTATGAAGATAATTCCGATTTCAATGATGTATTTACCAAGTTTAGGCATGTTACTCACCTATTTATTATAATTTGAAGTCTTTAAATTTAAAAAGGGGGAACCCCCCTTTTTAAAAAATCAAATTGGATGCAATTTAGTCTTAAATCTTTTGGATTTTAACTGCTGCAACCTTAAATTCTGGAATTTTTGCAATTGGGTCAAGTGCGTCATTTGTTAAAATGTTTGCGGCTGCTTCTACAAAGTGGAAAGGGATAAATACCGAACCCTCGTCTACTTTTTCGCTTGCTACTGCCTTAATTTTAATTGAGCCCCTTCTGGAGGTTACATTTACTGATTCTCCATTGTAAATTCCCATATTGTCCATATCTTTTTGGTTCATCTCCATATAAGGGCTGTTCAAGAATAGGTTAAGTGCTTTTACTTTTCTTGTCATTGTCCCCGTGTGGTAATGATAGAGTGTTCTACCAGTTGAAAGGAGGAAAGGGTAGTTCTCATCAGGCCATTCTGCAGGTGGAATGAAGTCAATTGGGTAAAACTTGCCTAGTCCTCTTGTAAATTTATCTTTATGCAAGTACTTTGTACCTGGATGGTCTATCGAAGGGCAGGGCCACTGTATTTTTTCTCCATTTTTTATTCTTTCGTAAGTAATTCCAGCATAGCTTGGAGTAAGTGTATTTATTTCATCTACTATGTCTTTTACTGAGTTATAAGCCATTTTGTAACCAAGTTTTTCAGAAACAAGTTTTAGTATTTCCCAATCTGCTTTTGCTTCGCCTGGGCCATCTACCGCTTTATTTACAGGTAACACTCTTCTTTCTGTGTTCGTAAAAGTCCCTTCCTTTTCTGCAAATGCCAAAGCGGGGAAAATAACATCGGCATATTGAGTAGTTTCGGTCATAAAGATATCCTGACAAACAATAAACTCTGCTTTTTCAAGCGCTTCTTTAACGTGTGGAATGTTTGGGTCCGACATCATTGGGTTTTCCCCCATAAAATAGAATGCTTTTATTTTTCCTTGTGTTGCAGCATTCATCATTTCAACAACTGTGAGCCCACTCTTTTCAGGTAGTTTTACTCCCCAAGCCTCTTCGAATTTAGCTCTAATTTTTGGGTCTTCTACGCTTTGGTATCCAGAGTATACGTTTGGAAGTCCTCCCATGTCACAGGCTCCCTGAACATTGTTTTGTCCCCTAAGCGGATTGACTCCTGTGGATTCTTTTCCCACATTTCCTGTAAGCATTGCAAGATTAGCGCAAGACATAACATTGTCTGTACCTGTAATATGCTGGGTAATCCCCATTGCATAAACTATGCTTGCTTTCTTTGCAGAGCCATAAATCCTTGCAGCTTTTATAAGATCCTCTTTTGGTATACCTGTAATTGTTTCAACTACTTCTGGAGTATATTTTTCTACAACTTTTTTAAACTCTTCGAAGCCTTCTGTTCTTGTTTTAACAAATTCTTCGTTGAGTAAACCTTCGTTTATAATTACATTCATCATGCCGTTTATCCATGCGACATCCGTTCCATTTTTCTGCCTTAAGTGTATAGTAGCGTATTTTACAAGGTCAATCTTTCTTGGATCAACGACGATGAGTTTTGCTCCCTTAAATAAGACAGCTCTTTTTATTTTTTGCGAAATTACTGGGTGAGTTTCTGTGGTATTTGAGCCTGTAACAAGTATTACCTCAGCATTTTCGAGTTCTTCGATAGAATTTGTCATTGCCCCAGAACCAAATGACCTCGCCAGTCCTGCAACAGTTGAAGCATGGCATAGTCTTGCACAGTGATCAACGTTGTTTGTACCTAGAGCTGTTCTTGCAAATTTTTGGAAAACAAAGTTTTCTTCGTTAGTACATTTTGCAGAGCAAAGGCCCCCTATAGAATCCGGTCCGTATTTTTCTTTTAATTCCGTTAGTCTTTCTGCGGTATAACTTATTGCTTCTTCCCATGAGGCTTCTTCAAACTTTCCGTTTTTCTTTATCAAAGGTTTGGTTAATCTGTTTGGGTCACTAACAAATTCAAAACCAAACCTTCCTTTTATGCATGTTGAACCATAGTTTGGAACGCTATCGTAGCCTTTTATCTTTTCTATTTTGTTATCTTTTATCCATAATTCAAGTTGGCATCCTACACCGCAATATGTGCATGTTGTTACAACTTTTTTATCAATATCCATTTTTCTTATTCTATCAAAAACAGGTTTTTCTATAAGAGCTCCTGTCGGGCAGGCTTGAATACACTCACCACAACCGTCGCACTCTGACTCGCTCCATTTGCCTAAATCTGCTACAACATATGTCGCCATACCTCTATTTGCAAATGAAAGTACACCTTTCCCCTGTATTTCATAGCAGGCTTTGATACATCTTTGACATTTTATGCATTTTGTTCCATCGTAGACTAAAACAGGAGAGGATGTATCTTTTGGAAAATTCATTTCCTGCCAAATTGAGGCAAATTTTCTCCGATCAGCTTCAAGCCCGTATCTGT
>Ga0315268_10008070_pt1 | contig 11024 bp, 6 predicted proteins | sample C1_top_MG_FD_204535 | JGI IMG/M metagenome (GOLD analysis project Ga0315268, IMG submission 204535) | Sediment microbial communities from Yellowstone Lake, YNP, Wyoming, USA - C1_top | ecosystem: Environmental > Aquatic > Freshwater > Lake > Sediment | place: USA: Wyoming | collected 2017-08-01 | reverse complement strand
TTGGGCGCGTCGGGGACCCCGCGGGCCAGCGACGTCCCGTGCACGCTTTCCCGGTAGATGGTGAAGACGCCGTAGTGGCACTTCCCGCAGGTCGCGGGGAGATTCCGCTTGTTGATGGAGGATGCGGTGTCCGTGCGCTCCAGCATGTCGTGGGCGCCGTGGCAGTCGGCGCACGTGGCGGACTTGTTCAGCCCCTTCTCCATGATGGCCTGGTAGTGGATCCCCCGGTCGTACATCCGGGAGGCCCCCGGGATGCCGACGTTCCGCTTCCCGGTGACCTCCGGGTTCGCGTGGCACCGGGCGCAGGTGGCGGCGAGGTTGCGGTAGTAGACCGGAGAGGTGGAGAGGGTCCGTTTCGGCACCGCATGGGCGCCGTGGCAATCCGCGCACGTCGGGCCGTTGACGACGGGCTTGCGGTCGGCGGCGACCACGTGCCGGCTCTTCGAGTAGACGGTGGCGGCCTCGGAGTGGCACCCGGAGCAGTCCACCCTCTTCACCCGGGCGGGGTGCGGCAACGCCTTGATCTCCGCGTGGCAGTCGGTGCAGGAGACATCCGCGTGCACGGACATCTTGTACGGCCCGGGGTCGACGTGCAGCGACATGCCGGGGAACTTCCCGAAGGGGCTATCGAGGCGCTTCGACCCCCCCGGCATCACGTTGACGGCCTTTTCCGCCGGGGACCAGCCGGGGATCCCCGGGTCGCCGTGGCAGTCGAGGCACTGCCCGTTGTCGAGCGCGAAGGCGGCGGCGGCAAAAAGCGGAAGGATCATCAAGGCGAGAATCGCCGTGAAAAAAGACCGAAGCGTACGCCTGCGTGGTATCGCCATCGCATCTACCCCTTGTTCAATGTCGCGGATCGCAGAGTCGCGGGGAGTCGCCGTGCTTGTTGTAGCCCATAAACATACAGCATCGATCCTGACGGAATCAAGGAAAAAATGCCGCCGGCAAGCGCGCGGCTTGTGTCGGGTACCCGGCTGCGCCGCCTCGGAGGGGGACTCCGTTCGTGGCTCGCCGTGCGGTGAACCTGCACGGCTGCGCTTTACCTCACTTCGCCCCCCTCCTGCGGCGACTCCGCCGGGTATCCTGCGCGACACCAGCCACTGATGGATCTTTGCGGCGTATAGTACGGCAAGAGGGAGTCACTGTAAGGTGCAGGCGCTTTCGGGGGACATACCTGGTGTAAACCCGGGATGCAGGGAAGGTGTGTCCCACGCCCACAACCCACAAGGATAAACACGATGTTTTATTTCCGCAGAACGGTCCGCAGAACGTGCGGTTAGCTAAATGTTTATTTCTCCCCCCCTTTTTCTTGACAGCCCGGGGCCGACACCATATCTTGTAGTCGGTGCGCCACCAAACCACAAGATAGGCTACCCTGACCCAATACCAGCGACCATGAAACGGAGCGAAACGATGGACCTGAACGCCCCCTCAACCCTGACGTCACCCGCATCGGCCAGCCTGAACGACGGCCCCGCGCCCCCCGCGCGTCTCGCCGGCAAGACCCTTCACGACGATCCGCCGCAGGCGTGGGCCGAGGCCCTCCTGCGGAAATACGGCCCCATGCCGGTATCGGGGAACGCCCGAACGGTGCTGGAACGCCGCTACCTCAGGAAGGGGATGAAAGGGGACCCGCTGGAAACCCCCGAGGAGATGGCGTGCCGCGTGGCGTACAACATCGCGCTTGCGGAAGGCCTCTTCTACGGCGCCCCCCCCGAGGTAGTGCTCCGGTGGGCGGAGGCGTTCTACGCGATGATGCTCCGGTTGGACTTCCTCCCCAACTCCCCCACGCTGATGAACGCGGGCCGCGAGCTTCAGCAACTGTCGGCGTGCTTCGTGCTCCCGGTGGAGGACTCGATGGAGTCGATCTTCGAAGCGGTCAAGAACACCGCCCTCATCCACAAGAGCGGGGGGGGGACAGGCTTCTCCTTCTCCCGCCTGCGCCCGCACGCCGACGTCGTCCGCTCGACGAAGGGAGTCTCCTCCGGCCCGATCTCCTTCATGACCGTGTTCGACGCGGCCACCGAGACGATCAAGCAGGGCGGGACGCGGCGCGGCGCCAACATGGGAATCTTGCGGGTCGACCACCCGGACATCCTCGACTTCATCATCTGCAAGAGCCAGACGAGCCGGCTCAACAACTTCAACATCTCCGTCGCGCTCACCGAGGAGTTCATGAAGGCGGTCGAAAACGGCGAGGAGTACAGCCTGGTCAACCCCCACACCCGGGAGGTCACCCGGCGCCTCGCGGCCCGCGAGGTCTTCGAGCGGATCGTCGACTCCTCCTGGAAGAACGGCGAACCGGGGATGATCTTCATCGACCGGATCAACCGGGACAACCCCACGCCGAAGATCGGCGCGATCGAGAGCACGAACCCGTGCGTCACCGGCGACACTCTCGTCGCCGTGGCGGACGGACGCGGAGCCGTACCGATTCGACAACTGGCCGAGGAAGGAAAGGACATCCCGGTGTTCTGTCGAAACGGAAGCGGCAGATCCACCGTGAGAATGATGCGGAATCCACGCGTGACCGGGCACGGGATGCCGATCCTGAAGGTCGTCTTCGACGACGGCAACGCGCTCCGGGTAACGGAAAACCATCGGTTTGTCCTCTCCGACGGAAGCGCGAGGGAGGCGAAAGATCTCGTCCCCGGCGACAGCCTTGGCCTCATGACCCGCCGAACCTCCTCGTTCAGGAAGATCCTTCCGCACTCGAGCGGCAACCCCCAGCCCTACCGGTGGGTATCCACGACCGACGACCCGAAATGGGGCCTCGAACACCGGCTCATCGCAAATTTCCGATATCGTCAGGAGACCGGCAAAACCCTTGACTGGCACCGGCAAGTCGTCCACCACCGGGATTATGACGGGCTCAACAATGATCCGGCCAACCTCGTCGTCATGACGAAGGAGGAACACGACCGGCTACACTCGGAGGACCGCAAGGGAGAAAAGAACCCGATGCGGCGGTTCCCCGAAAAGAATTGGATGAACGACCCCGCAAAACAGCAGGATAACCGGATGAAGCACCACGTCGGCGCAAAACGCGGCAAGGAAACGAAGGAGCGGATCGGGTACGCGACGACGCTTCGCTTCCATGATGAAGGGTTCCGTTCCCGTCATGTCGCCGCGGTGAAAACAGCCATGGTGGAGCATCGGGATTCGTTCCTGGACGCCATGCACGCGCGGGCGCACGGGAAACTCGAGGAGTGTCAGGGTGCAACCGACCTTCCCTGCTTTCTCGACGGCAACGCCGTCATGGTCGAGCGGACATGCGAGCGTTGCGGCGCAACCTATGCCGTCGAATGGTCCCGGCGCGAGCAGTCGTTCTGCACGAAGTCGTGCTACCTCTCCTGGCACAACGGAAACCCGTCCGTCCGTCGAAAGATCGCGGACGGCGTGCACTCCGCCTATGCCGTCAAAGCGGAGAAGACGAGGCGGCAACAGGTCGAATGCCTCGTCGGCCTGAAATTCGAAAACGGCCGGATGCCGTTGAAGAAGGAGTGGGAGAATCGCTGCGCCGAAAAAGGGATCCCGAAGCGACTCGGCACGGAATTCGGGTTCCCGATGTTTCGATCACTGAAAGAGGCTGCTCAGACCTTCAACCACCGGGTCGTAATGGTGGTGCGCGACGGGGTCGAGGATGTTTACAACGGGACGGTCGACGACTTCCATAACTTCTACGTGGGTCATTTACCCGGGGAGATCGATGGGGATGCCTGCCACCACTATATAAATGTTTTGCAGTGCGGAGAGCAGCCTTTGCTGCCGTACGAATCGTGCAATCTGGGCTCCATCAACCTGGCGAACATGATCGCGACGCAGGACGGGCACGCGCGGATCGACTACGACAAACTGAAGGCCACGGTGGACACGGCGGTCCGGTTCCTCGACGACGTGATCGACATGAACAACTACCCCCTCGCCGAGATCCGGCACATGACCATCGCGAATCGGAAGATCGGCCTCGGCGTGATGGGGTTCGCCGACATGCTGATCGCACTTGGGATCCCGTACGACTCCGACGAGGCGCTGGCGATGGCCCAGGAGCTGATGAGCTTCGTCCAGGAGGAGTCGGGGGCCGCCTCCTGCAACCTCGCCCGCGAGCGCGGCCCCTTTCCGAACTACGACGCCAGCGTCTTCCCGGAGCGGGGCGGAGCAAAGCGGCGCAACGCCACCACGACGACGATCGCCCCCACGGGGACGATCAGCATCATCGCGGGCGTCTCCAGCGGGATCGAGCCGATCTTCGCCCTCTCCTACATCCGCAACGTCATGGACAACGACCATCTCGTGGAGGTCCACCCCCTCTTCGATGCCGAGATGCGGCGGCGGGGGCTCTACTCCGTCGAGAGGATGACCGAGCTCTCGAAGGTGGGCACGCTCCGGCACCTGGAGGGGATCCCCGAGGACGTCGCCAGGATCTACGTCACGGCGCACGATATCTCCCCGGAGGCCCATCTGCGGATGCAGGCGGCCTTCCAGAAGTACACCGAAAACGCGGTGTCCAAGACGGTGAACTTCTCCGCCGACGCCACGCGCGACGACATCCGGAAGGTGTTCGTCCTGGCCTACCGCCTCGGCTGCAAGGGCGTCACCGTCTACCGGGACAGGAGCCGCGACGAGCAGGTCCTGAACATCGGCGGGGTGAACGCGAAGGCGGGAGCGCAGGAGCAGGAGCCGGTCCCCGGGCCCGAGCCGTTCGTCACCCCCCGCCCGCGGCCCGACACCCTGATCGGCGTCACGAAGGAGATCAAGACCAGCTGCGGAAAGCTCTACGTCACGATCAACCGGGACGAGAAGGGGATCTTCGAGGTGTTCAACCAGATGGGGAAGGCCGGCGGCTGCGCCGCGTCGCAGTCCGAGGCGATCGGGCGCCTCGCCTCCCTCGCGCTGCGATCCGGCGTGCAGCCCGGGATGATCGTCAAGCAGTTGAAGGGGATCTCCTGCCACCTCCCCTCCTGGGGCGGCAACGGCGGGAAGATCCTCTCCTGCGCCGACGCCGTGTCGAAGGCGATCGAGTGGTACCTCGAAAACTTCGAGGCGATGTTCCCCGGCTTCCCGAAGCCCGTCGCCGAGGCCGCCCGGCCCGCGGCGAAGAAGGCGTCCCTTTCCGCCGGGGAGGAGGAGATCGCCCGCGGCGCCTGCCCCGACTGCGGCAGCCAGGTCGAGCGGCAGGAGGGGTGCCTCAAGTGCCGCTCCTGCGGCTTCTCCGAGTGCTAGCCCACTTCGTAACCTTCGAAGGAATTGAAGGTTCTGGTAAAACGACGCAGATCCGGCGCCTCTCCGCGCACCTCGCCGCGAAGGGCGTCCTTCACCTCGTCACCCGTGAGCCGGGCGGCACCCTCCTTGCGGACGAGATCCGCGGACTCGTGCTCGTCCCCCGCGAGGAAACCGTCTTCCCCGAGGCCGAGCTTCTCCTCTACGAGGCAGCGCGGGCCCAGCATGTCCGCGGGCTCATCCTTCCGGCGCTCCTGTCCGGCCGGGCCGTCCTGTGCGACCGCTTCTGCGACGCGACGACGGCGTACCAGGCGCACGCGCGGGGGCTCGACGCTTCGCTGGTGGAGCGGCTGAACCGGTTCGCCACGGGGGGGCTCGTCCCCGACCTGACGCTCCTGTTCGACCTGCCGCCCGAGGAGGGATTCGCCCGCGTCAAGGGGCGCGGCTTCGCCCCGGACCGGCTGGAGCGGGAGTCCCTCGACTTCCACCGTGCCGTGCGCGAGGGGTACCTCCGCCTCGCCGTGCGGGACCCCGGCCGGGTCGTCCGTATCGACGCCGCCGCCCCGGAAGAAGAGGTGTTCCGAAGCGTCCTCCGGGCGGTGGCGCAGCGGTTCGGATGGTAGAACCCCTCTCCGCGGTCATCGGCCAGGAGCGGGCCATCGCCCTCCTGCGCAGATACATCGGCGCGGGGGCGGTCCCCCAGGGGCTTCTCTTCTCCGGCGAGGAAGGGGTGGGGAAGGAGAAGGCGGCACGGGCGTTCGCCGCCGCCCTTGTCTGCCGGAAGCCCGGGAAGGACGGGGCGTGCGGATCGTGTCCCGACTGCCGGTTGCTCGCGTCCGCCGCCCATCCCAACTTCCTGTTCATCGCGCCGGAAACGCAGTTCCTCCGGATCGACGAGATCCGCGCGCTCCGGGAGGAGCTCTCCCTCAAGGCGTTCTCCGACCGCCCTCGCGTCGCGATCCTTTGCCCCGCCGACCGGATGACGCCGCAGGCAGCCAACGCCCTGCTGAAAACGCTCGAGGAGCCGCCGACCGGCGCGCACCTGATCCTCGTCGCTCACAGGACCTCGGTCCTGATGCCCACGATCGTCTCCCGGTGCCAGAGAGTCCCCTTCTTCCCGCTCGCCGCCAGTGCGGTGGCGGAGATCCTGTCCCGCCACCCCGACGTGGGCGGGGAGCATCCCCGGCCCGTGATCGTGCTGGCCGCCAAGGTCTCCGGGGGAAGCCCGGGGCGTGCCCTCTCGCTCCTGCCCGAGCTCGCGGAGGAGCGGGAGGCGTGGCTCGCGCTCTTCACGAAGCTCTCCCCGGCGGCGGCGGTGAAACTCGCGGAGAGCTGGAAGGGAGAGGGGGACACCCCGGGACGCCTGGCCGCCCCGCTCTCGCTGGTCCGGGATCTGTGCCTCTTATCTTCCGGGGGCGGAGCGGATATAATGAACGAGGATCTGCGGGAGCCCCTCGCGTCCGCGGCCGTCCAACCCCCCGCAAACGGGTGGGACGCGGCCTTCCGGGAGCTCCTGTCGATCTCCCGCATGCCTCCACAGCCGCAGAAGCGGCTGATGCTGGAGGCGTTTTTCTTCGGGTTGCACGGGAAGGGATGAGCGCAGGGAATGGACATCGCCGGTATCCGCCTTCGTGGCGTCTGCAAGACCTTTCACTTCGACTGCACGGGGGTGGCCCTGCAGCGCGGCGACTACGCCGTCGTGCAGACGGAGCGGGGAGCGTCGCTGGGCGAGGTGATCCGCCGGATCGACGACCACACGCCGAAGGGAGATAAACCCCCCTTCGGCAAGGTCCTCCGGGTCGCCTCGGTGGAGGATATGCGCGCCCACCAGGAGAACGTCCGCCGGGAGGCCGAGGCGGAAGCGTTCTGCACCGCCCGCATCGCGGAGCGGGGGCTCCCGATGAAACTGGTGCGGGCCGAGTACCTCCTCGACCGCAGCAAGGCGGTCTTCTACTTCACGGCGGACGGACGGATCGACTTCCGGGAACTGGTCAAGGACCTGGCCCACGAACTTCGCACGCGCATCGAGATGCGCCAGATCGGGGTGCGCGACGAGGCGCGCGCGGTCGGCGGGGTCGGCCCGTGCGGCAAGGAGCTTTGCTGCGCGACCTTCCTGCGCGACTTCGAGCCGATCACGGTCAAGATGGCGAAGGACCAGAAGCTGTCGCTCAACCCGGCGAAGCTCTCCGGGGTCTGCGGACGGCTGATGTGCTGCCTGATCTACGAACACGATTCGTACGCCCGCCAGAAGGGGTGCGGGCCCTGCGCCTCCGCCAAGGCGCCTCCGCCCGCGCCGACCCCGGCCGCACAGCGGGACGATGCCGAGGAGATGACCGCCCGGCTGACCGACGACGAAGAAGGCACGGCGTGAAGGAGACGTTCTACATCACGACCCCGATCTACTACGTCAACGACGTCCCCCACATCGGGCACGCCTACACGACGATCGCCTGCGACGCCCTTGCCCGCTGGCACCGGATGCTGGGGAAGCGGGTCTTCTTCCTCACGGGGACGGACGAGCACGGGGAGAAGGTGCAAAAGACCGCGATGGCGAAAGGCCTCTCTCCCCGCGAGCTCGCCGACCAGGTCGTGACCAACTTCCAGGGCCTCACCCCGGCCCTGACGATCAGCAACACCGGCTTCATCCGCACCACGGAACCGCGGCACTACGCCTCCGTGCAGGACCTTTTCCGCAAGTCGCTCGCCAACGGCGACATCTACCTGGGGGAGTACGAGGGGTGGTACTGCGTCCCCGACGAGGCGTACTGGACGGCGCTGCAGATTACGGACGGGAATTGCCCGACATGCGGCCGCCCCGTGGAGAAGCGGAAGGAGCCTTCCTGGTTTTTCCGCCTGTCGAAGTACCGGGAGCCGCTCCTCGACTACTACCGGAAACACCCGGCCTTCATCCGGCCGGAGAGCCGCCGCAACGAGGTGGTCGCCTTCGTCGAGGGGGGCCTGAACGACCTGTCCGTCTCCCGCACCTCGCTCTCCTGGGGGATCCCGGTGCCCGAGGCGCCGGGACACGTGATCTACGTCTGGTACGACGCCCTCACCAACTACATCACCGGGCTTGGATACCCCGAGGCCACTCCGGAGTTCGGGACGTTCTGGCCCGCCGACATCCACATGGTGGGGAAGGACATCCTCCGGTTCCACGCCGTCTACTGGCCCGCGTTCCTCCTGTCCGCCGGGATCGCGCCGCCGCTCGGGGTGTTCGCCCACGGATGGTGGACCGTCGAGGGGCAAAAGATGAGCAAGTCGCTGGGGAACGTCGTCGACCCGTACGAGATGGTCCGGAAATACGGGGCGGACGCGTTCCGTTACTTCCTGCTGCGCGAGGTCTCTTTCGGGCTGGACGGCGACTTCTCGGAGAAGGAGCTGATCAAGCGCGCCAACTCGGAACTCGCCGACAAGCTGGGCAACCTGCTGAACCGGTCGCTCGGGATGCTCGGGAAATATTTCGCCGGCGTCGTCCCCGCGCCGGGGCCTCCCGAACCCGCGGACGCGGTCCTGTCGGCCTGCGGGCGCGAGAGCGTGCCGGCCGTGGCCGCGGCGATGGACGAGGTGGCGTTCCACAAGGCGCTCGCGGCGATCATCGAGCTCGTGACGAAGGGGAACGAATACGTGCAGTCGATGCAGCCGTGGGCGCTGGCGAAGGACCCGGGAAAGCGCGTCCGGCTGGGGACGGTTCTCTACAACGCCCTCGAGGCGTCCCGGGTGGCCGCGCTGCTGATGGCCCCGTTCACCCCGACCGCGGCGCAGAAGCTGTGGGAAGCCCTCGTTCCCGGGGGCGAACCCCTGGAAAACGCGCGGATCGACCGGGACGGCGCGTGGGGAGGGCTTGCGCCGGGCGTCGCCCTCCCGAAGGCGTGCATCGTCTTCCCGAAGATCGAATGGCCCGCACCGTAAATATGGTGGCATTCGAGCGGCGCTGCATCCGCTCCAGCTTCGTTCCACTCCTTGCGGCGTACCATCCAGTACGCCTCAGTCGTGCGCCTTGCTGGCGCGGCGCATCACCGCTCTCGGTGCTTCACCCTATTTCCGGCGCGGACCATTCGATCTTCCTCAGTAATGTATTTTGACACCCACGCGCACCTCGATCTTTCGCCCCTGTCCGAAGCGGAGGAGGCGGTGGTGCGGCGGGCGCGAGACGCGGGGGTCACCCGGATCGCCACGGTCGGCATCGACCCGGAGAGCGGCGAGCGGGCCGTATCGATCGCCCACCGGCACACGGGGGTCTACGCCGTCGTCGGCCTGCACCCGCACGACGCGGGGCGGCTGTCCGACACGCTCCTCGCGCACCTCGAGGCGCTCTCCCGGTGCGACAAGGTGGTGGCGATCGGGGAAACGGGGCTCGATTTTTACCGCGACCGCGCGCCCCGAGACTCCCAGCGCGCCGCCTTCCGCGAACAGATCCGCCTGGCCCGCCGGCGCGGCCTCCCCGTGGTCATCCACGACCGGGACGCGCACGACGAGGTGCTGTCGATCCTTTCGGAGGAAAACGCCGCGGAGGTCGGCGGCATCATCCACTGCTTCTCCGGGGACCTCGCGATGGCGCGCAGGGCGCTCGCGTTGAACTTCCTCGTTTCCATCCCCGGGGCCATCACCTACAAGGGGGCGGAGAAGCAGGTGGAGGCGGTGCGGAGGCTGCCGCTGGATCGCCTGCTGATCGAGACGGACTGCCCCTTCCTGGCGCCGGTCCCGCACCGCGGGAAGACGAACGAGCCGTCGTATGTGCCGCTGGTGGCGGCGAAGGTCGCGGCGATCAAGGGGGTCGCCGTAGAGGACGTGGCGCGGACGACCACGATCAACGCCCTGCGCCTCTTCCGCATCCCCGTCGAGGAGGAGGTCCGGGTCACCTACAAGATCCGCGACTCCCTCTACCTGAACATCACGAACCGGTGCACGAACGCCTGCACCTTCTGTCCGAAGCGGCACGACTACCACGTGAAGGGGCACTTGCTGAAATTGCCCGGGGAGCCGACCGCCGCGGAGGCGCTCGCCGAGATCGGGGACCCGACGAAGTTCGACGAGATCGTCTTCTGCGGCTTCGGGGAGCCGCTGCTGCGCCTGGACGAGGTGAAGGAGATCGCGGCGGAACTGAAGCGGCGTGGGGCGCGGGTGCGGGTCAACACGGACGGGCTGGGAAATCTCGTCCACGACCGGAACATCCTGCCGGAGCTCGCGGGGCTGGTGGACGCCCTCTCCGTTTCCCTGAACGCGCCGGACGCGCAGACGTACGCCCGGATCTGCCCGAACCGGTACGGGGCGGCATCGTTCGCCGCCCTGCTCGACTTCCTCCGGGAGGCCACGAAGCACATCCCGTCGGTGAGCGCGACCGCCGTCGCCCTGCCCGGCCTCGACCCCGAGGCGGTCCGCCGGCTCGCCGAGTCGATCCCCGGCGTCTCCTTCCGCCTGCGCTCCTACGACGACCTCGGGTAAAGGCGCCCGCCGTACCCCAGCATCCCCCCGACAGCAGCCACAGAGGGGTTTTCCCGGCGGGAGGTACGGCAGGGGGGAGTCACTTTAAGGTGCAGGCGCTTTCGGGGGACATTCCTGGTTCTGACCCGGGAGGAAGGGAAGGAGTGTCCCACGCCCACAACCCACAAGCCGGCATTACCGCTTCAGCACACTCTTTAGGACTCCGCTGAAGCGGTCCACGATATCGTCGAGCGCTTCGCGGGTGACCGCCTGGGGGAGAAACAGGTAGACCACGTTCCCGAGCGGGCGCAGGAAGAGCCCGCGACGCAGCCCCTCGTGTCGGATATCGCGGAACAGCGGCGCGGTCCCCGGCAGCGGCT
>Ga0315268_10008069_pt1 | contig 11024 bp, 7 predicted proteins | sample C1_top_MG_FD_204535 | JGI IMG/M metagenome (GOLD analysis project Ga0315268, IMG submission 204535) | Sediment microbial communities from Yellowstone Lake, YNP, Wyoming, USA - C1_top | ecosystem: Environmental > Aquatic > Freshwater > Lake > Sediment | place: USA: Wyoming | collected 2017-08-01 | reverse complement strand
CTACAGGCCAGACTCGCAGTTCTGTCTCTTGTTCGCTCATCGTATCCTCCAGCTGGGTCTCCGGCAATTGCACCCAGCTAGAGGATACCACAATTAACCCTGTTTGAAAAGTGTCGAAGACAGGTTACGACTACTCGGCCGATACGGTCGGTGCCTGGGCTGACGACGATCCAGATGAGCTTGTTAACGAGCCAGACATGTAACGCAGATTATGGCACCTTTGAGCATTAGACCCTGATGTAACGGAGTTTATGGCAGTTCGCAAGTAGCAAGTAGCAGGTGGCATGTAGCAAGTAGCAAGGCCCTTGTCTACTGACTCCTTGTCTCCTTGTCTCCTTGCCTACTTGCCTTCGGAGGCAGCATGCGCGTGGGCGTTTTCGGCGGCACGTTTGATCCCATCCACTACGGGCACCTGATCGCTGCGGAGGAGGCGCGCTGGCGGCTGGGGCTGGGGGAGGTGCTCTTTGCCCCCGCGGCGCAGCCGCCGCACAAGCCGGGGCAGCCCATTTCTTCTGTGGAGCATCGGGTAGCCATGGTGGAGCTGGCCATCGCCGGCAACCCGCACTTTCGCCTCTCCCGCATTGACCTGGATCGCCCGGGTCCGCACTACACCGTAGACACGATTCCCTTGCTGCAAAGCGAGTTGGGGCCAGCGGCCGAGCTCTACTTGATCATCGGCCTGGACAGCCTGGTGAAGCTGCACACCTGGCACGAGCCGGCGCGGCTCATCCGGCTCTGTCGCCTGGCGGTGGTCAGCCGTCCTGGGCAGCACCTGGACCTGGGCGAGCTGGAGGCGACCCTGCCAGGTATCGGCGAGCGTGTGCATCTCCTGGAGACGCCGCCCATCGGCATCTCAGCCGAAGACCTGCGCCAGCGGGTGCGGGAGGGGCAGCCCATCAAATACCAGGTGCCGGAGGCGGTGGAAGAGTATATCTATGCACACGGGCTGTATGCAGCTAGGTAAGTGCTGCCTCGGTGTTTCGTGTTGCGTGGTGCGTGTTCCGTAGGACTAAAAAACGGAACACGCAACACGCACCACGCTAATTGGCCGACACGCTCTTGGAGGATGAGTAGTCGTGATCGTCAGGGCGGCGGTGGTTCAGCTCCGGGCGGAGCCTCTGCTTGAGGCGGGCCGGTTCTACCGGAAGATGCGGGCCGTGGTGCGCCAGGCGGCGCGGGCGGGGGCGCAGCTCATCGCCCTGCCAGCGTACACGGGGCTGCTGGCCCTGCCCGACGAGCCCACGGACGAGAGCCTGCGCCGGGCCGCGCCCAAACTGCGCGCCACCTACCTGGCGACCTTCTCCCGCCTGGCCGCGGAGTTTCGGGTGCACATCGCCGCCGGCACGCTACTCCTGCCCGACGAGCAGGGCCGGATCTACCACACCGCCCACCTCTTCGGCCCGGGCGGCGAGCTCGTGGGCAGGCAACACCAGACGCACCTGGGGCCAAAGGAGCGAGCCTGGGGGCTGGCTGCCGGCGATGAATTGCCTGTCTTCCCCACGCCCGTCGGGTGCATCGGATTTGTACTGGGGGAGGACGTGCGCTACCCCGAGGTGAGTCGCATCCTGGCCTTGCAGGGGGCCAACGTGCTGGTGCATCCGGCGGCTACGCCAGTGGAGAGCCAGGCGGCATGGCTGGCGCGATTATGGCGGGAGGTGCAGGCCAACCAGGTCTTCGGTCTGGAGGCGGCGCTGGTGGGCGATCTCTGGGGCACGGCCTGGCGGGGGCGATCCACCATCCACGCCCCGCTGGAGATGACGATGGGCAACACGGGCATCCTGGCCCAGGCGAGGTCGAGCGACAGCGAGGAAATCGTCCTGGCCGACCTGGACTTCACCCGCCTGCAGCAAGTTGTGGATGACTATCATATCTTCGGGCAGTTGAACTATCGCCTCTACGTACAAGAGTTCCCAGGCGCATACAGGGGAGTGGGGAATCAGGAAATCAGTGATCAGGAAATCATTAGTGTCAACTTAGGGTGAAGCGGCAGTGGGCACGGGCTTGTTCTGTAGGTGAGCTTTGACGCTGAGCAGACGGTGTCCACGTTTGCGATTAGGGCGTCGCCCTACGGCGATGACCGCTTCAACCAAACGGGTTTCTAAAGTGGCCCAGTCAGGCGCTTGCCCTTTGATCACCAACCCGACCGTCTGCGTCATGACCTGTCCTACGGCGACCAAGCAGTAGGGGATAGAGAACTCTTCCACCAGTATGTTGCTTTGGCGAGACGCCTTCAGGATGACTAAGCGGGTCAAGACGTAGTAGATCAAAGCGGCGTAGATCTGGATGCGTACCCCGTTCTCGTTAGTAGAGAGAAAGTTGGTAATACCCAACACGCACTTCAAGTCGCGGAACAATATTTCAATTTGCCAACGGAGGGCGTAGATCTCGGCGATCAGACTGACGGTGTAAGTCAGCCGGTTCAAAAGGCTGGTGATATAGAAATGCCAGACCTGGTCCTTATCTACCCACTGTCCTACCAGGCGAACATCATGTACCATCTGAGGACTGGCTGGGTAAGGACCAGTCACATTGACCAACAAGTCTATCTCTGTCCCCACCAAGCAGATATCGTTCAGCCGCTTACCTACCCATTCTTGGCAACCCGTATAGACTTCTTTGATGAGGGGGTTACAGCCATCCCGCATCCGGCTGATGAAGTGCTGCTTGCGGAGGATGATCTCGTCGAAGAGCTTGTACCACCAGTATCCCAGGTCGAACACGTAAAGTGCTGGTTGACCCACCGCCTGCAGAAAGCTCACTTTGCGTTCGTTGACCTTTTGGGCGGTAATGGTGACTACCTCTGGGATTGCCCGCTCTAAGCGAAAGACCAGGTGGAGCTTCACAGCGGCCCAGAGGGCCCGGCGGCCCGTGCGGTTGGCCGGGAAGGTCTGGAGCAGGGTATTGGCTACCCGCATGACAGTGGCGTCAATGAGCAACAAGTGCTCGATCAGCGCCAGAGTAGTGATGCCCTGTGGCGTGGCCAAGAAGACGGCGTAGGCCGCCAAGAGATATTGCAAGACCGCTTGGAAGAATTGCCAGGGACGGTACTGCAAGTTCTCGCTGATCGTTTCCTTGGAGAGCACCGCTTGGCGAACCGGAAGGTCGGTCATCAGACAAGCGACCACTGTGAAAGTCAGCACTTTGGTCAGGTTGATCGGCCCGCCGCCCCCCACGGCCAGCACCATGAGCCAAAGAAACATCGCACAGGTCAGCTTACGTTCCCGTTCGTCCAAGGCATTATGTTGGCAGGCCAGCGCTTTCAGGGTCGTGATGGGTAAAAACTCGGCCAGGACCTTCTGGTCCGCATCGACTTTAGGTAGCGGAACTCCTTGGGCCTGCTCATCGGGGGTCGCCTGATGGAAACGCTGGCGTACTCGCTTAGGTTTGCTTTCCAAAGCCTGTTGAGGTGTACTCATGGCAATACCTCCTGAGGTCCTATTTTACACCTCAGAGGCGCTCTTGTCCACCATAGCACCCGAAATCCAGCTTAAGTTGACACTAATGATCAGGAAATCAGTGATCAGGGAATCAGGGTTCATTAGCAAGCCTGATTCCCTGATTTCCCGATTCCCTGATTCCCCCATAACGTAGATGAACGTTCGTGATTGGCTGACGAGTCGTGCCCTGAACCTGCTCCTGTGGTGGAAGTCACGGCCGGGGCTGGTGCGCGGCGTGCTGGAGCGGAAAGACTATCCTCAAGCACCGCCCCTGCAGCCGGAGCGGGTGCGCGTGGCCGCCATCCAGCAGGCCATGTACCTGGCCCCCAGCTCCGCCGCCTTCGCCGAGAAGACCTATGCCCTGGCGCGGCAGGCGGTGGAAAGCGGAGCGCAACTCCTGGTCTTCCCGGAGTACAGCGGGGCGGTGCTCCTGGGGCTGCTGCCGGGGCTGGACAAGGTGGAGGCGGGGACGTCGCTGGAGAAGGCGGTGCAGGAACTGGGCGGCGAGCAGTTGCATCTGGGCGATGTCTTCCGGGCCGTGGCCCCCGCCGCTCGCCGCCTCTACACGACCACCTTCGCCACCCTGGCCGCCCGCTTCAGCGTGGCCATCGCCACTGGCAGCCTCATCGTCCCGGAGCAGGGGCGGCTGTTCAACACCCAGTACCTCTACGATGCCACCGGACGACTTATCGGCACACAGCGCAAGCTGCATCTGTTCCCCAGCGAACTGGGCTGGCTGACGCCCGGCGACGAGCTGCGAGTCTTTGATCTGCCCTTTGCCAAAGTGGCCATTCCCATCTGCATGGATTACACCTACTGGGAGACGGCACGCCTGGCCTACCTGCAGGGAGCAGAAATCCTCATTAACCCCTCGTTCAATGACGATGCGGACGCCAACTTCTGGCGTCAGGCTCGTGGCGTGTACACCCGCGTGCAGGAGAGCCCGGCCTACGGCATCCATGCCTACATGGTGGGCGATTTCCTGGGCTTCCACCTGCGCGGGCCAAGCCTCATCTGCGCTCCGCTGGCACTGACGCCGCAGGGCGACGGCCTCCTGGCGCGGGCGCAGAGCGACATCGCCGAGGAGGTGCTCCTGGCCGACCTCGACCTGGCCGCCCTGCGCCGCTACAAGGCGGAGCATCCCCTGGCCTTCAACCTTCCCCTGTACGAGAAGTACCTGCCGCAAGCATACGCCGCTTACCGGCGTACGGAGATAGATGGACGGAGGATAGTGGTGAGAAGTGGGGAATCAGGCAATCAGGGAATCGGGGAATCAGGCTAAGACTCCCGAAGTCTGGGGAGACTTCGGGAGTCTTTTTATCTCCCTCCCCCATGCTGTGTGGAAGGTGCAGTTACAGGCCGTAGTTCTTCATGATTAACAGCAGGCGGATCCGAAACTTAGGTGTAGGTGTGCGAGTCGCTGTTGCTGTGGGCGTCTCGGTCGGCGTGGCTGTAGGCGTGCTGGTTAGTGTAGGCGTCGCCGTCAGCGTAGCCGTAGGTGTATAGGTTGGCGTCGCCGTGTCTGTTGGTGTTGGCGTGGACGTGTGAGTCGGCGTGGACGTGTAGGTAGGCGTGGCCGTGGGTGTGGGGGTAGGCGTTGGGGTGTGTGTGGCCGTAGGCGTACGTGTCGGCGTATTGGTTGGCATCAGTGTGCCGGTGGCCGTCACTGTGGGCGTGGCCCCCTGCTGATCGCCGAAGTAGGCGACCACGTTGCTGCCAGCTACCACAGTCTTGGTCAGCACGTCCGGTGTGGTCGAAAAGGGGTAGTCTACCGGGTTCTTCTCGGTGACCGTGTAGACACCCGGCTCCAGGAAAAAGCAATACGGCTCGGTGGCATCTGTGGTGCGGATTGCCACCACGGTGCCGCTGGGGTTGGTCACGGTGATCAATGCCCCAGCCAGCGGCCACTCTGGCTCGTTGTATCGCCCATTGCCGTTCATATCGTTAAAGGCCAGGACGCACAGACCACCAATGCGCGTGGCTGTGGGTATGTTGGTCGGTGTTGCCGTGTTTATTGGTGTGCGGGTTGGTGTCCTTGTCGCCATGGCCGTGGGTGTCGGGGTGGTGGTTAGCGTGGGCGTAACTGTAGATGTAGGGGTTGATGTAGAGGTGCTAATTGGAGTAGGAGTGGACGTTCGAGTAGCTGTGGCTTTAGGTGTCGGGGTAAGTGTTGGTGTGAGCGTCGGCGTGTGCGTTGGCGTATGAGTGGGCGTGACCGTGAGTATATGGGTAGGCGTGGACGTATCGGTTGGCGTAGCTGTGGGCGTGTAGATAGGTGTGGGCGTGTCGGTAGGTGTCTCCGTCGGCGTAGCCGTGTTGATCGGTGTCGCTGTGGGTGTGCAGGTGGCTATTGGTGTGGGGGTGTCGGTTGGCATCACTGCAGGCGTGTTCGTTGGTGTGGCGGTTGCAGATGTTAACGTCAGTGACGCTCCTGAACCCTCTAAATGCTCCCGGGCTCGCAGAGCCAGGGCTACTGATGGAGATACTGCTCCAGCACAATTGGCACGCACGACCAAGGACACCGTTTGTCCCTGGCGTGCGTTAAGGTACGACGCCAATGCTGTACTGCTAAACGTGGCCGTACTCCCAGACGTGGCGCCTGTAGCGGTAGCCAATGCGGGCGAGTCCAATGCCGGCTGGTTGCTCCACGTCAACCCGTTTTCGCTCCACGACGTGTCCGCACTGCTGCGCAATTCTAAAGCTGTGGTGCCGGACCCTGCGGAACTAAACGTCAGGGCCAAACTGGCAGTGGCAATTGTCGTTCCCGTGGATGGTATAGCGAACTTGAACCACAGATAGGTCGTCGCCACGCAGGTCCCCAGGTTGCTCGCACTCAGGAGCAGATTTTGCTCGTTGCCATGGTTCGCAGTTTGAGCGTTAATGTCCGTGTACGTATCAGCCAAAGGCGTATACGGTCCATCCGCAGCACTGCCGCCCACCACGATAGCCACAATCATTACTAGCACGCCTGCTGAGAGTAACCGCTTGAGGGCATGCATGCCATGCCTTCCTTGAATCTGAACGGGTGTGTTACCGTGTACGCCGCCAGGCCATGGTGCTGGTCCCCAGGAAGATCAGGGTTATAACCGCTGTTGCGGCGGCGATGCCAGTGGTGAGGTTGGGCAACGCTGCAGAGCCAACGCTCCTGGCGGTAACCGCGCGCAGAGTGACAGCAGTAGGGCCAAACAACGCCAGTGATGCACCCGAACCACTGGGGTTTTCCTTGGTTCGCAAGGGTAACGCCACGGATGTAGAGACGGATCCGCTGCAGTTCGCTCGCACGACCAGGGACACTGCTTGCCCCTGGCGAGCGTTGAGGTACGACGCCAATGCTGTACTGCTAAACGTGGCCGTACTCCCAGACGTGGCGCCTGTAGCGGTAGCCAATGCGGGCGAGTCCAATGCCGGCTGGTTGCTCCACGTCAACCCGTTTTCGCTCCACGACGTGTCTGCACTGCTGAGCAACTCCAAATCCGTGGTTCCAGATCCGGAACCAAAGGTCAAGGCCAAACTGGCAGTGGCGATCGTCGTTCCCGTGGATGGTATGGCGAACTTGAACCACAGATAAGTCGTCGCCACGCAGGTTTCCAGGTTGCTCGCGCTCAGGAGCAGATTTTGCTCGTTACTATGGTTCGCAGTTTGATTGTTGATATCCGTATACGTATCAGCCGTAGGTGCATACGGGCCAACCGCGCCAGCGTTCCCACTTCCCGCGACGGTTAGAACCATCACCAGTACGCCTGCGAAGAGTAACCGCCTTACGGCACGCATGTCGTCTTCTCCTGGAAAAGGCTTATGGCCAGGTGGCACTACCACCAGACGTGTCCGCGCACGGCCAGTAAGGATACCCGATCCGGACGGCAAAGTTGTTCCCCACCACCCCCACAATCCGGGAATCAAACCCACCCGTATCCGCTCGCCACACTGATATCACCGGCACGCCCCCCATCGCCATCGCCAGAGCATCCGCTGTGCTGATCCCGCTCTGGTCCAACGGCAACGTCAGCAGGCTCAACCTACAAGATGACGGCGAGCCGCGCTCGATGGTAAAGTGTACACCGCCCGCCACAGGCACGCTGCCCATCACGGTGAACGCTGTCGGCCCACTGCCAGTCGTATAGACGAAGTACGCCGCACCAGTGCTGAGCGAAAAGTTATTCCCCACTACCCCTACAATCCGGCTGTCCAGACTCTGCGTGCTCGCCACCCAGCGCGAAACCACTATCGCCCCGGTGGCCGCCCCCAGATCATCGGCGGTCGCCAGTGTGCTATCTACCAGGGGGAGAGCGATGGTATTGTAAACCCCGCGCACGAGAGCAAAGTCAAACTCCCCCACCCGGTTGGAAATGCCTGACTCCTGGCCAGCAGCGTTGACGGCGCGGACTATGTAGAAGCTGTTGTTGGCCGTGTCGCCGAGGCCGCTGCTAGTATCCGTGCAGGTCACGCTGTTGCCGGAGCAAGGTGCCGCCACATCCGCTAGCTTGGTGGAACCTGGTTCACCGGGGGTGAAATAGGGGGCGTTGTTCGCCCGCCAGACTTCGTAATGATGCACGTTGTTGTCCGTGTGGGACCAGGTCAACGCAGCATTGGCACCCAACTTGCCGAGGCCCAGGTTGGAGACAGCGGCGGGAACAGGCGAAGTGACTATGACCACTTGGGGGGAGTTGATGGGGTCCGTAGCCGGATAGGTGGCCGTGGTGCTGCCGTCGCTGGCCTCGATGTAGTAAGCCAGCCCGGCCCCGGTTACGTCTGACGCGGGAATGGTCGCCTGGAAGGTTGGCCCAACTTGCCCCATCGTCAGGGATTTCCACCCGCACGTGCCAGGCCTGTAGTACAGCGTGGCGCTGGACACGGGAACGTAGTTGACGACGCTGGCCTGAATAGTGATGGCTGTGCCAGCCTGCGCCTGGGTGACAGGGGCAGGTGACATCACGCTGCCCTGAGCGACGAAAAAGTCGGTGAAGTGGCTGACGGCCACATTGACGGTCTGGGCCGTTATGTCCACAGTGCCGCCCGCCAGTTTGACCACCCCGTTGTCCAGGTAGTAGACGCGGAGTTGGCTGGCATCCAACCCGGCCACGTCGCTGGCGGCATAGTTGAACGTGATGCTGAGCGGTTGCGCGAAAGAGGTGGTGCCGTCAGCCATCGAGAAGTTGTAGCCGATGGTGGTGGTTGTGATGCCCGACGGCGGCGCGGGCGAAGTGGTCAAGGCCGAAACTTGCAGGTTGGTGTTCTGGGCCAGTGCGCCGGCCTGAATCTCAAAGGTGAGTCCCACGGCCAGCTCAAAGGCGTTGCGGGCGTTGGCCTGGACACCCTGCTGCAGGATGCTGGTCGCGGGCAGGGAGAAGGGTTGGGCCGCGGGGTTGGTCTCCGGCAGCGTGGCCAGGACGTTGCCACTGCTGTCCTCCGCCTGGATGTAGAACTCAATTCCGTTGGCCGTGACGCTGGCGGGCACCCACATACCGAAGATGTTGCCTTGCTGCTGCATCAGTTGGCCGGTGTACGTGCTGCCGCCGATGGCGCGGTAGAAGCCCTGCACCTGGGTAATGCCATAGCCCGGCGGGACTTTCACCTGGATCAAAACCGGCCGGCCGCCCAGGGTTGCGCTCTTCTGGATGTACATGAGCCGTTTGGGGCGAGCGAAGGCGATGGCCGACTCGTTGCCGCTAGCGTCCTTGAACTTGGCGTAGATGTACTTTGTCCCGTCTGAGCGAAACTCCTTCATAGTGGCAAAGGGCTCCCACTGGAATTGGGCAGGGAAGGTATGGTCATCACTGATCAGCATTTGGCTGGCAGCGGTGGCAGTAAGCGCCAGAGTCAAGATGGGGTCAGCGGTGGTGCCGGAATAACTGGTGATGCTGACCGCTGGATTGGCCGGGCCGAGCACAGGCGTGGTGGATGTTGTGCCTAAGAGCGGTGAGTAATTGACCTTTCCATAGCTAAAGTTGTCGTAGTAGTCATAGATCTTGGAGCCGATTGTTTCCGCGTTGGTGGTTCCCCAATAGTTGTACAGGACATCAATGGTCTCCCCTCTCAGGTGTTTGAAGTCGTAGTAAGTACCCCCATAGATATCGTTGTTGGTCACAACTAGACTTGCCCCGTAGCTCCCTGTGTCGTTCCAGATGCCATTACTGTTGCTGATGATCTTGTTGTTGGAGATGGTGCCCTGAAAGTCTTTGAGGTAGATACCGGAGGCACCGTTGTTCTGGATGACATTCCCGCTAATTGGCGTAGATGCCCAGATAGGATAACCAAAGATGTGGATCCCATTCTGGCTGTTCTGAGCGATGAGGTTCCCTGAGATTTCGGTGATCATACCACCACCGCCCGATGAGTTGTGTATGCCGTCAACATTGCCCGTGATGATGTTGCTTCTGACTATTCCGAAGCTAGAGATGCCGTTCCCGTTGTTTGTAACCGTATTTCCTGTGATCAGTCCACCGCTCCGGCAGCTAATACCCGTATCGGAGTTGTTGGCAACGAAGTTATTGCTGATTGTGGGATTAGAATTCCACCAACTGCAACCGATACCAACGCTGTTCGTGGTAACCGTATTGTTGCTGATCGTAGGCGAAGCACTGTCAGCGGAGATGCCCGTCTGAGCGTACTGAATGACCGCATACCTGATCACGTTCTGGCTATCTATGCTGGGATCGCGGAAGTTGATGCCCACCCAATCGCCACGTGCTGGTGTTGTCTTGGCCGAGGTGAAGATAATCTTGTTGGTTTCTATCCCTTCCGCCTTCAGGATCCCATCAACGGCAAGGTATGTCCCGGCAGTAAACCTCACCTCCACCCCAGACTCTATCGTCAGAGTTACTCCGACGTCTACCAAGATATTGCCCTGGACTATATAAGGACTGCATGCTCGATACCAAGTCATATTGACGTCAATGATGCCCATCACTTCCGTCGGTCCGCAGGGTTGTGGGGTGGACGTCGCGGTGGGCGTCTTGGTGGCGGTTGCCGTTGCGGTGGCGGTGGCGGTTGCCGTCCAAGTGGCGGTGGCAGTCGCTGTCCAGGTGGCGGTGGCAGTCGCTGTCCAGGTGGCGGTCGCCGTCCAAGTGGCAACCGGGGTCTCAGCCCACGACCATCTGGAGGCGCCTGGGTTGCCCACCGGGCTGGTCTTCAGAGGCAAGGCCCGTGCTCCCTGGGCCGATCCGGCTATGGCCAGGCCAATGATGAGGACGAAGCTCCCCAGGCCAGCCAGGAGCAGGGGAAGCTGAGCTGTGGATTTGCTCGTCATCAGGAGTCACCCCTTACTGCAATACAAAATCCGCACCTTCGGCTACCAAAAACACAAATGCCGACAGCGTCCTTAGCGTAGACTAAGAATCAGTCGGCATTCTTCGTTCCCTTGCTCGCCCTCCTAAACTTCCAACAACGGGGCGGCTATGTAGGCAAGTTGTGTTGTTGGCTAAAAACCGGGAAGAATCTCACGGCATTGCTATTGTATACCAAGGGATGGTTCACAATTTGGGTAACACTTTAACACGTATCTGAAAAGTAGTTGAGTTTAAGGGCCAAGTGCGGCAAGCGATCTGATGAAGACCGCATGGTCGCCTGACCGCCTCTGGCGGCTCTCCT
>Ga0315268_10008068_pt1 | contig 11025 bp, 7 predicted proteins | sample C1_top_MG_FD_204535 | JGI IMG/M metagenome (GOLD analysis project Ga0315268, IMG submission 204535) | Sediment microbial communities from Yellowstone Lake, YNP, Wyoming, USA - C1_top | ecosystem: Environmental > Aquatic > Freshwater > Lake > Sediment | place: USA: Wyoming | collected 2017-08-01 | reverse complement strand
CCCGAAGCCTTTGAGGAAGAAACCGCAAAAAAAGCCAAAGAAATTCTGAAGGAACTGCTTGAAAAGAAGACCGGAAGCGAGGTTCCTCTGCTTTACCTTGCTCTCGGCGTGAAATCGAAAGCGAAAGCGTTTGAAAAAATTGAAAACATCTTGAGGCTGAGGATTGTAACCTCCCCTCGCGAAGACAAAAACATTTATGACGTGGTCAGGGACGGCAAAGGCGAAATCCAGACGGTCGACCTGAAAGACTTTTTGTCACGGCACGCGCCATTCGGCGAAAAAATGGTGTCGCATTCGTACGAGATATTGTTAAAACTTCATAAACAGTACGGGGCCGCTTATGGCGATGTTCCGGCGTTTCGGGACATCCTGATCGACATCATCAAATCCAAAGGGGGAAGGGCGGTCGGTTCCAAGGTTCCCGCCGCGAAAGCCAAGGAAATCTATACGGCTTTCCTGGTGGCGAAGGATCCCGACATGCTGGAAAAGGAATTATGCGCCCTTCTGATTGCGCTCAAGGAGAACCCACCTTTCGTCATAGACATCATCAATACGACCGACGGCTGGGTCAAAGGAAGCAGCAGGAAAAAAGCCAACATCCTCGAGGACTTCTGCATCGACGGGGCGATGTACAACGAATTGAAGACCAAGCTGGGTCTGAGCGGTTCGGCTTTCAACGCCTTTATTTTAAAGATCGCGCCTCAGTTCGAAAGGCTGAGGAGTTACATCAAGGGAAAGGAAGACTCCAAGGAGGAAGTGAAGCTCGAAGAAATCAACGCTTTGGCGCCCGGACTTAATTTCACCAAGTCCGACCTGGCCCATTTCCGGAAACTTATGCAGATACAGCTTTGGCCGGACAAGGTCGGACACGCTTTCAAGCACGCCCTTTATCTTGATGACGAAGGGAATATGAAAATCCCGCTGATGAAAGAGCATCAGGGGCCGGACGAAGTTAATGAAATTAATGTCGTGTTCGTGAATGTCGAAGAAAAAATCAAGCGTATTGCGGAACGCCTTGCAGACGAACGCCTCGACCAGGAACTGAAAGAAATCGGACCGCAGGGCTGGAAACAGTTATGGCGTGTCGATCGTATTGCTGCAAAATGGTGGAAACGCAACGCGGCTGAGGGCTATCGCGAAAGATATCGTGACGAATATATTAAGCGATTGAAAACAGAACCAAGGTTCAGGACGGAACTTATGGAACTTGATAGGGATGAAGTAAAAAAAGGCTGGGCGCTCGGAGCAAAAATGAGCGGCAAGCCACCCGCCGAAGCGACCAATCGGCCCAGCATGGACGCCGAAATGGACGCGATCGCCGAACGCTTCGGTATTTCCTGGGCGACCGGTGACACGGAGTCATATCTCATGCAGGGTGAAGAGCGTGAATCGATGGCTAAAAATATGGAAAACATAGCCATTCAGGAAGCCATACGCAACATCTGCAAGGATTATGACAAAGGCACTATCAATGACGGTGAATTCAAGACAAGAGTCAAAACTCAGATTATTCCGCAGATCCAGGCCCTTCAGGATCCGCCGGACGCGGCCATCATCTCGTTTCTTGAGGAGACGGGAGCTACGCGCGGGATGACGGACGTCAACAAGATGGGTCTGCTGGACCGCATGCGCGCGCACAAAGCAGGGCTGATCGCGCTGGATATCGAGAACATGAAAATCAACATTAAGCTTGGAAAAGCCCAGAATGTTGACGTAAAAACACAGGTGAAAAGCCTCAACTGGACCGACCGTTTGTCCCGCAGCATCGTTGAAAGAGCGCAAAAAATCAAGTTCCTCGGCCATTTCATCAGCCCGACCACCACCGCCATCATGGGCTTCGGTCTTGCCAATATCACCGCGCAGTTCTTCGCGGGTAGGCTTGGTCGGTATGGAACAATGGCAGCCACCGTTATGCTGGCCCCCACCATCTGGCCCGCTGTGGCGGGGATAGCCGCGGGTTGTATTGTCGGCGGTGCCTTCAGCGGTCTTCGCCAGAATAAAGAAACCCTTCGCCTGAAAGCGATGAAAGAACGACGGGAGGCACTGGGCCATGAGCCGAAAGACGATACCAAAGGGCTGCCTCCTCTCCATGGTGACCGGTTTGAAAAGCGTCTTACGGATTCAAAAGGACTTTATGAGAAAAAATCAGCGGAAAAACTGCAAAATAAAATCAACACAGCCGAGAAGGCCGGCGATTACAATGCTCTCCGCGACAATCTCGCCACCGCAATCGCTCTCAACGACTTGTCCGAACTCGGAGTAGCACCGGGCGAAACGGAAAGGCTCGACTTGATCAAATACCCGGGTGAAATGAGCATTGAATCGGGCAGATTGCAGATGATGAAGGCAATAGCGAAGGGACGTATCCGCTTACGCGAATTGGCCGCAGGTCGCGACGCTAACGCCGACGTGGCCGCCAAAGTAGCGGAAAAGAGGGCGGAAATCATCGGCCAGATCCGCACATCGGACGTAGCCTTCAACAAGTTCAAGCGATGGGAAAACTTCAAGGCCGCGGGAGTCGGCGCCCTGATTGGCGCGGGCATTTCGGCCATCGGCATGTTTTTCACCCATGAAGGATCCTCCACCCACAACATCAACCTTACCCCAAGCGGCGCGGTCGATCCGGCCACCCTGGACGCCGCTCTTGCGCACGCCGGACTTTCTCCGTCGGCTATTGCCGATATCAACAGTCATTTGCATTTCGACCCGACGACACACATGCTGGATCAGGCATCAAGGGACTACGTCTGGAACACCTACCATATACACATCGCTGGACTACTTACCCCCGGCGCCATGCAGCATATCTTATTCCCTCTGCACGGAGGTACTCCGATGACGCAGGCGGAACTCATCCGCGAATTGAATGCTCAAGGACTCGATACTTCCAAAGTTCAGTTTGAGACCAACGGTCATCTGAAACCGTCAAGCTTTATCGACCTCACGCGGCAAAAGGCGAACATCCAGGAGATAGTCACACCCGCCGGTCCCGGCACATCGCCAGCCGTGCCCCCGTCCGGATGGAACCGCCTCGCGAGCATCCATTTCAACGACAACCAGCCGCACGCAGTCAGGAGCCACATCCTTGATGAACTGCGAGTCAACATTCTTGGCCATACTCAGCCCGGACCGGACGGGAATTTCCATTTTACCGTGAAAAACATGTTTGATCCGCGGCTTGCCCATTCGCATCTGCCAAGCGGAGTCACCATGCCCGCCGACGCGTCGCATCTGAAGGTCGGCCTGCAGATGAATTTCGGCGGCAAAAACTACTGGAAATTCTTCACGCCGGACAGCAGCGGTGAAATAAAAATCCCCCAGGAATATATTGACGCGGCCCACTTCGGGCCAGTCGCCCGCGGCGGCGATACGCTCCCCGGACTTCGCACGGACGCGATTGCCGTGGGATTCGACGACCAGAACGGCACTTATCAGGTATTGGCTTCCGTCAAAGGAGTCGGCGGATACGCCCCGGGAGAAAAAGTTGAATTCGCCGGTGACATAACCAAAGATATCCAGACGCCGGAAAAAATCACTTTCACCGCAGACCAGGACATTATTGAAAAATTCGAATTCACGGCCGCAACTCCTCCATTGGTAGGCTCCAAGATGCAGCACCTTGAATATGGGAAGAAAGAACCGCCGCCAACCTCGGGCAGTGACAGCGGAGGCGACAGTGGAGGGGACTCGGGCAGTGACAGCGGAAGCGACTCGGGAAGCGACAGTGGAGGGGACTCGGGAGGTGACAGCGGGAGTGACACCGGCGCCGATACTGCCAAAGATATTGATGATTTGTTGGACCGTTACGGCATCGAAAAAAAAGAAGAATATCGCGTGCTAATCAATAATTATTTGGGGATTGTGAGCACGATACTCACGGACGAAACCGAAAAAATCAAATATCTCGATAAATTCATGAAATATTTCCGGGCAGATAATATTGATATGATCAAGATGGATGACCCTTCACTTGCGGCGCTGAAGAGCAAAGTCCCTTCAAGGATAAGCCGGGTATACAACAATGCGGCGTTAAATATCATGACGCGGTTTTATCATGAGGAAGAGGCGTATTTTTCACGGATGAGCGCCGGCCTCGTATTTGAAGAAATCCAGAAAATCATGAACATCTGCGCGCATTTAAAAGGTATTGATTTAACCTCGCTGACTTAATATGCCAAAGAGCAAATGTAATTTTCTGGAATCACTGGCGCACAAAAACGCCTTCATCAGGCCGGTTACCCGTCTTGCGATGGAATATGTAATGAAAAATCCGGGAATTCGGGCTGACCGGTATTTTTTGAACGGAATCAGGGAGGCGGGGCTGAAAATGACCGATGACGAAAAAAAACTCTTGTTAATCGAATTCATGAGCCTTGTCGATGCGGCGTCCGGTGAACTTGAACAGAGATACCTGGAAAGTATCGTGTCGCTTGATGACGAGGAAATCATGATTACCCAGCTGGCCGACTTTATCGAAAACGCAAAAATTTGATAACCGGAAAATTATGGATGGAATGGAAAAAAACAGGCAGTCGGATTACCACAAGACATTCTGGAATATGATGTCCGGCTTTGAGGAGGCAAAGCAGTCTTTCACTGACAGCGGTTATGACTGGAACAGGATTGAGGACAGCGGCACGCGCAGCCTTGTAATTATGATCCACGAACTCGCCGCGAACCTGGGCGCCGATGAGATATCCAGATTACTGCCGGATACCTTCAGGACCCTGCCACCGGATAAGAAAAGAGCCATCCTTGAAGACATGGCCATTTACGGGCTATCGAAAAGCCTTAAAAGCCCCGGGTTACCACCGGAAGCTAAAAATGAGAACCTGCAGAAAATAAACATGGTCGCCATCGGGAAAGAACACTTCAAAAAGGAAATAGATGGAGTCATCCAAAGGACGGCATCACTTCATGGCCAGGAGGTAAGTCCCATAGCGAAAGAGATGGGCAGGAAAAATCCGGAACTGGTCCTGCAATACTTTGGCGGTCTTATTGATAAGGATGCAGTCAAAATTATAGCCGCAAATGTCGGATCGTCGCTGATGTGGCAACTTGACGGCCGGCAGATAGCCGAAATATGCAGTTACTTCCCAAAGAAGCCGGAAAAAGAAAATCTTGCTGATTATGCCGCGAGACTCGAAGCCATCCGCAAAAAACCGGATATCCCCGGACTGGACTCGAATAGCGCGAAGCAGCTTATCGAGGAGGTCTCAGTCCTGCTGAGGACATATAAGATGCTGGTTCAAGATATAAAAAAGCGCGGAAAAAAGAGCCCCGGGGATAATTGGGATTTTGAAATACAGACAACCCTAACGGCTGTGGATATTATTGATTACACGGGAAGATGTTCTGAAAAGGGAACCTTGATGGAATCGATGGAGGACCACCTGGAAGAGCGCGAAGACCTGGAAAAGGCAACTCCGCACAAGGTGGATACTCTATCGCAAATGGTTCGCGTTGTTGACGAAAACCCCAATGTTAAAGCGGTATCATTCGATTTAATGGATACGCTGGTATATTGGAAATCTCACACCATCGACAGAAGGGAGGAATATTTCAGGAAATCGGTGGAAATATTAAACGGCTTCGGTCTGGGAACAACGGTCGAAGAATTTAAGCATTTACGGGGCTACCGGACTGAAGCCGATGAGAAAGTCACGGGGCTGTGGATGGAGAAAAGGCTTGAAAGCGCAAGAACAGGCAAGGAATTCAGGTTCAAGGAAGTGGTCAGGTCGATAATTGAAGAAATATGCAGGAGGAAGAAGAAAACGATTCCCCGGAACCTTGTGGAAAAGATGAGCACAATGATCCAGGACGCTTATGTAAACATAGAGCTGGCGACTATCACTCTGATGCCTGAAGCGCAGAAAACCCTGGAGGAATTAAAAAAAAGAAAAGTGAAAATCGCACTGCTGTCGAATGCGATGGAAGATGAACAGGCAATCAGAAAGTATCTGACAAAACTGGGTATTATCGGATATTTTGACATAGTAAAGGTTTCATCCGAGGTCGGCTATCAAAAAAATACGAGAACGACCATATTTTATGACAGTCTGTCCCGGGAACTCGGCATACCAAAACACCATATAGTCCACGTTGGTGACAATATGGACGCGGATTACCTGGGAGCGAGAAAAGCCGGCATGATGGGTATCCATTTTGATAAGAATCCGGAGCTCAAGAAGATCCTCAGAAGGTCAAAAATCACCGGTACTCATTACAAAAATGAAAAAACCAAAGTGTATGCGAATGATTTGACGGCGCAAAGAAAGCGGAAAATCAACGATATGATGGCCGCTGCAGGCATAAAAGGAGCAGAAACAAAGGAAGTCGGGGAAATGGCCGCCCGTATTTATGAAATCTCCAGGGATTACTACGGACAAGCCCTGATGGGGCTCGCCGCCGATCTTTTGCAGGATCTGAAAAAAAATCCGGACCAGCTGAATATGTGCCTGGGACGGGACAGTCTTCCCATTTTCATACTCCAGCAGATGTTACTGCGATATCACGGACCTCTTTTTGCGGGCGTGGACTGGAAAAGGGTACAGTACCTTCCGGTTTCCAGGAAGTTGATGGGAGGAGAGGACAAGGATTCGGTTGAATGGAGGGAAATGATGAGACGGGAGAAGCCGCATGTAAACACATACAGTGAAGACAAACTCCGCGCGCATCTGAAGAGCAGGTATTTTGACGATTATGGTTCAATCTGCGTCGTGGATCACGGAATTTCGGGATCCACCCAGAATAAATTGCAGAAGCTATATCCCAAAAAATACATCAAAGGAAAATATCTGGTTTCGCGCATAGTGTCGCCGGAAGAAAAAAAGAAAGGTTATTTTGTCGGTTATATGCCCAAAAGGAGCGTACCGGGTAACAATTATGACGCGGCAAACAAGGCGCAATTCGGAGAAAAATTTAAAAAAATGAAATCCCTGAATTTTATCCGCGTCATGGAAGATTTTTTTTCGGGCATCCAGACTTCCGCGGAATATTTTACGGGGGAAGAAAAGGTCCATAAGGGCCTGCAATATGAAAAAACGAATGCAAGAAACCTTGGAGAAACGACTGAAGAAAGAAAAAGGAAGCTTATCAAGTTAACCGCGTTGTGCGGGATGATCGATTCGGTAAAATTATATGGGGAGGACATCAGTACTTCCGGGCCGGAACAAGCGGAAAAAAATGTCGGGAAACTGTTTCTCTGGCTGAAGAAGCTTGCAGACAGGGGTGAAGAAAACGCCTGGATCAGTCGTGACGGGGCACTTCTACCCAAGATGTACAAGGATGCGGAACACGACATTGACGCAAAACTGCTGAAAACGCTTTTCAGGTATAAAAAGCCAAAAAGTTAATGTAAAATATTATTAATCTTTAAACAAAAACCCTATGAACCCCGAAATACGCAAATATCTGCAACAGCTCCTGAAAGACGCCGGCCAGAAAGACCTCGGCGCCGAACTGGAAGAAGAAATGCTCAACGACCTGCACGCGAGGTTGGAGACCCGTTTGATACTGGCTGCCATGGAAAACCTGCCGCAGGACAAGCAGAACGAGCTCGGCCAAATGGCAGAAAACAAGGAAAATCCCGACAAGATCCAGGCTTTCCTGCAAAAGAACATCGCCGACTATAACGGCGTTTTCGCAGGGGCACTTGAAAGTTTCCGCGAGACATATCTGGGGGCGCAGATGTAAAAACGCGTAATTATGGAATTATTCCGGGCGTTATTTTATGTTTTACTTCTTGCGGCCGTTTTGGGTTTTTTCGTATATCAGTATTTATACGGTCCGGGTCCGCGTAATTTCAAAAAGATAATGGCAAGGTTCGGCGAATCCGTAGAAGGAATTCCGTTTTTCAAGGACATCAAAAAGATGGATAGTCGCCAATATCTGGTCATTTTCAATTATCGGGATAAGGAATTCAAACTGGATTGCAATCTCGTTTCAAAATCATCTTATAGTCTCTCTTCGCACAGGAGCAGCGTCTCATATCAAATGGAATTTGCCTATTCCCTGCCATATGAAAAACCGAAACAAATCACAAAACTGGAGCTCTTCAGGTTACCAAAATATGCCCGATTCCTGAATTATATTATCCCGTCGACGGCTGATATTGCCGGCAATGAGGACAGGAGTTTCCGGGTTATTTATGAATACAGCGGAGATGTCGACAAAGAGATTCTGAAAAAAACCATCGAGCAGCTGGTTTCCGTGAACGACCTGAAGTCGGCCGGGAACATCCCGTTTTTGGAGAAGATCATCGTCGGGCCGGGAAAAGTGACGGTTCAGACGGGCAAACCCGTCGAATATACTGAAAAGCTGAAAGAGATTTTTGATCTGTTGCTTGCCCTTTCAGCGGCAAAAGTTGCAGCAGTCGAAATCAAACGGGACCCGGAAGAAGACCGCGCCCTTAACCTGCTTAAAGCGGTTCTTTCGGATATCAACGCCTTGTCCGTCGGCAACGGGAGCTTGTATTCGGATGATTTTATGAAAAAATTCAAAGTACTGCTCGAAGAATCGAAAGCGGAGACAAGAAAAACCGGAGTAAAAATTTCAGTCTCCATGTCTTCTTTTCCGCAGGTCAGGATCCACGTGAAAAACACGGACACGCTGAAAGCTGTGATCACAGATGTCTTTCCAATCAAATCCGTCCCTTTTGTCCCGGAGAATGAAAATGCCTCCGACGAAAAATCCAAATGGGAATTGGTCATCGACAAAAAAACCGGGAAACTGGAGGGTATGGACGAAGATATCTGGGGTAATTATAGGATTTAATTGGCCGTAACTCGTAACTTCATTCCACCGGTCATTTCGCTGTGCGCTTCACCGCATCTCATTCCACTCCGCCGTCCGGTAACGCGTGTCGGCCAGCTCCTGCGCGCGCGCCAGTTCAGCCAGCGTCCATTCCCCCGTCTCGAACTTCTTTCCGGCCGTGAATCCGCGCAACAGCGCTTCATACAAATCTTCGAGGAGGAGTTCCGGCCGCAACTTCTTTAAAGAAGTCACCCGGTCTTCCGCCGCGGCAATCATCTTGTCCGAAATCTTTTCGGCGCCGACTTTCAGCAGGGAAAACATTTTCGGCAAATCCACTGAAAATAAAATAGTGCCGTGCTGCAGCAATATCCCGTTGCGGCGGGTCTGCGCGTTGCCGGATATTTTCTTTCCGCCGACCTTCTCCCCATCGGGCCCCATCGCGCCAGCGGCCAGCACGATGTCATTGATCGGCTTGAATTCAGCCCTGATGTCAAGCTTTTTCAGGGAATCGATTACCCAGCCGCAGATCAGCTGGTATGATTCAGTGATGCCGCGCGGAAAACGCTGCACCGGCCCGATTACGCTGTAAGTTATTTCGCCTTCGTAATCGTGGTAAACGGCGCCTCCGCCCGTCCTGCGCCGCACAAAGTCCACGCCAATCCCCTTGCAGTTGGCGGTCGAGACTTCGTCTTCCAGGCTTTGGAAATATCCGATTGAAACGGCCCCCGGCATCCAGCGGTAAAACCTGATCGTTGGAGGGACATCCCTCCTGGACACCGCTTCCGCGCACGCCTCATCCAGCGCCATGTTCATGAAGGCGTCATGCTGTTCCAGCCCTATTATTCTCCAGTCCGAAGACATAAAGCAGATGTTATTATTTCGGGAGTGGGAAATGTTTCCCGAATGCAGTCGGGGTGCAGGGGCCTCGTCCTGCATGAGGGGAATATTTCCCGCTCCCGAAAACAACAAGACTAGTTTATACTGCGGTCGTGTTATATCAAGCTGTAAAAAAGATCCCGGGGGGCAAGTTGATCCGCGTAAAACTCGAAGCTGACGCCCAAATCAACGCAGTCCGCATCAACGGTGATTTTTTCCTGCATCCGGAAGAGTCCCTGCCGGAGATAGAAAAAAACCTGGTCGGCCTTTCGACTGCAATCGACGCCACCGCCCTCGCCCAAAAAATCCACGAAGCCCTGCTGCGTGAAAAAGCGGCCTTCATCGGGGTGTCCCCCGAGGACATTGCGGCAACCTTGATTGAAGCGATGGGCGCCCATCACGCGCTGCAAAATCCCGCGCCGCAACCACTCGCCCCCAATCCCTAATTATTAATTTTTAATTCTTAATTTTTAATTTCTAATAAACCGGTTATCTCTTCCCGCCCTTTTTCGGAGCCGGTTTTTTGGCAGATTTCCTGGTCGCCTTTACCGCTTTCTTCAGACCTTTCTTCACGGCACGGACTTTTTTGGCCACCTTGATGTTCCTGACCGCTTTGGCGGTTTTTTCAACTCCCTGGGCCATCAGTCCCATCAGCATTTCCTTGACCTGGACCCAGTCCATCTTGAAAAGTTCCGCCAGTTTGGCCTCAACCGCCGGGGTAAGCAGGTCGGATTTTCTGGCCCTCCTGACCACATCGTCCACGATTTTTTCATAGTGCTCTTTCAGCATCTTTCCGCGCTTTTTCAAATTCTCTTCCTCCAGTTCATGCAGCAGATGCCCGCGCAGATCCATGTAGGTTGCGACCGCTTCCTTGCTTGCTTCCCCCCAGACTTTTTTTACGCGTTTTTCCACTTCGGCGCGCTTCTCCTTGAACAGTTTTGCCAGGATCTCAATCTTCTTTTTTGCTTCCTTGTCGACTTCTTCCTTATGCGTGAAATAATAGCCGGCGCCCGCAGCCAGGGCGGCTCCCAGCGCCAGTCGAAGTAGCGGAAATCCTTTATGCTTTTCGTGGTGCGTTTGAGGTTTTGTCATTTTTGCGCGGATTAAAAAATGGGTTCGAAAAAATTATACCCCAATTAAACCGCTACGCCCACAAAAACATTTTCATCGCCGCTCATTTCCCCGGGAAAACCGGCTCCTGAGAATATTGAAAACCTGGCCGGCGACTTCAGCGACATCATATGGTTTCATGATGAAAGGGACGTCCTTCCAATCCTCTTTGTATGCGCCGATGCCGGAAGCGCCAATAAACGATGGTTTCAAGCCTTCAATCGCTTTGATTTTTTCATAAAGCGCCAGCCCGCCCATACGCGCCATTTGCGTGTCGGAAATGAT
>Ga0315268_10008067_pt1 | contig 11025 bp, 10 predicted proteins | sample C1_top_MG_FD_204535 | JGI IMG/M metagenome (GOLD analysis project Ga0315268, IMG submission 204535) | Sediment microbial communities from Yellowstone Lake, YNP, Wyoming, USA - C1_top | ecosystem: Environmental > Aquatic > Freshwater > Lake > Sediment | place: USA: Wyoming | collected 2017-08-01 | reverse complement strand
CGGGCTGACAAGCGCGCGCCCGGCGGTTTCGAGATGGACGTCAGCGACGTCGTGGTCGTGCAGAAAGTCCCGGAAGACACGCCCTATCCGATCACGCCCAAGGAACATGGCATCGACTTCCTGATGGAACATCGGCATCTATGGATACGTTCGCAGCGCCAGGCGGCGATCCTGCGGGTGCGCTCCGACATCGAGCGGGCGATGCACGAGTTCTTCGATCAGCGCGATTTCGTGCGCACCGATCCGCCCATCCTGACCCCGGCGGCCTGCGAAGGCACGTCGACGCTCTTCCCGGTGGCTTACTTCGACGAAGAGGCTTTCCTCACCCAGTCCGGCCAGCTCTATGTCGAAGCGACGGCGATGGCGCTGGGCAAGGTGTACAGCTTCGGGCCGACCTTCCGCGCCGAGAAATCGAAGACCCGCCGCCACCTCACCGAGTTCTGGATGGTCGAGCCGGAAGTGGCGTTCGCCGAGCTCGACGACATCATGAAGCTGGCGGAAGACTTCATCACCCATATCGTCAAGAGCGTGCTCTCGCGCCGCCGCAAGGACCTCGAGACCATCGGCCGTGATATATCGAAGCTTGAGAATATCGAGGCGCCATTCCCGCGCATCACCTACGACGAGGCCGTGGCCATGCTCAAGGAAGGTCATAAGAAGGGTGAACTCGAGAACGATTTCGCCTGGGGCGGCGACCTCGGCTCTCCCGATGAGACCTACATCTCCTCGAAGTTCGAACGCCCGGTGATGATCCACCGCTATCCCGTCGAGGTGAAGGCCTTCTACATGGAGCCCGACCCGCTGAACGCGAAGGTCGCGTTGTGCGTCGACGTGCTGGCTCCGGAAGGCTACGGCGAAGTCATCGGCGGCTCGCAGCGCATGGGCTCCTATGACAAGCTGCTGGCGCGCATCCGCGAACACGGCCTGCCGGAAGATGCCTTCAAGTGGTATCTCGACCTGCGGCGGTATGGCGGAGTCCCGCACGCCGGCTTCGGCATGGGCCTGGAACGCGCGGTGGCCTGGATCTGCGGCCTCGAACACGTTCGCGAGACCATCGCCTTCCCCCGGATGCTGCACAAGATGTACCCGTAAGAAAGTCGGAAGTCGAAAGCGGAACTACTGAACTTTTATGGTTGAACCCAATAGCGTTCCTGCATCGTTTGCAGACATCATCAAGAAACAGATCCGCGTCATCGGCGTGCCCCTCGATCTCGGGCAGCAGCGCCGCGGGGTCGACATGGGCCCGTCGGCGGTGCGCGTGGCCGGACTGGAAAGCAAGCTGGAATCCCTCGGCCACCAGGTGGAAGACGCCGGCAACGTCTCGGTCATCCTGGCGGAACAGAAGAATCCCGGCGATCCCCACGCCCGCTACCTGAAGGAGATCACCGCCACCTGCACCAAGCTCGCCGAGCTGGTGGTGAAGACGCTCGACGAGAAGAAGGTGCCGCTGTCGATCGGCGGAGACCATTCGATGGCCGCCGGCTCGGTCAGCGGGGTCGCGGAATTCTACAAGCGCCAGGGCCAACACATCGGGCTGATCTGGATCGACGCGCACGCCGACATCAATACGCCCGAAACATCGCCAAGTGGCAATGTCCACGGCATGCCGCTCGCGGCCCTGATGGGACTGGGGCCGGATGCGTTGACCAAGATCTTCGGCTGGACTCCCAAGGTGCGCCCGGAGAATTGCGTGCTCGTCGGCATCCGCGACGTCGACCAGACAGAAAAAGAGAACATACGGCGCGCCGGCATCGAATTCTTTACCATGCGCGACATCGACGAGCGCGGCATGCGCACGGTGATGGAAGAGGCGCTGCGCATGGCCGGACGCGGCACCGTCGGCTACCACGTGTCGCTCGACATGGACTGGATCGACCCGGAAGACGCGCCCGGAGTGGGCACGCCGGTGCCCGGCGGCTCGACCTTCCGCGAAGCTCACCTGGCCATGGAGATCATCAACGACCACGGACGCATGACTTCGTTCGACATCGTCGAGGTCAACCCGGTCATCGACGAACACAACCGCACGGCGGCGCTGGCCGTCGAACTGGCTAGTTCGGCGTTCGGGAAAAAGATCCTGTAACCGAAGTAAGAAGACAAACATCGGGACGTGTAAATATGTCGAAGAAGATCCGTGTAGGCGTTTTGTTTGGCGGGCGTAGTGGCGAACACGAGGTGTCGCTGCTCTCGGCGGCCTCGGTGATGAAGGCGATCCCCGCCGACAAGTACGAGGTCATCCCCATCGGCATCACCAAGCAGGGGCAGTGGATCATTGACACCCACGCCGAGCGGCTGCTCAAGGGCGAATACAAAGAGACGCATCATTTTCGCGCCGGCGATCCCGAGGCGACGGCCTCGGCGGCCGTACTCGCCCACGGCGAGAGCGTGCTGGTGCCGCCGGTTCCATCCGACCAGTCCTCGCTGTCGCCCTTCCAGCAGCAGAAGATGACAAAAGGTCCCACCCCGCTGGAAGTGGACGTCATCTTTCCCGTGCTGCACGGGACTTTCGGCGAGGATGGAACGATCCAGGGGCTGCTCGAGCTGGCCGACATCGCTTATGTGGGATCCGGCGTCCTCGGCTCGGCCGCGGGCATGGACAAGGACGTGATGAAGAAGTTGTTCCGCGACGCGGGACTGCCGCTGGTGAAACACGTCACCGTCCTGCGCGCGCGCTGGGAAACGGAGCCGAAGAAGGTCCGCAAGGAGATCGAGGCGAAGCTGAAGTATCCGGTCTTCGTGAAGCCCGCGAATCTCGGCAGCTCGGTCGGCATTTCCAAGGTTCACGATGCCGGCGAACTTCCGGCGGCGATGGACGAAGCCGCGAAGTTCGATCGCAAGATCGTCATCGAACAAGGGGTCGGCGGCAAGCGGGGCAAAGCGCGCGAGATCGAGTGCGCGGTGCTCGGCAACGACAGCCCCAGGGCTTCGGTCTGCGGCGAGATCGTTCCGGCCAAAGAGTTTTACGATTACGAAGCCAAGTACATCGATGAAGGGTCGACGCTCATGATCCCCGCCAGGATTCCGAAAGCGTTGCAGAAGCAGGCGCAGGAAATGGCGATCCGGGGTTTCCAGGCCTGCGACTGCTCGGGACTCTCGCGAGTCGATTTCCTGATGGACCCGAAATCCTCGAAGCTCTATATCAACGAAGTGAACACCATGCCCGGCTTTACATCGATAAGTATGTATCCAAAGCTGTGGGCCGCCACGGGTATCCCGTATCCGGAACTCATCGACCGCCTCATCCAGTTGGCGCTCGAACGCCACACGGAGCGCAAGCGGAATCAATACAGCCGCACGTAACTGGTGGCACGGCATGGAGTTACGCCTCGGCCGCGTTCCGTGGAACTTGCGTACCGCGCTCTGCGTATCATCCCTCAGTGTGAAGTGTGTCTGGAGGATTCCCAATGAAGATCCGGTCGGTATTGATCGCCGTTCTCGCGCTGTCGTCGATGGGTGTGGCTGAACAGTGGAACAAGACCTACAAGGTGGGCGCCGCGCCGGTTTTGATGGTGACCACCAACGACGCCTCGATCGAGGTCCACGGCGGCGGCGCGGGCACGATCACGGCCAACCTCGAGACACGCGGGATCTCGGTCATGGGAAATGATCCGGAGATGCGCATCACCGAATCGCAGAGCGGTGACAACGTGACCATCCTCGCCAAACAGCGCGAAGGCCACTGGTGCATCGGCTGCACGCGTTCGGCACACTTCGATATCACGGTTCCGACAGGAACCAAGCTGGTATTGCATACCTCCGACGGAAGTTTGAAGGTCTTCGACATCAAGGCTCCGGCCGACTTGCATTCGAGCGATGGCTCCATCGAGGTACGGGGATTCGACGGCGTGCTGCACGCGCGGACCTCGGATGGATCGATCCGGGCGTCGGGACGCTTCGACGACCTGAGTCTGGATTCATCCGACGGAAGCATCACCCTGGAAGTCGCGCGCGGGTCGAAGGTGAGCACCGACTGGAAGATTCGCACCTCCGATGGTTCGGTGCGGGCGACGCTGCCGGACGACCTCGCAGCCGACGTCAGCCTGAGCACCGGGGACGGTTCGATTCATAGCGAATTGTCGATCAATGACGTGCATACGCGCTCCAAGCGGAGCATGGAAGGCAAGCTGAACGGCGGCGGCCGCATGCTGGAGATCCATACCAGCGACGGATCGATCCAACTGACGCGCCTCTAACTCACCCCAATACAACGAGATGCACGGGCCGCCGGGATTCTCCTGGCAGCCCGTTTTGTCGGGTAAAGGAAAAAGCGCTTGCCAAGTGGGGCCGGCCTGCGTTCTAATTAACCGGTTAGTTAAACAAACCATGCCCCGCACACCCAAACTCGGAAGTCGTGGTAAACCCGAAGAAACCCGCCGCGAGATCCTCGAAGCCGCCATCCAGGAGTTCGCTTCGGAAGGCGTCGCCGGCGCCCGCACGGACTCGATCGCAAAAGCCGCCGGCGTCAACAAGGCCCTGCTCTACTACTACTTCGCCGACAAGGAAGCCTTGTACGGCGCGGTGCTCGACTCGGTGTTCTCCGGGCTGTTGGCCGAGGCGCAGAAGGTGTTCAACAGCGGAGGTTCGGCGGGAGAAAAGATCCTGCAATATTCGCTGACCCACTTCCACTACATCGCCGCTCATCCGGAATATCCACGGCTGGTGCAGCACGAGATGATGCGCGCGCAGGGGGGCCATTCCCTGCATATCGAGCGCATCGTCGTCACCTTTTTCCGTCCGATCCTGTCGGGATTGATCCAGATGCTGGCCGCCGGCATGAAGACCGGCGAGTTCCGCGAGATCGATCCCATGCAATTCGGGGTGTCGATGACCGGGCTGAACGTTTTCTATTTCGTCTCGGTGCCGATCCAGCGGGCGATCGGAAACAGGGACCCCTTCACGCGGGAGAGTCAACAGGAGCGCTGCGCCGCCGTGCTCGACATGTTGGGATCCACGCTGTTTGCCGACGCCCACCGTGGGCGGACCCTGGCCAAAGCGGTGCTCTCCGCGTGGAAGCCCGCTACGCTTCCGAAGATTCCAAGAAAGGTCACCCGCACGTGAACACCAGGTCCAAGATCTTCATTCTCGTCGGAGCGCTGTTGGCGATTGCGCTCACCTATTACTTTTTCACCACCGACCGCTCCGGAAACGTGGTGCTGATCGGCACCGTGGACGCCAACCAGGTGATCGTCAGCCCGAAGATCGCGGGCCGCATCATCGAGCTGCCGGTCGACGAAGGCATGGATGTAAAGGCCGGCGACCTCATCGCAACCATTGATAACGATGAATTGAAGCAGGCAAAAGACGCCGCGGAAGCGCAGGCCCAGAGCCTGCAATCGCAATTGGGCGCCAGCCAATCCACGGCGGCCAGCACGACCGGCGATACCACCAGCGTCGTGGCCAGTGCCCGGGCCAACCTTGCGGCGGCCAATTCCGCACTCCAGGAAGCGATCGCGCAGCGCGATCTGCAGGCTGCGGACACCAGCCGTATCGTGGCTCTCGCCGGGCAGGGCGTCGCTTCGCAACAGGATTCGGACCGCGCACGGAATTCCCTGCGCGCCGCCGAAGCCCACGTCCAGGCCGCCCGTGACCAGGCGACGGCTGCCCAGGCCGCGCTGGCGTCGGCCCAGGCCCGGACGCACCAGGCGACAGCCGCCGATCTTACCGTCTCTTCCGCGCGCGGACAACTGGCGGCTGCCCAGGCCGAGGTGGCACAGGCCGCCACGAGGTTGGGTTACACGCGCGTGCTGTCGCCCATCTCCGGCAAGATCTCGGTGCGGGTGGCGCGTCCCGGCGAAGTCGTGAATCCGGGACAACCGATCGTGACCATCGTGGATCTTACCCAGACCTGGGTCTATGCCCCGATCCCGGAAACCAACGCCGACGCCGTCCAGCTCGGCGACATTCTGAAAGTGCGCATGCCGAGCGGCGCGACCATCGATGGCAAGGTCATCGCGAAATCCGCGGAAGGCGATTTTGCCACCCAGCGCGACGTCAGCCGCACCAAGCGTGATATCCGCACCATGCGATTGAAACTCCTGATCGACAATCCCGGCGAGAAATACGTGCCCGGAATGACCGCCGAGGTGCTGCTCCCCAAGAACAAGCTGGTGAGCCGATGAGCGCTTTCCGCGGAAAAAAGAATTACGAACATCCGAGCGCGGCGATCAAGGTGGAGAACATCGTCAAGCGCTTCGGCGATTTCGAGGCCGTGAAAGGGATCTCCTTCGAGGTGCAGGAAGGCGAGATCTTCGGCCTGCTGGGCCCCAACGGCGCCGGGAAATCGACGCTCATCCGCATGATGACCACCCTCATCCCCATCACCGAGGGCAAGGCCTTCATCAAGGGCTTCGACGTTTCCGTGGAGCCCAACGAGGCACGCTGCGCGATCGGCGTCATCCCGCAGGCGATGACCAGCGACATCGATCTCAGCGTCGAGGAGAACCTCAGCATCTACGCCAAGCTTTATGGAGTCCCCGCGGCGCAACGCAGGAAGAGCATCGACGAATTGCTGGAGGCCGTCGACCTCACGCGGTGGCGGCACGCCCAGATGAAGACGCTCTCGGGCGGCATGCGGCGGCGCGCCGAGATCGCGCGCGGATTGGTTCACAACCCGCAGATCTTTTTTCTCGACGAGCCGACGACGGGCCTCGATCCGGTCTCCCGCGTCGCCGTCTGGGAGATGCTCAATAAGCTGAAGGCGGAACGGCAGCTGACGATGCTGATCACCACCCACTACATGGATGAGGCCGACCGCCTCTGTGACCGCATCGCCATCGTCGACCACGGAAAGCTGGTGGCCCTCGATACTCCCGAGGCTCTCAAGCAAAGCGTACCGGGCTCGAATGTCATCGAGGTGCAATTCGTTTCGCCACCCGCCGACTGGGAACAGCAGTTGAACGATCTTCCCAACGTGACCGCCGTCCAGAACGAAGGTTCCCAGATGTACCGTGTGCTCACCAGCAGCGGTTCGACCACGACCACCTCGTTGGTGGAGAAGGCAGTGGCCAGGGGTGTCGAGATCCGCTCGTTGAGCGTGCAGAACACCAGTCTCGACGATGTCTTCGTTCATTACACCGGCCGGCAATTGCGGGATGAACAGGTGAAAGCCTATCAATTCGTGATGCCCGACCGTCCGGGGCTGCGCCCATGACGAGAATGTTCGCCATCATCGAGCGTGAGCTGCGCCGGTTCTTCCGCTCGCCGACCCTGATGCTGGTATCCATGGTCTTTCCGCTGGTCCAGCTCGTCATCCTCGGCAACGCCTTTGGCGGGAAGATCCGCGATGCCAAGATGGGCGTCGTCGATCACGATCGCGGAACCCAGTCGATTCGCATCAAGGAAGCCTTCGATTCCGTCGCGGCCAACATCGCCACCTTCAAGCCGGTCTACTACGACAACGAAGTCGAGGCCAAGGAAGACGTGCGCACCGGCAAGCTCGATGCCGCCGTCATCATCCCCTTCCAGTTCTCACGCGACGTTTACGAGGGCCGTCAGCCCAAGCTGGGCCTGGTGGTCGACAATTCCGATCAGTTCATCTCGAGCAGTCTCGAGCAGAAGATGAGCGAGCTGGTGCAATCACTCAACCAACCGCAGATACAGCCCCGACTGCCCGACAAGACGGCGCTCGAGATCGTCGAGCTCTATCCCTACATCGAGTACATGAAATATCTCTTGCCCGGCTCGATCACGCTGGCGATGTTCGTATCGGTGATGATCGGTGGCGGCATGTTGTACATCGACGACAAGGCGCGCGGGGTTCACGAAGGGTACCTGGTCACCCCGATCACCAAGTTAGAGTTGGTCTTTGGCATGAACATCGCCGGAACCATCAAGGCGATCCTTTCGGGCATGGTGCTGACCATCATCGGCTCGCTGATCGCCGGCCTCGACGTCATCTTCGACCCCTTCCGGATGATCCAGCTTTTCATGCTGATCCTGGCGACCTCGCTGGCGTTCAATGGCATGATGTTCCTGTTCATGGTGCGCGTCGAAGACCCCTTGGTGCCGCGCGCCATGTTCGGCATCCTCAATACCCTGCTCTTCTTTCCCAGCGGCGCCATCTATCCCATCAATGCGTTCCCCGGATGGCTGCAGGCGATCGCCCGCATCGATCCTTTCAGCTATGCGGTCCATGGATTCAAGGCCATCCTGTTGAAGCAGGCGGGGTGGGTGGCGATTGGGCCCGACCTGCTGTATCTTGCCGTCTTCGGGGTTGCGATGTTGCTGGTCGCCACGCCCCTCTTCAAGCGAACCCTGTAGCCGGAGGAATCGATGAGTCGGAATCTAGTCGGAACGCTCATCCTGTTGACGGCCATCTTCACCGCCCCGGCCGCGCAGGCACAAGCCAGCGGCAGGCATGCGGCCAAGCCGGCGACCTCGGTCTTTGCGCCCTTCGTCGGCACCTGGAAGCTGGTTTCGAGCCAGGAAAGGATGGCGAATGGCACGGTGCGCCCTTACGGATTCGGTCCGCACGCCATCGGTTACCTGATGTACGACGCTACCGGACACGTCTGCGCGCAGGTCGTCAATCCTGACCGGCCGCGGTGGGTCGACCCCGAACATCCGACGGCGGCCGAGATACGCACGGCCTTCGATGGCTTCGGCGGCTACTGCGGCACCTTCACGGTCGATCCCGGCAAACACATGCTCACCCACCTGCCGGAAGTCTCCTTCGATCCCAACGCCGTCGGCCGACGGTCTCCGCGGAGCTACTCGTTTGACAACGGACGGCTGGTCTATGAGGGTACCGACCACGCCGACGATGGCGACGCGCATTGGACGATGATCTGGGAGCGCGTGCCGTAAGACACGCACGGCCGCCAACCGGCAGCGGTACACTGTTGGGGAACAATTCAGCCCCTCGCGGCTTCTAATGGTCTAGAACGCAATGTCAACGGCTTCCATCTTCGACGCAAAACCCTACGATTTCGAAAAGGCCCGGCGGCGCCGGAACACCGCCATCATCGTGATCTCGTCGCTGGTCATCCTGGGATCGCTGCTCTTCTGGTTCCGCAATCTTCCCTACGAGCGGCAGGTCGACAAATTCTTTACCGCGCTGCAGGCCAAGGATTACGAGAAGGCTTACGCCATCTGGATGAACGATGCCCAGTGGAAGCAGCATCCGCAGAATTATGCGCGCTACAAGTTCGACGACTTCTATACCGACTGGGGACCGCATGGCGATTGGGGCGAGATCACCAGCCATCACGTGGATGACGCACTCTCTCCGAAGTCGGGTGGCAGCGGCGTGGTGGTAGTCACCACGGTGAACGAACGCAAGGAGCGCTCCTGCCTGTGGGTGGAGAAACGCGATAAGACGATCGCCTTCCCGCCGGTGAAGACCCAGGATTGCAGATAGACGGCAGACTGCAGACGTCAGGATGATCAAAAGCCCGGCCAGAGCCGGGCTTTCTAATGTCTGTCGTCCAGCGTCAGACGTCTATTCCGCTTCACTCTTCTTCTGTGCAAAGTGATTCTTGGCGGCTTGCAGCGAAGCTTCGTCTTCGACGTTGAGGCAGGGCCGCGTCTTGTCGATCTGCCTCATCAACCCGCTGAGCACCTTGCCGGGACCGACTTCGACGAATTGCTCGACGCCGGCGGCGATCAGCGCGCGGATCGATTCCTCCCAGCGCACCGCTCCCGTCACCTGGCGGACGAGCGCATCGCGCGCGACATCGGCTTCCGTCACCAACGCCGCATCCACGTTGCACAGCACGGGAAGCTCCGGACGATGCAGGTGCAGCGACTTCAGGTCCGCCGCGAGACGATCTTGCGCGGGCTTCATCATCGCGCAATGGAAAGGCGCGCTCACCGGGAGGATGACGGCGCGCTTGGCGCCCTTCTGTTTGCAGAGCTCGGCGGCGCGCTCCACCGCCCCTTTGGCTCCGCTGATGACGACCTGGCCTGGCGAATTGATGTTGGCGGGCTCGCAGACTTCGCCCTGCGCGGCTTCGCGACACGCCGATTCGATCTCCGCCATGCCCAGCATGAGGATGGCGGCCATCGATCCGGTTCCGACCGGCACCGCTTCCTGCATGTACTTGCCACGATTGCGGACCGTCCGCACGGCGTCGGCGAAGTCGATCGTGCCGGCCGCGACGTGGGCGGAATATTCTCCCAGGCTGTGCCCGGCGACGAAGCTCGGCGTCAGCCCGACGGATTCGAGCACGCGATAGACTGCCACCGACACGGTCAGGATCGCCGGCTGCGTGATCTCGGTCAGCCGAAGTTTTTCTTCCGGCCCTTCGAAGCAGAGTTCCGAAAGCTTGTAGGCCAACGCTTCGTCGGCTTCGTCGAAGGTCTGGCGGGCGACCGGATACAGCGCCGCGAGTTCTTTGCCCATTCCCGCGGCCTGCGAACCCTGGCCGGGAAACAAGAATGCAGTGGTAGGAAGTTTCGACATGATTTCTGCTCCGACCTGGAATTAAGAAGAAGGTTACAGCAGGTCTTCCGGAGAGATGGTTTCGGCCGCTTCGCCGTTGATGCCGCTGCGCTGGATCTCGTCGCGTATCTTATCGTTGAGTCCGGAGTTGGCAAACTCGGCGGCGATGCGGATCGCGTTCTTGATGGCGTTGGCGTTGGAGGAGCCGTGGCAGACGATGGCGACGCCTTTCAGTCCGAGCAGCGGGGCTCCGCCGTATTCGGAATAATCGAGGCGCTTCTTGAAATCCACGAAGGCCTTGCGCGAAAGCAGGAAGCCGACCTGGCGCGTGATCGTCGCCTGCAGCGATTCCTTGAGCATGGCGCGGACGGTCTCGACCAGCCCTTCGCTGACTTTGAGCGCGACGTTGCCGACAAATCCGTCGCAGACGATGACGTCGACGTTGCCGTTGTAGAGGTCGCGGCCTTCCACGTTGCCGATGAAATTGAGATGCAGTTTGCTGAGCAGCTTGAAGCTCTCGCGGGTCAGCTCGTTGCCCTTGCTCTCTTCTTCACCGATCGAGAGGATGCCGACGCGCGGCGCCTTGCCGCCATTGTGTCCGAAGATGGTGCGAAAGTAGATCTCGCCCATGATCGCGAACTGCT
>Ga0315268_10008066_pt1 | contig 11026 bp, 11 predicted proteins | sample C1_top_MG_FD_204535 | JGI IMG/M metagenome (GOLD analysis project Ga0315268, IMG submission 204535) | Sediment microbial communities from Yellowstone Lake, YNP, Wyoming, USA - C1_top | ecosystem: Environmental > Aquatic > Freshwater > Lake > Sediment | place: USA: Wyoming | collected 2017-08-01 | reverse complement strand
CGTCACGCTGGGCTATCCGGCGCAACCGGCAAAACCCAAAACAGTCGAGCCGCTGATTTCGATGGTGGTGTACCGATGAATATTGTCGCGTTGGCGGGCGGCGTGGGCGGGGCCAAGCTGGCCGATGGGCTGGCAAGATGTTTGCCCCCACCCCCTGTGTCAGAGGTAGGGGCGAAGCGTGCTTCGTCCCAACTGACCGTCATTGTCAATACGGGCGACGATTTCGATTGGATGGGCCTGCGCATCTGCCCCGACCTGGATACGGTGATCTACACGCTGGCTGGCATTGCCAATCCGCAAACGGGCTGGGGCGTCGAGGGCGACACATTCGAATCGCTCGGAATGCTCAAGCGACTGGGCGGCGAGACATGGTTTCGCGTCGGCGACCGCGACTTGGCAACGCATCTGCGCCGCACTCTTCTTTTGAACGAGGGCAAACGTCTCACCGAAGCCACCCAGATTTTGTGCCAGTCGCTGGGCCCCGGTCCGCACATGCGCATCCTGCCGATGACCGACGCGGCTGTGCGGACGCTGGTCGAGACGGATGAGGGCACACTCGCGTTTCAGGAATACTTTGTGCACCGTGGCTGGCAACCGGTGATCCGCCACGTCCGCTTTCATGGCATCGAACGTGCTCGTCCGTCTCCTGAGGTCAAGGCCGCGCTAGATGATGCCGACCTGATCGTTGTGTGCCCATCTAATCCCTTCGTGAGCATTGATCCGATCCTTGCGCTCGGCGACGTGCGCGATGTATTGCGCGAGCATCGGACGATTGCTGTCTCACCCATCATTGGCGGTCAGGCCGTCAAAGGCCCCGCCGCCAAGATGTTTCGCGAGCTGGGTCAAGAGCCAACTGCGCTAGCCGTCGCGCGCCACTATGCCGATTTCCTTGATGCCTTCGTGATTGACCACGCCGATGCTGACCAGAGTGACGACATCGAACGGCTGAACATCCGAGTCCTCATCACCGACACTCTGATGCGTGATTCGGATGATCGCAGGCGACTTGGTCGTGAAACACTCGACTTTGCCCGCTTCATCCCAGCTTGAGATGCCTATATCTTTTGGGATTTGAAATTTGGCATTTGATATTTGCATTATCATTCCGGTCAAGCCATTTCGACGCGCCAAGAGCCGCCTCAGCCCGGTGATGTCCAAGCCGATTCGCGCGGTGTTGGCACGCGCTCTATTGTCGCGCACACTCGATACACTTACAATGTGCCCGCTTCAAATGCCGCACACCATCTGCGTCATCAGCCGAGATATGACCGCGTTGGATATTGCGCGTCGTCGAGGCGCGATCTCGCTGGTCGAAAGCGAATCGGGATTGAACGCGGCGCTCAATCAGGCGCGCGAGTGGGCGCTGGCGCGCGGCGCGCAAGCTGTGCTCATCCTGCCCTCCGACTTGCCGCTCGTGACGCCGGCTGACATCACGGCCATGGTTGACCTGGCGCATGAACCGCAATCGGTCGTCATCGCGCCCGACGCACGTGGCGATGGGACAAACGCGCTGTTACTGCGCCCGCTCGATGCACTCAATTTCGCCTTTGGCCCGCAGAGCTTTTACGAACACTGCGCGCAAGCCGAAACCTCTCACGTGGCATTGCACATCTATCGCTCACCCACTGTCGCGCTCGATCTGGACACGCCCGCCGACCTGAAGCGAACCTCGCTTGACCCCCTGGGCCTTCCCAGGGGTTGACCCCTGGGCTTTCCCAGGGGTTGACGCACATTCGCTTTCGGAGTAGGATACTTGCAGACCAAGCTGAAAAGGAGAAGTGCCATGACCGAACGTGTCGCCTTGTACTTGCAGGATGCCCATCCCATCCGCGAGGGGATGGAGTATGTCAAGTATGCCGAAAGCCGAGGCTTTGAAGCCGTGTGGCAGGCCGAAAGCCGCTTGGTGCGCGATGCCATCGTGCCCATGGCCGCCTTTGCCGCAGTCACCAGCAAGATCAAGATTGGCTCCGGCGTCATCAACAACTGGACGCGCAACGCGGCCATCATCTCTACGACTTATCTCACACTGGACGACCTGGCTCCCAACCGTATCATTCTTGGCATTGGCGCGTGGTGGGACCCACTTGCTAAGAACGTGGGCATCGTCCGCACCAAGCCGCTCAAAGCGATGAAAGAAGTCGTCACGGTCGTCCGCGATTTGTTGGCGATGAAGAACGTCACGTTTCACGGCGAGTTTGTCAACGTCACCGGCATCGAGCACGACATCGTGCATGGCCGCCGCGAGCCGCGCAACGTGCCCATCTATATCGGAGCGACCGGAATGCAGATGATGGAACTGGCGGGCGAGATCGGAGATGGCGTGGTGCTCAACTATCTCGTCAGTCCCAAGTACAACCTTGAAGCACTCGACAGGCTGGAGGCTGGCTCGAAAAAGGCAGGCCGCAAGCTCGACGATATTGACCGGCCTCAGCTTGTGGTTTGCTCGGTGGATACCGATCGCAAGAAGGCGCTTGACGGCGCGCGCACACTCGTCACGCAATATCTGGGCCAGCAGCCGCACATCATGAAGGCGAGCGGCGTCTCTCAAGAACTGCTGGACGAGATTGCCAAGGTATTGCACTGGCCTGCGACTGAGGAAGACGTCGAACGCGCAATGAAGCTGGTGCCCGACGACGTGGTACAGCTCATCACCGCCTCGGGCACGCCCGACGAGGTGCGCGCGCAAGTGGCCAAGTACCGTGCCAATGGGTGCACCTGCCCCATCCTCTATCCGCTGGGCGACGTCAAGATGATGATTGACACGTTTGCTCAAGTGTAAGCCAGATATACCCATCGTGTCCTGACGAAGGCGAATCCCAATGAGCCAGCGAAAGCGCGGGATGGTCCCTGCGCTTTCTGTCGGCCTCTTGCCTCATTTGACACGAGCCGCAGTCACGGTTAGACTAAACGTGCCCCATGGCACTGCGTTTGTCACTGCCAGCCCGAATCAAAATGGGGAGTCAACGTGTCCAGACCCTCTAAAACCACAGTCTTTACTCCAGAAGAAATAGATGAAAAGCGTGACTTGCGCAACATGCTCCTCGTCGCTGGCGCTTGCATGATCGGCCTCGGCGTACTGATCCTGGCTTCCGGGCCGATACCCGGCATCAAGGTGCTGGATATTCCCACGCTGGAAAACTCGTTGATGGTGCTGGCCGCCGCTTTCGTCACTGCCGCCGGCTTGGTCGCCTGGAAAGCCAATTGGCCGGCGCGACCTGTGGCATGGGCAACGCTGGTCGCCTATACCATCATCATCTCCTTGACGGTGCACTATAGCGGCGGCCCGCTGACGCCCATGCCGGCGCTGTATTTGCTGGTCGTAGTTGCGGCTTCGTTCCTGCTTGCCCAGCGCGGAGCGACGGTTATCGCCGTGCTGAGTGCGCTGTGCTACGCCGTCGTCCTCTATCTCGAATATTCCGGGGCATTGAAAATGGTATTGATCTGGCGGCTGGGATTTGATCCACGCGAGAGGGGCGCGCTCCTGGTCGTCAACTGGCTGGCGATCTCGATTCCTGCGCTGCTGACCTCTCAACTGGCCGGAACGCTGGCCGCGCGCCTCAGAACTACGAACCTACACCTGCGCGAGTCCGAACGTTTGCGCGAGACCTTGACCAACATGGTCGTCCATGATTTGCGCAACCCGCTCTCAAGCTTGATGGCGGGACTGGATATCTTGCGATTGACCCTGGTGCGAGAGTTGAGCGCCGAGCAGATGAACCTGCTCGACATCTCTCGCCGCAGCGGTCACGTGCTCCTGGGCATGGTCGGCGAGCTGCTCGACATCAGCAAGATGGAAGCCGACCAGCTCTCGCTCGATATCCAAGCGGTGGATTTGCGCCAGCTCATCCTGGAGAGTGTTGAAACAGAAAAGAGTCTGGCCGAAATCGAGGGTCTGTCCATCAACCTTCATTTGAGCGACGAGGTCAAACAAATATCATGCGACCGGCAACTCATCAACCGAGTGATGGCAAACCTGCTGTCGAACGCGATCAAGCATACGCCAAGCGGCGGCAAGATTTCGGTGGCCGCCAGCCTGGTGGAAGGCGCTGCCAGTATCAGCGTGGCCGACACCGGCGAAGGCATTCCCGTCGAGGACCAGCAGAGAATATTCGAAAAGTTCGAACAGGTCGAGCTATCCGGCCAGGAACGGCGTGGCACGGGTCTGGGCCTGACCTTCTGTAAGCTGGCCGTACAAGCGCATGGTGGTCAAATTTGGGTCGAAAGCCAGCCAGGACAAGGCAGCACGTTTTTCTTTACGCTTCCTCTCACTCAATCCATCGTCAAGAGGAGTACACCTTCAATTCCATGAGCAAACAACCCAACTCTCGGCACTGTTTTGTGTGCGGCATCCAAAATCCATTTGGGCTTAGGCTGCGATTTGCGGACGACGACGATAGCTCCGTGCGCGCCGAGTTTGCCGTGCCAGAGCAGTTCAACGGCTATCCTGGGATCGTGCACGGCGGCATTGTCGCCACAATCCTGGATGAAACCTCCGGGCGCGCGCTGCTGGCGCGCGGACACGATATCAAGAATTTGTTTGTGACGCTCAAAATGGAGATCCGCTATCGTCAGCCAACGCCCACCAACACGCCGCTCACGGCCATCGGGACAATCGTCAAGGCTGGCGCGAGCCGCGCGACCGTTCACGGCGAGATTCGCCTGCCCGATGGCACTGTGACCGCCGAAGCGGACTGCATTGTCGCTCGCCCGCCGGATGATTTTGCCGAGCGGTGGGAGCCTGAGCGACCCTACTGGAAGGTGTACGACTAGAGACCTCGAAGGTCTCATAGACCTTCGAGGTCTGCAAAGGCATTGACGCCGATGGCATTCGCAGTCGTCTTTTATTTTGACCCGGCGACCGACGCCAGTGTTCGAGCGTTGTGGAATCGAATCGCTCAAGCTGGCATCAGTACCGTCATGGCGACAATGGGAATTCGTCCCCACATCAGCTTGGCAGGAATTGAGAGCGTTGGCCTTGAGGTTGGTTCATTCTATCGGGAGCTCGAGGCCTTTGCCAAAAGCACTGCACCGCTCACGGTGAATCTGAGCGCGGTGGGTACTTTTCCCACAGCCCAGGGCGTGGTCTATCTTGCGCCAGTGGTTTCGGCAGAACTGCTCAAGTTGCACCTGGCATTCCACGCCCGGTTGACTGACCTGGGGCTCACGTCAACGGAATACTATCGCCCGGAGCAGTGGGTCCCACATTGCACTGTGGCGATCAATCTGCCGCCCGACAGTGTGCCGGCCGCCGTGGCAGTCAGTCGTGCCAGCGATGTGTTCCACAAGGCACGCCTGGTGGAAATCGCCCTGGTCGAATATATGCCCATCAAAGAAATTGGCGTCTTTCTGTTGGAAGGCCAGACTCTCACTCCATCCACCTGAAGCCACCAGGCCGTCCTAGATTCACAAACATGGGCGACGTGGCTCCTTACACGTTGCCGTTACGGAGGCATGTTAGATGCGGAACCTCACTGAAATTCAGCGCCCTACCACGCTCGCCGAAGCCGTGAAACTGCTTCGGCGACCGAGCGTCAAGACCGCTATCCTCGCTGGCGGGACAGCCCTCGTGCCCCAGGCGAGGCGTGACGTCCAAGCGCTTGTTGACTTGCGCGATTTGAAGCTATCCTATATCAAGCCCGAGGCCAACGCGCTCCGCCTGGGCGCGACGACGACGCTGGAAGAGATTGCCGCGTCGCCCGATGTTCCGCCGGTCATGGCGCAGGCCGCGCACGCTTGCGCGCCGATCAACGTGCGAAATGCGGCGACGGTGGGCGGCGTGGCGGCGAGCGCAGGCTTCAATTCGCCACTGCTCGTTGTGCTGCTCGCACTTGATGCTGTGTTGGTGATCTATGCGCCTGAAGCGCGGCAGTCGCCCATCACGTCGTTCCTAGCATTTCGCGACAGGCTGTTGAACGATGGCACGCTCATCACCGAAGTCGGCGTGCCGCTGACCGATGCGCGCACGGCGTTTGAAAAGGTCTCGCGCACGCCCGCCGATGCGCCCATCGTGTGCGCGGTCGCCAAGTTTCGGCTTGAGGACGGCGTAGCGCGCGACGTGCGACTCGCGGCAGGCGGAGTCGGTCCCTTGCCTGTTCGGCTCTCGCGCGCGGAGCAAACGCTCGAAGGCAAGCCGCTAACCGATGCGCTCATCACTCAAGCTGCCGAGGCGGGCGCAAAGGAAGTCAACCCGCCGAGCGATTTCCTTGCGTCGAGCGATTATCGGAGGGAGATGGTGAAGGTGTTGGTGAAGCGAACGCTAAGTGGTGCTCGCTAATTTGAACTGCAAAGATACCAAGCACACAAAGACAGAGAAACTCTTGGTGTCCACTTGTCCCCGTCAGGGGATTGTGCCCTGGTGGTTGAATTTCGGAGACTGATATGAAACTCTCACTGACTGTAAACGGCAATCATCTGGAAATGGAAGTAAAAGTAAATGCTCGTCTGCTCGAGGTGCTGCGCCGCGCAGGCTATTTCGGCGTCAAGCACGGCTGCGACGACGGGACGTGTGGCGCGTGCGCGGTGCTCATCGCGCCGGACGCCAAGACGCCGGGCAAGATCGTCAACACCTGCACGATGCTAGCCGCGCAGGTCGAAGGCATGTTCATCACGACCATCGAAGGACTGGGCGGCATCCAGCAGCACGGCTGGAAAGGCACCGAGCCGCTACATACGCTGCAACAAGCCTTCGTCGAGACCGGCGCGATCCAGTGTGGCTACTGCACGCCCGCGCAAATACTCGCCGCCAAAGCCCTGCTCGACCGCGAGCCGAATCCCATCGAGGCGCAAGTGCGCGACGCTCTCGCCGGAGTGTTGTGCCGGTGCACGGGGTATGTGAAGCCGGTTGAGGCGGTCATGCAAGCCGCAAAGACGTTACGCAGTGACCTCGGACCGCAGACCGCAGACCACAGCTTGCCGATCGGGCTGCAAGAACCGACGCCGGAAGAGCTAGGACCTGAAGGTGAAACGCTCACGCAAACGCGCGTGTTGCCCAAACTCATCGTCGCGCCAACGCGCACAGAAACGCAGGTCTTTGGCAAGCCGGAAGTCAAAGTGGATGCCGTCAAGCTGGTGCAAGGCAAGCCCGCGTTCACGGACGACGTCGAATTGCGCGGGATGCTGATCGGAAAGATTCTGCATTCGCCGGTGGCACACGCGCGCATCACGCACATTGACGCAAGCCGTGCGCGCGCATTGCCCGGCGTCGCCGCCGTGCTGACGTGGCAGGACATCCCGCGTGTCGTCTATTCCACCGCCGGTCAATCCGACCCGATCCCCGGCCCGCTTGATATGTTCAGCCTCGACAGCAAAGTGCGCTTTGTGGGCGACCGTGTGGCATTTGTCGCCGCCGAGACGGACGAGATTGCGCAAGAGGCGCTTGAACTCATTCAAGTTCAATACGAAGAACTGCCCGCGATCATTGACCCGCGCGACGCGATGGGCAACAAGACCATCATCCACGACGAACCCGAGTACGTGAACTTTGCCGATAGCGAGCCACATCAAAACATCGCCGCGAAAATCCGCATTGACATCGGCGACGTCGAAGCTGGCTTTAAGCAAGCCGACTTGATTTTTGAGGATGAGTACACCGTTCAAAAAGTGCAACAGGCGCATATCGAGCCGCACGTCTGCGTGACGTATTGGGACGAAGACGACCGGCTGGTGATTCGCACCAGCACTCAAGTGCCGTTCCACGTCCGAAGAATTCTTGCACCTGTGCTGGGATTGCCGCCCAAGCGCATTCGCGTCATCAAGCCGCGCATCGGCGGCGGGTTCGGCGGCAAGCAAGAGGTCCTCATCGAAGACGTGTGCGCTCACCTGACAATTGCCACAGGCCGACCCGTGCGACTCGAATACACGCGCGAGGAAGAATTCACCGCGTCGCGCTCGCGCCATCCTATGCGCGTCCGCATAAAGACCGGCGTCAAGAACGATGGCACGATCACGGCCAATGCGATGTATGCGCTCAGCGACACAGGCGCGTATGGCTGTCACGCGCTCACGGTGACGGGCAACACCGGTCACAAGTCCATGGCGCTTTACCCGGCTTATGGCATTGATCGCGGCGACGGCGTTGCCCCGCCGGAGGTTTCGCCCAACGTTCGCTTTTACGCCGACGTGGTCTATACCAACACGCCGCCTTCGGGCGCGTTCCGAGGCTACGGCGTGCCGCAAGGTTATTTCCCGGTGGACACGCATATCGAACGCATTGCGCGCGAGTTGGGACTCGACCCACTGGAATTCCGGTTGAAGAACGCGCTGCGCGCGGGCGAAGATCACCCGTTCAGTCGCGCGTGGAGTGAGGGTCGCGAGCCGCACCCCGAAAAGATTCAGACGTGCGCTCTCCAGCAATGCGCCGAGCAAGGCGCGGCGGCGATCAACTGGGCGCGCGGGTCGAACGGCGATTGGCGCAGCGTGCCGAGCAAGCCGTGGTTGCGCAAAGGGCTAGGCGTGGCGCTCGTCATGCAAGGGACGGCGATTCCATACCTGGACATGGGCGCGGCCAGCATCAAGATGAACGACGACGGATCGTTCAACGTCCTCGTCGGCGCAACAGACCTGGGCACCGGCAGTGACACAGTGCTGGGACAGATGGCGGCTGAAGTTCTCGGCGTCCCGCTCGACGACATCCTGATGTATTCCTCGGACACGGATTTTACGCCGTTCGACAAAGGCGCGTATGCCTCGTCCACGACGTACATCTCCGGCGCGGCGGTCGTCAAAGCGGCGCAGCAGGTGGCCGAGCAAATTAAAGAGGTCGCCGCCGAGATGCTCAATGCAATACCCAATACCCAATACCGAATACGCCCGGAAGAGTTGGCTCTACACGACAAAAAAGCTATTGCCCCAGACGGTCACTCGGTCACACTCGAACAAGTTGCGTTGGAATCGCTGCACCACTCGAATCAGCGTCAGATCATGGCGGTCGCGTCGTACATGTCACCCGTCTCGCCGCCGCCGTTCGCAGCGCAGTTTGCCGAGGTCACTGTGGATACCGAGACCGGTCAGGTGACGGTGGACAAGCTCGTGATGGCGCTCGACTGCGGGCGCATCGTCAATCCGGCTACTGCGTCCGGCCAGATTGAGGGTGGAATGGCGCAGGCGTTGGGCTATGGCGTGTGCGAAGAGATGCTGTTCGACGCCAAGGGCCGCTCGCTCAACCCGCGTTTTGATGCTTACCGCGTGATGCGCGCGGACGAGATGCCGCAGATGACGACGATCTTTGTGGAGACGGACGAGCCGACGCATCCTTTCGGCGTCAAGGCCGTGGCCGAGATTCCGATGGACGGCGTGGCGCCCGCCGTGGCGAATGCGGTGTACGACGCAGTCGGCGTGCAGGTGAAGGGACTGCCGCTCACACCGGAGAAGGTGTGGAGAGCGCTGCGGGAGAAATGAACAAGCAAGGCGGGGGCAAACACACCATGAAGAATATTCAGCTACAGACTGTATCCAGGCATTTTCGGCTTGCGCCGTTAGCCGGCGGTGTCTATGCTGCCATCCACGCGAGCGGTGGTTGGGCGATCAGCAACGCCGGCATTATAGACCTTGGCGACCGCACGCTAGTCTTTGATACCTTCCTCACGCCACACGCTGCTCAAGATCTCCGGGCCGTAGCGGAGGAGCTAACCGGCCGTCCCGTGAGCGCAGTGATCAACAGTCACTACCACAACGACCACATCTGGGGCAACCAGGCCTTTGGCCCTGATACCGACGTCATTTCGACGGTCGAAACGCGCCGGTTGATCATGACCGAGGGGATGAAGGAATATGACTGGTACAGAGACAATTCGGCAGCGCAGCTAGAATCCCTGCAGAGCCAGTTTCAGGCGAAGCAAGACGAGGGACAACGCCAGCAGATGTCACTCTGGATCAGCTATTACCAGGGCATCATCGAAGCTATGCCGACGCTCACCGTTCGTCTGCCGAACGTGACCTTTGCTGAGCGACTGAATCTATACGGGGCACAACGCTCAGCCGAACTGATCGCCTATAGTGGGGGACACACCGAGAATGATACCGTGCTTTACCTGCCAGCGGAAGGGATTGTGTTCATGAGCGACCTGCTCTTTGTCGGATGCCATCCCTACCTTGCCGACGGCGATCCAGAGGAGATTCTCCACACGCTTGAGGCAATTCGTGGACTGGCACCGCAGACCCTCGTGCCCGGCCATGGGCCGATTGGGACACCGGATGCTCTGAGTTTGATGGGTGAATACATCGTCGAATTGGAAAAGCTGGCCCGCAAAATGGTTGAAGCCGGAGAGCCAAAAGAAAAGATCGCCGAAACGGCCATCCCAGCACCGTTTGACCTGTGGGAATATCCCACGTTCTTTGCGGCCAACTTGCGGTTCCTGTATGAGCACTTGTCGAGTAAGTGAGGGACAGGCGTCAAGGCCGTGGCGGAAATTCTGATGAACGGCGTGGCTCCCACCGTAGCGAATGCGGTGTACGATGCGGTGGGCGTGCCCGTGAAGGATTTGCCGCTCACGCCGGAGAAGGTATGGAGAGCGATGCGGAGCAAGTAGTCAGTCAATTCGTATTTGCTTACAAATGCTCACGAGTGTAGAATGAAGCACAGGATTCCAAGCCTGAGAAAGGTGGTGTGTGATGGATGCCACAGTCCAGGTGCGTCAACGGGGCACGTTGACATTGCCGCCAGAATGGCAAGACAAGTTCAACATTGGCGACGCCTTTCGCCTGGTAGAGTTTGATGGCGTCTATGTCCTGACGCCCGTCCAGCCGCGAGTGCCGGAACTGGCTCGCGAGATCGAACAGGCTCGCATTGAGGCGGGCCTCAGCATCGAAGAGTTGCTGGTCAGTTTGCGCGAACAGCGAGAACGCTACTACCACGAAAAATACGACAATGCCAGCACACAAGCTTCAGGTCTTTCTTGACGCGGACGTTCTTTTTGCTGGCGCCGCGTCTCCCTCGACCCACGGCGCCAGCTACATTGTCCTGCAGTTAGCCGAATTGACGCTGATCGAGTGCCTCACTTCAGAACAAGTCATCGCCGAAGCCGAGCGC
>Ga0315268_10008065_pt1 | contig 11027 bp, 12 predicted proteins | sample C1_top_MG_FD_204535 | JGI IMG/M metagenome (GOLD analysis project Ga0315268, IMG submission 204535) | Sediment microbial communities from Yellowstone Lake, YNP, Wyoming, USA - C1_top | ecosystem: Environmental > Aquatic > Freshwater > Lake > Sediment | place: USA: Wyoming | collected 2017-08-01 | reverse complement strand
GTCTATATTACGTCCTATCCTTTCCGCAAGGCGGATGGATGATTATCTCCGGCGATGATGTGGCTTATCCTGTCATCGCCTATTCTCCGACAGGCACATATTCCAGCCAGAACCGTTCAGTTCAATTTAATGACTGGATGGAAAATGTGAAAAAGGATATCTCCAGCGCAATTAAGGCAAAATATACTCCTCTGCCAAAAGCAGCGGCAGCGTGGAAACGATTCAACGTTAGTGCAGCCAGCTTTGCTCCGAAGAGTTTTTCATCTGCTGAAGCGAGTTCAGTCGAAGCAGCAAGCGTAGGGCCTCTTTTGAGAACAACATGGAATACTACAACGCATCATGCCCTGCTGATGCGGCAGGCCCAGACGGTCATGTGTGGGCTGGCTGCGTTGCAACGGCTATGGCGCAGGTCATGAAGTATCACAATTATCCGACAACCGGTACTGGCTCGCATTCATACTCTCATCCGACCTACGGAACTCTATCTGCAAACTTCGGCGAAACCACGTACAATTGGGCTTCCATGCCCGATTCATTATCAGATTACAACTCTGATGTGGCGAAACTGCTGTATCACATCGGTGTTTCTGTAGATATGGATTATGCGCCTGATGGATCAGGGGCATACATGAGTGATGCGGCCTACGCTCTGGAAACGTATTTCAAATACAGTAATTCTCTTAGTTATGTCTGGAAATCCAGTTACTCGACAGATGAATGGACAACAATTCTGCGGACAGAGATAGATAACAAACGACCTATATTATATAGCGGTCACGGAACAGGAGGACATGCTTTTGTCTGTGATGGTTATTCTGGTTCTGATTATTTTCATTTTAACTGGGGATGGGGCGGTTCAGAAGATAATTATTTCTATTTGAATGATCTTACTCCTGGTTCATACGATTTTACTGATTCTCAAGGAGCTGTTATTGGCATCCGTCCTCCATTACCCCCTGTCGGTTCTTTCGACAGCGCAACTTGTGATTCCCTCTCTGGCTGGACAAAAGACCCTGACACCGCGTCTCCCATCTCTGTTCATTTTTACAAAGACGGGCCTGCTGGCACAGGCACCTATCTGGGCAGCACATTAGCCGATATTTACCGTGGCGATCTTTCTTACGTCGATAAAAACCACGGCTTTTCCTTTGCTATGCCTGATTCATTGAATGACGGAACAGCACATCAAATTTACGCTTATGGTATTGACAGCACTGATGGCACAAATCCACTGCTGACCAATTCACCAAAAACAGTGCAGTGCGGCTTAACACCTGACCAGCTTACCGCCGTCATGTCCGTGATCAACGATATTATCATGGAAGACAGCCCGCTGCCTGATCTGACCGTCATCAATCCGTCTGCCAGTAAAACTGCCGAAAGCCTGACCTTCTCCGCGACCGCAAAAAACGGCGGAACCGGAGCTTCAGCAGCCACAACTCTGCGCTGGTACCGTTCAACTGATGCAACGATCAGCACAGCAGACACGCAGCTCGGCAGCCAAGCGGTCGCCGCATTGAGCGCAGACCAAACTTCAGCGCAGAGCACAAGCCTGCCCGCGCCTTCCACGCCCGGAACCTACTGGCTCGGAGCCTGCGTTGACGCGGTCAGCGGCGAATCCAGTACGACGAACAATTGCTCCGCAGGCGTGCAGATTACCGTGACTGCGCCTGCCGTCCCTGACTTGACCGTCATTAGCCCATCCGCCAGCAAAACTGCACTCGCTCCCGGCGAAAGCCTGAGCTTCTCCGCGACCGTAAAAAACGGCGGAGACGGAGCTTCAGCAGCCACAACCCTGCGCTGGTACCGTTCAACTGATGCAACGATCAGCACAGCAGACACGCAGCTCGGCAGCCAAGCGGTCGCCGCATTGAGCGCAGACCAAACTTCAGCGCAGAGCACAAGTCTGCCCGCGCCTTCCACGCCCGGAACCTACTGGTTCGGAGCCTGCGCCGATGCGGTCAGCGGCGAATCCAGCACAACAAACAATTGCTCCGCAGGTGTGCAGATTACGGTGACTGCGCCTGCCGTCCCTGATTTGACTGTGATCAGCCCGTCGGCCAGCAAGACTGCGCTTGCGCCCAGCGAGAGCCTGACTTTCTCCGCCACGGTGAAAAACAGCGGCACGGCTTCCGCCGCCGCAACCACGCTGCGCTGGTACCGCTCAACCGATGCGACAATCAGCACGGCGGACACCGCGCTCGGCAGCGCAGCCGTGGGTGCGTTGAGCGCAACCCAAACTTCAGCGCAAAGCGCGACCTTGACCGCTCCTGCCACAGCGGGAACCTACTGGCTCGGTGCCTGTGTCGATGCAGTCAGCGGCGAAAACAGCACAACGAACAACTGCTCCGCAGGCGTGCAGATCACCGTGACAATAACGGGCAAGCCGGACTTGACAGTGTCCAGCCTGCAATTCCCCTATCAGTTTGACGCGGGAGGCTCAGGAAGTGTAACGGCTGGATTCTACAATCAAGGAACGCTGGATTCTGTTGCGACCACAGCTACCTGTTATTCTATCAACAAAGCGACGCAGGCGATCTCCGGGGCTGTTTGTCAGATGCAGGTTCCGGTTTTGGCAGTCAATCAGACTGGTTCACGCACCGCAACGCTGACCGCGCCATGCGATGAAGGAGATTATCAACTCAAGGTCTGCGTCAATTCTGGCGCAAATGCTGAATCGAACACCGGCAATAACTGTATGTACGGGGATTTTTCAGTAATAGGAAATTGCCAGAAGAAGGTTTTTCTTCCGGCGGTGTTGGAGATTTTACTTAAATCTAAATAGACATGGAGGTTAAGATGAAATTATTCATTGGGGCGATATTTCTGCTTTTCTGTACAATGTTAACTCCAGATATTTCCTTGGCAGTTACTGAATGCGCTGGAAAAATAATTCGTGTATGGACTGGCGATAATGGGTATGTATGGCTTGTCTTTGATAATGGAGTAAAGGCGTACACACCACCGACCGATCCAGATACGAAGAATATCCTTGCTGTCGCAACCGCCGCGTTGCTTACAGGAAAGACTATAACCATTCGCTTTAAGGCTGATGGTGTTCCTTGCACCAGCTCAACTGATCAACGTGATGATATTGAAGGAATTTGGTTAGAAAGATAAGTTAAGTAGATTACGTGTCGTATATCTGGTAGTGGTAATTCAATAAGTTCCCTTGCTGTTCTGCGATAAAAGTTCGTAGCCCATATGAACCGAGCGAAACACGGAAAGCTGTCGCCTTTAGTGAGATAACAGTGCCAACGATATGAAACCAATTTGGGAGCATACACTTTGAACCGCGCAGAACTTCAGCAGCTTTCTGGCGAACGAATTCAGGATGCCGCAGTGCTGTTAGCGGCTTGCCGGTGGCCCGGTGCATATTACTTGGCGGGGTACGCACTGGAATGCGCATTAAAATCATGCGTTCTTAGACATGTGGAACGAACCGGTATCATTTTTGAAGATAAAAAGTTTGCTGAAAGATGCTGGACGCATGACCTTGAAACTTTAGTCAAACAGGCTGATCTGGTTAGCGAACGCGGGCGGGCGACAGCCGAAGATATCCAGCTAGGCACAAATTGGCTGATTGCCAAAGATTGGTCTGAAACCGCCCGCTATCGCTTGTCAACGCAGCAACAGGCCGAAAAACTTTTTGATGCGATTGCGGATTCCACGCACGGGGTGCTGTCATGGGTCAAGAATCACTGGTAACTGAACAAATTGAGGCAGGGCTGGAGTTCATCCGCGATTTCAACCAATATCTGCCGGTCTCCGCAGCATTCTGGCTGAATCCGCCTAACTCAGAAGATTGGTTCCTGCATGTTGCCTCACCGGAGATCAATGACGGCAATATTGATATTGCATACGGTGAAGTGCTTCGGCGCACAGGCATTAATAAAAATCAATGGCTTGACGCGTTCCAAGTCAAGCTGCTCAATTCAGCCGATCCCTTGGCGGTTGGAGCTATTCAAATCAGAGATCAATATTCCTTGAAAAATGCCTTGCGCTACAATGGCTCATCAATCGCAGGGCTTCCTATCGGGGGCGCATGGATTTATCCGGCAGCAGCGGATTCGTGGTCATTATCCTTCAAAAATCAACATGTAGGCAGGTAAACTGCATAGCACCAATGGATGAAAAAAAGAAAGCCATCGCCCAAGTCCGGCAGCGGATTGATGCAATAGACAGCACTGTTCTGACCCTGCTTCAGGAGCGCCTTGACTGCGCCCTGACCATCGGCAGGCTGAAGAAAGAGGCTAATCTGGCGAGCTGGGATCCCCGGCGTGAGCGCGAGGTGTATAAACGCCTGCTGGCGGACAATCAGCAGAAGTTCCCAGAAAACGCCCTGCGCAGCATCTTCCATGAGATCATGACCACCTGCCGCCTGGCGCAGAAGGACGTGGAAGTGGCCTTTCTGGGGCCGGAAGCCACCTTCTCGCATCTTGCGGCGGTGCGGTACTTCGGGCCTGCGGCGCAGTACCGACCCGTTGCTTCGATTGAAGATGCCTTTCTGGAAGTGGAGAAAGGCCGGGTACAGTACGGCATTGTGCCAGTGGAGAACTCGATTGAAGGCTCAATCGCCTTAACCTTGGATTCCTTCATGAAGTACAAGGTCAGCATCTGCGGCGAGCTGCATCTGTCTGTTCGGCAGAATCTGGTGTGCAGCAGTGGCAATCTGAAGGACATCCAGATCGTGGCCTCTCATGCCCAGCCCTTGGCGCAGTGCCGGGAATGGCTGCGCAAGAACCTGCCCGGCATTTCCACGCTGGAGGTTTCCTCCACTGCGGCAGCGGCGAAGATGGCGGCGGACAATCCCAACATCGGTGCGATTGCCAGCGAGCTGGCGGTCAAGCACTATGAGGTGCAGATTGCCGTGCCGGGCATCGAGGATCATCAAGGCAACACCACCCGCTTTCTGGTCATCGGCAGCCATGCCCAGCCCCGCAGCGGCAGCGACAAAACCTCGCTTCTGCTGGGCACAGCGGACAAGCCCGGTGCGCTCAACGAGGCACTGAGCATTCTCTCGGCAAAGAACATCAACCTGACCAAGCTGGAATCAAGGCCGGTCAAGGGCAAGCGGTGGAAGTATCAGTTCTTCTTAGACATGCTTGGTCACACTGATGATCAGATCATTCAGGAAGCCTGCACCGAGCTGCAACACATCTGCCCTTCGTTCCGGCTGCTTGGCTCGTATCCCAAAGCTGCTGACCCTGAAGCGGAACACATCTGAAACAGCTGACCTGCTGTGCATGAACAGCAGGTCAGCCAGCTTTACGCCACCCTCACATCCAGAATATCAACCAGCCTGCCTGCGCAGCCTCTCTTCAGGAGCACAACGTTATGCTCCCGAAGAGGACAACGTTGTGCTCCGCAAGAGCATAGTGTTATGCTCGGAAAGAGGATAACGTTGTCCTCCTGCTGCTGACAGGGCAAGGCTATGCCGCAGGCGTGGCAGCGTTGGCCTCCAACACCAGCTCTGCCAGATCAAGACGCTGTTGCAGATGGGGCATCTTTGCACAGAGCGGGCTGAGAATGCTGCGGGCCTCTTCAGCATAGGCGACCGACTTTGCTCTGTCAGGAACATCGTACAGATAGTAGATGCTCAGGTTGTTCAGTATCATTGCCACATCTGGGAGAAAGGCTTCCGGGTTCGCTTCAGCCAAGCTGCGCCTAACCTGCAAGGCCTCCTCGAAGGCTGCCAAAGCCGGGGCAGAGGCGTTTTGAGCATAATGCAGCGCAGCCAGATTGTTCAGGGTACCTGCCAGAACCGGGAGAAAGGCTTCCGGGCTGGCCGCTGCCAAGCTGCGGTAGAGCTGCAAGGCTTCCTCGTATCCTGCCAAAGCCGGGCCAAAGGCCTTTGTTACCTGATGCAGGTTTGCCAGATTGTTCAGCGTCGTTGCCACATACGGAAGAAAGGCTTCCGGGTTGGCCGCAGCCAAGCTGCGGTAGAGCTGCAAGGCTTCCTCGTATCCTGCCAAAGCCGGGCCAAAGGCCTTTGTTATCCGGTGCAGTTCCCCAAGATTGTTCAGCGTCATGGCCACATACGGGAGAAAGGCCTTCGGGTTCTTCTCGGCCAAGCTGCGCCTGATCTGCAAGGCCTCCTCGTAGGCTGCCAAAGCCGGGCCAAAGGCGTTTTGATCGCTATGCAGGTTCGCCAGATTGTTCAGTGTCTCTGCCACATGCTGGAGAAAGGCTTCTGGGTTGGCCGCAGCCAAGCTGCGCCTAATCTGTAAGGCCTCCTCGTAGGCTGCCAATGCCAGGCCAAAGGCGTTTTGAGCATAATGCAGGATAGCCAGATTGTTCAGTGTCCCTGCCACACGCGGGAGAAAGGCTTCCGGGTTGGCCGCAGCCAAGCTTCGGCACTGCTTAAGGGCCTCCTCATAAAGCGGCTTCGCCCTGCTGAAGGCGTTATGCTTATAGAGGAAGTTAGCGTACTCAAACAGCACCTCTACGGTGCGGGCCGCAGCAAGGGCTTGCTTAAAATACCCCTCTGTCCGCGTGAACCTGCTCTCGCCTTCCGCTGCTGGATTGAGCAAGGAAAGCCGGGCCTTGAGCAGGAATTCATTCGCCTTGTCCGCCAAACCCTGATCAATTGCCGCCAGCCTGTCCTTTACCGCCGTTTTCTCTGCCTTTAGCTGCACCACTTCCGCATTGATTTCCTCAGCCTTGAGCACTGCATCAGCTTCCCGAAACTCGCCTTTGTCAAAATGCGCCTTGGCCAGCCGCAGCCGTTCCGTATTGATCGGAATGCGGGTGAACAGCTCGTAGAGACGGAAGACATTCTCCTTAAAGTCCTCGATTTCCTTTCGCGTGTCCGCAATCTTCACATTACAGGCCCGCAGTTCCAGCTTAAACTCTTCGTCATCAGGATACTTCCTGATGCGCTGCACCAGCCTTTCCTGTTCGCTTTGCTGTTCCGCCAGCGTTTTCTCGAGCTTCTGATAATCCGGGGCATTGATGTACACAGTGATAAACTGATCCCTGTCCGCACGGTTATTGGAGCCTATGTACGTATTCTTATTAAACATGCCTCAGTCCTTGACGGTCTTGTCCCGCTCTGTAGTATCAATCGTGATGTGCTGATTCTTGCCAGCACGATTGTGGGAGCCTATGTTGGTATCTCCCTTCCCTCGTGTCCCCAACCACCACCCGATGATGGCCACAGGAACAGCAATCGCAACACCGCTGAAGAGCCATTCGCTGTTGTCTATAATCCATTTAACCATGATACTCCATCTCTGTTCTGTTTATCCGTTAGCCTTGCTCCCACGCCGGAGCGCAGGAACAAGGCGACTGCCTGCTAACCTGCTGCTGCGCTTACGCCACCTTCACATCCAGAATGTCAACCAGCCTGCCTGCGTAGCTGTTGCGCACCAAGCTGACCAAGGCCGCGTAGTTGTTCACCCGCAGGCTGAGGCTGCTCACCGCCGAGCCGCTGAAGCCTTGCAGGGCGCATGTCCCGTTCGCGCTCATGGGCGTTTCCGGCCCTGCCGTGCCCTCCTTCCTCATGTCTGTCAGGCTGAACAGCAGACGGTTTTCCACAGCGTCGAAAATGACTTGGATGCGGAGCCGCTCGTCCGCCGCGACCGTGCCGCCCGTGATGCTGACCAAGGGGCTGGCTTCCTTGCTGCTGAGGATGCCGGTCTCCGGCGGATTGGGATGGCCCAGCCGCTCCGCCGTGAGCGGGCTGCGCAGCCTGCGCCGGTAGATGCCGGTGCGCGGCGTGCCGTGTTCCGTGTACTGGGTGCTGAGGCTCAGGGTATATTCGTTGTTCCACGGGTGCGCTTGAGCTGGGATGCTCGGCGCGAGCAGGATTTCGCTGTTGGAGATGGTGCCGAACGTGCTCTGCTTGGTCTCGCCGCTCTGCGTGCCGGTAATGACGCAGCCGCAGTCCGGCTCGTCCTCCTCAAAATAGAGATTGCTGCCGGTCAGGCGCAGCAGGCCGTTCGGGTTGAGCACATCAGCCAGCTTGAGCTTGGTGTCTTCGGCTGAGGTGATCAGCGGCAGCTTCTCGTTCATAGGCAGCCGCTCCAGCTTGCCCTTCTGGCGCACGGCTTGCACACAGGGCCGGGCGGCGTAGGCATACACTTGCAGCAGTTCGTTGGCATTGGGCAGCGGGTCGTCCGGCCCGGCCATTTTGCCGGTCAAAATCGTGTGAAAGGTGAAGGCATCCTCGAACGTCACCTGCCAGCCGTTGATCATCCGCTCCTGAATCCAGTCCATGATCAGCGGCGCGACCGAGCGGAGCAGATCGGCGTTGTACACCGGATGAGCAGTCGAGATGTCAGCGGCCATCTCGTCATAACCTGCGCTGCCGCGCGGCACCACTTGCGGGCGGTAGGACTGGGGTTTGGTGAGTGCGTTGACTACAGGCCGCCATTGAATCGTGCTCATGATGCTGCTCCTGTGAGAAAAAGGGAAGGAATGAGGAAGGATGATGCCGCTTTCCGGCAGCGTAAAACGGCGCAGCGGCTTTGTCAATGGAATTGTTGTCCATTCTGCGGCGCGGCGGGCCGTTGTCCGAACATGCCTCATGCCTCCGCAGGAGGATAACGTTATGCTCACGAAGAGCATAATGCTGTCCTCCGCAAGAGCATAACGTTATGCTCGGCAAGAGGACAACGTTGTCCTCTGTAGGAGGCATGGGGTATGCTCCAGCAGTGCGGCGAGCGGCATATTTTATTTAAAATTTATATAGAAAAAGAATATAATCTACTTGCATGGCGCAAGAAAAAAAGATACTTTAGAAAAAGTGAGAAGTGAGGTAGGTTTAGGACGGAAACGGAGAGAGTGAATATAAATAAAAAGGAGAGAAATCATGGTGCAATGGGAACTGATCACGTCAGCCAGTAGAATATTTAGCAAATTTGTCGAGGTTCCTGGTATGACACCAGGGCGTCATGCGGTTGCATCATTGACTGAAGTCGGTGACGGTGATGTCCCATTTTTAGGTGATGCTACCATGAAGGTCTATAATGTTGTTCCACATTATGGTAGTGTTGAAGTAAGGGGAGAGGTTGACTGGGACAATGATATCCGTATACGAATCACAGTGATGGTCAGTGATTTATAAGGGGTGGTAAGCGCGGTTTTCTGGCTGTCTTCTTGTTCATGCCAAACTGTTGCAGCAACGCAGGCTGGGGAACGCAATGCGCTCCTCAGCCTTTTCTTTTCCCTCAATAACGCAGGCTATCGTTCATCGCCTGAACCCCAGCCTGCCCGCTTGCCTTCAAGCGCATTGCGTTGTATTCTTGCAGCAGCCCGCAGCCTCTTCTCTCCTGCCTTGGCAACAACATCCAACAGAGGAAACACCGTATGATCACTGTTCATCCGCAATATGTTGTTGATGCGACGCAGACCCGCACCGCAGTCCTCATTCCTGCCGCTGAGTGGGAAGAGATACTCGAAGCATTGGAAGATTTGGACGACATCCGGGCATACGATATGGCAAAAGCAGAAGGGCAGGAAGCTGTGCCCTTTGCGCAGGCACTGCGCGAGATCGAGCTGGAGAACCGGCAATGACCTATGCGGTCACGATCCTCCGTTCAGCGCAGAAACAGCACTCCGTCGTCATCCTCATCCAAAGGTCTTCATGCAAACTCAAGCCGCAAAACTGTCCAGCAAAGGAAAGGTTGCCATCCCCAAGGAAATCATCGCCAAGCACAGATGGAAGAGCGGTCAGGAGCTGGAGGTGATTGAGACTGATGATGGCATTCTGCTGAAATCAGCCCCGGCATTCAGGCCGACCCAGCTTGAGGAGGTTGTCGGCATATTGCAGCATTCAGGAGACGCTGTCTCGTTGGAGGACATGCAGGAAGCTGTCCGGCAGGGCGCGCAGGAGCGGAAGTAAATGGTTTCCGCAGACACCAATGTGATTGTCCGCCTGCTTGTCGGCGATGACAAAGCTCAATTGGAGAAAGCGAAGCTGCTCTTTGCACAGGAGCGCATCTTCATTGCAACATCAGTTGTCTTGGAATGCGAATGGGTGCTTCGTTACGCCTATCACTTTGAGCCGACGGCAATAGCCAATGCGTTTCAGGCGCTCTTCGGGCTTCCAAATGTCACCTTGCAGGAGCCGAATGTCATTGCCGATGCAATCGCATGGCATAAGCAGGGGATGGACTTTGCGGATGCAATTCACTTGGCGGCATCGCGGCAATGCCGGTCGCTTGCAACCTTCGACAGGAAGTTCATCAAGTCAGCAGGCAAAATCACTTCGTTTGATGTCAGAGAACCATGATGAACAGCCGCAGGGTTGGCAGCCGCACAGCTCCGCACGCGCCTCCTACCCAAAGACCTCGCTTCGGCTGTCCTGCCATGTTATAATGCCTCCCGGCTGCTTTGCTATATCTCTGCCCGGCAGCATGTCTTTTTTGCTCCTTTTATGAGGTAGTGGGTTAAATCCGTTGATTTATAATTTTTCCTTCGATATATTGTTCAGTCATTATGAAACAATATATCGAGATAAAATGTCGGCACTGCGGAGCTGAAGACTTGGTGAAAAACGGCCTCAGCGAAAACGGAACTCAGCGGTATCGCTGCAATAAATGCAGAAAGAGTTTTCAGCATGACTATACTTATAACGCATGGAAGCCCGGCGTTAAGGAGCAGATCGAAATGCAGACTCTCAACAGCGGCGGAGTCAGGGACATAAGCAGAACTCTTGATATTTCCAAAAACACTGTGATTTCTGAGCTGAGAAAAAAAATCCCGCCGAGGTGAATCCGCACTTCGCGGCGTGCTTGAGCGGATTGTTGCCTTGCGAATTGGAAATTGAAATAAGGGTGGAGGCTGATGAATTTTGGAGTTATGTCGGGAATAAAAAGAATCAGAGATGGACATGGTATGCTCTTGAAAGAAACAGCGGTGTTGTAATCGCATGGCATAACGGCAGGCGGACAGATGAAAGCTGCTCCCGGCTGATGGAGAAGATTTCTGTTTTTCCTGCGGCGCGTTTTTACACTGACGACTGGAAGAGTTACAGAAAATATATTCCTCCTTCAAAACATGTCATCGGAAAAGCGGACACT
>Ga0315268_10008064_pt1 | contig 11028 bp, 8 predicted proteins | sample C1_top_MG_FD_204535 | JGI IMG/M metagenome (GOLD analysis project Ga0315268, IMG submission 204535) | Sediment microbial communities from Yellowstone Lake, YNP, Wyoming, USA - C1_top | ecosystem: Environmental > Aquatic > Freshwater > Lake > Sediment | place: USA: Wyoming | collected 2017-08-01 | reverse complement strand
GCGCGCATGGGCGCAGAACGTTTCCTGATTTTTGACGGCGATCGTTTCGAACTATCCAATTTCAACCGGCAGCTTCTCGCAACCGGCACTTCGCTCGATTCCCTGAAAACAAAGGAAGCGTTCGAGCGCATCAGGGCCATAAACGGCTCGACCCGTGTAAAAACTTTTTTCGCGTTCGATTCGCACTCTGGCGCAGTTGTGAAGGACGCCTCCATTATTCTCGACGGAACCGACAATCTGGAAACAAAGCGGACCATCGCCCGTGTGGCTGCTGCAACCGGCCAGCCATACGTTTTCTGTTCCGCCGAGGGCTACCGCGGGATGGTGAGCATTTTCAAAAATTACATCTTCGAGAAAGCGTTCCAGCTTCAGCGCAGACGCCCTCCCAGCATGCTCCGAACATCCTGCCCCTCTGTAATCTGTCCTGCGGCAGCCATTGCGGGTTCCCTTGCAGCATCCCAGACGGTCAACTATCTGCTGGGGAAGCCGTGTGCCAAAGCGCCGGCGGCCTGGTTTTTCGATCTTTCGAAAAAAGAAATTTTCTGGAGGTCGAAACTAGGATGAAGGGCGGGAAAAGAAATGAGGCGCAGATTGGGATGAAGGCTGCAAGCAGAAGCAGCGTGAAGGAAGAAGCGTACTTCGTAGTCGAGCCGTGCACCACCTCGGCTGGTTTCGAGATCAAGCTGAAGGACAAACGGTTCGACATAAAAAAATGCGAGCAGGCCTTGGCCACCATTGGCGATGTGGTGGGATCAACATCTGTTGTCCTTGTGGCAAAGATCGAAGGCCATTCGGTCAGCGTCTATGGCAGCGGCCGGATGATGGTGAAAAGCGAGAAACGGCTGCGGGAAAAAGAGGTCCATGAGCTTGCGGAAAAGATGATGGCCGCGCTTGAGAAATTCGGCGGCGTAATCTGATTCCGCTCATTGCTACGCCTGATTAGGCTTTAAGCATCTCCCCCCGATATCTGGCTGGTGATATGGTGAAAATCGATTTCCACGTGCACACGCATCATTCCGTTGATTCTCTCACCAAACCCAGGGACCTTGCCGCCAAATCCAGCAAGCTCGGCATAGTGCCTGCGATCGCTGACCACAACTCCATCGCTGCGCACAGCGAGATGAGGACGCTGGGCGCCCCGTTCATCCCGGCCGAAGAGATAGCCACGGACAGGGGGGACCTTGTCGGCCTTTACATCAGCGAGTCTATCCCCAAAGACACCCCGTTTCTCGAAGCCATCGATCGCATCCACCAGCAGGGCGGCCTTGCATACCTCCCCCACATGTACGATCTGGGCCGGTCCGGCAAACACGCGAGCGAGGAGGAATCGGCTAAGGTCGATATCATCGAGGTGTTCAATGCACGCTGCCTGAAGAAGGAATTCAACGACAAGGCGGCCGCGTTCGCCCTTCGCCACAACCTGCCGGGCGCAACCGGAAGCGACAGCCATTTCCTTTTCGAGTTCGGCAACAGCTACACGCAACTCGAGGATCTCGATATCTCGGATCTCTCCGACCCGAAAACGCTGCTCCGCTCGCTGAAAAACAAAAAAACAAAACTCGTCACCCGTCCGGCGCCAATCTATGTCCGTGGAACCACCAAGATGGTCTACTTCGGCAAAAAGATCGCGCGGATATTCGGGATTTAGAATTCATCGTTTTATGTTCTATTCGAATGGCCATGAATCTTGACCGGATTATCGATAAGCTAAGGCGTTGCTTGTTGCTCATCCCCCCGGAACATTTTGATGAACTGACCAGCGAAACAGGATACCTTCCCGCATTCCTGCACCTGCTTTTCTGCATCGCCATCTCCATCCCCGTCAGCGCTCTTTTCCTGCTCCTCACCCCCCTGCTTTCGCCGGTTCCGGATCGCAGTATCCTATTTTATCTTCCAGGGGCTTTCCTATTGGCCTTTTTCGGAGCAATCACCACCGCCATTTCCCTCCTTGCCTTCTCCCTCCTGTCTTTTGCCCTGCTCAAGATCATGGGCGGAAAGGCTAAATTCATCCAGACCATCCAGGTTTTCATCTATGGCATGACCGCCTTCCAGATTTTCTTCTATGTTCCTTACGCCGGCATCCTATCCCTGCTTTTGGGATTGATAAATGCCATAAGAGGAGCCAGCCGCGTTCACAAGATCCCTCTGTGGATGTCTTTCATAGCCCTGGTGGTTATCCCGGTCTTCCTATTCATCGCAATCATCCTGGCACTTCTTCTCCTCATGATCCTCGCTGGCTACGGTCCGATAGGAAGATGGTGATGAGGGCCTGTCCAGACAACTGAAGATCGTGCAGACTCCCGGCTTCCGTCCGATCTACTGGGTCACTATTCGTCCACCATCGCTTCGTCCAGTAGATTACGAAGCTTCTGCGCCGGAGCAAGCACATTGTCCGAAAAATTCCGTTTAAGGGCCGATAGCTCCCGCCTGAATCCATCAATCGATTCCCTGAACTTGCCGAGGGGGATGCCTGTTTCGACATCTGCGATCTTTTCCTGGGGCGTATCCCTTTCGGTAATCCCGGCCGACCTGATGATTGCGACAAACTTCAGCATCTCCATGACTGCCTCTGGCCTCACCACGCCCCGCATGCGCTCGTAGGCGTTATCCATGTGGGCGAGCAGTTGGAGAAGCTCCTCCTTGCTTGCCCCGATGCCTATTGTTTTGGGTGTTTTATCCTGCCCTGGCCTGTAAACCCCCTTTTCCGGTGCCAGTGTGCCTTCCGGTACCTCCAGCACTGGCATGAAGTGGCGGCATCCGAGCCGGATGCTCTGTCTGTGGACCGGCACCGATTCCCATCCGGTGTTTTCCCTGCTGGCGTACCTCTTGTACCTCGCATATCTGGACAAGGGAACTATCAGTCCCCATTCGGGATTCCACGCATCCCTATTTTTGTAAACCTCACCGCCAATCATCAGGCGTCTCACGTTGCGCTCTGGCGGGTACCTTAGGTAATCTATCTCCTCTCCGGATTTTTTGAATGCGGGTAACCGCAGCTCCTTGCCGCAGGTGAGGGTGGTCACCGGATCGTAGTGATACCACCCATCAAGAGGAAAACGACCCTTCGAAGCGCAGAATCCTTCGACGGCAACAATGGCGCACTCCGGCACATTGACATCTACCTTGTTTTTCTTGCGCAGGAACATATCCGCTGTCATTCCACGCGCCACCAGCGCGATGCCCTCTGCTCCCTGAAATTTTTTGGGAACCTGGAAAACCAGCTGCGTTTTATGTGACGGTTCGGTGAAGATCACCTCGCTCCCCAGTTTGGGGGAGACTATGACAAGGGAATCGGTCGGAAAACAAAACCCTCCAAGCAGTCCTGTCAGGTGTCTCCATCCCATGTCCTCTTCTGGATTTTTCGCCTTCTCCTCCCTCCAGCTGCCGCTGGTGAGAACAAGATCTGCCGTTTGCGGGTCCATGAGTTTTACATTCGTTCCATTTTCCTCATTGAACCGTTTCACAGCGTCATAAACGTCCAGAATCGGCAGGGGTTCGAGCCGTGGCCCTGTCCCCAGCCTACGGCTCCGCATCTCGAAAGCCGCCAGTGTCACTTTCCTGTTCCCTTCATAGCAGAATGTCCCGGGATTCACGAGCCTCAGGGTTCCCCCTCCCACTTGTTTCGTCATTCGTCCACCTAATGCGAATGTTGTCCCGAAACCATTATAATATTAGTATAAGTATCGAACGGTGCATGGCGGAAGATTTTGCGGGCATGGGCATCGCGATCATCGTGGTCACGGCATCCATCGTGCTCGCCGGCATACTCATCGGCATCGGCCGGGCCTTCGGCTACAAGCGCATCGAATACTTCGGCATTGAGGAGCTCATACAGTCGGTTATAAATGCCGCCCTGATCGGTTCCTTCGTCGCCGTCATCGGCCTGATAGGCACTGCCAGTTCTTCCATCACCCTTGCCGGCTGTTCCCAGGGCAGCGTCATCGACCAGCTCATCTGCACCCTGTCAACCACCAGTGACCTCCTCTTCGGCCTCTTCCAGCAGATGGTGCAGGTGCTCGACCTTCTCGGCTACTACCAGGGGCTTTCCCTTGACTTCGGCGCCTTCAGCGTTTCCCCATTCGGAAACCTCGCATCCGTCTCATCCACCCTGTCTGCCCAGCTCCTCTCGCTTGATCTTGCCATGATGCTCATCGAGCTCAACCGCCAGATGGCCCTCTTCGTGAGCCAGAACGCCCTCGCACTCATTTTCCCCATCGGACTCGTGCTCCGCACGGTTTTCGCGACCAGAAAGGTCGGAGGTTTCCTCATCGCCCTTGCTGTCGGCCTCTACATCTTCTACCCTGCGTTCGTTCTGATATTCCCCGGGCCGCAGGCCGAGATTAACGCTTCCATCACGGCCATGGGTCAGCTCACCAACAACAGCTACTATGCGCCGGTGCCGGTCATCGATCTCAACGACAATTATGCCATTGCCGGAAAGCTTGACATCATGAGTGGCCGCTGCTCCCAGAACCTTTCCAACACCAGCGCCTGCCAGGATTTCATCAATGCCCTGCCCCAGAACTCCACCGCCACCGCGGATTTCAGCAGCGATCTCACCCTGGTTGTCCAGAGGAACACCACCGCCCTCTCCAAATCGCTACTCTACGCTGTCATCGCGCCTCTGTTCTCCCTTCTGCTCACCATCGTGTTCGTGAAGGAACTCGGTTCGCTGCTGGGCAGTGAGATAGGCATCAAGACAGTCGCGTCAATCTAATCTTTTTAAACCCAGACCTTGAGTGATATGATATGCTTGTCAACCGCGCCATAACGATCGTATGCCTGGTGGGCGGAGTCCTCGCCATAATAATCTCGCTGCTCTCCGGCAGCCCGTTTACGGCCTTCCTCGCATCCATCTTTTTTGCCATAAGCATCGGGCTCTGGCGCTACGGATATCTCTTCATACCTGCCATCACCAAGGCCACCAACATAATCGAGATCCATGACGGCTATGAAATCCCCCCGACGCGCGATTACATAATCAAAAAAAGCCAAAGCGGCTACTACGCCTCCAAATTCCTCGAGGTGCGCTTCTACGAGAGCTCCATGGACAAGGATTCGGAGCAGAAGAAGACCATGTTCGATTCCTTCGAGAAAGCAGTGAGCTCGCTGAAATACGTTGTCAAGATAACCCTCATGATAAGCACCCTTGACCTCTCCCACCATATTGATGAGATAAAGACCAGAAGAAGCGCTGTGGAGACTAAAAAATCAAAGGCGGTTAAGCTCGCGCCGGATGAGTCCATGCGCATGGACCGGGAGCTTGCCTACTGGAACAGGCTGCTGGAAAGGATAACCCAGGGCGAGCGGCCCGTGGAACTGATAGCCTTCGCATCCACCACCTCGTTCGGCCTTACCCGCGATGAGGCCATATCCCGCGTATCCAGGCAGGCCAAGGAGCTGAAGACGATCCTGTCAAGCTCCCTGGGCTGCGATATCAACGAATTGACGGATTTGGACATGCTGCGCTGCTTTGAGTGGGATTACTTCGCGCCCACAAACCAGGAAGACGTCAAGGACGCGGTGTTCTAGAACTCCTCTGCCTATAGGTAAATCCCTGGTCCAGCCCCCTACTCCTTCAACCTTAGTTTTATAAATCTCACGAACGTATGCCTCAGCATGAGACCCATGCTTTTGTTCGCGGTTTTAGTAGTATTTCTTGGGGCAGCGTTCGCTGTAAACATCGACCACTGCCAGAATATTGGCCAACCGGGCGTATACGATTTGAACGCATCATTCAGCGGCGCCACCGTCGCGACAAACGACGGCAACCTCGCCTGCATCAGGATCAACGCATCTGACGTGTCGCTCGACTGCCACGGCAACAACCTCGACAACTGGCCTCTGGCCGGCTTGCACTATGGCATCATAGCCGAACCAGACGCTTCGCTGGTCCTGAAGAACATAACCGTCAAGAACTGCGGGCTATACTATTACAACACAAGCGTCTATGCCTATAAGACGAATGGCAGCTTCTTCCTCGGGAACAACGTCCATGGTTTCCAGTATGCCGGCCTGAAGATCAAATTGGGCGACAACAACCTCATATCCGGCAACTCCGTGTATTCTGGCGGTGATGACGCCTTCATTATCATCAATGGAAACCATAACACATTATCAAATAACATCGCCAATTACTCGCGCAATGCATTCCGTCTCATCCCCTGGGATGTTGCCGCTGGTTCTGGCTCATGCGATTACAATGCGTTATCCAACAATAACGCGACATACTATCGTAATGGTTTCGAGTTGGGAGGTTGCAAGTACAACAATTTTACCGACAATAGTGCTTTCTACAGCCTTGAAAACGGCTTCTACCTTCACATCTCAAACGATGGGAGCCGGATTTCCGACCACAACCGCCTCCTGCGCAACAGGGCGTACAACAATTCGATGAATGGTTTCTTCTTGAACGGCGGCGGATACAATGAGCTGACCGACAATACCGCCCAGTACAACGGCGCCCTGATTGATGGCGTTACATCGCTCTACGGTGGCGAAGGCCTGTTCGGTTACTACCTCTACAACTCCTACAACAACAACCTCACCTCAAACATCGCATGGCATAATATGGAAGGTTTCGTGGCAGAATCGAGCGGATTCAACACGTTCACCGGTAACACGGCCCACGAAAACTATATCGATTTCCACATAATGGCTTCCCCAATTGAAGAGGTTGCTATTGAGGGCGCCTACCCGCCTTCGAGCTACAACACCCTTGTCAGCAATATTGCCTACGACTCGGCTGACCTGGATTTACCGCCCTACTCTACCAACTTCGCGAGGTGTGGTTTTGTTGTGGAAAGCAGCTCCTACAACAATATTACCCTGAACACCGCCTACAACGTCTATGCCGGTTTTATCGTTGTAACTCGGGAAGGTTCAGCCATTCCGTCACTCAACAACATCCTGGTCAACAATGTGGCCTACGACTACACACTGGGAGGTTTTGCAGCGCTTCGCAGCCAGTACACGGCTTTCATTGGGAACACTGCTCACGACAACCTTCCTCCCTTGGAAGCAGATGCCGATGGTCCGTTTAGCATCGGGCCAATGCTACTGGAAGAACCGGGCATTGGATTCCTTTCTGACAATTCCCTGGGAACCAACTTCACAAACGATGTCGCCTACAACAACGACTTCGTAGGCTTCTATCTTGATGACTACGACTGCGATGCGACCATCTCGCATAGCACTTCGTACAACAACTACGCAGGCTATCTGGAGCTGCGCTCAACCGGCGTTCCTGATGAAGTAACCGTGACTGTAACGGACGGCTGCATTTCAACCATCGAAGACTCGAGCTTCTATAACAACGGCTGGGAACTGGTTCAGCTCTCCACAAGCGGCTACCTCTTCAACGTAAGCCATGTGACCCTTGGTCTCTATCCGCAGGTTACCATATCGATTTGGGATTCCCTCGGTGACTCTGATAGTCTTACTGCGCAAGCGATCCCCCCCGGATACTTTATCAACGAGACCACCGATCCATCCCACGGTCTGAGCCCTGGCGAGAATCTCACCAGCTTCCGCAGCCAGTATCTGAAGGTAAATTACACAGACCCTGGCGTCCTCCTGGACTCACTCACCTTCCACTACCTCCCCGGAGGATACAATGAAAGCACCATCGCGATGTACACCTGGAACGGCACCTGGAATGACACCTGGATGCTAACCACACCACAGGATCCAGCAGATACTGTCGCCCATTCCATCAGCGCCTATGAACTCTCCCAGCTAACGAATGATGACGTATACGGTCTCTTTGCGATTGCCACGCCAGTTCAGGAAGAAGGTGGAGGCCAGGTGCAATTGAAGGTTTCAGAATCCATTTCTTGCGCTGAGAACAACCAAATGCTCGTAACCGTTAATGTAACAAGGGGCGCGGGAACGGCTGTCCATGACGCCACCGTTTACTTTGGCGCTTTGGGCACAAACATGACCAACGCGGATGGTGTTGCCACCTATCTTGTCCCCTGCGGCTCAACCATGGAAGTCTATGCTGCAAAGCCGTCTGCAGGCTACAAGAAGAGCGTCATAGATACCGTTGTGGCAGACTGCTCGAACTGCCCAGGTTTCTGTGCCGTTGGCGCCTACTGTCCGCCAATATGTACGACCGGACAGGAACTTGTGAATGGTCAGTGCGTGCCGCAGTGCACCCAGGGACTGGTGAGGCTTGACAGCCGCTGCGTGCAATGCACTTCGGATGCCAACTGCCAGAGCGGCTACACCTGTGACCAGACGACCCATAACTGCAGGCCTGAATGCACCTCCGATGATGACTGCGCTCCAGAGGAATACTGCCAGGCGCCGGTCGGTGCCACCGTTGCAGCAGGTGGAACCTGCCAGCCTGTTCCGACAGGAGACTGCGGCCAGATTCTCAACCACAAATGGGAGAGCTACAAAACATCAGACGGCCTCCCCTATGAGTGCGGTGACGAACCGGGCTGCAAGCAATGCCCCCAGGGCTATGAATGCAGCGAACACAAGTGTGTGCAAAAGCCTTCTGAACTTTGTGGTCCAGACACCGTCTTTGTCGGTGACACCATAACGATGGATTGCCTGCGCCCCGGAGAAGAAGTGACTATCACTGATCCGAATGGCAAACAGATAACCGCAACGGCGGATGCCAACGGGAACGTCTTCGTCCCTGCGGCCTATGGCGGGACCTATAGTTTCAGCACGGCAGGCGGTTCAACGCATGACGTCGATGCGGTTCCGAAGCCTGCACCCGGTCAACCGGGAGGCGCAGCCCCAGCAGGCGAAGGCGCTCCTCTGCTGATCTGGATTGTGATATTGCTTGCGCTAGGCATAGGCGGTTGGCTTCTCTGGAAACAACGCAGGCGTTGAACGACCCAAGATCGCTGAAATTTTATTTTTTTTTTGTTCTTTCTATCCTTCCTTTTCTCCATTAGTTTCTTCATTAGGCGTCATTCTGCTGCCCATTGAAATTTCCTAAACCTTTATATGTTTCTCCGTTCTACCTTATCCCATGAAACACATCTTTGTTATTCTTGCGATGCTGTTGGTTTTCTCTGGTTTTCTTTATGCCCAGGAGGGTCCACCCCCTTCCCAGGAAGGTGGAGAAGGATGCACCGTAGCCATGCGGTTGCGGAACGTCTCTGGCGTTTGTGACGGAATTGTCCTGACATTGACCAATTGCGGCAAGCCCGTTGCAAACCGAAACGTCTCGCTTACTGATGGCTCAGCGCCCGTCGGCTGTTTCCTGCCGGCATGCTATCCAGGCAGCGGTTTCAGCTATTTCACTACAACCGATGAAAACGGCACCATGACCATCACCGCACCAGAGCTTTGCGGCAAAACACAACGCATTTACTTCTGTGTTAATTACCCTCCTGACTCAGATAAGGTGGGCTGTGAAGTCAAAGGAGACTTCGATATAACCTTCTCCTGTGACCGATCCCTATGCGGAGGCCAGTGCGGTATAACTGCAGCCTGTCCTTGTCCGGGAGGCGAACAGCTTGTCAATGGCCAATGCGAGCCCTGCCCACAGGGCCAATACAGCCATAACGGCAGATGTGTGCCTCAGTGCCCCCAGGCAACCGTGGCCTATGTCGATCAATGCGGACCATCCTGTCCGGAAGGACAATATTTCAATAGTGACACTGGCCAGTGCGTATCCCAGTGCCCCCAGAATACATTCGCAAACGTTAATCAATGTACACCAAGCTGCCCCGAAGGCCAGCGCTACTATCAGGGTCGGTGTGTATCCGAGTGCCCTGTAGCCACCGTAGCATACGTCGAACAGTGCGGGCCATCCTGTCCGCAAGGCCAGTATTTCTACAACGGCCGATGCACCTCTGAATGCCCGCAGAACACTGTTGCATACTTTAGACAATGCGGGCCAGTATGCCCGGAAGGCCAATACTATAACAATGACAATGGCCAGTGCGTGCCCCAGTGCCCTCCAACCACGGCACTATACGTCAACCAGTGCGGCCCTGCCTGCCCCGAAGGGCAGTACCTCTATAATGGTCAGTGCGTCGGTCAATGCCCTGCAGCCACCGTAGCATATGTCGACCAGTGCGGACCATCCTGTCCACAAGGCCAGTATTTCTACAATGGCAGATGCACATCGGAATGCCCGCAGAACACGGTAGCCTACGTCAACCAGTGTGTTGGTTGCACGGCAAACTCAGACTGTCCGAACGGCTACACCTGCGACCAGACGACTCACAACTGCAGGCCTGAATGCACCTCTGATGCTGACTGCCCTGCAGATAAGTACTGCCAGGCGCCGGTGGGTGCTACCGCTGCGGTGGGAGGAACCTGCCAGCCAGTCACGGGAGACTGCGGTCAGGTAGTCAACCACAAGTGGGAGACCTACAAAACAGCGGACGGCAAGCCCTACGAGTGCGGTGATGAGCCGGGCTGCAGGCAATGCCCCCAAGGCTATGAATGCAAGGAGCACAAATGCGTGGCAGTTCCCCCGCTTTGCGGTCCTACCAGCGCCTTTGTCGGTGATAACGTCGTGGTGGGCTGTGCGCCCCCGGGATCTGATGTGACGGTTACCGATCCGGATGGCAACCAGAGAACCGAGACTGCTGGTGATGACGGCAGCATCACCGTTCGTGCAGAAAAGAGTGGCAACCTCACCTTCCGCCTTGCAGGTGGCCCTCCGCTTAACATAAATGTGGTTCCGAGGTCTGCGCCAGGAGAGGAAGGCAAAGAGACCGCAGGAGGCGAAGGTACTCCAATGCTGCTCTGGTTTGTGCTTCTGCTTGCCATAGCCATCATAGCATTCCTCTACTGGAGGATGCGCCAGAGATAACCTCTGGCATTTTATCTTTTTTGTTCTTGTTTTTCCCTTTTCTTTTTCCAATTCCCTCTATTTTTCTCCTCAGTGGAATCCGTCCTGCTCCCTTTCCTAAACCTTTATATCCTGACTTCGCCAGATTAGCATAAAGATTACGTCTGCCTAATCAGTTTGATCGACATGAAAAGGCAAAACGTAACCTTCAGTATAGGTAGCATCGCTTTGATTGATAAAGCTGACGTCCAGACGGG
>Ga0315268_10008063_pt1 | contig 11028 bp, 6 predicted proteins | sample C1_top_MG_FD_204535 | JGI IMG/M metagenome (GOLD analysis project Ga0315268, IMG submission 204535) | Sediment microbial communities from Yellowstone Lake, YNP, Wyoming, USA - C1_top | ecosystem: Environmental > Aquatic > Freshwater > Lake > Sediment | place: USA: Wyoming | collected 2017-08-01 | reverse complement strand
TCACATAGGACGATTCAGGGTATTCCTGCGGTGCGCCGATAGCCTGCGGGTTCTGGTTATGGTACGGCTGGAGGTCCTTGCTGGTGTTGCAGTTCATATGCCCGGCGTCCCCTTCCTGAGTCCCGGCCACCCACGAGCATATCCTGCTCGTGTTGTAGGCGACCAGCACCTGGGTGAGGTCATAGGTCGGCGCGAATATCTTCCCGTTCACAGTCTTTGTTTTCGCCTCCCCGCTCAATGACGTGTAACCCACGTCGTTCAATGGGATGTAGGGCTCGTCATATCGGATTATCTTCTGGTATGCCATCGTAGCCAGGCTGCAGCTCTCGCACCATCCGTATTCCTTGATCTTGGGGAATGGCCCTGGCTTCATCTCGTAATCGCATGCTCCGAGGCTTGTTATCAGGACAATCTGCTTCGGGACGTTCGGGATGTCGGAGAGGCAGTCGGCCTGCTCGTCGAAATTCGGGTTGTTCCCCCACGTACCCGGGGCTAGGCACATGTACCTGTTCGTTAGGAAATTCGAGTCAGTCGGGCTCTCCCCCTCATGGATGTGCTTGGCCATCAGGTCCTTGATGAACTGGGGCATGATGTCTTTGGGGAAATCAGACCAGTTCTGCCCTGGGCCGTTGTAAAGCGCGCTAGCGCCGAATGTCCGCGAGAGGCCGTAATACTGGTCGGCCAGGTTCGGCGAGACGTCTGTCTTGTGGCATGAGCCTTGGCCGCCGTAAATATAGCATGATGGATCGAAGAAATAGGAATTGAAGGCGCCACCATCATTGTTCACGCACGGATATGCGCCGTAGCATTGGTAGCTTCCGATGATATCCGATGAAGGGAGATGATCCCTGGCGATGAGGCACGACCCGAGCGGCGGTGCTTTGTCCCTTCCGCAGACCGAGGCATTGTTTACTTCCACGGTTTCATAAGACGAAGAATTCAGCTGGCATACCTTCGCGAACATCGTGTTCAGGAAATCCTCGCCTCTCATGACAGCGTAACCAAGAATGTTTTTACCGTTTTCATAAACATAGGATGTACCGTATATCCCGCCTTCGCACGTATGGCCTGAAGCGCAGATCTTGTCGCATCTGAGGCCATCGCATTCCTGGTCAGAACCTGTTATGTCGACCGTGTCTATCCTCGTATGGTCTGCCGGGTATCTCGCCGTGTCGAAGCTGAATAGCACGATATCCTGGGCATCGCCCTGCGTGTACTCATCGCTTCCCATTGCTGTCCTGTAATCCGCCTGCGCCATGTGCTTGGTCACCACGCTGCTTCCAGGCGTGTCATAGGTGATATCCGTGACAGGTTCGCAATCCAGCACATCTATATTCTCGTACGGCGCCCATAGGGCATCATATAACGGAGTGGTATAGATGACCTTTATCTTGTTGAACATGTTGTTGGGGACGCCGCTGAAGTTCATGCCGCTGTAATTCACTGCCTGCACAACGTAATGCCTGCATGGAAGCGCGACCTCATCGCCGTTCACGAAGATGTTCACCCTGCTGTAGTGCTCGGTGCTGCATTTGGAGGAAAGGCATTCCATGGGGTTGCCTGGCTCGCATTCGTATACCGCCCTCGGCGCGGCAGGCGGCTTCTCACCCATCGTCTTCTTCGCCTCTGCCTCCGCCGCGGCCTTCTTCGCCAGATAATCATTGTACTGGCTCCATTGGTATGCGCATCTGGCTTCATACACCGGCGCGTTCATGCATGCGCCGACCTGGTCGCAAATCCCTGCGCATGGCTTGCAGGTCGGATCCAGATAGGGCGGTGATAGCCCGGCGGCATTCAGCTTGTTGTTGAATTCTATGACCCACTTGGTGTAGTTGTACGCATCCCCCATGTAGCGCCTCTGGAGCTCTTTGGTGTAGAATGCCGGGTCAGGCCGGCTGTACGGCGACATGAAGCTCGACAGCGGATCGTCGTAGAATCTTATCTCCCTTATGTAATCCGCGAACTTGTAGCCTGTTATCGGATTCCCGTTCTGGTCCAGGTTCAATGCGCCGAGCTTGAACGGGGGAGGCGCCTTCGCTGGATCCTGATCGGATACGCAGGAACTGGTAATGTTGCTCACAGGATCGTATTTCTTCGGTTCGCTTATCAGGTAATTCTGGTACCGATCGGTCGTGCCCAGGGGATTTACATTGCAGAACTTGTCAGAGACCGGGAAGTATGTGCTGTACTCAGCGTATTCATCGAAAGTCGTCCCGAGCCCTATCCTGAACCTGCTCAAATAGCTCTGCGAATTCGACATGATGCCTGCAAGCTTGTAATCCATAGGCAGGAATACGCATTGGCCGTGGTACAGGTTGATGGCTCCGCTCTCCTTGTTGTTCTCAGGGACTGCTTTCTGCACATCACCGACATACGGCGGGATCTTGGGCCTGTACTCGAAATCCCCGCAGACCATCGCGCTGCACTTCGGATCGATGCAGTTCTTTGGCTGTATCTCAGAGCAGACAGGGACTATTGAATACTCTGCCGGGGTGGCTATCAATTGCAGGCCGCTTATCAGCCAGCCCGCCTTCTTCGATGTGATGTTGCATGTGTTGGATGTCATATTGCAGGAGTTCGTAGCTTTTGGGATGGGGTTGTTCGGGTCTGATGAATTGAACATCACGCAGACCGGAGGGGTTTTGCTGGCGTTGTTGCGGAGGCAGCATGAGAAATTCTTGTTCGTCTCCAGGCAGCCTGAGAATATGATCATCAGGGCGACCAAGGATGCAAGCAATATCCGTTTATCCATTCAGACCACCCTCGCGACCAGTCTCATGAGCTCCATCGTCTCTCCTCCGAGCAGGGTCATCCCGTAACGGATGAATATCAATGTGATAGACAGCACCACGAAAGGATGCACCAGCAATCCGAGATAGGCTCCGCTGAGGTCGGCTATCACGCTGGACATGGTTATCTCCCTCTGCATCTGGCCTATCGCCTCAACCTGGGGAAGATCCACCAGGTTAACGACTCCTGCGAATGTTTTGTAGCAGGATGTCGGGTTCGTGAGCACTGATGCTGTCGGCGGCATCCTGATGAACCCTGGGTCTGTCAGGACGAACAGCACCGGCAGGATGAAATACAGGCCAATCGCGAGCGCTATCAGGAATGCGCCGATAGCCCTTGTGAAATTGAATCCGCGGAGAACTATCCCGAGCGGCAGGAAGAACTGGATCATGTTCTTCTTGACATAGACCACGAAGAACGCCTGCGCGTTCAGGGCGACCAGCAGGTGCGTGGCCATGATGTTGGCATACCTGTAGCTCTCCGCTGTCTGATATGCGTAGGGATCCCAGTCTCCTTCCCATTCAGTGTAGCCCATATAGCTTGTCCTCTTGTTGAGGTAATCGAAGATGCCTGAATCAGCAGAGGTTGTGCGGATCTCATCCTTGACGTCTCTCATGGCCGAGGCCTTATCAAGAAGCTTGCATTTCACTATATCCAGGCCATCCGCGAAGGCCGTCACGTTGTTTTGGATATGGTATTTTACGCCCCCGCACTCGAGCTCGCCTCCGCTCAGGAGCTGCTTGTATGTGAAATCCGCGGCGCTCGAGAGCAGCAGGACAATGAACCCTGCCATGAAGAACGTTGCTACCGCCTGGAGCATCTCGGATTCGGCATACGCTTTCAGGTCAGCGATATCAAATGCCCGGGCGAGCATGAGGATGATGAGATGGATGATGAAGACAGTCATCGTGGCCAGGAACACCAGGGCTGTCCATGCTGGCAGCTGCAGGAGATCTGATGACGGCATCAGTTCCCCATCCAACAACAAATGAACAATCCCACTGATCATGTTTTACACCATCTACACCATTTGCACTATCTTGCTGAGATCTATCTCTTCGCCGTAGAACCTTGCTATGAACCTGACGCTCGCTGCCGCGGAGAGCAGGGCGATTGTCGGAATGAACACACCCGCTATGAACGCATACGCCGCATATTCCGCTGTCTCGATCGGGTAATCACGGCCGCATGGCAGGTAATGGCGGAGCAGCTCGTCATCATGCAGTAGCACCCCGCTATCCAGGTTGTACCCCTTTTCATCGTTATATATTCTGCTCTCGTCCTGGAAATACGCATCGAGGTCCATGCCGCAATTCTGGGGCGCGTTCTTCAACGGCGAACTGAAGATGCCATCCATCATTGAGAAGATAGCCAGAGTCGCGGGGTACACAAGCATGAATGACATGGCGACGGCTATGAACACAGAGCCGAACGTCCTCATGAAAGGCATGGAGCGAAGGAAGATGCCTATCGGAAGGAGCATGACGAGCATGCCGCTTCTCACCAGTGTGAGGATGAAGAGGCTGTTGAGGTCCGAGAGGTAGGCGGCAAGGTCAGAGTTGAAGAGCATGCCCATCAGGTTCAGCCTTCCGCTGTAACCCGACAATGCCTGGACCGTTGTTCCGGACTGGCCGAAGATGCACCACCAGTCGCAGAGGTATGCGCTCCTCATGACCAAAATGTTGTAGACCTCGTGATGGTATCTTGCGACCACGAGGGCCTGGTGCGAGAACTTGGCGCCCTGGAACAAATAGCTCTCTGCCGCATCGTAAACATTGGTGTACGTGCTCACCGGGAACCCCAGTACTGGCTTCGGGGGCTCCACAGGAGCTTTCCCGAAAATCGCGCGCACGCTGTTGAAATCAATAGCGCAGAACGAATCCATCACGAGAACGATCATTATGATGGAAGCAATCGTCATCGGAAGCTGGACGATCTCAGTTTTCGACCATTCGCTGAGTTTCGGATTGCTCGTCGCCTTCCCGAACATCATCACAAGGACGATCAAGGAGAGCGTGGCAACCGCGGATACGCCGGCAACCGGCATGGCCTGGGTGTAGAGGAACGAGTCGAAATCCGCTGTGCAGACCTCCATGTTGCTCATCCTCATATCACCCTCGAGAGGACGCTGACATCAACGTCAGCACCTGCTATCCCTGCTATCACCCTGATGCTCGCGACCATTATCAGGAGCGCGATGGCCGGCGTGATTATCCCGTATATCAAAGCCGGGAAAAGGTAGAACGGGATCACACCTCGCAGCTGCGCCAGGACATTGATCGCCTTACCTGGATTGGTGTCTGTTGAGGGCAGATCCCCGAATAGCATGTTGTCAAGATCCTCCCCGGAAAGGTCATCAGTCTGGGCAGCATCGCATGATGATATAAGGATGCCAGGAAGGGTCCCGGTATAAGCCGGGTCCTTGAACGTATCCGAGATCTTCCACATCGATATCATTGCAAGGGGCAGAACGAAATAGAATGCGATGGCTACTGCGATGATGAGCCCGCCTGCCCCGCGCGTGATCTTGAATGTCCTGAAGATTATACCTATCGGCAGAAGTATCGTGAACGAGTTGTTGAAGCCGATCTCCATGAGTTTGCCGATGGCGCTGAGCTCAGCTATCGCCAGGCCGACTGTGGCTTCGACAGTGGCTATTGCCGGAGAGATCAGCGTATAGCCTCCGCAGCCGCTGATTGTATAGCCGACAGCGAGGATGCTGCAGGTCAGGCTTTTAGAGCCTTCAAGCGATACGCGCCTCTCAATATCGCCCAGACTGCCGAATATGCTGGATAATGTTCCCGTCATGGTCGATGTCTGTGTCATCGCGCTCTGCTGTATCCCGGCGCCGTCGCCGAACGCACCGAGTATCGCATCCCCGCCTGTCTGGATAAGGGTAAGGCCGCCGATCAGCGCGATCACAGCGGCAAGCTGGTACGCCTCGTCTTTTGAAAGGGTCGTGAGCTCGTGGATGCTGAAACCGAAACCTATCATGTAGACTATCCCGAGCATCGCAGCGGATGTGATGACCGCTATCCCGGCAACCCCCATCCATCCCATATCCGTCGCGTGGGAAAGAGGGATAAGCGCAAGCATCATCAGCAGGGGCAGGATCCGGTTCTTCATCATAACAACCTCGCGACTCCCGGGATCTCTATGTCCCCTCCAAGCATGCCTGAGAAGGAACGGATGAACATGAGCGTCACAGCGAAATCGAAAAGGGGCAGCAGATATGCCTGGAGAAGCAGCTGGGCGATGTTCTGGTAATCCGGCCCGCCCACGAAATCGTTCATTGTGAGCGGACTGGTCTTTGATTCCGTCGGGCTTTTCGCTTTCGCGCAATAATCAGCGCAATCCCTCAATATGGCGGGGGTGTACTGGAAATTCGTGTCGATATCAAGGCATTTCTGGCATGAGCTCGATGGGACCACCTCCTTGAAAGCGCCTGAGCAGACCTTCAGGTCGCAGGCTATCTTGTCGCAGCCGGCAGGTATATCCACAAGCCCGGCCACGCGGCAAGCGTAGGTGCACTGGTGCTCATCGGTTCCAACTGTTGTTTTGCAGGCCTGATAATCTTTATCGAGCCTTATCATCCTTTGTATCGGGATTTTGCATGAATCCGGGCATGAGCTCTCTTGGCAATCTGGTATCAAGGCACCGCTCTGGCCGTTCTGATAGCAGTCAGTCGGCAGCTTCTGCTGTGGGTCTGCTGGATCCTGGGGGATTACCCTGCATTCATCCGGGCACGTCGGGCAGAGATCCTGGCAGCTCTGCGGATCCGGAGGAAGCACATATGTACATGATTCGCTTCCGTTCAGGCTCACCGGGCAGCCGAACGCAGCGGCGCATCTATGGTACTCCACGCACAGTTTGTAGCTATCAGATGTCTTATCGATGCCCGGAGAATCCAATGCGCAGTTCGGATCGTAGCCTATCGGCGTGAACCGGAAACTCGTGTCATTCTTGACCGAGACCCGGCAGTCAAAGCGGGATTCAAGGCAGTTGCCGGCACTGCAGTCGCTTTTCAACGGCGGCACGACCTTGCATTCCTCAGGGCAGCTCAATTCCTCGTCCGCATAGGTGCTGAGTGTGTTCGCATTCGCCATGCGGTTGACCTTGCACACTTCCGAGAGCTTCGAGCAGGCCTGCTGGACTACAGGCGGGACGCATATCGGGTTCGTGTAGGGGTACGGGAGCTCGCGGCATTCGAACGGGCAGTTGACGATCGGGCTCCCTTCATAGGTCGGGGTCGCTACGCCTCCGACATCCTTCACATCATAGAGCGCCGGCGAGCCGCAAGGAGCATAGACAAGCGAGTTGTTTATCGTCGCCACGCAGTTGCCGACATAATCGCCTCCGAGCGAATCGATTGCGATGTACGATGCGTTCTCGCAGGATATCAGATTGGGATCAGGGTCTCTTACGGACGGCTGTTTCGTGGCATCATACGGGTTTGTCTTCCAGTCGTATGATGCGAGCTTCCCGTGGGAGAGGTTCCGGGCAATCGTCGGATCCTTCAATCCGTCATAGAAAATGCTGTACAGGTCAGCTTGAGTATAAGCGCTGAAATTGGTCTTCGAGTCATATACAAGGGCGGGTGTGAGTTGGCACTCCAGCGGGCAGAGGTTCGCCTGATCGCCGAACGCCTTGTCGCTCGTGAATTCAAGGTTCAGCGTCATCCAGTCGAAGATGTACATCAGGGGCAGGACGAACAGGAGCGCTGCGGCGCATGCGATCAGCAGGCCCCCGAGCTTCCTTGTCACGAAGAATGTCCTTGCGACGATGCCGACAGCGAGGATGAAGGGCGCGATCTTGAAGCAGACCGACTCAACAAACATCTTCTGCGCTTCCATGGATGAGAGGAGCGATGCGTAATATTCGTATAAGACCTGGTTCGTGTCCATATCCAGGACAAGGAACGCATCTTCAGAATCAGAGAGCGACAATTGCATGCAAGGGATGGGAAGGACAGCAGAATAGCAGCTGAAGAAATTCCTGCCGCTTCCTTTATCCGTAGCCTCCATATTGTTAATGAGGAGCGCCCTTGTCGCGGCTTTTGCCGAATCTATGTAACCGTTCAGATAGAATGTCGCGGCATCCTTCAGGCAGGACTGTCCGACCGCGGCGCATGGCGTCATGCCTTCGATCTGCCCGTTGATTAGCAGGGCGACCTGGGCGTCTATGATGCCCATCAGTATCCACATGGTCAGGATGATTATGATGCTGGCAATGACCTGGCCCAGCTCTGTCCCTGCGAACGCTTTCAGGGACGGGATCTCGAACCCTATCCCGAGCATGTATGTCAGGGCCACCAGCAGCGCAGACACCATGATTGCCATCACAGAGATCGCCTGCCAGCTCGTGAACAGCTCGCTAACGATATCTGTGCTGGTACCCGCTTGCACCAGGAGCTCGCTCGTGGTCGCGCTGGACAAGGCCGTCATAAGGACCAGGAGAACCAATACCGTGCGTTTCATCCGATCACGCTCAGCGCCTTATTCATGGCCGATATATAAGTTACGAAAAGGGCAAGTGTCAAATTCGGCAGGAAGAACGCCTGCGCTATGAGGCTGGCAACCGTCCAGAAGCCGTGCTCGTGTGTACCGCCGCATGTCGAACCATAGCCGTATGTGGTACCGTTAGAGCCCATCACAGTGTCAGAGAGCGCGTCCTGGTATTTCGAGCAATACCTGGCGCTCGCATTGAAGGTGGAATAATTGAATATCGTGAAGAATGGCAGGATCACATACAGCCCGAAAGAAAGAGCCAGGAGGAAATTGCCGAAACGCCGGAGCGGCGGGATCAGCCTGAATACGAACCCGGCCGGAAGGATGAGCGTGATGGAGAACCTCGCTGCAAGGTTCAGCACGATCTGCTGCAGCTTCAGGCTTGTCAAGACCGGGAGCATATACACGTTCGTGATCGTCTCCAGCTGCATCGCGTATGTCTTCATGAACGCGGATGTCACGGTCGTGACCATATCGCTGAAAGGGACAGCGTAGGTGTAGAACCAGCTGGAATACATCATGTTCTCGATCTCCATCTTGCTGAAATCCGCTGTGATGCTGTTGGCAGCGCCCAGGGGGCCGGAGATGACGCACGATTGCATGGATATAAGGTCCGCATCCGGCCCGCCGCATAAGCCAAGCGAATTCCCGAAAAGCATCTGGAACATATAGTTCGTGACAAGGCAGGCGGATGATATTATCCCGCTGACGGCTACGACGAGCACGATCGAGACGCCCAGGTGGAAGAGCTCGTCTTTGGCGAACACAAGCGAATTCGCGTCATGTTTCACGCTCCCGTACATGTATGCTGCCGCGATGACCATGGTCGTGAGCATTGCCGCGATCCCGATGATCCAGCCTGCGCTCGCTATCACCTCCTCGCCTGCGTTTTGAACGCAGGAACTCGCAGAGGAGATCGCAAGGAGCATGATGAGGATGATAAAGATTTTCGCCAAGAAAAACCCGCTCGAAGAACAAAAAACAAAATTACCATTATTCGTTCGATCGCGCGTGAAAAGCGGTGGAGTAGTGCATTTTATTTTATTTTTTTCATTGGGCGTGATACGATCCTTCTTCTTCATCATACCAGCCTCTGGAACCTGAGCATGTACCACTCGCCGCCAAGCGCTGCCGAGACGCTCCTTGCACCGACCACGGTGAACAATCCGATTATGATCGCATCCACATACCCTATCATCACCATGTTATTGACATCAGCCATGAACCGGTACATCGCGTTGAATATCACGCCTGCCTGCGAATACTGCACCTTGATCAGGTAGGTGCCTAGCGTGTTGTATATGATCTGGGCCCCTGCGGATACAAGCGGATAGACAACGAAAACAATGATATTGAAGCAGGACTCGAAGCATGCCGGGAAGCACACCCCGAACTGGGGCCCGATGCAGCTCAGCGTGCATATCGGTATGCAGAACAGTATGACATTGCCTAGCTCATTCAGTTCCAGGAATGCCCTCACCTCATTGTTCTGGCAGAGCACCTTAAGCACGTCTATCGCCGGGAAGTGCACGCCCATCGTTGCTATTATCCCGCCAACCGCGTCTCCTCCCTGGCCTGTTGTCGGGGATGGGTAAGGCACGACCTTGTGCACCTGATCGACGAAAACAATGGACCAGGGGAATATGACAAGGACCGAGATGCTCAGGGCGATGACCGCCATGCCAGCCTGGCGCGTGAACGGGATCAGGCGCAGGGCAAGGCCGATGGGAAGGACCACGGGCATGACCACAGCCTTGCTGAAAGACAGCAGCAGCAGAAGGGACTCGTACATCAATATATTATTAGCGATCCCCTGGATGGCCATGGTGAGCGATGTCAGCATCGGAGATATCCCGCCATAAGGCCCTATCGTATACCCCCAAGAGATGTACATGGCAGGCCACACCTGCTGGGTGTTGAACGAGACCATGGCTTTCAGTTGGGTCGCTATCCTCACCATGCCGTAATACGTCTGGAAATAGATATCTATGATCGAATGGAAATGCGTTATCGCCAGGTCCGTCGCGCTTTTTCCAACAAGTATCGTGGTGAGCTGGTCTGATCCGATGACAAAAGCATAGACGATCAATGCAAGGACAACGCCAGCTACGAGTTCGCTGAGCTCTGTCTTGACATATGCTGAAAGCGCAGGGAGCGAGAACGTCTCTGCCGCCATGTTCAGCAGGCCCAGCATCACGGCGACGATCACCACGGCTGAAGGGAAAATGAGCAGGTAGATATCTGTGCTGGCCGCGGTTGCGAGGCCTATAAGCAAGAGGAGACACACCAGCCAGCGCATGGAATGACTTTGCCCTTATAATTTAAAAGGATTACATTAGTTTTACCTTCATGAAACAATGGTCCCTCCCATTGGCCGCCCTAATCTTGCTAATACTCACATCCTGGGCATACACGCCAGGGAACCAGCCGCTGATTTTCGACACCTCCAGCAACCTCCTGATAAATTACCAGAATTTTCTTTCGACCCCCGGAGGATGCCCGAGCTGCCTGTCCATCGCGGATTATTCAACCCCTAAGATGATCGCGATCGTGGATGACCAGCACAGGATGGTGGAAGTTTACCTCACCTACACGAATTTCTCAGCATCGCCCCCAGTGCAACCTGTCGCGAACGCTCCGATCATGGCTTACCTCCCTCTCAATGCGGAACTGCGCCTGGTCTACACTGATGAGAATGGCATGGCGCTCTTCAATCTCACTCCTTATGACA
>Ga0315268_10008062_pt1 | contig 11030 bp, 3 predicted proteins | sample C1_top_MG_FD_204535 | JGI IMG/M metagenome (GOLD analysis project Ga0315268, IMG submission 204535) | Sediment microbial communities from Yellowstone Lake, YNP, Wyoming, USA - C1_top | ecosystem: Environmental > Aquatic > Freshwater > Lake > Sediment | place: USA: Wyoming | collected 2017-08-01 | reverse complement strand
GTGGGGTGGACCCGGCTCGGTTCCCGGAGTTGGATAAAAAAGTGTTTTTTGAAGTTTCGAGACGAGTTCCAAGGTGCAAAACCATCCGGGCCATGGGCTGCCCAGTTCAACATTATTTGTTGGCCCATCCGCCACGCGATACTTCCACATGACCTTCAGCACCAACTGGCGAAAACCCTGTTCGGCCTGCGTCTTTTTTTTCGAGGAGAACTTTTCGAATCACCTTTAATGCTCGGTAACTTTATCGCAACCCATTGCAGGGTTGGGCCAAAGCGATTTTTACAACTCCTTGAAGATCCCATGTTGGTCGGGCAGATATCTGTTGCACTTCTCTTGCAAGGGAAGGATATATCCGAGGAATTGCTGCTGAAGGAGACGCAGATACGGATTGCCACTGACTTGGGTAAGGAACAATTAGAACGGGAGTGGCTTGAAAGTGCTCAAAGGCAAGCAGTTACGACTTACGATGGTCTTCGCCGACGTGCGGCGTCCGGAACAGGTACTGGCCCTTACGGGAAAGCTTTAACGTCGGTCGAAGAGCGGCTGAAGATCGATAACACCCCTCGGTTGTTCCTCTACCCTATGGCCAATGGAAAGGAATGGGGAGTCAAGCTCGAACTGCAAGATCTTAGATCCCTTGCAACGCGCATTCGATACCTGGAACCCGTCATCACCGGAAACTATTGCACAATTACCGGAACGAACGGATCTCCCCTACCACGGGGGATGTTTCTTCGCGCCGGCCCTCACCCCTTCACCTTACTCCGTTGGCCTTCGAGTACCGAAGTGCTTATCAACTTTGAGAATGCTCCTGCGGAGTTGAATGCCTTCCTGCGGATGGACCAATTGATTCCCCCGGGAAACATCCACCTATTCAAAATATCGACGGAGAACATCGGCTATGAAATCCACGGGAAACACGTTCGACCCGGCCAAAAATATATCGTCGTGGGCACATCTCCGATCCGCCATGACGGTGTGATCCTCAAGCCATTCAACCTCCGGTGTGAGGGCGTTTATTCCGCCCTGATCGAGGCCCCGAGAGACATCACGTCCCGTTTCGAAGATGTAATGAAAGAGGTTGGCCTCAGTTGCGCCAAGTCACTTCGAGCATGGCCGGTTGGCTTGCCGGCAAAAGAATGGGACGAGGAAGGCTACGGCGTCTGGTTGGCCGGTGATCGAATTCGGGTTGCCGTGAGAGCGGACTACGAATTGCGCGGCGTCCAAGTGGGGGTCAATAGAGATACCCCATCCTTTATTGATGTCTCGGTGTCGACCGGAGAACCCGTCCTGTTGGACCTATTCCCTCTGTCCTTCGGGGAGAACCTCATCGAGATTAAAGCCGTCGCGAAACACCAGCCGCACGAAGACCTTGTAGGGTATCTGTCCGCAATCGTCCGGGAACCCCAGGTCTGGGACATCAAGTCGGCCAACCAAGGTGCCCTGAAGGGCTTCGTCGATCCTGAGATCCCCTCCCTGGAAGAGATCTGGGCAAACGACGTCAACATAGAGATCTTCGGCCCTGCTGGTCGGTTTGTCGGATGCAGGTTTCGGCTGTTTGACAAAACCGGCACGTCCATCGTCGGAGAGACGCATATCGCGGGCCTAAAATTGCCCGTTTACGGACAGCATTGGAGGAACGAGTTCACGGCGAAAGTGAAGAAAGACACGTCGATGCAGGAAGCGTACGACGTCGCCTACGTCAGCGAGTTATTCTTCGACGCCGAGGAGATCGGGTATTACACGGTCGCTGCCGAGAGGAAGTCGACTCCGATTCGATGGGCCGTTCAGACAAGCGGGCACCACAAGAGGCTCCGGTACATCAATGAGACGGAAGACGAAAGGGTCGCCATCTCCCGATACGAATTCACCGCTCCGGACAACCCTGTTGCGATCGAGAATATTGGCGCAAGGCAGACTGTGGAATACACCGACGGCGGATTGTTCGTGATTAAAGGCCGAGACGGCTTCGGGGACTCCATCGTCATGGCGCCCCATGGCCGAAGAATGGGCCTACAGGATATGAGGATTTCCCCGCATCTGCGGAACGCCTACGAGCGAGGGGAAGGAGTCCGGCAACTGGTTGTCCTATACGACCTTTGGGAGCGAAGTCGGACCTCCGGGAACATCCTCTCCGATCTGTGGCGAAAACAGGTGCAGAAATGCCTCACGAGCGGGGCATGTTCGGTCGTCGGCGGAAAGCGATGGGAGAAGGCCGAAAGTGAATACCTGGAGAAGAACGATGAGGCCAGTCTCCACAGGTTAAAAGACTGCATCTCGGATAAGCTGGAAGAGCGGTACGTAGGGGCGGTACTGGAGAGGGATGCCGAAGGGTTGGCGGGTATTTCCATAAGGGAACGCGAAGCTGTCTTGGGGAGACTATTCGCGCCCCACATCCGAAGCCTTGAAAGAAAATACAGCGTGGACCGGCCTGGCAGAGGCGGAATAGTCATCAGGACGGCGTCTGCTCACCTGCTGCCGGAGTTCGCACTTCGGTTTTCCAGCGCCCCGAATACCCTTTTGACATGGGAGAAGGAGAAGTTCCCGATTTTTCTGGAGTACCTTGCCGAATTCCCCGTCATTGCCCGGGCCGCGCGGTTCCTGGTCCTTACAGTCGAACGCCACTGTGGCGCAACATCTGATTGGGATGGGTGTTGCCACAAGGGATGGAAATGGCAATGAGAACGAAGATGTTGTCCGCCGCCGATGTCGCCCGGGGAATGGTCGAGGAGCTCAGGCTCGACCCCAGCGTCTTGGGGGTTGCCGAGATCGAGGTTATCTCCGCTCTCGTTCGCCGGACTGCGGGGCTGCTCTGCCCTTGTCCCAGGAAACGGATCCTTAAGAACATCCTGCAATGTCTTGATGGCGTCGTCCCCGACCCAGGGGAATTGAGGGATACGATCGACGAAACCATCGACACACTCGTCGCGCACGGCGACCTCTTGGAGCACAACGACGTTACGAGGGAGTTTTCACGCAGCGAAGTTGTCCTCAATCGGGCCCCCATGGCGTTCGTCAGACGCAATAGCGGTGCTTGCGTCCTACTCGGTGTTGCTCCCGACGACAGGCCCGTGCTGCCGGATTTCCTTCACGAGAAGATTCAGTACAACAACTTCAACCGCGTGATTCCTGCTGACGCGGCACTTGACGTGTCGAAGCATCTGACGGGTCTCGGGTTCATCGAGCTCCCGTACAAGGCTTGGTCGAGATGTCCGAATCCAGTTGCCCCGGACAAGCATATTGCGGCAATGGACCGCCATCTTGGCTCTTCACTGGCGCAATCCACCGACGCGGTCGAGGGGTTGAGAATTCTGGATCCTTCGACCCCCGTTGAGTATTACCCGGATCGCTGGGTTACACCGAAGGAACATGCGGGACGGTTCATAGGGCGGAGACCTCAAGCATATGGGGCCGAACTCTGGTGCTACGTGGAACTTGTGCACGGTAAGCCAAAACGTTTTCTCGACCTGCCGTTGCCGGGAAGCCGGTGGCGGGGGTGCGACGAAGCGTGGCGCCTCCAAGCTGCCATTGATGCGATCCGTGGAAATCCCCAGAAGTGCAAAGTACGGGAAGGTGCACGCGACTATATGATTCTCGACCTGCTTTCCCCGGTCCCAAGCTGGGCGCAACGCCGGTGGGTGATGGCCGGAGTGTCGGTCCCCCGGCAACATTGTCTGATGTCGTTCCGGTTCCGATCCAGTGAAATCGGGGAGGAGATCAAGTTCGGGAAGGACCACCTTTGGCTTTCTGAGAAATCGGGATCGACGAGTTAGGGAGGGGACAAGGTGTCATCGCTGACCATCCAGGAGACAAGCGATCAGCTTCACAAGGCTCTTAAAGAGTACGTTGAGGCCGCGTACCACATCAGCAACCCGCGATTGGTCGAACAGCGGAGTCGGCTGCTCGACAAGATCGGGGTCATCCACCAGGAATCCTACATTGAGAGTACCCCGAGGTACCAAACCGGTGACCCATTGGCGGAACTCGGGATCGACCCGCAGGTCCTCGCTCTCTTCACGTCCGTTACCAATGCGGATGGGACCAGGCAAAAGCTGGTTTATGACCCACCGTATGAACACCAGTCACGTGCCATCAAGGAGTCCCTCGTCAACGGGAAAAGCCTGGTTGTCATGACAGGCACCGGGTCCGGAAAGACGGAATGCTTCCTCTTCCCCATTCTCGGGAAGCTGGCGGCTGAGGCTTGTCATCAGCCTGATACATTCAGGGGGTATTCTGCGGTCCGCGCCCTGGTTCTGTACCCCATGAACGCTCTAGTCAACGACCAACTCGGCCGGCTTCGGCTTCTTCTCGGGGATCCCCGCATCACGAGAAGATTCGTGGAATGGTCGGGGCGGCCCGCCCGTTTCGCCCGTTACACGGGTAGGACCCTTTACCCCGGGGTGCGCGATGCCAAAAAGGATCAAAGGCGCCTGACACCGATTCGCAAGTTCTACGTGGACTTGCTGGATAGGGCTTCGGGGCCCCGGGGTCCAGCGCGCGAAGAAGCTGAAAAGCTGATCGCGGAACTGAAGAGGCGAGGGAAGTGGCCGGCCAAGCCGGACCTGAAAGCGTGGTACGGCGACGACGGCACGCGGTGGCAAAACAGGGAGGGAAAGTTTCAGCGATGCGTAACCCTGCCTGAAGATCCGGAGCTGTTGACCCGTCACGAAGTCCTCGAAAGCCCCCCGGACATCCTGGTCACCAACTACTCGATGCTGGAATACATGCTGATGCGTCCACTTGAGGGGCCGATATTCGAACGGACCTCCGAGTGGCTCCGTTCGGATCCTTCATCAAAATTCATGCTTGTTGTCGACGAGGCACACCTATATCGTGGCGCGGCCGGAGCGGAGGTCGCGCTGTTGCTCCGCAGGCTCCGCCAGCGACTCGGCATCCCGCCCGAGAGAATGCAGGTTATCTGCACCAGCGCAAGCTTTCAGAATCCGGAGTACGCGAGGCAATTCGGCGCGCAGCTTAGCGGTACACCTCTCGAGAACTTCGAATGCATCGAAGGTGTGCTCCAGTTTCGTCGCGGTGCGGCTCCCGGATCCCGGTATGATGCCGCAGAACTCGCCAAGATCGACATGGAAAAGTTCTACTTCCACATCGGTGAGGACCGCCTGCAAGAAATCAACTCATTCCTGGAATCCAGGGGGGTCGGAGTTCCAGGGAACCTGCAAGAATCCTTGTACAGGGCATTGGCGGACTATCCTCCGATGGGTGAACTGATCAACATCACGATGCAGGAAGCCCAGCCGGTCAATATGCTTGCCGAAAAGGTGTTCCCGGGCGTTGAATCAGAAATCGGCAACCGTGCAGTAACAACGTTGGCCGCCCTCGGCAGCCTTGCGAAGCGTACCCCCAATGAGCCAGGCCTTCTACCGTGCCGTGTCCACTCCTTCCACCGCGGGCTTGCAGGGCTTTGGCTCTGCATGGACCCAAACTGCACGGAACTCGATCCCTCTGAAAGGGGCAGACTCGTCGGAAAGCTCTACGACCAGCCTGTCGAGATCTGTGGATGCGGAGCCCGTGTGTTGGCGCTTTACACATGCCGCAAATGCGGCACCGCCTACGCCCGGGCATACACAGACAACATCGACGATCCCTCTTACCTCTGGTCGGTCCCCGGAGAGACGTTCAGGGCCTACACAGGCCTGACGGGCAATCTTACGCCGATAGACCTCTTGCTGGAGGAACCGCTCCTGCCCCACGCAGTACCCCGGAACTACGATTTGGTTACCGGGAGGCTTAATCCGATTTCGCCCGGTAACCGGACACGGCAGGTGTTCATTCCCGATATGACGAGACCCTTGGATGGCGCTGGTGGGGATGAAGAGGATGACGAGAATGGGGGGATCCCTATCGGCAGAAGCGGGGAATTCATCCCTTGCGCGGTTTGCGGAAGAATGGACCGCGGAAAGTCAGCTGTACAGGATCACGAAACGAAGGGCGAGCAGCCTTTCCAGGCACTAATTGCCCGCCAGATCTTCGTCCAGCCACCAAGCCAAACGAAGCCAACTCACTTGGCCCCCTTGCAGGGGCGGAAGGTTCTGGTATTTTCGGACAGCCGCCAAAGAGCTGCAAAATTGGCCCCGAAACTCCAGGACTATTCCATGCGGGACGCCCTCCGTCCCCTCATCCTCTCGGGTTATGCGAAGTTGCAATCGTACGTAGGGATCCGACCCGAGCTTTCATTGAACGACGTCTACTTTGCAGTCTTATTGGCGACCAACCGTCCCTATCCCAACAGCGTTCGTCTGAGGCCAGAGCTTCAGCGTGGGGCTGGAGAGAACTTCCAAGCTGCATCCGACCGGGTTGCAGAAGACGTCGAAGGTGGAATCCTTAACCCCAGCCGCGAAATGGACCTTTACCGACTTTTTTTAAGATATCGGGCGGACGAACGTCCGCCAAGATCCCTGCTCAAGGGCATGTTGGACGTCCTGTTCAGTCCCTACCTGGGTGTTGAAGATCTCGGGTTGGCAACCATCGCCGAGAAGGAAGAAAACCGGGTCCGGATTACGCGGCTCAGGGAGATTCCCGGATTCGTGGAAACCGACGAACAGAAGCTTGCGCTAGTACGCCTGTGGATAAGGAGTTGGGGGAAGAACATCTGGCTCAGCCATACGCCGGGAGATATGTGGATGGCGAAGCATGGAGTCCAGGGTAAAAAGAATTCGGTCCCCGAAGCCATTAAGAGATTTCTCGGGGATCGTACAGCCAGGGGCATCTTCAAGCAGGAATGGAACCCCGCATTGCTCGGGATGTTCACGGAACTGATGCCCGGGAACGTCCACCGCCTGAAGGGGGGTGAAGTATCTCTCCTCATCGGCGGAAAGTGGGGGTATTGCCAATCGTGTCGCACGACGCAGCGTCCCTTCCCTGACATGAACAGGTGCATCAACACCAAATGCATGAGGGAAACAGTCGTCGAGATTGATCCGGATACCGATGAGGTATTCAGGGCCCGCAAAGGGTACTACCGATACACGACCCAAGAGGCACTCAAAGAACCTCCAAAAGCACCAATGGCTCTCATTGCCAAAGAACATACGGCCCAACTCAACACTGCCCAGGCCGAAGACATCTTTTCCAAGGCCGAGTTGCACGAACTCCTATTCCAGGACGTAAATATCGGGAATATCGACGGCGAGGGGGAACAGCCCGCGATCGACATTCTGTCATGTACGACTACGATGGAGGTCGGCATCGACATCGGGGCTCTCTCGGGGGTCGCACTACGGAACATGCCGCCTGCTCGAGCGAACTACCAGCAGCGATCCGGTCGCGCCGGCCGCAGGGGAGATGCGATTGCCACAGTCACCGGATACGCAAGTGCGGGCAACAGCCATGACGAGCATTACTTCCAGAACCCCGAGCAGATGATCCGTGGCGACGTCGCGGACCCGATACTGGCCTTGGACAACTACGACATCACAAAAAGGCACGTCATCGCCTATCTGTTGCAGAGGTACAACCGAAAGCGATTGACGGAAGTTCCCCCAAAAGAGCGCGGAAAGCAGCTCTTCGAGGTCCTCGACACGGTGGCAATGTTCAAGAGAAATTCGAGCAAGATTAATCGGAACGATTTTGTCCAGTGGCTCACGGAGAACAGGGAAGTCATCAAGGAAGAACTCGAATCATGGATACCCGTTGAGTTAAAGCCCGTCGACAGGCAGCGTCTGATCGACCGGGCCATCGAGGAGACAACGAAGGATATCGACAATGCCATTGAATGGGATGCGGGTGGACCCCCTGCGAGTGATAGTGGAATCACCGCAGTATCTGGAGTTGCGGAAAACAACGGAGAGGGAGAATCCGCACAGGGTGGCATCGAGGTGGTGCCGGAGGTTGGGGAGGACACAACTGGGGATGCGATGAAGTCAGCCGACATGCTCCTGTACCGTCTTCTCTACAAGGGGGTCTTGCCCAGGTATGCCTTTCCCACAGACGTAGCGTCGTTCTACGTCTTCGACGTGGTGAATTCGACATCCTTTAGACCGGTCTTCAGGTATTCGCCGTCCCAAGGACTTTCCATTGCGCTTACCGAGTACGCACCGGGGAGGCAGATCACAATCGACAGCAAGGAATGGGAATCCGGAGCGATCTATTCTCCGATGCGGGAGGATCGAAACAACGCTTGGAAGCAGAAGCGCCTTTATTACGAATGCGAGGAATGCCAGTACGCAAAAACAGAAAAATACGATCGAGACTTTAAGGGCGAAAAGATCGCCTGCCCAGCATGCGGTGGTCATAACACATTCGGAGAATCCCGGGTATGGTTCCGTCCGCCGGGTTTTGCCCATCCGGTCGAAAAACCCGAAGGAACCTCGCCGGAAGACCAGCCGATCCTCAGCTACGCAACCCGGGCGAAATTGACCCTGAGAACACTTGCCGACACCGAATGGGAAAGGCTGAACAACCAGATCAGGGTCCACGCAGATCGAAACCATCTCCTCGTCACGAACAGAGGAGCCAACAAGGAGGGGTACAACTACTGTTTAAGGTGCGGAAAGATAATTCCAGTGGCATCTTCGGCCAACAGCGTGGCGTCCATCCATAGGAAGCCCTTCCCGGATGATCGGAACCCCGATTGCGAAGGGCACCTCTCCGCGAAGGGAATCGTCCTGGGAACGGATTTCATCACCGATATCCTATTGGTGTCCCTGAACCTAAAACCCCCTCTCAAGCTTATGCCTGGCTATTACGGGACACATGTCGCTTTGCGAACTCTGTGCGAAGCCGTTGTGAAGGCAGCGTGCAAACGGATGGACATCGCGCCTAGCGAGCTTGCGGCCGAATACCGGCCGGCGGTGACCGAAGCCGGAAAGCGAGGTGAGGAGACCGAGATCTTTATCTACGACATGCTCCCCGGCGGAGCCGGATTCGCGCGCCGCGTGGGTGAAATGGGACTAGACGTCTTCCGGGACGCTTTGGGGATCCTCGAAGGTTGTCGGAACTGCGATGTCTCATGCTACAGATGCCTGAGGAACTACCAGAACAAGTTCGAGCACGAGTTGCTCGACAGGCGTTCTGCGGCAAGGCTGCTTCGGTATCTTTTAGACGGGGAAATACCTCTTGCAGATCTGTCTAAGACCGACGAGCTGCTGTACCAGGATCTTCTCCGGCAGAGGGCCACAGGAATCAATTTCAAGAGGAACGAACGCATCGAAGTGCCTGGAATCGGCGAACTCGTCGCCCCGATTCTTGCAGAACGAGTCGGTGGGTCCAGGTTTGTCGTCGCGAGCAACTCCTTTCTGACTCCCGACACCGCACCGACAAGGGAGTTGGAAGAGATGAAAGAGTTTTCGGGAAACGTCATCCTGAAGGATGACCTCCTGATCAGGAAAAATCTTCCGCAGGCAACACTGGAAGTAATCAGGAAATTGGGCGGAGCCATTCCAGCATGACGAAAGACGTTCCAGCCATGAGACTAGTACGTGAGCCTCCCGCATGGACATCGCCGCCCGGGAAGATGTCCTTCTCGAAGTTGCGGCAGATCGAATCATGTCCACGTCGCTGGGCCTTGATGGCGAGCGACTATCCGCAGATATGGGGGAAGCGTGGATACCCGGAGCCCTTGGTCCTGGCCAACATCATCGGCCGGGTCACGCATCGGGCAATCGAAATCATCGTCAAAGAATTCCATCGGAGAGGATGCATATCCTTTGACGACGCACATGCCATAACTGCCATGAGGGAGCTGGGTGGATTCTCCAGCGTGATCGAAAAAAGCCTCGACGACATTTTGTCCCAATTTTCCGACAATCCCCGAGCCTCCGGAACCTTGGACGTCGTGAAAAGAGCCCTCCACGAAAGGAAGGGGAAGATCCGGGAGGATGTTAGGATCCTGCTATCGAGGATGTTGGGAGGACGTCGAACCCTTTCTCGGGATTCCTCTCAGAGCCAAAGCGTCAACGGCCCGCTGGGATACGGTATCCATCCGGAGGTCCGGTTGGTAAACGAGGAAATGAAATGGGCGGGCATTGCCGACCTGATCCGCTTGTCGTCGACCGAGTGCGAAATCCGCGACATCAAGACGGGGGCGCCCAAGGAAGAACACATCGAACAGTTGCGAATCTATAGTCTTCTGTGGCTGCTGGATGACGGGATAAATCCTGCAGGACGTCCCGCCAGCAAGCTAACCATTTCGTACATCAACAACGATGTTGACGTCCCGCCGATTTCAGTTTCGGAGGTCAGCGCCTTAAGGGACGAATTGATGGCGCGGACGAAGACGGCTCAGGAAAAAGCGGCGGGACGTCCTCCCGAAGCTATACCCCGTGAAGAGAATTGTCGCCGCTGCCTTGTCAGGCATCTATGCGGAGCATACTGGGAAAAGGCCACACTTGAAATGCTGGCCAAGAACGGTCATGCAAGTTCGATGACGGATGCCGAGGTCAGAATCGTCGGAATTCACGGTTCGAGGAGTTACGACGCCGTGTCAATTGCCTCGTGGAACCTGCCGCCCAATACTCCGCTCATCTTGAGGTTTTCGGAAAACACTATCGGATGCACGGAAGGGAACCGCGTTAGGTTACTGGATGTGAGCATGACGAGGGAGGAGGACGAGGAGGAATATGGCCCGGTAATCATTAGTACCTCAAGGGTGTCGGAAGTGTATCTCGTAACAGATCCGTGAACGGAAGGGATGGGTGTCTGCCGAGGTGGAAAGAATACCTTGTTGATTTTCGTTCGAAGTCGGGGCAAGAACGTTCAATTACGACATATCTGATAGTCGTAAGAAGGTGCTAATCACGGACTCCTTTTACAACGGGAACGGCGAAGCGAGTGTACAGGATCGCATCCAGCCGTGCGATTGCAGCCCCCCCCTCCAAGCCAAAAACCGAAGTCCTCCCCACAGCATCCACTCTTATCACGATCTTTTAGAACCCCTTATTTTGCAGATGGGCCTTTTCGCAAAATATGGATCATGTCGTCCCCCCCATATTTCACACTGTGAAACATGTAGCCGCCCCCGCGTCCTTAGGATTATTTCTTTGTGTATTGACGACCGACAGGAATTCGCTTAA
>Ga0315268_10008060_pt1 | contig 11031 bp, 10 predicted proteins | sample C1_top_MG_FD_204535 | JGI IMG/M metagenome (GOLD analysis project Ga0315268, IMG submission 204535) | Sediment microbial communities from Yellowstone Lake, YNP, Wyoming, USA - C1_top | ecosystem: Environmental > Aquatic > Freshwater > Lake > Sediment | place: USA: Wyoming | collected 2017-08-01 | reverse complement strand
GGGGCCTGCGGCCACTGCGGCGCGGCCATCCCCGGCATCTGGCAGAAGCCGCAAGCGGCTTGAGTTTTCGGTTTTCGGTTTTCTGTAATTGAGGATTTCAATGAACCCGCAGGATGAAATCAAAAAACAATGCCCAACCTGCGGCAGATGGGATGTTTATAGAGCATATGTTGAAGATGGCGGGATGGGAGATTGGTGTCCACATTGTAAGAAGTCAACGGATGATAGAAAAAGTACAATAATTGGAATTGTTGCCATATTTACTGTTGTTATCATTTTCATCATTGTTAATTTAGTATTACACTATGCACAAAAAATCTACCATAAACCGCAAGTTGACAGATGTGAAGTTTTGGAAAAAGAATTGGGAATGATGAAAGGCGAAATAGATATATATAAACATGAAATTGCAATTTTAGAGAAAAACCTATATCTCATAAAAGGCGAAATAGAAAAAATAGAGTATAAATTAAAGTCTCCAACAGAATATTATTATAGCGAAAATTCATACAACAATGATTATTTAAAATATAAAAAATTAATTAGAGATTATAACGAAAATGCAGAAAATTATAATACATTAAATCATAATCACAGATCTCTTATTGAAAGCTATAATTCGAAGGTGAAAGAATACAGCAGTCTTGCCAAAACAGCCTATTCAACATGGTATATTATTCCGATTCCTGGGAAAATAAGCAAAAAATGAATGGGATATCCGTTACTCAACGTTATTGATACATAAAGCTGAAAACCGGAAACTGACCCATGGGTTGGCGCTGCGGCATCGTCGGCCTGCCTAACGCCGGCAAGACCACCATTTTCAACGCCCTCACCGCCGCGCAGGCGGAGGTGGCCACCTACCCCTTCAGCACCATCAACCCCAACACCGGGGTGGTGGCCGTGCCCGATGAGCGCCTGGCCAAGCTGGGGGAGCTGCTCAAACCCGAGCGCCTCACCCCCACGGCTATTGAGTTCGTGGACGTGGCCGGGCTCATCGCCGGGGCCTCCCGGGGGGAAGGGCTGGGCAACCAGTTCCTGGCCCACATCCGGGACGTGGACCTCCTGGTGCACGTGGTGCGCTGCTTCGCCGACGGCCGCTGCCCCCACCCCCTGGGCAGCCTGGACCCGGTCCGGGACGTGGAGATCGTGGAAACCGAGCTCCTCCTGGCGGACCTGGAAATCCTCGGGCGCCAACAGGTGAAGGTGGAGAAGCGGGCCAGGGGCGGGGACAAGACCGCAGCCCCGGTCCTGGCGGTCCTGAGAAAGGTGGAGGAGGGCCTGAACCGCGGCAAGTGGGCCCGGGACCTCAACCTGTCCCCCGAGGAGCGGGAGCATCTCCAGGGCGTGGCCCTGCTGACCCTCAAGCCCTACCTTTTCGTCGCCAACCTCAGCGAGGAGGAGTTCCAGGGCGGGCGCTACCTCTTCGCCCTCTCGGAGCTGGCCCGGGTCCGGGAGATTCCCCTGGTCCCCATCCTCGGGGACCTGGAGGCGGAGCTGCAAAATTTGCCCCCGGAGGAGCGCCGGGAATTTCTCGCCCCCCTGGGCCTCGACGAGACCGGCATCACCCGCCTCGTCCGGGAGTCCTACCGCCTGCTAGGGCTGGTGACTTTTTACACCATCGTCGGCCCGGAAGTCCGGGCCTGGACCGTGCCCGCGGGGACCACCGCGCCCCGGGCCGCGGGCCGGGTCCATTCGGACATGGAAAAGGGTTTCATCAAGGCCGAGGTCATGGGCTTCGACGACCTGGTCCGCCTGGGCTCCGCCGCCCGGGTCAAGGAGGCCGGGCGCCTCCACGTGGAAGGTCGGGACTACCGGGTCCAGGACGGCGAAATTCTCCTCTTCCGCTTCCAGCGCTAAAGGGAAATCTGCCCCCTTTGCTTTTGACCGGGAATGTGATATGAAGTAAATGGAAAGGAGGTATGGGTAAGGATGTTTCAAGTTGGCCAGCTAGCTGTTTATCCTGCCCATGGGGTGGGCGTGATCGAGGCCATCCAGGAACGCACCGTCTCCGGTTCCCCGCAGAAATTCTACATCATGCGCCTCTTGGATAACGACATGATTATCATGATTCCCACCGCCAACGCCAGGAATATCGGCCTCCGGCAAATGATCGACGCCCCTTCCGTCACCGCGGTTTACGAAATCCTGCAGCACCGTCCGACCCGCCTGAACAACCAGACCTGGAACCGCCGCTACCGCGACTACATGGACAAGATCAAGACCGGCTCTCCTTTCCGGGTGGCGGAGGTCCTCCGGGACCTGACCCTGCTCAAGTTCGAGAAAGACCTGTCCTTCGGCGAGCGGAAGATGCTGGACACCGCCAAAAGCCTGCTGATCAAGGAACTCTCCATCGTCAACAACCAGCGGGAAGACGAAATTGAGGCGCGCCTCCAGGAACTCCTGGGGAACGCTTGAGGGCTTGCTCCTTCCAGATTCACCACCGGGACTGCAACTGCCTGGCGCCAGGGCTTCGGTTAACGCGGCTAAACCCTTCTCCGGGCCGGACTCCGGCCAGGGTCCGGATGTCCGTCTCCGGTTCCCCGGCGGTGCCTCACCGCCCCGCCGCCAGCCCTTGGAAAGGAGGTGAGCCTGAGTGTTGAGTAGGGTGGTCACCGGGGCCCTCATGGGCGCCGTCTGCGCCGCCAGCGGCTATCTCATCGCCTCCCAGATCCCCCAGTTGAGCGACCTGTGGTGGGCCGGCTACGCAGGCCTCGCCGCGGGGCTGGCGGTGGCCGCCCTGACCCTGGCCCTGGCCGAGGTCATCAAGCGCATCCCCCTGAAGACCATTCTGGGCGGCACCCTGGGCCTCTTCCTGGGCTTGGGCATCGCCAAGCTGGCCAGCTACCCCTTCGAAAAGTTCCTGGAGCTGCCCACCTTACAAATTCCTTTATATATCTTCTTTTCCGCCATCTTCGGTTATATCGGCCTGGTCCTGGGGGGCAAGAAGATGTCCGAGGTGAGCACGCCCTCTTTCCTGGACCCCGGCCGCCAGTCCCGCCTGCCCCTGAAGCTCCTGGACACCAGCGTCATCATCGACGGCCGCATCGCCGACATCGCCGAGACCGGCTTCCTGGACGGCACCCTCATCGTGCCCAAGTTCATTCTGGAGGAGCTGCAGTACATCGCCGACTCCGCCGACGACCTCCGGCGCAGCCGGGGCCGCCGGGGCCTGGACATCTTGAAGCGCCTGCAGCAGCACAGCCGCCTCAAGGTGGAGTTCGTGGAGGACGACGTCCCCAAGGCCGGGGTGGACTCCAAGCTGGTGGCCCTGGCCCAGAAGCTCCGGGCCAAGATCCTCACCAACGACTTCAACCTCCACAAGGTGGCCGAGCTCCAGGGCATCGAGGTCCTGAACATCAACCAGCTGGCCAACGCCATGAAGCCCGCGGTGCTCCCGGGGGAGACCCTGCACGTGCAGATCCTGAGGGAGGGCAAGTCCCAGGGCCAGGGGGTGGCTTATCTCGACGACGGCACCATGGTGGTCATCGAAAACGCCCGGCGCTTCATCGGCCGGGAGGTGGAGGTCTCCGTCACCAGCGTGCTCCAGACCACCGCGGGCCGCATGATCTTCAGCGAAATCAAGAATGGCGGGGCCAACCGCAAGTTCTGAGACCCTGGCCCTGACCGTGGCGGCGCCCGAGGCCGGCGCCCGCCTGGATCGGTTCCTGGCCGGGCGGCTGGACCTGTCCCGGGCCCGCCTGCAAAAACTGCTCAAGGCCGGGCAGGTGTCGGTGAACGGCCGGGCCCGGCCTGCGTCCTACCGGGTGCGCCCCGGGGACGCGGTGACGGTGACGGTGCCGCCGCCGGAGGCAAGCGAGCTCACCCCGGAGGCCCTGCCGCTCAATATCGTTTATGAGGACCGGGACCTCCTGGTGGTGAACAAGCCCCCGGGGCTGGTGACCCACCCGGCGCCGGGGCACAGACAGGGCACCCTGTTGAACGCCCTGCTGCACCACTGCCCGGAGCTCCAGGAGATGGGCCCGGTGGCCCGCCCGGGTTTGGTGCACCGCCTGGATAAGGACACCAGCGGCCTCCTGGTGGCGGCCAAGACGGCTCTGGCGCATGAGTCCCTGGTACGCCAGTTCCAGGCCCGGGAGGTGAACAAGGTTTACCTGGCCCTGGTCTGGGGGCGCTTTCAGGAGCCGGAGGGGGAAATTTCCGGGGAAGTGGGGCGCCACCCCACGGCCCGGCGGAAGATGAGCGTCCACCCCCGCCGGGGCAAGGCGGCCGTCACTTACTGGCGAGTGGTGCAAGAATTTCCCGGCCCTCTGAGCCTGGTGGAGCTGGAGCCCAGGACCGGGCGCACCCACCAGTTGCGGGTGCAATTGGCGGCCCTGGGCCACCCGGTGGTGGGGGACGCGGTGTACGGCGGCGGCGTTTCCCGTTTCCAGGGCCACCCTAAACTGGCCGGCCTCCGGCCCCTGGTGCACCGCCAGCTCCTCCACGCCTGGCGGCTGGGCATCACCCACCCCCGCACCGGCGCGCCCCTGACCTGGGAAGCCCCGCTGCCGGAAGATTTTCAGGCGGTCCTGGACAAATTGGCAGGCATTCATTAAATGCGTCATGCCATATGGGAGAGAAAAGCATGGAAGCCCCCATGGACGACCTGATTATCAAAGTCAAAGCCATTGCTCAGGTCCCTAAGGGCGATTTGCTCCGCCAGTTCGTGGAAATGCTCTATCAACGGCAGGAGCAGCTGGAAGAATATGATGACGAGCCTTTGTCGCCCCAGGAACTGGCCGCGATCCGGGAAGCCGAGGAAGCGATCCGGCGGGGAGACAAGGAATGCTTCACCTCTTGGGAGGAAAGTTAAAAAAGAGCTTGGCTTATGACCTGTTCTGTTGAATTTTCCCGCCAAGCCAGAAAAGAAATTGAGACTCTCGACGCGGTTATTGTCAGGAGATTGGGGCAGCGTCTCGAGGAATTGTCCCAGGAACCAGGTAATCCAAGGATATCAAAGCCGATATGGATGCGAGAAGGGCAGCGCTCCTCAAGGGTCGGAGAATAGCGGCTCATTTGCCAGGTAAATGAGTCTGAGAAGATCATCCTTGTTTTGGCTATCTCTCACCGCGGCAAAGCCTACAAATAAAATGCTCAAAATCGCCGTCACCGGCGGGGCCGGCTCCGGCAAGAGCACCGTGCTCCGCATGTTTGCCGACCTGGGCGCGCCCGTCATCGACGCGGACCAGGTCTGCCGGGAGGTGGTCCTCCCGGGCCGCCCCGCCTGGGAGGAGCTGCACCGCGCCTTCGGCCCGGAGTGCTTCCACCCCGACGGGACGCTCAACCGGGCTGCCATGGCCCACCTGGTCTTTGCCGACCCCGAGGCCCGAGCCCGACTCAACGCCATCATTCACCCCCAGGCGGCCCGGGAAATCCAGGCCAAACTTAGGGAACTGGAGAGCCGGGGCGCGGAGCTGGTGATGGTGGAGGTGCCCTTGCTCTTTGAAGCCGGGCTGGAAAAGTCCTATGACCGCGTCATCGTGGTTTACGCCGGGGAGGAAGACCAGGTGAGCCGCCTGGCCACCCGGGATAGACGGGACTCCGGGGAAATCGGCGGCATCCTCAAGGCCCAGATGCCCCTCAAGGACAAGCTGGCCCGGGCCGACTTCGTGGTGGACAACTCCGGCCCCCTGAGCCGCACTGAAGAGCAGGTAAAAACCATTTGGGCCGGCCTACAAAAAATCTTGACAACAAAGGGAGAAACAGTTACCGTCTCTAGGTAGTTAACCTGCCTAAAGTAATCCTGGCATTATCCCGAAACTAGGGATTGGAAATAACCCCTTTACACCCCCTGGGTTTGAGATAGACTTGCTCCGCATTTCATTCCAGGCTGCGGCTGCCGCCAGTCCCTGACTGCCGGCGGGACCTGGTCCTCCATAAGCAGCAACCGCCACTTTGATTCCCCGAGATGGCAGGTTCCATACCAATAGCGGGAATATATGAACATGTCTGACAAAGAGGTAATAATGAATCTGTCCGAACTGAAGCACAAGAAAATCAACGAACTGGCGTCCCTGGCCCGGGACCTGAGCGTGGAAGGGGCCGCGGGGATGCGCAAGCAGGAGCTCATCTTTGCCATCCTCCAGGCCCAGGTGGAAAAGAACGGGGTCATCTCCGGGGGCGGCGTCCTGGAGATCCTGCCCGACGGCTTCGGGTTCCTTAGGGCCCCGGATTACAACTACCTGCCCGGGCCGGACGACATTTACGTCTCCCCTTCCCAGATCCGCCGCTTCAACCTGCGCACCGGGGACACCATCGCCGGCCAGATCCGGCCCCCCAAGGAGGGGGAGCGCTATTTCGCGCTCCTCAAGGTGGAGAGCGTCAACTTTGAAGACCCGGCGGTGGCCCGGGACAAGATCCTCTTTGACAACCTCACCCCCCTCTACCCCGACGAGCGCCTGAAGCTGGAGACCGACCCGGACAACTTCTCCGCCCGGGTCATGGACCTGATGACTCCCATCGGCAAGGGCCAGCGGGGCCTCATCGTGGCCGCGCCCCGCACCGGCAAGACCATGCTCCTGCAGAACATCGCCAACAGCATCTCCCGGAACCACCCGGAGGTGGTCTTGATCGTCCTGCTCATCGACGAGCGGCCCGAGGAAGTGACGGACATGGAGCGCTCGGTGAAGGCCGAGGTCATCAGCTCCACCTTCGACGAGCCCGCCCAGCGCCACATCCAGGTGGCGGAGATGGTCCTGGAGAAGGCCAAGCGCCTGGTGGAGCACAAGCGGGACGTGGTCATCCTGCTGGATTCCATCACCCGCCTGGCCCGGGCCTACAACACCGTCATCCCGGCCAGCGGCAAGATCCTCTCCGGCGGCCTGGACGCCAACGCCCTGCAGCGCCCCAAGCGCTTTTTCGGCGCCGCCCGGAACATCGAGGAAGGGGGCTCCCTCACCATCTGCGCCACGGCCCTGGTGGACACGGGCAGCCGCATGGACGAGGTCATCTTCGAGGAATTCAAGGGCACCGGCAACATGGAAATCCACCTGGACCGCAAGCTCACCGAGAAGCGCATCTTCCCCTCCATCAACATCAACGCCTCGGGCACCCGCAAGGAAGAACTGCTGCTGCCGCCGGACGACCTGAACCGCATCTGGATCCTGCGCAAGCTCCTGTCGCCGCTGTCCCCGGTGGACAGCATGGAATTCCTCCTGGAGAAGCTCCGGGGCACCAAGAACAACGCCGAATTCCTGGCCGCCATGAACCGGTAAGGCTGGCCCGGGCCCGGCAGGGTTTTCCGTCCCCTGCCGCATCGCCAAACTTCTTGACAGACGCCGGTCAAGCGCGCTAAGCTAGCCCTGCCTCAGGGATTTTTCCCTGCCTAGTCAACGACTTGCCGCGGGGGCCCTGCCGGCCCGCCGCCACCCCCAGATTTCTGGAGGTTCCCATGAAACTGCCCGTCCTGTCCGGCCTCACCGTGGAAATCCTGGTGGACAACTTTTTCGACGTCTTCGAGCCCTCCCGCCCCGGCATCGTGGAGCGGGTGGTGCCCGGGGCCCTGAAGAAGCCCCTGGTGGCGGCCCACGGCCTGGCCTACCTCCTGACCCTGACCCAGGACGGGCGCCGCACCAAGGTTCTCATGGACGCGGCCAACTCCCCCCTGCCCCTGTTCAACAACCTGGAGGCCCTGGAGCACGGGGTGGAAGAAGTGGACGCCCTGGTCCTGAGCCACGGCCACCCGGACCACTACGGCGGGGTGCTGGAGTTCCTGGCCCGGCGCACCCGGCCTCTGCCGGTGTTCTTCCACGCCGACATCTCCTGGCCCAAGGTCCTCATCACCCCCCGGGGCCGCATCGGCCCCTGGCAGTTGGAGACGGACCGCCTGGCCGCCGCGGGTGCGGTGCTCCATGAAAATCAGGGCCCCCAGCTCATCCTGGACCAGGTGCTCCTGACGGGCACGGTGGAGGCCACCACCCCTTACGAGAAACCCCTGCCCGGCTTCAAGCGCAAGATCAACGGCCAGGAGGAGCCCGACCCCTTCAGCGACGAGCAGGCCCTGGTGGCCCACGTGGAAGGCCGCGGCCTGGTGGTCATCGGGGGATGTTCCCACCCGGGCATCGTCAACATGGTGAAATACGCCCAGAAACTCACCGGGGTGAAAAAAGTGGCCCTCATCCTGGGGGGCTTCCACCTCACCCCCGGGGGCGACGAGGTGATCCACCACACCATCCAGGGCCTGAAGGAGCTGAACCCGGAGCTCATCATCGCCGGGCATTGCACCGGCTTTCGGGCCCTAACCCGCCTGGCCGCGGCCTTTCCCGACAACTTCATGGTGAGCTGCGTGGGCACCCGGGTGATGGTGGTGGGCGGCTAAGCACCTCAAATCCTCTGGGAAACTGTAGGGGCGGGGTGAAAACCCGCCCCTACGGTTACCATGAAACCCGCGCAAGGGAAACCTCGGTGTCCGAAGAACCTCTCCGCCACCGGGAGCACTTCCCCTTCCTGGCCATGATGGAGGTCCCGCCGGAGTGGGAGGCCGCGGCCCGGCGCTTCCTGGAGACGGACGGCGCGGTCATGGTCCTGGGCGCGCCGGACGCAGGCAAGAGCACGCTGTGCCGCTATCTCATCTACCGGGCCTTTGCCGCGGGTCTGCCCGCGGCCCTTATTGACCTGGACTTGGGCCAGTCGCACCTGGGCCCCCCCGCCTGCCTGGGTCTGGGACTCTTCCCGCCCCGCCTCCCCGGGGACGATTCCCTGACGGCCGACGGCCTCTACTTCGTGGGCCAGACCTCTCCCGTGGGCGCCCTCCTGGAGGTGGCCGTGGGCTGCCGCGTGCTGGCGGATTTGGCCGCCCGCCAGGGGGTCAGGCGTCTGGTGGTGAATACCAGCGGCTTCATCCAGGGGCCCGGGGCCCTGAAACTGAAACGGGCCCAGGCGGAGTTGCTGCATCCCTCCATGATCTTGGGCCTCCGGTCAGGGAGCGAACTGGAGCCCCTGCTGCGGGGCTTGGGCGGGGCGGCCCCGCCCCGCCCGGCTCCCGCCTGGGCCATCTTGACGCTGCCCGTGTCCTCCCGGGCCCGGCGCCGGGGCCCCGAAGAGCGCCGCCTTTACCGGGAAGAGCGGTTCCGCCGGTATTTCGCCCCGGCCCGGCGTCTGGCGGTGCCCTGGGGCTCCCTGGTCTGGGAGGGCCTGCCCTGGGGCCAGGGGGAACCCCTGGACCCTGAGGCCCGCCGCCGCCTGGAGGAGGAACTCCAGGTCCCGGTCCTCTACGGCGAGACCCGAGGCCGCCGGGTAACGGTCCTGGTGTCCCAGCCCCCGCCGGCGCCTCTGAGGCCCGGGGAACCGGAAGAAGCCGTGCACTGGCTCTCGTGGAGCGGCCTGCACCTGCGCCTGCTGGGCCTCCTGGACGCCGGCCGCCGCACCCTGGCCCTGGGCCTCATCCTCCCCGAACCCTTTCACCCGGAGGACCTGGCCCTGTGGACCCCTCTATCCCCAGAGCAGAAAGCCGCGGTGCGTTTCCTCAAAGCAGGCCCAATGCGGGTATCCCTGGAAGGCCGGGAACTGCCCTAGCCCCCGGCGGCCGCCTGGTCGCCCGTCCGGAGTGCGCTCCATTCCGGGCAATTCCGCGGCCCCGGATAATTTTCCCCGCCTCCGGGATTATTGCCGCAGTCACTTAATAGATTGAAAAAATGGAATATCTAAATTATCGTAAGTATCCACACGGGCAAATTGTGGTATAGTGTTTCTGGAGAAAACCGATATTAGACGGAGGAGGTGATGGCACAGAGTCTTTTTAGGCCCCGAGGCAGCAAAAGTCGATATCGGCAGAACCTGCCCCGCAGCCCTTGGGCGGCGGGCAGTTGAGCCCCCCACTTTTCCATAGAGGAGTTGCTAAATGAAAATAAAACCACCAGAACTGAAATTGCTGGGCGTAGTGGTGCTGGCCCTGGCTTTGGTCCTGGTTCCCGGATTTTCCCGGCCGGTCCAGGCGGGCTTGGAAGACGTCGCCGTCTTCTATGACGAACTGCTGCAATACGGGCAGTGGGTGGATTATGAGGCCTATGGGCCGGTGTGGTTTCCCACCCAGGTAGAGCCGGATTGGCGGCCCTACACCAACGGGCGCTGGGTGCCCACCGAGCAGGGCTACGTCTTCGAGACCGCGGAACCCTGGGGCTGGGCCACCTACCACTACGGCAACTGGATGCCCACGGAGCTGTACGGCTGGGTCTGGGTGCCGGGCAGCACCTGGTATCCCTCCACGGTGGCCTGGCGCTCCAGTCCCGAGGACGCCCCTCCGGATGCCGCATATGTGGGTTGGGCTCCCATCCCGCCGCCCAATTACGTCCCTCCGCCGGCTTATGCTCCCCCCGGTTATGTCCCCGGGGCTCCGGTGGTGGACGCGCTGGCCGCGCCCTTCTGGACCTTTGCCACGGCCACCCGCCTCCTCCTGGGTTTCGGCGAGCCTTTTGCGCCCAGTTATACCTATGTCGGCTGCGGGTGCTTGGCGCCGCCGGCCTATGTCCCCACCTTTTTCCCCGCCACCGTGATCGCCCCCACCTGGTGCGAGCCCACCTGGTTTGCTCCAGGCCTGGCCCTGGGGGTGGGGTATTACGCCTGGGGTCCGCCCACTCCCTGGATTACCAGGTGGGGCGGCTACAACCCGGTGACCTTTAACAAGACCGTTATCAACAACACCACCAATATCACCAACATTACCAACATTCATGCGCCCAACACGGTGCTGGCTCACAATCCCCATGTCAAGGGCATCACTCCGGCCGGGGTCACCGGGCATGGGCCCCTGGGACAACCCAAGCACGTGAGTTTCAACCAGGCCAAGGGCCACCTGGCCTCCAACGTCGTGAAGCCCGCGGGGAAGCCCCAGTTGACGGCCCACATCCCCAAGGCCGCGTCGGTGCCCCCGGGGACTAAGTCTCATGGGCTGGTGGGAGCCTCTCTCCCCAAGGGAGCCTCCCAGCAGATGACCCCGTCCATGCAGTCCAAGATCTCCAAACTGCCCCCGGGGCAGAAGTTCACGCCGGCCGCCCCCGTGGCCGGCGCCAAGGGTGTCAAAGGCATGACCGG
>Ga0315268_10008058_pt1 | contig 11032 bp, 8 predicted proteins | sample C1_top_MG_FD_204535 | JGI IMG/M metagenome (GOLD analysis project Ga0315268, IMG submission 204535) | Sediment microbial communities from Yellowstone Lake, YNP, Wyoming, USA - C1_top | ecosystem: Environmental > Aquatic > Freshwater > Lake > Sediment | place: USA: Wyoming | collected 2017-08-01 | reverse complement strand
GATTTTGCGGGATCACGGAGGAGGAGTATATTCTCCTGATTCTCATTTCCTGGGAAATCGTATTTGCGCCCATGCAGCAAACGGTCTTTCGCGGAATGCAACCCAGTCAACTGGATCGATTGTTGCCCGTCTGAAACCCGATGATATTACCTGCTGGGCAACAGGCACTTCCGCTCCATGCACATCGATATTCAAACCGGTATGGTTTAACGGGGAGGTTATCCCTGAAGTAAGCAGTGGATTGGACGGCAAATTCAACCCTGAAACACTCTGGTGGCATCACGAGCTTTTGCACCGCAACATTCTTTCAGATTTTGAGACAAGAATCGGATTGATAAGCAGGGAGCGCGACGAACTTGAAGATTCCTTTATCCGGAATTCGAGAAATAGATCATCAGGCAATAGTTATGAATATACTCTTGCAGCCTTCAAACAGGAGCATGAGATGACCGATGTCTGGATAGAAAAGGTTCGGGCGGTTCCGGTTCGCCGGATGTCCAATTATATTTACCGGAAATACTGGGAGTTGCAGAACAGGAAAGCCGGTATCAGCAGATTGGATAGTTCTCTTTCATGATAATTTTATTCCGACCGGTATTGACTTGCAGCTGCTTCAAGAAGGATCTTTTTCTTTTTTTCCTTCAATTTCATTATGACAAACTTTTTTGGAAAATCTGGAAGAGAAAGATAACTTATAGTGCTTTTAACGAAGTTATCGCATAATTCATTAAAAACAGATTCTTTATTCTTTTCATCAATAAAGAAGCGTTCTCTTTTCTGCTCAAAAAGAACTTCACTGTCAAGATACTTGGTAATTTCTTCTTTGCCTGGGTCCGAATCGGATAATAACTTAAAGGTTGCATCAACCGGTACTTTTATCCGGGCTATTAAAGATACCAGCCATCTATCTCCGGCCATTTTTTTAGAATTATCGTAGATTTTCAGCTGAAGATTATTCTTAAGTTTCATTGCTTTTACAAAGTTGTGTTCCATTAAATCTCCTCAACAATCAATTCCACAAACAGCTTGCAAACGACACTCTCTTTGAATATATCAAGATAGTCTGAAGGAAGAAAGCTTGTTCGGGCGGTTATTAACAGTTATGGCGGAAGTGCATGGGAATCGAACCCACCCGGGACGGTATCAGCGCCCCACACCGGATTTGAAGCCCAAAAAATGGCAAAAAACAGTCAATTTTAACTCCTTGATTTTGTATCTGATTTCCCGTAACCAACCGATATTGCAATAAAACAGATTTCTATCCATTCTAAGGATTTCTATCTATTCTTTTCCTTTTCGCTCCTTTCTTTCACATTTTTTTCACAATGTCCACACCGGATTTTCAGTCCGAAACGGGATTATGGGATATCTCAGACTGAAACAAAGATATTTTGCCATCCGCTAATATGGTAAAAGAGGATCAAGAATCTTATGGCTTAAACAATCGTTGCCATAATCAATCAAAAGGGGGGTGTTGGGAAAACCACCACATCGATCAACCTGGCTTGCGGAATCGCCATGCTCGGCAGAAAGATCCTTCTTGTCGATTTGGACCCACAGGCACACTCAACCATAGTTTTAGGGAGCAGCCCTGATTCATCCTCCGTAACAGTTCAGGACGTGCTTCTTAAAGGGGTAGCGTTCAGAGATGTCATTGTCAGTACCGGTATTGACAACCTCTATCTGGCCCCTTCAAGCATCCACCTCGACAAGGCAGAGCAGTTGCTTGCCCCGGAGATGTTCAGGGAAACTTGGCTCTCCAATGCTCTGTCGGGCTTGGATTACGAATTCATCGTCATTGATTGCCGACCTACCTTGGGAATACTGTCGGTTAACGCCTTGTATGCGAGTAACATAGTTCTGATCCCCTGTTAAATGGCTCGTTTCTCTCTTGAGGGTTTTTCCGATCTCCTGAATGCAATCAAGCTCGTTAAGAGGAGCATTCAGACCAAGAATGAGCATATCCTGCGCATTCTGTTCTGTAAGTTTGATTCTCGGAAGGCGATCAGCAACCAACGAGTGATGAAGTAGCTTGAGCCCTGATTGAATTTGTGGAATTCATCAGGAAAAGAAAGAAAAAAGCGACCCACATCGAGGTCAGGCTGTCGGAGCTCGGTCAGATGATCGAGAATGCAAATTGCCGGGTGGATATCCAGCTTTCGCTGTTTTGAAAAGAAAGAGAGGGGTCTTCCCGAGGCTCCTCTCAGTTCTTGCCGAGGATTATTTATGGTTTAGTTGGTGCAATAGCCATCGATACAAAAATCTTAGTGCAAGGCCTTGGATAACACACGTAAAGGTAAAAAAAAGTGATTGTTTGTTTATCCTGAAAGAATCATATATGTTCTTGAATAAGCTCTTTCACTGCTATATTTCAGATAATAGCTAACAATATTTATTTCGGATACGGGAGAGTATAAAATGGCGCTGTTTTAAGCTTGATTGATAAGCGGCGTAGCATGCGCAGTATAAAAGTAGTTGCAGGAGGTCTGAAATGAAGAAAAAAGGGACGGAGTCGGAGAACAATTTGATTAAGCCTAAACATTCAGAAACAGCACGCGTGCCAATCCCTGAGGGGCTTAGTTCTGTTTTAAGCGTTATTCCTGATATTATATACCGGTTTGATTATGACAGCCGTATTACTTATATCAGTGATGCTGTTAAACGATATGGTTGCCAACCCGGAGATCTAATCGGAAAATATCTGCCGGACCTTGTTCATAATGACGATAAAGAAAAGGCTTTCGAATGGATCAAGGAGTGGAAGGCTGCTGATGGGAATATCGAACCCATCGAATTAAGGTTGTTAACGAAGAATCAAAAAGAGATATATTTTAAATTTTATTGCACTGCCGATAAAGGTAAAGCCTTAAATAATAATATTGACTCAAATAGATCTATGGGTATTCAGGGCATTGCAATAGACATAAGCGAGTTTAAAAGGTCAGAGGAGGAAAAAGCTTATCTATTAAAGCTCCAGGGTTTTCTTGAGACTACCAGGATTGTTTGTCATGAATTAAGCCAACCGGTTACGGTGATTTTAGGATATTCCGAAATGGTATTATCGAATAAGGCTCAAGATGACCCGCAGTATGAAAAATTACTTGAAATACAAAAGCAGGCCGCCAAGATTGAGGAAATAACCCGGAAACTACGCTATATGGCGAAATACATAACTAATGACAACATTCCCGGAATTGAAGTAATTGGATAAAGAGATTAAGGAATCCCGGAACCATTTCGCCTTTGTGCTTTTTACGTAACCTGAAACAAATCGATGTCTTTAAGCCTCTTTCCGGCTATCATAGGCGAATTTTCAAACCGCGCGGCCAAATTACGGTCCACGGAACCTAAAGTGACGCCTAAAAAGGTTTGATGATGGTTTGCTCGCTGCAGCCGACCGCGTATTTCATGTTTCAGGTCCTCTTCAATCACCCGATACGTTTTCCTGTCGTATGGCACCCCGCTCGAGTTGATATAAACCCATTGTCCGTTTTTTTGGTCTATAATGCCGGTGTGTCCAAATGGCTGGGAAGAAAAAGAAAGAATCGCCCCTTTTTTTAAGTGTGGTTCGATTTTGTTCCAGATTTCATCAAAGGATGTATCTGTCACCCGAGAGATGTTGATCTTTACCGGATTATCACAAAGAAGCCGCGTGATCCCTTCTCCGGTTAAAAAGGCGTTAAGGGTCAAACCCCTGCTGCGAGCCTGATCTATCAGGGTGTTGCCAATTCCATTGCTTCCGTAGTAGGCAATCCCGTTATCTTCCAAAATTCCGGCAAGAAATTCATAACAGTCCCTGTTGTTATAGCGATGCCTTAAGTCGAGTGTTGTTGAGCTTTCAACTGCACGTAGGGTTTCTCGGCTCCTGATTTCGGCTGTTGCTGCATGAGTATTATCACCGATAGTCTCATTAAATATCGGTGTCTTGAACTGATGACTGTTGTAAAGATGAATTCCTTCATTTTTAAGCTGGTCGGTGAGGTGATCAAAATGTTTCCGGCCCTGCTCGTTAATCGGGGCTTTCCCGGCAACATAATCGTGACGTTCTATAACCATCCGGGCAATTTTGCCCGCCCTTAAAGGATCATTTTGCCGGATCGCTTCCCATTTTTCATATTGCATCGTATTTTTGAGGAGGGTACATGTCAGGCTGACCGAAAAAAGCTCATTAAAGTTTGTGCGCGCGGATTGCAATCCCTGCGGGGCCGTTATTGCATCAATGTCGTTTATATGATTTATGATAAGCATCTACTTTAATTTCCTTTAGAAAACCAGAATACACTTGAAAGAAGCAAAATAAGTGCCATTTGAAGATCTTCTCCGCAAGCTGCGGGAAATCTTCGAACGGAGTGAATAGGGTCTGTTTTTTATTTGCTCGCTGTTTTGGTTCAAAGAATCCGGAAGCGAGCCTCATGATTAATTTAGAGCTTCAATAACTCACGCTCGTCATGTAGGTGTATGGGGGTGCAGAAGAACTGCATTAAATTTATGATAAGACTTCGAGGACGCTTCCGGGTAGACTATAAAGATCATACAGACAAAGATGATATACGGCTTCGTTGGAATAACTCTTCCGGATCTGCCGGGAATTTGTCGATAAGTGTCAAATGTTTGACTGCTCTATTTCTAGCAGGCTCAGCTTTTAAAATTATCGCCTTCCTTGAATTTGATAAAAATTGAATGTTCTGAAAAGGTTTCATAGAGATGAGGCAAGAATTTCCGGGTGCAGAACAAAATTTCCGGGCCTGTAACAGGATGTTATTAAAAGGTTTCTGCTATTGAGCGAATATAAATATTTACAGCAAACGGTTATGGGACCATAATTTTTCTATTATTTTGTCTATATTCCCGGCGGGGAGAATCCTCTTTTCCACAAAGTACTCTCCTATCGGGCGTTGAAGCATGCGCTGTTTGCCCAGAAGGGCCAATCGCTCAAAGGAAGTCAGATAACCCTTGATCCAGGCATATTCACCAAATCGTTTATCAAAGCTTCGCTCAAGGATTCGTTGATTCAGAATGGCCTGTATATCGTATTCGCTCAGTATTCCCCATTTCAGCGCTATCTGACCGATCGACGGGCGCTGCTTTTTTTGCCAGGATATGGCGTCAATAAGCATTTTCCAGGAAACCATGCCTGAGTAATATAGAAACTGGCCGAGCAATAATTTGCGTTTTGGAAGATGACCCTTGTAAAAGAAATCGCCTGCATCGTTGTGACTGAAGGCATTAGTGGTTCTCTTCCTGCCTTTTTTCTGGATGCGGTCATCATACCTATAATCGTTCAGGCGAAAACCCTTCAAGGCTGACTGCAAAGTTTCGTAGGCCAGAGTCAGTTCTACGAAACAATCGCTCATATCATTTTCCATTTTCCCAACGATCAACGATCGGTCCGGATGTGTTTCAAACGCTTTCTTGCGATAAGCGGTTTTGAGTGCAGAAGGGTGAAGATGCCTAAAAATATCAACCGAAACACCTCCGGTAGAACCGAATATCACATGATAGGCATTTAGAAGATCTTGATTCAGTAGAACTGACGACAAAATTAACCTCTCTAGACATTAACAAACCGGAGTATTATGAAAATGCCTCTATTTATCAAAATAAATGTTATTGTATACCATATGATGTAAATAGTAAAGAGTTTATTGCATCATGTGGTGGTTTGATTCTTCCCTTAGGATCATCGTCACGGTGTTCGCTTTTCCGATCACTGGAATCCCTGAACCCTTGACTCCAAGAATCCTGATACAATAACCAACTCTTTTGAAGGTGATCCAGAAATTATAGTAAGACATCCTGGACAAAGAGTACATTAAAGTGAATATAATTTGGCATATTTGTTGCTTAATTTACTTAATGTTTAGATGTCCACATTCAGAGTTGTTTGAGAATAATCGGCAAAAACATTCACCGGGAATAAAAGGGAAACTTATTATCTTTTTAAAAAAAGATTGAAAGGCGACTGAGATGGCTGAAAGAGTCTTTATTGTCAGCAACAGAGATGCGGATTTGGAACTAATTAAAGAAACGCTTGGTTCCAAAGGATTTGATATCGATACTGCTGACCAGTTAAGTGATATTGAGAGCATGATTTTTACCGGCAGTTTCGCAGCTATTCTTGCCGACAACGATTTTGCAGGAGACAAGGTCGCCGGCTGGATAACAAAACTTCAGGAACAAAAATCGAAGTCATGCCTGATTCTCTATGGAGAAAAAAGCAGTCCGGAAAACATAGCGGAAATACTCCGGAAAGGCGCCTATGGGTTCATACCGCGGATGCTGCTTGCCGATCGAGTATATGATACCCTTATGGATGGTCTGGAAAACCGTAAGGCGTTTATTGAAATACTGGCAATAATGGATGAGATGAAAGACGTTAATAAAAAGCTTGAAAATGAGAAGGCGAGACTCAGGAAAAGAAATCAGGAACTGGATTTCATAAACCGGCTCAGCTATGAAGTCTCGTACGATCTGAACTGGGACCGGATTCTTCCAAGAATGATTGATGCCGGATTTCTGAACATAATAGATTCCGAAACCATATCCATTCTTTATCGGCTTGGTTCCAAGTGGAATTTTGCCTGCTACATGCCGGGCGGGCTGAGCGACAGGAAGGCAGCAGAAAAGCTAAAAAAAGAAGCCGCCGACGAATTCTTTTTACTATGCCGGGAAAGAATTCCCATGAAAGAGATATCCGTTTATTTTTATTCATCCGAAAATTCAAAGGAGAAACGATCTTCATCCAATCCCATTTTTCTTTCCGAAAAATTAGTTCTCCCTCTGAGCCCGGGGGGGCGGACACTGGGGGTAATGGTCATTCTACAGAAAAACCGGGAAGCAAGTAAGAATGGTAATCAGGAAATTTTGTCGACCATCTCAAACATTCTTGCTATGTCCTTGGATAACGCTAAAAAATATCAAAAACTTAAAATATTGACTATCAGGGATGGTTTAACCGGAGTTTACAATCAGATGGGTTTTAAGGAATTTATGGAAAGTGAATTACTTAAGGCGAGAAGATACAAAAAACCGCTTTCTCTGATTATGATTGATGTGGACAAGTTTAAGACAATCAATGATTCATTCGGCCATTTGGCGGGGGATTACGTTCTAAGTGAACTGGCGAATTGTTTGAAAAAAACATTGAGGCAAACTGATATTCTGGCCAGATACGGAGGTGACGAGTTTGCAATAATTCTTCCGGAGACCGAAATACAAATGGCTGAGATGCTAACGGGAAGAGCGCTGTCAGCAATAAGACATCACAACTTCGAGTGGAAGTCCGAAAAGATAACAGTGGAGGTAAGCTGCGGCATTGCCACAGCCAGTGAGCTTGGGCATATAGACGGTATCAAGGATCTTATAGCAATCGCCGACTCTAGGCTTTACTTTTCAAAACGGTCATATGAGTCATGTTCCACAATCTGCAATGAAGGGGGGTCTGTTTTGGCGGCAGTCTGAAAAACTTATCTGACAGGATTTACAGGATGATTTGTCAGACCGTATTGCTCTCCCTCCCCGCAGGTGATTGCTTATTGCCTGTCCATCCTGATAATCATGCCTATAAACCTTGGTGAACCGAACGGTCGAATCCGCCTCAGGCGGACCGCAGCTTGCAGCGGGGAGCTTCAATCAATGCTTTGTTTCGGGGAGACTTGCAGCAACTGTTTACAAACACAAAACTGTGAAGAGCCAATATTCTTTCAGGAGTTCGTAATTGATAAAAAATCTTGTTTTTCCCGGAAACTACGTTGTAAGCGACAAAAAAGAACTGGCTCTGGAGGCCTGTCTGGGTTCCTGTGTGGGTATCACTATCTGCGATAAAGAAGCGAATGTGGGCGGGCTCATCCATTTACTTCTTCCCGAGTGGACCGGCTACAGCAAAAGCTGGAAACCCGAGCTTTATGCGAAAACCGGCCTGCCCATTTTTATCCGTGCCTTGTGCCAGGTCGGCGCCGACAAAAGTCGGATGGAAGCATGTGTGGCAGGAGGTGCGCTGATCGGGCCGGTCTCAGAAATAGATCTTGATCTGGATATCGGCGGCAAGACTGCGGAAATTGCCCGTGAAATACTTGCAAATGAGTCCATAGCAGTTCGTCAGTCTGAAACCGGAGGATTTTTTGGATACCGTCTGAGTATAGATTTAAAATCATTCAACAGTTCAATCAATCTCATGGCTGACAGGCCGACTGAAAGGAATAAAGATTTCAGAAAGCCGACACAGGATGACATATACAGTTCTATCCGTACGATTCAACCGATTCCCCAGATCGCCCTTAAAATCATCCGGATGATGAATGTCGGAAATTACAATATGAACGAAGTAGCCAACGAGATCAAAAAAGATCAAATCATCACAGCCGCCGTTATCAGGTTGTGCAATTCATCCTACTTCGGATTGAAGGAAAAAATAGATTCCATCAACCGGGCATTGATTCTACTTGGTGAAAAATATCTTTTTAAAATGATTATTTCAGCTGCTCTGGAGCGGTCTTTTTCCAACGTAAAACAAGGATATTCGCTTTGCAAGGGGGGGCTTTTTCAGCACTCCCTGGGTACTGCCATTCTTTCAGAAGAGCTGGCCAGATTCACCGGAATTGTTCAACCCGAGATCGCATATACGGCCGGGCTTTTACATGATATCGGCAAGGTTGTTCTGGATCAGTATATTTCATCGATATATACTTTTTTTTATCGGCGCACTCAGATAGATATGATTGAAATCGTTGAAGTGGAAAAAGAAATGCTCGGCTATACACACACTGAAGCCGGAAGCTTATTGGGAGAAAGCTGGTCATTGAATGAACGCTTAATAGATACGATCAGACATCATCACCATCCGGAGCATGCTTCCGTGGATTCCGAACTGACCCACGTGGTATATTTAGCGGATTTGCTGATGAGTAAATTCCAGGCAGGGCATGAATTGCAAAGTCTGGACAGGGGCAACCTTTCTTTGAGACTTAAAAAAATCGGGCTTGTCCCGTCTCAATTCTCCACAATTGTCGATCTCATTCCACATAAGATATTGGAAGGGGCAATAAATCTTCATGACATGCGTTGATCAGCATTACATTCCCATGCTGTGGTGAAGGGCTTAATGACCGGCATCCAAGCGAATGCTTGTCCCGCTCTTTCTGTTCATCATTTGCGGACAACTGGCGTATTTTGTTTTGTTTGTAGCTTTCGAAAAAAGCATTTACCACTTCCGGGTCAAACTGGATGCCCGAGTTATTTCTGATAATATTTAATGCAGTATCTTCCTCCATTTTTTTACGATAAGAACGATCCGATGTAAGTGCGTCATAAACATCCGCGATAGAAAGGATGCGGGAAAGCATCGGTATCTCTTTCCCTTTAAGACGATCGGGATATCCTGTACCGTCAAATCGTTCATGATGGTGCCGGATTATAGTCTGTTCGTCAATCCACATGCCGAGGTGCCCGATAATATTGCTGCCGGTTATTGGATGTTTTTTGATTATGTTGAACTCTTCATCCGAAAGTCCTCCTGGTTTGAGGAGAATGTAGTCAGGGGTTCCTATCTTTCCGATATCGTGCAGGAGGCTGGAAACATTCAATTTATCGATCTCTTCTTGTATACAACCCATTGTTTCGGCTATTGACATGGCGTAAAATGATACCCTGTGTGAGTGTTGTTTGGTATAAGGGTCCCTTGCTTCGATTGTCTCTACAAAAGCATAAAGCGATGAAACAAGATTTTCGAAAATATTCTCATAAAGGGCCAGATTTTCTACCAGAGAGGATGCTTTCTTCAACAAAAAATTCATAAAGTACAAATCTTTTTTATTGAAATTACGGTCGTTATCATTGATGAATAATATAAGAACACCAAAGACATTCGATTTTATAATAAGCGGAATAGCCATGGTGCCGCCTTTGCTGCCATTACCATTTATTATGAGAGGGATTCCGTCATCCACAACCTTTTTGATGTTGTGTGATGTAATCTTTTCGGCACCTGTTCCCGATCCGTTGCTTGACCGGGAAAAAAACGCAATGATGGAAGGATCGGTACAATTTTGAGAAAAATTGCAGAAATAAGATTCGTCGCAGAGAGTGATTTCTCCGGCCAGATTGACAAGTGTATCAATAAGATTTTTTATGGTTGTTGACTGTTCCAATTTCTGAAGAATGAGGCTTATTATTTCTACATCCTTCAGTTTTTGTTGTAATTCCTGATTAATTTTAAGAAGTTCATGGTTTTTTTGAGTCGCCTCTTTTAGCAGGAGGCTGTCCATAAACAGGGAACGTTCTCTCATAACGCGCTGAATAGTCAGCGGAATTTGAAGCATATCGATCGGCTTTGTTAAGAAATCAACGACGCCGGTCTTTAACGTTTTTATTGCGATATCCATTGTTGGGTTGCCGGTCATCATAACTATCGGTATTGTTTTATCATACTGATGTATTCTTTTTGCGAGTTCCATTCCATCGATAATGGGCATGGAAATATCTAAAAAACAGCAGTCGATTTTCTCGCGTTGAATAATCTCCAGGGCATGAAGTCCGTTGCTTTCAGTAAATACCTGATAACCGGTAGTGGCTTTAAGGAATTCCTTGAAAACATACAAAATGGGTTTTTCGTCATCAACGATTATGATGTTTAACTTTTCATTCATCGCCCGTTTTCTCCGACACCGTTTTATTGTCCAGTATGTTCAGGTAATGTTTTTTGAATGACTTGAACTCGCTTTCAGTAAGCATCCCTTTCTCTTTCAAAGATGCCAGCGTCTGTAATTTATCTACATAGTTACCGGGCTCACTATTATTGTAAAGATAATGCAATCCTTCCATGCTTGAAGGGAAAATATTTAAACTTGCCACTTTATCGGTTTTATCTCTTAACTTGTTTAAAACCATTAATTCATGACAGGCCTCCTGCAATTTTCTTAACAATTCCCTGTTTTCTCTGTTGAGCTTTATCGTGTCTGTGGCCCTGTTTACAACAATCCTGATCTCATCAAGCTTGCACGGTTTCATTATATAATCATAAGCCCCTTCCTTGATG
>Ga0315268_10008057_pt1 | contig 11033 bp, 10 predicted proteins | sample C1_top_MG_FD_204535 | JGI IMG/M metagenome (GOLD analysis project Ga0315268, IMG submission 204535) | Sediment microbial communities from Yellowstone Lake, YNP, Wyoming, USA - C1_top | ecosystem: Environmental > Aquatic > Freshwater > Lake > Sediment | place: USA: Wyoming | collected 2017-08-01 | reverse complement strand
GACAGGCGCACAAGTCGAAACGCTGGATGCCGCGCTGCACGACCGTATCTTCGCAGCGGTAAGCCACCTGCCGCATCTGGCCGCATTTGCCCTGGTGGACGAGCTGGCACAGCGCGCCGATGGTGACACCTACTTCCACTTCGCTGCCAGCGGCTTCCGTGATTTCACCCGCATCGCCGGCAGCAGCCCGGAGATGTGGCGCGACATCGCGCTGGCGAATCGCGAGGCGGTGCTGGCCGAGCTGGACGCCTACCTGGCCGCCATCCACACGCTGCGCAATACAGTCGACAGAAATGATGCTGACGCATTGTTGAAGATGTTTTCGCGTGCGCGCACGGCCCGCGAAAACTGGATGAAAACACAGGACGCTTGATGGACTTTCTCGATTTGCCTGCCAGCACCGCCGCACGCGGCACGGTGCGTCTGCCTGGATCCAAAAGCATTTCCAACCGCGTGCTGCTGCTGGCTGCGCTCGCCTCCGGGACAACGACAGTTCGTGCGTTGCTGGATTCGGACGACACCCGGGTGATGCTCGATGCCTTGCGTGCTTTGGGTGTGGGCGTGGTTCGCCAAAGAGATTCTAGTGGCGGCGATTCCGACGATTACGAAATTACCGGCGTCGGCGGCGCGTTTCCGGTGAAGCGGGCCGAGCTGTTCCTGGGCAATGCGGGCACGGCGTTCCGCTCGCTCACCGCCGCCTGCGCCTTGTCGGGCGGCGAGTATGTGCTGAAGGGCGTTTCGCGGATGCACGAGCGGCCCATCGGCGATCTGGTCGATGCACTGCGGCTGTTGGGGGCGCGGATCGATTATCTGGGACAGGCAGGTTATCCGCCGCTGCACATTCAACCGGCCACGCTGGCGGGCGACGCCACCCAGGTGCGCGGCAATGTGTCGAGCCAGTTTCTCACCGGCCTGATGATGGCGCTGCCGCTGCGACAGCGCGCCACCACCATCGAGGTGATGGGCGAGCTGATTTCCAGGCCTTATATCGGGATTACGCTGGCCATGCTGCGCCGCTTTGGCGTCGAGATCGAGCAGGACGGCTGGCAGCGTTTCAGCGTGCCGGCGCAGGCGCGTTACCAGAGTCCCGGCGAAATATGGGTCGAGGGCGATGCGTCGTCGGCGTCGTATTTCCTGGCGGCGGGCGCCATCGGTGGCGGCCCGGTGCGGGTGGATGGCGTCGGCCGCGACAGCGTGCAGGGTGATGTGCGCTTCGCCGACGCGCTGGCCTTGATGGGCGCGCAGATTGAGATGGGACCGAACTGGATCGAGGCGCGCGCGCCGCAGTGCGGGAGGGTGATGCCGGAGGCATCGGGTACCCGCCGGCCTCCTCCTTGCGGGGAAAATGGCCGGCTCCGTGCGATCGACCTCGACTGCAACCACATCCCCGACGCCGCTATGACGCTGGCGGTGGCTGCGCTGTTCGCCGACGGCGTGACCACGCTCAGGAACATCGCCAGCTGGCGAGTGAAGGAAACCGACCGCATCGCCGCGATGGCGACCGAGTTGCGCAAGGTCGGCGCGACAGTGGAAGAGGGCGCCGACTCCATCCGCATCACGCCGCCAGACAAACTGACGCCCAACGCCGTCATCGACACCTACGACGACCACCGCATGGCGATGTGTCTGTCGCTGGTGACGCTGGGCGGCGTGCCGGTTCGCATCAACGATCCGGCGTGCGTGAACAAGACCTTCCCCGATTATTTCAAGGTGTTTGCGGGGATAGTCAACGCGGGGATTGCCCAATGACGTTCCCGGTTATCACCATCGACGGCCCCTCCGCATCAGGCAAGGGCACGGTGGCCGAGCGGGTTGCCAGTGCGCTCGGCTTTCATTTTCTCGATAGTGGCGCGCTGTATCGATTAACCGCGCTGTCGGCGCTGAAACACGGCGTGGCACTGGACGATGAAATGCGCGTGGCGGAACTGGCGGCTCGACTTCCTGCGAGCTTTCACGACGGCGCCGTATGGCTGGAAAACGAAAACGTCCATGATGCGATCCGCGCCGAGGCCGTGGGCGAGGGCGCATCGAAAGTGGCGGCGCTACCAGCGGTGCGCGCAGCGCTGCTCGACCGTCAGCGCGCCTTTCGGCAAGCGCCTGGTTTGGTGGCCGACGGCCGCGACATGGGCACGGTGGTGTTCGCCGATGCCGTGGCCAAAATCTTCCTCACCGCCAGCGCCGAGGCGCGCGCCGAACGGCGTTATAAGCAGTTGATCGAAAAGGGGAACTCTGCTAGTCTACCCGCCCTTGTTGCGGATATGCAGGCGCGCGATGCACGCGATACCGCGCGCGCGGTGGCACCACTCAAACCCGCGCCGGATGCGCTGTTGCTCGACACCACCATGATGAGTGTCGAGTCGGCGGTGCAAGCAGTGCTGGCTCACTATGCTTTATGTCAAGCGCGCAACAAGCTGTAAGTGATGTTTTTCTCGTGTCCGTCCTGCGCCCGCAGGCTGACGATGTGCAACTAACCCCGTCCTCACCGACGGACCAAGAAGGTTTTTAATGTCTACTGCTACCGCTTCCGCTGCCCCCGAATCCATGGAAAGTTTTGCCGCTCTGTTCGAGGAGTCGCTCGAACACCAGGAAATGCGCCAGGGCGAAGTCATCACCGCCGAAATCGTCGGCATCGACGGCAACTTCGTGACGGTGAATGCCGGCCTCAAATCCGAGAGCCTGATTCCGATCGAAGAATTCAAGAACGACCTGGGCGAAGTCGAAGCCAAGATCGGCGATTTCGTGGCGGTTGCCATCGAGTCGATCGAAGACGGCTTTGGTTCGACCAAGCTGTCGCGCGAGCGCGCCAAGAAACTGGCCGCATGGCTGGATCTGGAAGCGGCGATGAACGAAGGCCGTATCGTCACCGGCATGGTGCAGGGCAAGGTCAAGGGCGGTTTGACGGTGCTGGTGGGCGGCCTGCGTGCCTTCCTGCCGGGCTCGCTGGTGGATATGCGTCCGGTCAAGGACACCACGCCGTTCGAATACAAGGAAATGGAATTCAAGGTCATCAAGCTCGACCGCAAGCGCAATAACGTGGTGGTGTCGCGTCGCGCGGTGCTGGAAGAGACCATGGGCGCCGACCGCGAAGCGATGATGGAAAACCTCAAGGAAGGCTCCATCGTCAAGGGCGTGGTCAAGAACATCACCGACTACGGCGCGTTCGTGGATCTGGGTGGCATCGACGGCCTGCTGCACATCACCGACATGGCCTGGCGCCGCGTCAAGCATCCGTCCGAAGTGGTGCATGTCGGTCAGGAGCTGGAAGCCAAGATCCTGCGCTACGACACCGACAAGAACCGCGTTTCGCTCGGCATCAAGCAGCTGGGCGATGATCCGTGGGTTGGCATCGCACGGCGTTACCCTCAAGGCACCCGCATGTTCGGCAAGGTGGCTAACCTCACCGACTACGGCGCGTTCGTCGAAATCGAAGCCGGCATCGAAGGTCTGGTGCACGTCTCCGAAATGGACTGGACCAACAAGAACGTCAGCCCCAACAAGATTGTGCAGTTGGGTGACGAAGTCGAAGTCATGGTGTTGGACATCGACGAAGACAAGCGCCGCATCTCGCTGGGCATGAAGCAGTGCAAGTCGAACCCGTGGGAAGATTTCTCGATGAACTTCAAGAAGGGCGACAAGGTTGCTGGTGCGATCAAGTCGATCACCGACTTTGGCGTGTTCATCGGTCTGGCTGGCGGCATCGACGGCCTGGTGCATCTGTCCGACCTGTCTTGGAGCCTGCCGGGCGAAGAAGCCGTGCGCAATTTCCGCAAAGGTCAGGATGTGGAAGCCGTGGTGCTCGGCATCGATCTCGAGCGCGAGCGTATTTCGCTCGGCATCAAGCAGCTTGAAGGCGATCCGCTGACCAGCTACGCAACGGGCCATGAGAAGGGCAGCATCGTCAAGGGCACCATCATTACGGTCGAACCCAAGGGCGCGACGGTCAAGCTCGATTCCGACATGGAAGGCTACCTGCGTGCCTCCGAAGTCTCGCGCGACCGCGTCGAAGACATGCGCACTCACTACAAGGAAGGCGACGAAATCGAAGCCATGATCATCAACGTTGACCGCAAGAACCGCGTCATCAACCTGTCGATCAAGGCCAAGGACATGACCGAGCAGGATTCGGCGATGAAGAAACTTGCAGCCGACACCTCGGCGGCCGCCAGTGGTTCGACCAACCTTGGCGCGCTGCTGAAAGCCAAGCTCGAAAACAAGAACGCCGAGTAATCCATGACCAAGTCCGAGCTGATTGCTCAACTGGCGGCGCGGCATTCGCAATTTTCGGTTGCGGATATCGAGATGGCGGTAAAAACGGTTCTCGACGCGCTGGCAAAAAACCTGTCGCGCGGCGAGCGGATCGAAATCCGCGGCTTTGGCAGTTTCAGCCTGAGCTACCGTCCCGCCCGTCTTGGGCGCAATCCCAAGTCGGGCGAGCGCGTGCAGGTTCCGGCCAAGCATGTGCCGCACTTCAAGGCAGGCAAGGAATTGCGTGATCGGGTGGATTTTCCGCTGTAGAGGTCAGGCAAAAGAAAACGGCGCTTAATGCGCCGTTTTCTTTTTGTGGCCGCGCTTTTTGTAGCCGGCCTGCAAAGGTAGAATGGACGCCAATCACACGCGACGATCCATGAAAAATCTCTCACGTTATCTGGGGTTGGCAGCGAAGCTGCTGGTATTCCTGCTGGTACTGGGCTTTGCATTGAAAAACAGCCACACCATCACTTTCTATTCCTATCTGGGTCAGATGTGGCAAGCGCCGCTGATCGTCATGCTTGGGCTGGCGTTTGTGCTGGGTGCGCTGACGGGCTTGCTGGCGCTGCTGCCGACCTTGTTTCGCCTGCGGCGTGAAGCAGCCAGCACACTGCGGGCAGATGAGGGGGATACCCTTGTCACGCATTCCGACATGCCTGTCGTCTGACGCACATGGAATTTGAACTCTGGTGGCTGCTGGCGTTTCCCCTGTTTTTTGTGCTGGGTTGGCTGGCCGCGCGTGTCGACATCAAGCAGGTGGTGACTGAGTCACGTGCGTTGCCCAATTCGTATTTTCGCGGTCTGAATTTTCTGCTCAACGAGCAGCCGGACAAGGCGATCGAAGCCTTTCTCGAAGTCGTCAAGCTCGAACCCGAAACCATCGATCTGCACTTTGCGCTGGGCGGCCTGTTTCGCCGCCGGGGTGAACTGGATCGCGCGATTCGCATGCACGAAAACCTGCTGGAGCGCGAAGGTCTGGCGGAAGAACAACGTCTGCGGGCGTTGTCTGAATTGGGGCAGGATTATTTGAAAGCGGGCCTGCTCGATCGTGCCGAGCAGGTGTTCGGCAAACTGCTGGAAACCCCGCAACACGGGCTGGCGCGCACCTACCTGCTGGAAATATACGTGCAGGAAAAAGACTGGCAAAAGGCAATCGAGGCCGCGCATGTGCTGGAAAAAGACACCAGCAAGCCGCTCAACGCCGACATCGCCCACTTTTACTGCGAACTGGCGCTGCTGGAAGCGGCGAAAGGCCATCCTGACGCGGCGGTTGCGCATTTGCAGCAGGCGCTCGTCACCAACCGTCAGTCGGTGCGCGCCAATCTGATGGCGGGCGATCTTGACGCGGCAGCCGGTCGCCATGACGCCGCGATTGCCGACTGGCGCCTGGTCGAGACCCAAAGCGCGGGACACATGGCGCTGGTGGTCGACCGTGTGCTGGGCAGCTATCGCCAGTTGGGGCGGCTGGCGGACGGCGTGCAATGGCTGCGCGCGTTATATACGCGGCAGGCTTCTCAGGATGTATTCAACGCGCTGTATCTGGCGGTATCGGAAACCGAAGGCGCGGCCGCCGCCACCCAGCTTGCCCGCGAGGAACTGCGCCGCAACCCCAGCCTGCGCACGCTGGATCGCCTGCTCGAAGCGCAGCTCATCAATGCCGAGCCGGGTGAACGCGAATTGCTGCAAGTGGAAAAAAGCCTGGTCGCGTCGCATAGCCAGCGCATGATGCGCTACCAGTGCGATAGCTGCGGCTTCAAGGCCAAGCAGTTCTTCTGGCGTTGCCCGGCGTGCGGGCGCTGGGACAGTTTCGATCCCGAGCGGCATGAGGGAGAGGGATGATGCAAGGCGCAAGCAACGTGCAGACGCACAAGATCATTGTGGCGCTGGATTTTGCCGATGCGTCCTCCGCGCTGGCGCTGGTGGATCGGCTCGATCCCGCATTGTGCCGGCTGAAGGTGGGCAAGGAACTGTTCACCGTGGCCGGACCCGAGTTGGTGCGGGCACTGGTGGCGCGCGGCTTCGAGGTGTTCCTCGATCTGAAATTCCACGACATCCCCAACACCGTGGCGGCGGCGTGCCGCGCAGCGGCGGGGCTGGGGGTGTGGATGCTGAACGTCCACGCCTCGGGCGGGCGCCGCATGATGACGGCGGCGCAGGAAGCGCTGGCGGAACTGCCCCCGCGTGAGCGGCCCGGGGACAAGCCGCAGCGGCCGTTGCTGATCGCGGTGACGGTGCTGACCAGCATGAGCGCCGAAGATCTGGGTGAAGTCGGTGTGAGTGACGCGCCCGCCGACCAGGTGTTGCGGCTGGCGCGTCTGACGCAGGCCTGCCGACTCGATGGCGTGGTCTGCTCGGCGCAGGAGGCCGCGCTGCTGCGGGCCGATCTGGGCGCGGATTTCCGTCTGGTGACGCCGGGCATTCGCCCGGCCGGTAGCGAGGCGGGCGACCAGCGCCGCGTGATGACGCCCGCGCAGGCCTTGCGCGCTGGCGCGACCGATCTGGTGATTGGTCGCCCGATCACCGCAGCAGTCGACCCGCTGGCCGCACTCAAACAGATTCAATCCGAAATACAAGATTCTTAGGGAGAAGACGCAGTGAAAATCACCGTAATCGGTACCGGCTACGTGGGCCTGGTAACAGGGACATGTCTGGCGGAAGTCGGCAACGAAGTGCTGTGCCTCGACCTCGATCCGAAAAAAATCGACACCCTGAAGGCTGGCGGCATCCCGATTTACGAGCCGGGGCTGGAAGACATGGTGCGCCGCAACGTTGCTGCCGGTCGCCTGTCCTTTACCACCGATATCGAAGCATCCGTGGCGTTTGGCCAGATTCAGTTCATCGCCGTCGGCACGCCGCCGGATGAAGACGGCTCCGCCGATCTGCAATATGTGGTCGCGGCAGCGCGCAACATCGGTCGCCACATGACCGATTACAAACTGGTGGTCGATAAATCCACCGTGCCGGTGGGCACCGCCGACAAGGTGAAGGCGGCCTTGCAGGAAGAACTCGACAAGCGCGGCGTGGCGCTCGAGTTCAACGTCGCCTCCAACCCGGAGTTCCTGAAAGAGGGCGCGGCGGTGGACGATTTCATGAAGCCGGATCGCATCGTCATCGGCACCGACAGCGAGCACGCCACCGCCTTGCTGCGCCAGTTGTATGCGCCGTTCCAGCGCAGTCATGATCGGCTCACGGTGATGGATGTGAAGAGCGCCGAACTCACCAAATACGCCGCCAACGCCATGCTGGCGACACGCATTTCCTTCATGAACGAACTCGCGGTGCTGGCAGAAAAACTCGGCGCAGACATCGAGCAGGTACGCCACGGCATCGGTTCCGACCCGCGCATCGGCTACCATTTTCTGTACGCTGGATGCGGTTATGGCGGTTCGTGCTTCCCCAAGGACGTACAGGCGCTGCGTCGCACCGCACAGGAAAACGGCATCCCGCTGCGCGTGCTCGATGCGGTGGAAGAAGCCAACGACGCGCAGAAGCAGATTCTGGTCAACAAGCTGACCGCGCGGCTGGGCACCGACCTCAAAGGCAAGCGCTTCGCCATGTGGGGGCTGGCATTCAAGCCCAACACCGACGACATGCGCGAAGCACCCAGCCGCAGCATGCTGGAAGCGCTGTGGGCGATGGGCGCGAGCGTGTCGGCCTACGACCCGGCGGCGATGGAGGAAACCCGCCGCATTTACGGCGAGCGCGCCGACCTGCTGCTGGTCGACAGCCCGATGGACGCGCTGAAGGGTGCCGATGCGCTGCTGATCGTCACCGAGTGGAAAGTGTTCCGCAGCCCCAATTTCGATACCCTGAAAGCGTTGCTGAAAACCCCGCTGGTATTCGATGGCCGCAATCTTTACGATCCGGCAGCAATGCGCGCCCTTGGCTTCGATTACTTCCCCATCGGTCGCCAGTGAGTGAGCGTTCTGCAGACATGAACGCCTACAAAACCATCGAAGACTGCGTCGGCAACACGCCGCTGGTGCGCCTGAAGCGCATGCCCGGCGACACCAGCAACGTCGTCCTCGTCAAACTCGAAGGCAACAACCCGGCCGGTTCGGTGAAAGACCGCCCGGCGCTGGCGATGATCGACGCTGCGCAGGCGCGCGGCGACATACAGCCAGGCGACACGTTGATCGAAGCCACCAGCGGCAACACCGGCATCGCGCTCGCCATGGCGGCGACGATGCGTGGCTACAAGATGATCCTCATCATGCCCGAGCACCTGTCGATCGAACGGCGGCAGACCATGCGCGCCTTCGGTGCCGAATTGCAACTGGTCAGCAAGGAAGCCGGCATGGAAGGTGCGCGCGATCTGGCGATCGCGATGGAAAAGCAGGGCATCGGCAAGATCCTCGACCAGTTCTCCAACCCGGACAACCCGGATGCGCACTATCGCACCACCGGCCCCGAAATCTGGCGCGACACCCAGGGCAGGATCACCCATTTCGTTTCCAGCATGGGCACCACCGGCACCATCATGGGCTGCTCGCGCTACCTCAAGGAACAGAACCCGGCGATCCAGATCGTGGGCGTGCAGCCCACCGAAGGCGCGTCGATTCCCGGCATCCGCAAATGGCCGGACGAATACGTGCCGGCAATCTGCGATTACCACCGCGTGGACCGCATGATCTACGTCAGCCAGATTGACGCGGAAGAAACCACCCGGCGCCTGGCGCGCGAGGAAGGCATCTTCGCCGGCATCTCGTCAGGCGGCGCGCTGTGGGCAGCGCTGCAATTGTCGAAAGAAGTCGAAAACGCCGTGATTGTTTCCATCGTCTGCGACCGCGGCGACCGCTACCTGTCCACCGGCGTATTCCCGGCCTGATGGCGAAAAGCAAGACCGTCTACACCTGTACCGAATGTGGCGGCCAGTCGCCCAAGTGGCAGGGACAGTGCCCGGCCTGCAACGCCTGGAATACTCTGGTTGAAACCATTGCTGAAGCCACCAAGCCGCGTTACCAGGCGCTGGCGGCGTCGAGCCAGGTGCAGATGCTGGGCGAAGTGGAGGGCACCGAGGCGAGCCGGATTCCGACTACGCTGGGTGAACTCGACCGCGTGCTGGGCGGCGGGCTGGTAGCCGGCGGTGTGGTGCTGATTGGCGGCGACCCCGGCATCGGCAAATCCACCTTGCTGCTGCAGGCGCTGGCGGTGCTGTCGCAAAGCCTGCCGACGCTGTATGTCAGCGGCGAAGAATCCGCCCAGCAACTGGCGCTGCGCGCGCGCCGCCTGCAATTGCCCGAAGCGCACCTGCCGGTGCTGCCGGAGATCCGGCTCGAAGCGATTCTGAGTCACCTCGCCTCGATCAAGCCCGCCATCGCGGTGATCGATTCGATCCAGACCGTGTATTCCGAAACCCTGACCTCCGCGCCCGGCTCGGTGGCGCAAGTGCGCGAATGCGCGGCGCAGCTGACGCGCTACGCCAAGCAGAGCGGCTGCGCGATCATCCTGGTCGGCCATGTCACCAAGGAAGGCGCCATCGCCGGCCCGCGCGTGCTGGAACATATCGTCGACACCGTGCTGTATTTCGAGGGCGATACCGGATCGAGTTTCCGGCTGGTGCGCGCGATCAAAAACCGCTTTGGTGCAGTCAACGAAATCGGCGTGTTCGCGATGACCGAAAAAGGCCTGAAAGGCGTCTCCAATCCTTCGGCGATTTTTCTGTCGCACCACGGCGCGCCGGTGCCGGGCTCCTGCGTGCTGGTCACGCAGGAAGGCACGCGCCCGCTGCTGGTCGAGATTCAGGCGCTGGTCGACAGCAGCCAGGCGCCCAACCCGCGCCGCCTGAGCGTGGGTCTGGAGCAGAACCGCCTCGCTATGCTGCTCGCCGTGTTGCACCGCCACGCCGGCATCGCCTGTTCCGATCAGGACGTGTTCGTCAATGCCGTCGGTGGAGTGAAGATCAGCGAGCCCGCCGCTGACCTCGCCGTATTAGCTGCGATTGTGTCGTCGCTACGCAGTCAGCCGCTGCCCGATAAGCTGGTGATGTTTGGCGAGGTGGGACTGGCCGGTGAAATTCGTCCGGTGCAGCGCGGCCAGGAAAGATTGAAAGAAGCCGCCAAGCTCGGCTTCACACAGGCCATTATTCCAATGGCAAACCAGCCCAAGCAGAAGATCGCCGGGATGGAAATTCATGCGGTGCACCGGCTGGATGAGGCGATTGGCTTGTTCCGGGGCTAGAACTTCAGCTGCAAGTTACAAGTTGCAAGATACAAGTCCTTAGCCCATCACCTGCCCATGTTCCCGCGTGTCGTGGAATGCCACCTTGGGCCAGCGCTCCTGCGCCAGCGATAGATTCACCCGCGTATCCGCCAGATACACCAGATTGCCGTCGACGTCCTTCGCCAGTTTCAGCGAATTGGACTTGGTGAATTCGGCGAGGTGCTGGGCGTCCGGGCAGGTGACCCAGCGCGCGGTGTAGATGCCGGCATTTTCGAAGCTGGCATCGACGCCGTATTCGGTTCTCAGGCGGTGCGCGACGATTTCAAACTGTAGCGGTCCGACCGCGCCGATCAACAGGGTGTTGTCGACGAAGGGTTCGAACACCTGCACCGCACCTTCCTCGCCGAGCTCCAGCAAGCCCTTGTTCAGCTGCTTGGCGCGCAGCGGATCGCGCAGGCGCGGGCGGCTGAACAGCTCGGGGGCGAAATAGGGAATGCCCTTGAATTGCAGGGCCTCGCCTTCGGTGAGGGTGTCGCCGATATGCAGCTGGCCGTGGTTATGGATGCCGATGATGTCGCCCGCCACCGCGTCTTCCATGCGGGTGCGCTCGTTGGCCATGAAGA
>Ga0315268_10008056_pt1 | contig 11033 bp, 8 predicted proteins | sample C1_top_MG_FD_204535 | JGI IMG/M metagenome (GOLD analysis project Ga0315268, IMG submission 204535) | Sediment microbial communities from Yellowstone Lake, YNP, Wyoming, USA - C1_top | ecosystem: Environmental > Aquatic > Freshwater > Lake > Sediment | place: USA: Wyoming | collected 2017-08-01 | reverse complement strand
GAGTTTACGAACCAGGTCTGGAAAATCTAGGTACTCTCCACGCGGAATGTAATTGATAACTCGCCTATCAAAGACATAAACCCCCATGCTGACAGAGTAATCATAAGTCGGTTTTTCAATATAACCATTGATGAAAGGTTTCTCATCCCATTGGATGACTCCCAAGTCAATTTTCACCTTTCGTTCGTGGGCTGCAATTGTGGCAGTGGCATGGTGTTCTTTGTGAAAACGCACCAAATCTCCAAATTTTAGAGTTGTCAGTACATCGCCGTTGATCACCAAAAAAGTATTTTCAAGCCCCTCAACGAGCGCAATTGGTCCTGCGGTGCCAAGAGGTTTATCTTCATAACTATAAGAGATGTGCATGTCAAGCCGTTGGCCATCTTGAAAGAACGCACGCATCAATTCCGAAAGATGTCCTACAGTAATAATAACTTCATTAATATCTGCCATTCTCATTTGGCGCAGAATCAATTCAAGGATTGGCATATCGCCAATGGGCATCAATGGCTTCGGCAAGATTTTGGTATAAGGCGCGAGCCGTGTTCCTTTGCCGCCTGCAAGAACAATTGCTTTCAAAGAAACTCCTTTCCCTAAAACTCGTAAGAGCCAATTCGAAAAAGATTGAGATGTCCTTTGATCCAATCTATAGTTTGCTTGAGGCCATCTTCCAGGCTGGTGTGGGGAGTCCAGCCAAGTGTTGCAGAAGCAAGAGCATTATTAGATAGCAGGCGTTGCACTTCGGAATTGGATGGTCGCAAACGGGTATCATCCAATTCGATTCTCGCACCACTGCCGGCCAGACTTACGATTTTTTCGGCCAATGTCCCAATTTTTATTTCGGTACCCGTTCCCAGGTTTATGGTCTTGCCTTCTACATCTTTAGCTTCTGCTGCTTTGACAAATCCATCCACGGTATCGTCGACAAATGTAAAATCGCGAGTGGTATCCAGATTACCCAGACGGATGACAGATTGGGTCAGTGCTTGCGTAATAATGGTCGGGATGACTGCCCGTGCTGATTGGCGTGGTCCATAAGTGTTAAAAGGTCTCATCGTTATCACTGGCAGCTCATAGGCGCAGTGGAAACTTTCGCAAAGCTTATCTGCACCAATTTTGCTGGCTGAATAGGGAGACTGTCCATGGAGTGGATGGTCCTCATCAATTGGAACGCGTAATGCCGTACCATATACTTCACTGGTCGAAGTGTGGATAAGTCGATCAACTTTGACCTTTGTGCAGGCCATCAGCATGTTTAATGTTCCCATGATGTTCACCTCAGCCACCTCAATTGGGTGTTGGTATGAATAAGGGATGGAGATTAATGCCCCAAGATGAAAAACAACTTGGCTCCCCTCAACTGCCTTCTGAATGGCGTCAGAGTCTCTAATGTCACCAGCCCAGATTTGGACGCTTTGAATGATATCCTTGGGTATCAGTCGCAGTAGACCTGCATCACCGCGTGAGTTATAACGTACCAAGGCGCGTACATTAGCGCCTTCATAAACCAACCGCTCCACAAGATGGCTGCCGATAAAACCTCCTGCACCGGTTACTAATACTCTCTTACCTTGCCAGAACTTACTCATATTATTGCCTCGAGTTTAACTGCCATATTTTTTACTTGAACACATTCATAACATAGTTTGATATTGGCATTTTCTGGATTTTTCGCTGCTTCACAATTATCATTGCATAAGCTCACATAAATGTTATGTTCAATTCTTATTTCTTTTCCCTTGAGTTTTAACGATAATGATAATGCGTCAGACATCCTTTTAATAATCAAATCCAAATGAGTTCTGTTTGGTACGTTTTCAAGCAGCAGTGCAAACATGTCATCGTGAAAGCGGGCAAGAGTGTCTACTTCCCTTTTGGTGTGGTTTAGACGGTCGGCAATTTCTTTAATCAGGGAATTGCGGTCCATCATATCAGGTATTAGATCTAGCCCTTTTAATTCCACAAACATGCATGCACGTTGAGTTGAGTTCCGTTTTGCAAATGCCAGGGAGTGTCGCAAACGGTCCCGGAAAAGCGTCCAGTTAGGAAGTTCAGTCAGGGTATCATACAAAGCTTTATATTCCATACGTTCGTCTACACTTAAAGGGAAATCAATTTTCCCCACCGGTCTGGTAACCTGTTGGTCAACAATCCACATCAGATCATTTAGAAATATGATGCGAAAAGGGGTAATCTTTTTAAGGGCAAATAAATATTCAATCTCAGGGGAATTCTTAGGTAGAGTGGATAGAACAACTCCGATGTCATATTTTTTCAATAACGCAGGCAAGTCATTAATACTTCCAAGTATCCACAGACCATCGTCTTTCATCCCGTATGTTGTAGGATCTATATGATCTACCAAGCCAACCACAGAAAAAGCTGTACGGAACATGCGACGCTTAATTAGCCAGCTGGCAATCTGGGTTCCTTCACCCGAGCCGGCTATGATCATTCTTTCCCCGACAATCACTTTATCTTTCCGCCATGACAACCATTTGTTCGCAATAATCGTGATCAGACGAAAGCGATATCTTGTCGTCAAGAACCCGACTCCGGCAAAAAAGCCAATGGTCAATAACATCATTGAAGCGAGCGACGGGTAGGCCAACCATTGATAACGTGCCAATAAATAATCAAGAGCCAGTATGGTCGCAGTGGCAATACTGCAAGAAAATACAATCAAAAGGGCATCATCAGATTGGGCTTTGGACCAGATCACCTTGTTAATGCCCAAAATGGAATTGACGCTACTAAACAGAAACGCCAATAAGATACCTAACACAGCGAGATGTGATGGACCCCAGTTCAAAGCTCCGTTTATCCGCCATAAGAAAATGGCAATCGCTACTGCACTCAGAGTTGTGACTAAATCGAGTGTGAACCAGCTTATATAACGCCGGACCAGTACGTTGAATGGTCCTGCAAAAATGTATCCCTCTGGAATGCGAGTTTTCGCTATTTGGGGGATAAGTATGGCCAAAGTCCAAAAAATAATGTCGATATCTGAGAAAAACGATTTGAAACGGACATACAACCTGTCCAGTCGCAGCTTATCAGGCAAGATATCCTTGATGTAATCTTCCATCGGATTGGTGCTCCGAAGCAACCTCTCTTCATCATGGTAGAGAATGCTGGCTGGACTGGTGATTCCAGGTCGGATTGAAAGAATCTCTTTTGCTGCGTCTGCAGGCCATGTAAGTGCAATTTTAACATCCTCTGGACGTGGTCCTACGAGGCTCATTTCACCAATCAGCACATTCCAAAGTTGTGGAAGTTCATTAATTTTTGTATTTCGCAACCAGTGCCCAAGAGGGGTGATACGATCATCTCCATCTGATGTGATACTGGGTCCCTTGTAGCTGCTCTGAACTTCATACATGGTTCTAAATTTTAATATTTTGAATTGTTTCCCATTCTTACCTAGGCGAGGTCCCCAGTAAAAAACAGGACCAGCTGAGTCCCGTTTGATCATTGCAGCGATATAAACGAATACAGGCGCCAGGATAATTAAACCAAACAACGACATGCCAATATCAAATGCACGTTTAATCAGATTATTCCCCAAATCAATTATGGCCCGGAAAAGGTCTGAACCTGATGTTTTAGAGGTTTTAAAAACTTTTAGGTAAGGTTGTGTAGTACTCATAAGGATTCTTCCTAATTATTACATGAAAATTGCTCATAAAGATCTCGCGTTAAAAAACGGGTAGAACCTATGCAAAATCCACCTCTTTTAGGGAAAAGGGGAAGAATAAGCGTTCGATTTGTAAAAAGAAAAAAAACAACGACTAAAACCAGATAATCGATATGGCTTTTCCTGGTGGCTTTTTGATGCCTTTTGTAGTGAGAACTGTTTTGTTTTCATATTATATAAAACCGATAACATGACCAGGCCGCCCTGTTAGTTAATAATTCAAAAGCCACTTGCCCATTACATGATTTGAGTATATTTAATATTGCTCTTTAACTATAGATGGGTTACCCATTATTACAATCATGATGCCTGTTTCTGGCTTGTGAAATTATTCAACTACATTTAAATTGAAGTTTCATTTAATAACGGTGTCTATATTATACTAAAATAAACTGTTGAATTCGATCGCACAACTGGACCTAAGAATTTAAGAAAATTTCTTGTGGAGGAATGGATTACTTTATGATAGCATTTACACCTAAAATTAATACAAGCAACAAATAAAGGAATATTGATCTTCAGAGAAGGAAGATTGGTGAGAAAATCGGTATTTCTTTTGATTGTCTTAACGTACTTTTCCAATGGATGGAAAAGTGGATACATGATAAATTCTCCTTTCAACTAAAATTATGATCCAATAATAGAATTAATTGGATTAATTTTTCTAAACTATTTGAATACATGACGTAAAAAACTAAGAAAGGTTACAAAAGAAAACAAATTTTAGTATAAGGGAGAAATGGTATCTGGCAAGCCTGTTTATGGCATACTGGTTTTGGTCTGATCGTAATGATTTCCCGGATTAGTACGGGTATTTTGGACGGTCGCTAGGGTATTTTGTGCTGGCTGTGCAAAAATAATTGTCTCTGATGATGTAAGCGCGGGGTTTAAAGTTTGGGTTTGTAATGAGGTCTAAGTAGAAATATGCAATAATAATCCCAATCATCCTTTCAAAATACCCGAGGAAGGAGCAACCAAGGTCAGCCCGGTTGCCGCACTTCAGATGGAGGAGCGCTGATTTTCTCGTAAATCTGCAGGATAATTCAATCAGGCGTTCTTAAATTTCCTCAAACCCTGGATGATTTCTTCGTCTTAAGGTAAAAATTTTTCAATCATAGAACTCCAAATATTGTTGATTCCTTTCAATGCGTTATTTGGTAATATCACGATTTTGAATAACTTTTAGGATGTTGACAATCTTCTGGCCTATTATTGTAGCGTTTTTTTTAGGTTGAAATTTCCAAAAATAAATATGCATAAATGAAGTCCCATAAGCCCCATAAGCATCTTATTATCTTATAACATCTTATGAAAATCTTGGTTTTGAGAAACCAAGCAAGATATTTGCCCTCTCGGTCAAACCAACAGCTTCTGCTCAATAAAGATGTATTGCCAAGGATGAAGGAGAATTATCTACAGAAGTAAAAGCCTCATAGATTTTTTCCATTCAGGTAGATCTAATTCAAATATTTTTTTAATAATCGAGCTATCTAAACTGGTATTTAGAGGTCGGTTTGCTGGATTAGAAAAGTCGTTTGACTTAGCAGGCTGAATATTCTTGACAAAGTGCTCCTCCTTCTTTGGATCCAATTCCAATATTTCCTCCGCCCATTCGAAACGACTACACGCTCCTCCTCCTGCCAGGTGATAAAGCCCGGTGTTTTCACGGATATATTCTATTTTATCCATTCGTCCCTGTGCAATCAGTTGGGAGGTAGCTTCCGCCAACATTCGGGCTGATGTAGGACTCCCAATTTGATCATCCACAATCCGTAAGGTTTCCTCCTGCCGAGCCCATTGCATTACCTTAGAAACAAACCCTCCTTGATTGAGACTATACACCCAGCTTGTCCTTAAGATTAAATAGGACCCGGAGACTTCCTTAATAAATTGTTCACCTTCTAATTTGGTGGATCCGTAAATATTCAGTGGATTAGGTTGGTCAGATTCGACATAGGAAGATCCCTTCGTCCCATCAAATACGTAATCAGTGGAGTAATGGATCAAAGCACCATTCAATTTCTTTAGTTCTTCCGCCATGATCTTCGGAGCAAAGGCGTTCACCCTACGGACCAATTCTGGTTCACTCTCTGCTTTATCTACATTTGTATAAGCAGCAGCATTAATGATCAAATCTGGTTTAATTCTTTGGATAGTTTCGCGGGTACTTTTTGCTTCTGATAGATCTATATCTGGATAATCAATGCAAACCACTTCACCCAATGTTGCGCAGGTCCTTTCCAATTCCCAACCTAATTGTCCATATTTTCCAACCAACATAATTCTCATCAGATATTACCGACCAATTGGCGTAAGTAAGTTCCATAGCTATTTGAAGGATATTTTTCTGCAGCCCCAATCAATTGCTCCTTATTAATATATCCCAGTCTGTATGCAATTTCCTCAGGGCAGGAAATCATTATCCCTTGTCGCTCTTCAACAGCTTGAATAAAATTAGATGCTTGAAGCAACGACTCGTGAGTACCTGCATCCAACCAAGCAATTCCCCTTCCAAGTTGAATAACTTTAAGCTTGCCTTGATCAAGGTAAATTCTATTGAGATCTGTGATCTCAATCTCTCCACGCAAAGAAGGTTTCAACGATTGCGCAAAATTTACGACGTTTTTATCGTAGAAATATATCCCAGGTACCGCAAACCGCGATCTGGGGTTTAAAGGTTTCTCTTCAATCCTTATGGCCTTACCAGTTTCGTCAAACTCTACCACACCGTATCTTTCCGGATCACGGACAGGGTAAGCAAAAACGACAGCACCAGAAAATATTTTCGCAGCCTCGCTTAGTTTTTCTGGCATTCCATGACCAAAAAAAATGTTATCACCTAGAATTAAACAAACTGAATCCCCATTTATGAATTGCTTTCCAACTATGAACGCATCTGCCAAACCTCGCGGAGACACTTGTTCCTTGTACTCAAAGGATACCCCCCATTGACTTCCATCACCTAATAATCGCTGAAATAATGGCAAATCTTCAGGGGAGCTAATAATAAGAATCTCGCGAATCTTTGTTAACATCAACATGGATAGTGGGTAATAAATCATTGGTTTATCAAAAACAGGTAATAATTGCTTACTAATTGCCAATGTAAGGGGAAAAAGGCGTGTTCCTCTGCCACCAGCCAGAATAATTCCCTTCATAAAGTCCCTCGCTGTGAGTAGTTTTGATCGACCCAATCTGAATATTTTTGTTGATTGCGAATGGAGCTTACCCAGTATTCATTTTTCAAATACCACTCAACAGTTTTTTTCAAACCATCGTAAAAGTCGTGTTTCGGTGTCCAACCCAAATCGTTTTTGATCTTAGAGATATCCATGGCATATCTTCGGTCATGGCCAGGTCGATCTGATACAAATATTTTTAAATCTTTATGTGGAGAAAAAGGAGAATTTGGTTTAAATTCATCAATCAATTTACAAACCATATCAACAATTTTGTTATTGGAAAGTTGGTTATTTCCTCCAATGTTGTAACTATTACCATTTTTCCCCTCCTGAAGCACTTGCCAAATTGCCTCGCAATGGTCTTCCACAAAAAGCCAATCCCGAATTTGTAAACCATCACCATAAATCGGAAGTGGTTTTCCCTCAATAGCATTCAAAACCATCAAAGGGATCAATTTCTCTGGAAACTGATAAGGGCCATAATTGTTTGAGCAATTAGTCAATGTAAATGGCATACCATAAGTATGATGATAAGATCGTACTAAATGGTCGCTACTAGCTTTTGAGGCGGCATAAGGTGAATTTGGAGAATATTTCGTATCTTCTTTAAAAGCTGGTTCTCCGCTCTCTAAAGAACCAAATACTTCATCAGTAGAAATGTGATGAAATCTAACTTTTTCAATTTTCAATTTCTTTCCAAGCAACCAGATATTACGAGCAGATTCAAGCAATGAGAAAGTCCCCAGAATATTCGTTCTTACAAATACTGATGGACCGAGTATTGAGCGATCCACATGAGATTCCGCGGCAAAATGAACGATTGCATCAATATTGTTATTATTAATAACCTCCGAAACAGAATCTTGCTCACAGATATCCATCTCTATGAACTTATATTGACTGTTTATCGGAAGATCCTTTAAATTATTTAGACTACCCGCATAGGTCAATATATCAAGATTTAATACAAACACTTCGGGATAATTATTAAGTACATATCGAATAAAATTTGATCCAATAAATCCAGCCCCACCGGTAACCAACAATCTTGAGTATTTCATAAAAACACCTCAGCTGCAGACATTGGTGTACCCTGCAAATCCTTTGTCGATATAATTAATTTCTCTTTAACTTGTTCAGGCCAAATAATCCCAATTTCTGGATCATTCCATAGTATAGAACGTTCGTTTTCCGGGGAGAAATAATCTGTAACTTTATACAAAACCTCAGCCCAATTTGATAAAGTATAGAAGCCATGGGCAAAGCCTGGAGGTATCCATAATTGCTTTTTATTTTGAGCTGAAAGACCAAATCCAAACCATTTTCCAAAATAAGGTGATGATTTTCGTAAATCTACGACTACATCAAAAATTTCTCCTAGAATTACCCTGACCAATTTTCCTTGTGAATGGTTGATTTGATAATGGAGACCTCTTAGAGTACCTTGAATTGATCTCGAATGATTATCCTGTACAAATTTCAAATGAATTCCTGCTTTTTCTAATTCCTCAAGTTGATACGTTTCCATAAAGAAACCACGCGAATCTTCGAAAACTTGTGGTTCAATAATTAATATTCCAGGTAATAATGTTGATGTGAAATTCATATTTTTCTCAAAAACAATTTTATTAGGACCTCAAAAAGGGACAGATATTCTTTACTGAATTCCTACCCCGATCCATTCTAAAGAACAATATCGTGATCTAATAATAGAGCGGTCGAACACAATTCAGAAATCAATTGGGGAGTGAAAGATTTATTAAATAGTTGAATCTCTCTTCATTAATGAAAGTATTTTTTCCTCACATTTATTTTGAAATGAAACATTTCCAACTGATTATATTTCATCCAAAATTCAAATATCTGGGGGTCCAGGCTGTTGCATTGAAAATCACAAGCACGCAATCAATCCAGAGGAAGAAGTACGAATATGTGCGTTAATAAATTCTCCAATCTCGCTAAAATCCAGAATTTCTTCAATTTTTGCCAGAAATCTTTTTGAGAATGACTTAATAATGAACCATTTAAGAATATATTTTCAATGCAAATGTAATTATTATACACTCGAAATTCTAAAAATCGATTTTCAGGAATTTTTATGACCAATCTGGTACAATTTCTAAAATACTCTTAGTCAATTTTCTTTATTTTGTTAATGGTACTCGTGTTCATAAGTAGAAATTAATTGGATCCAAATGATTATTGCTAATTCGTTTTACGGAAACATATCAATATAACCATATTATCAACCAAAATATTATTGCAAAATAGGTGTCTTTATGATTTATGCATCCAGAACCAAACATCTAAAACCTGAAGGTGCCTACCAGGTCCTCGCAAAAGCCAATCAATTGGAAGCTAATGGCAGAGAAATCATCCATTTTGAAATCGGTCAACCTGATTTTGAGACCTTTCCAAATATCATCACGGCTGGTATACGCGCCCTAACAACGGGCTTTACTCGTTATACCTCTCCAGTAGGGATGTATTCATTACGAGAAGTCATCGCGGAGGATTGTGGTCGCAGGCGAAACATCTTCATTAAACCTAATGAAGTCGTAGTCGGACCAGGAGCCAAACCAGCTCTATTTTTTTCAACTCTTGCATTAATCGAACCTGGCGATGAAGTTATCTACCCAAATCCGGGTTTTCCAACTTACGAAGCAATGATACGATTGGCAGGCGGAGTTCCCGTTGCCATGTCATTATTGGAAGAAAACAATTTTTCATTTGATAGTGAATCATTTGACCGCATGATCAATAAACAAACCAAACTTATCATTCTCAACTCTCCAAGCAACCCAACTGGCAGTGTAATTTCCCAAGCAGATTTGGAGCACATTGCTGAAAAGGCCATTCAATTTGATTGTTGGGTCATGTCTGATGAAATCTATGCCAGGTTCGTTTATGATGGATCTGTTGTTCCATCGATCGCGTCCATTCCAGGTATGCAATCGCGCACCATCCTCATAGATGGATTTTCAAAGACATTTGCCATGACCGGCTGGCGCCTTGGTTATGGGATTATGCCTAAGGAGCTCGCAGCCAAGGTTGGTTTATTAATGATGCATTCCGTTGGTTCCACAGCGGAATTCACCCAATATGCAGGAATTGAAGCAATTCTGGGATCCCAAAAACAGGTTGATGAAACTATAAATGAGTATCAACGACGAAGAGATGTGATCGTGACCAGCCTGAATACAATTCCTGGCTTTTCCTGCCAAATACCTCAGGGAGCTTTTTATGCCTTCCCAAACATTAAGAACACCGGGTTGACATCTTCAATTCTTGCAAATCTTATCCTTGAAAAAGCTGGCGTGGCATTGTTACCTGGTTCATCTTTTGGCGAATTCGGGGAAGGATACTTACGGTTTTCTTATGCGACTTCAATAAAGAATATTGAACTTGGAATTGCTCGCATACGAGATGTTTTAGGGAATTAGTTGAAATTTTTTAGATTAGTTATTTCAATTGGCGTGGAGTTTTATTCGATTTTGTTAGAGTTAACCTGTTGAAATTAATTTCTCCCTTTAGGGAATTGCATCTTAACCACCAGCAAGGAATTTTTATAGTTCGATTAAATACTTAAACATATGTGAAAGTTTCCTATTCAAGGGATTCTATTAATACCTTCTAACTCAGATGACCCGCTATATTTAGACTTTAATTACGCCATCATTCACGGTTGGCGCGTTTCAGAATCCAATCGATAATAATAATCACAATAATAATCAAAAGAACTGGAAGCAACCCAAGCAAAAGACAAAAAAGTCCCAACAAAGCTGATTGCGATCCATAAATTAAATATATTAACCCATCCCCAACCAAAAAAATCAAAATCAGGGCGCCAATGACAATCCTGCGATTAGTCTCTTTTGAATATTTATTAAGATCACGCAATATATAATTTCCTAATGTTTTAGCATCGACGGAAGGATCCGCTTCAACTTTGTTTTTATAATTCCTTGCCAACCAGCAATGCGTTTTAACTCATCAATATGAGGTAATACGGCATCTTCTCCAAGGCGAATCACTTCATGAATATCAACTTTATCCATCAGACCTATATGCCCAACTTCAGGTCGGATGATGAACTCCGGGTGATCGATTTGCAAACGCAATTCTGCTAACATGCGACTACCAACATCCACTGA
>Ga0315268_10008055_pt1 | contig 11034 bp, 20 predicted proteins | sample C1_top_MG_FD_204535 | JGI IMG/M metagenome (GOLD analysis project Ga0315268, IMG submission 204535) | Sediment microbial communities from Yellowstone Lake, YNP, Wyoming, USA - C1_top | ecosystem: Environmental > Aquatic > Freshwater > Lake > Sediment | place: USA: Wyoming | collected 2017-08-01 | reverse complement strand
TTTACTAGCTCGAACATTGCCTGCTTTGCCGCCGCAAGGATGCTGAAGTTGCCGCATCCGGGGCACCATGTGTTCTGGATAGGGCTGTCGAATTCTCTCATTTCCATCCGAATGCCTCCTCCAGCTTCCCAGCCAGCAGAACTGGGTCGAATGGCCTCCCGTCGTTTTTCAGCACTGTATTTTTGATGTGGTGACCGGTGTGCTCCGCTATCAACGAACCTAGCTGGCCGGTGAGGTTGCCCTCGACGAGTACAACATTCTTCGCGGAGTCAAGGTGCTTCGAAACCTCCCAATCCGGGAAGGGGTTCAGATAAAGTACCTGCATGAACTTCAGCGGCTGTTTGAGTAGCATCATCGCCTCCAGGATAGCCCCCTTTGTGGAGCCCCACGCCACCACCATGTCGCCCGCATTGGAATCACCGTGAATTTTGACGGTTTCTCGATTCTTCAGGTCCTGTTCTATCAACGACATCTTCCGTAGACGCTTTTTCTGCATGTTCTCGATGCCATCTGGAGTTTCGATCGCGTATCCGTCCTCGTCATGCTCGTAACTGGTGACCTTGACGATCGCTCCGAGTTTGCCGGGGAACGCCATCGGTGAAACTCCGCTGTCCGTAAAGCTGTACCTCTTGTATTCTCCCACCGAACTCTCAGCCATGTTGGCCGGCTCAACTTTCACCTTTCCCTCGTCGATTCCGATGCTCATGTAGCTCTCCAGCAGATGTTTGTCGACCAGAATAATCGCAGGAGTCTGATATTTCCACGCGAGGTTCACAGCCTCCCCAGCGTTTACGAAGGCTTCTTCAGGATCTCCGGGCGCAACGACGATGCGGGGGAACTCCCCGTGCCCGGCGTGAAGCACAAACCTCAAATCAGCCTGTGAAGTGCAAGTTGGCACCCCCACAGCAGGGGCGACTCGCTGCCCTACCACGAAAATCGAAGGTATTTCTGCCTGCCCTGCCATGCTGAAGGCCTCCTGCATCAGGGCAAACCCACCTCCGGCCGTGCCCGCCATAGTTCTCACACCGGCGTAGGCCGCTCCGAGCATCATGTTCGCCACACCTATCTCGTTCTCGGGGTGGACCAGGACTATCCCGAGCTCGTCCTGATTTGGCCCCACATAGTTTAGTATGGCCGTTGACGGCGTCATCGGGTAAGTTATGTACAGTTTCATCCCGGCTTTCACGGCACCCAAGGCAACGGTCTCCGCTCCGGATATGAAGGGCGTTGGTGGGCGCTTGACCTGCTCAACTTTTAAGATTTGTTTAAAGTTCTTCTCGCCGTGAGAATAGCCGCTCTTTGCAAGTTCTATGTTTTTACCGGCCCTCGCCCCGTAAGCCCAAGTCAGGATCTCGTTCACGAGGTCGAGAGGTATCCCGTACAAATAGGATATCGCGCCAATCATGACGGAGTTCTTCATTATTGGGACGCCCCCAATCTGCTTGACCATGGTTGTAATGGGTATCGGGAGGAGCGTTTGAGGTCCTTCGTACTTAGCCACATCGCTGTCGAAAAGGACCCCGCCACCCTCTGCCAGCTCATTTTTGTGCTTTGATACAGTATCCTGATTGATCGCAGCTATCAGGTCCACAGATTCACGGTGAAGCCAGACCTGACGGCTGGCGGCCCTAACCTTGCAGAAGTTGTGACCTCCCCGGATCAGCGACCCATAATCATTGATGACGAAGGAGAAAAGTCCAAGGCGGTTGAATGTCTTCCCCAGGAGCTCGGCTGTCCGCATTACTCCATCGCCGGCCTGCCCACCTATCACAAATGAGATATCTTGCAAGTTCCGCCTCCAAACCGCTAATTTATTTATGTTTAATTAATAAATATTTGAGAATACCTTGATAATGAGGAGGTTGGCGAAGACCAACGCACTTGCAACGCAAATTAGAGGTGTTAGAATTGAAGGATGCTGTTATCCCTGAAAAATCTGTAGACAAGGAAATGCGAAGAATCAAGGTTTTGCCGGGAGGGATAAAGATAATGCACGACGAGGCAGTGTTCCGGATACTGCGCTTGGGAAACATAAGGGCACCGATGGCCAATATGATAAAAGAGGAGATGCTCGCGGTCGGTGGCGATGCGGCGGTACATTGGAGGACGATATCGTGTAAGGTAAAGACAACGGACGTCATCCTGTTCGGTACGCTGCATCAGTACAAGAGATTCATACAAAAAATGAATATTCAGCCATACAATGCGAAGGAGATAGCCGCAAGAGCACAAAAATTACTTTGCATATAAGATATCCTTTGGTAAAGGGACTGTAAAGTGGGCCGATTGGTCCGGGAGGGGAAGGAATGGCACACTATGGAAAGGAAAGCAAGCTGAGTCCGGCAAAGGTCCTGGAAAAAGCCGTCGAATTCTTCGGGCCTGGAGGATTGGGCCTTGAAGTTAAAGAAAAGGGTGGAGGGTGCGCCAGCTTCGAGGGCGGAGGCGGCCATGTTTTCATCGAGGTCTGCGAGAAGGGGAAAGGCGCTGATGTGGACCTGGAAACTCGCGAATGGGACTATCAGGTCAAGCAGTTCATGAACAAAATCTGAGCCTGCGCGGAAACAACTTTCACGGAGTTTCCGCCAAGGTAACTTCCACGACCAACCTTCTAGCATCGCGGAGGATTGTAAGTTTAGCCTTCCCTCCAATGCCCCTCTTGATGATCTCCCTCTGCAGCTCTTCTATCGAATTTATGTCCAAGTTGTCGAATTTTAATATCACATCACCATCGGCCATCCCCACTTTGTCGGCGGGGCTATCCTCAACCACTCCCGCTATCAGCACACCACGTTCCACGTTCAGGTTGTACTGAGCTGACACCGCTCTGTTGATGCTCATCCCGCTTATCCCCAGCCAGGGTCTGAGAACTTTTCCGTACGCTATCAGATCATCTGCACACTTTTCAGCCAATTGTATGGGTATCGCGAACCCAATACCCTGAGCAAACGGAATTATCGCTGTGTTTATTGCGATCACCCTGCCGTTGACGTCAATGAGGGGTCCACCGCTGTTGCCCGGGTTGATGGCAGCATCGGTCTGGATCAAGTTTTCTATGATCCCTCTTTCAGATCGTATGGACCTATTCAGTGCGCTGATCACGCCGGTGGTAACCGTGGGCCCGCCGGACAAGCCAAATGGGTTCCCTATCGCGTAAACTGTTTGTCCAACCTTGAGGCCATCTGAGTCTCCAAGCTCAGCGGCTGGAACCTCTCCGACATCGATCTTGATCACTGCTATGTCGGAGCTTGGGCATGTTCCGATCAGTCTTCCTCCGACCGCGCGGCCGTCGGCGAGCGTGACGGTTATTTTTCCAGCGCCTTCGATGACGTGGTTGTTTGTCAAAATGTAGCCCTTTGAGTTTATTATTATCCCCGAGCCCATCCCCTTGACCGGCACTGCACGGAATATTATATCACGAAATAGCTTGATGGTGCTTACGTTGACCACGCATTTGATCGCCTTATCTATGGCCTTGATGGCGGAGGACTCGTCAATAGCTGGCATATTACTTTCAAAATGATCTCCAGAGATATAAATATTGAAATTTACTGGTGGCCTTTTACCTGATGCAAAAAACATTAGTATAATCATTGAACTTATTGTCTGGAAGTGAGAGGGTGAGCACGGAGTTGGTGAAGAAACACTGCGTGCCGTGTGAGGGGGGCACACCGCCTATGTCAATTGAAGATGAAAATAGATACATCAAGGAAGTTCCATCTTGGACCCTTGATCGTGAGGACATACATAAGATAAAAAAATCGTTCAAATTCAAAGACTTCAAGGATGCTATGAGTTTTGTCAATAAAGTAGCTGAGATCGCGGAAGAAGAGGGGCACCATCCCAATATATGCATTTTTTACAACAAAGTCCAGCTAGAGCTCTACACCCACGCAATCAAGGGCCTTTTCGAGAATGATTTCATCATGGCGGCGAAGATCGACGAGATAAAAATTCGAGTTGATAATTGTGAAAAATGAAAAGATAATCACCAGCCCAAGCATGAAAATGGAGAATAGAATCCCTCCGGGTCAAAAGGTTACAAAGGTATTGCCGGTTCTCCACTATGGACCAGTGCCAGAAGTTGATGTATCCAAATGGAAGTTCACGATATCGGGTCTGGTTGAAAAAGAACGCGAGCTCAGCTACAGAGATTTTATGGCCCTCCCGCACGTGAAGGTGCTATCCGACGTCCACTGCGTTACCGGCTGGTCGGTTTTGGACAACACCTGGGAGGGCATCAGCGCCGGGGAAATACCAAAACTTGTAAAGGTGCTTCCAGAGGCCAAGTTCGTGATCGTGCACTCTGTCGGAGGGTTTACTACAAATCTCAATCTGGACGATTTCCTTGAGCAGGACGTTCTTTTCGCTGTGGAGCACAACGGGAAACCAATTAAACCGGAGCATGGCTACCCAGTCAGGCTCGTAGTTCCGAGGCTGTACTTCTGGAAGAGCGCGAAATGGGTTAATGGGGTCGAGTTCGTGGCTGAGGACAGGCCTGGCTTCTGGGAGAGCCACGGTTATCACAATCGAGGTGACCCGTGGAAAGAGGAGAGGTACAGTAATACTGGAAAGTTCCGTAGATTGTTTGGTTTTTGAGATAATCGGGTGGTTTAAATGGGTACAGGCAATATGCTGAAAACGGATGATGGATGATCACGTGATTTTAAAGGACTTTGCCAACCATCAAATTCTGGGCAAACCGCTGTTTTTCTACCTCGGAATCGCGACTTTGATATCGTTCCTTATTACTGCTGCAATAATACTTTTGAGCAGGACTGAAACGTACGTGACCTCGGTTAAATGGCATCGTCGATTGGCGACATTTTCGATAGCACTGGCTTTTGTACATGGAATATTGGCTTACATAGGTCTCTTCGTGTAGGCGCGATTATTAAGCTGTCCGCTGAGCCTAGATTCCTAGCACACGTTTTTATTCCAATCGACCGGGTGTAATGCCCGCTCTATTGCACAATCACGGTGCCGGCAAACCCGTGTATAGTACAGGTGTAGTTGTAGGTTCCTGCATTTTCGAATGTGAACTGAAATGTTCCGCCCGGTGAAATGTTGCCGCTGCTGAACAGACCAGTTGTTGAAGTGACGTTATGAGTAACACTACCAGTGTTCGTCCACGTAACCGTAGTCCCAACACTAACTGGGATCGAAGATGGTTGAAACGCGAAGTCTACTATGCTCACCGAGTTCTCCTGTGGAGTTGGTCCTGGACCTGAGCTGCGATTCATGTAAACGACAACCACCCCCGCTATGACCACGATGATAACAACTATTGCCGCGATTGCTGCGTATGAACTTTTCATTTTTTACCTCCTACAGTCTTACATTTACAAACTTTTTAAGGTTTGAATTTTTGCGAAATGAGGTGCAGTCAAAACTAAACAATCTAAAGAAGCCTTTTCTCCCCCTCAATCTTTTTGATGTTCGTGATGTCCTGGGTCACCTCGATACAGCCCAGATATTCTCCGTTTTTACTGCGAATGGGGAAATATCTGATAAGGATTAACCTGCCCTCCAGATTGATCCAAAACTCGCCCACATCCCTCCGCCCGCCCTTGAAATCCTCCATTAATCGATTGACGACGTGTACGCTCTTTTGAGGGTGACACTGCTGAACTTTCCGTCCGATAACCGCGTTTGTCCTGACAAAAATTCTGTCTTTGGACTGGCTGAAGTATCTAACAGTATCATCTTTATCAACGAAGGTGATGTCCACCGGCAAATTGTTGAAAATGGCTTCAATCTCCTCCTTTGACAGGGTACCGGTTTCAAAGGTGACCGCTCCCTCTCTCTCAGATTCCTTTTTCTCAGACGGTTCACTCATGGTTTCAGCTCTTTTCGCTTCCAAGGCCTCGTATTTTTCTATTAAGGTTAAAAAAATTCCTTGAGTTCAATCGATTGTTATCGCAGTTACCGGGCAGCTATCCGCCGCTTCCTTAGCGCACTTCTCTTTCTCTGCCTTGGGTTTTATGACGCGAGCCTTTCCCTCATCGCTCATTTCGAAAACTTGGGGACAGAGGGACATGCACAACCCGCAGCCAATGCAGGTTTCCTGGTCTACTTTCACTGGAATATTACCACCCCATTTTTCCGATTTTCTAATCACAGATTCTATAAATCTTTCGATGATTGATTTTTAAATCTTAGGTTCTCGCGAGCACATCGCGATGTTCAGGATGCTTTTCAAAATAATCCTTTGCGTAGCTGCAATTTGGCACGATCTTAAACTTTTTTTCTCGCGCGTACCCGATTGCCGCCTCCGTGAGCTCTGCAGCAAGGCCGCGGCCTCGATACTCTTCCGGCGTGAAAGTCGAATCGATGTACATCTTGCCGCCCTCCAGATGGTATTCTACGTACGCATGATCTTTTGGAGTCAATCTGATTAGGAATTTATCCGCGGTGCGAGTGATCTCTTTGGACATCGGGCCGCCATCTCAAAGCTTTTTCAACTTTGATATCACTTCATCAACGTTTTTTGCCAGAACTTTTACCCCTTGGGCAAGCATGTTGTTGACTTCCTCGGCCTTTGCGAACACCCGCATGTCGGTCTTCAAGCCAATCACAGGTTTGCCCTTCGCGAACGCGTAGCCGACCTCGAACGCCGTGCCGCTGTCAACATCCGGACCGTCCAGGATCGCGACGACGACGTCAGCCTGATCCAACCCCTTCAGGTCTCGATCAAATATCGTGCGATAGGCCCGATTCCCCTCCTTTGCGAGGAGCTCGTCCAACCTGCCAACATCGCGCTGGGGAAGGAACGTCTTGAACCCGTGCCTGCGCAGTTCTTCCTCGACCCTGACGTTGAACTCCCGCTCGGCCTGCGAGAAGAGTGGCCCAGCTATGAACACCTTCATTCGATCACCTGACTTCACAATCTTCTTAAGATGTCACTGTTAAAATCTATTTGCCGGCGAGTCAGTGGGCAGCCGTCGGGCGAAAGCCTGAGGAAACTCTGTCCATCTATCAGGTTCGTGGGCCCCAGAAGGGCCTGGCCGCGAGGTCAGACAATGGCACAGAAACGGAACCTATCGGCTTGCGCTATGACTCGGGAACGTCGAGGTCGAGCCGAACAGGATGAAACGGCCAATCCGCGAGATGCAAGGGCAAATTACCGCCGATGAAAGCCTGTTTGAGGTGGGTGGTAGCCCGCTAAGCTGAATGCTGCCTAAAAACAGAAGACAGGTTACAACTAACTCGCCGGCACTCAAAAATATCCGTTGTAAAAGACGATTTACCCGATTTTAAGGACTGATAACTCCCGGTATTAAAATCAGAGGAGGAGGGTCGGTGGTATCCTCATTACTTAGGAGGAAAAAAGTGAGGACCAAGGATTTATCGCCATACCGACCCTCCCTTAAATCAATTAATTACTTCTATATATAGTTATGTATTCACATTAGGGCGATTTCCAATCATTCCTTAATACTTGGTTTACTTTCTCAGATGGTTATCCATTGTGTAGCGCCAATGATTATGCTCACGTCAAATCCTACAAAACCATATTTTATTAACTAAAACATCAGTATCTAAGTGAGTTGTACAGCTCGCTCAATAAAAGCTGCCAACTCGCGCACAAAGGTGGTTTAATGGGCAAAAAATGGGGTCATTTCAAGGCCGGAGGGCGAAGCCAGCCAGTGTCATGCGTTTACTGCGGGCGATTGACGCCTCGGATAAAGGCGGTAAAGGTCCAGAGGGGATTCAGGGTGGACCCGAAGATCCCGGGCATAGACCGACGCCGGGTTTTCACCCCCTCTTACGTGTCCTATTCCTGCATATCCTGCGCTAAGCACCGGCACCTGCTCTGATCGCTCTGACTATTCCCCCGATCCTCGCAACCCGATCGGCTGACTTTTCTACCATAGTTCCTGTCACTATGATATCAGCACCTGCCCTGACCCTCTCAGATGCAGCTTTCGGCGTCCTTATTCCTCCACCCACGATTAGTGTCCCATCGAAAAATTTCCTAACCGTTTTTACCATCCCAACCGGCACGGGCATCTCCGCCCCAGAACCAGCCTCGAGGTAGACCAGCTTCATCCCCAGATATTTTGCAGCTAGAGCGTACGCGGCCGCGAGTTCTGATTTATTTCTCGGGATTAGCTCCGCCTTCCCAACTCGCCCCGCCTCGCCGCCGGGCTCCACAATTAGATAAGCCATTGGCAGAACTTCGAGTCTGTACTTCTTCACCAGGGTCGCGCCTAGCATCTGGGCGCCAGATATAAAATAAGGGTCTCGAGAGTTGAGCATGCTCATGAAAAATATTGCGTCCGCGTGCTTGCTGATGCCGGCCTCACTCGCAGGGAACAAAATCACTGCAAGATCGGAACTATCCTTGACAGCGATGACGGTTCGATCTAGGACCTTGCCTCCCGCTCGAGTCGAACCCCCAACCATTATCCCAGAGCTGCCGGCCCTCTCGGCATCGGACGCGATTTCACCCGCAACTTTCGGGCTCTGTTTGGCCGGGTCTATCAGCGTCAGGTGGGCAGCTCCGTCGCGGGCGATGATGCTCGAGAGATATTTTTCGACATTCACCCGATCATCTCAAATCAGCTGGGAAGGTTAACCTCGGGGCTCCTTCGCCTTGGCGCGCAACCCTGAGTAACCGCACTTCCTGCACCTGACAGCCTTCAAGGGGTTTCTGGCGTTGCATCGCATGCATATCTTCACGCCGAACAACCGCTTCTCGGCCACGTCGAATTTTGCCGTGAGATCACCTCGAACCTCGAACCTCTTTAAACACATCCGGTATCTTCTCGACCATATCAGAAGCTATGAACTCATATCCCTTTTCCTTGTGGCACAGGTCACCCGCGCGCCCGGACACCCAAGCCCCTGCGACAGCTGCCTGGAACGGCTCTGCGCCCTGAGCAAGGAAAGTCCCGACGATGCCGGCCAGCACGTCTCCGGTCCCTCCGACTGTCATGCCAGGATTTCCCGTGTAGTTGAGCTTGACCTCGCCCTTCGGACTTGCTATCACGTCGACATGGCCCTTCAGCAGAATGGTGCATCCAAGCCACTCGGCAGCTGTTTTTACGTGCTCCAGTCGCCCGGTGACATCCGGAACCAGATCCACCCCGGTCAGAACCTCGAACTCCCTGGAGTGGGGTGTGAACAACCAGGGCATCCCCCTGCAAAGCTCCCTCTCACCAGCGAACGCCTTCAGCCCATCCGCGTCGAAGAGCACCGGCAGGCTCGGGTTGTAGCTTCTAAGCCTTCGCGCGAGCTCTACCACCGCATCGCGGGTGGCGGCCATCATCCCGAGCCCAGGGCCCACAACAACTGCGGTGGCGCGCCTGAATTCCTCCTCCAGCACGGGAATGACGGACGGCTCCAGGTCGTGGCACGGAAGCTTGACGGTTATGAGGTCGGGCAGAAATGTGCTGATGATCTTCGAGGCCTCGACCGGCGCAGCGATTGTCACCAGGTCGACGCCGGAGCGCAGGGCGGCCATGCCGACGAGGGCCGGGGCACCAGTGAATCGCGAGCTACCTCCAACGACCAGCAATTTTCCGTAGTACCCCTTATGCGCGTCCGGGTCCCGCTTCGGGATCACCGCCAGCACATCCCTCTTGGTTGCACGCATTTTCTGAGCTACCATAATCACACCTCTATAGGAAAAGGGGTCCACAATATTAAAAACTTAAGCGGTCGTTGCCATTGGCTCAAAATAGACTTGACGATGTTGATACATCTCTGACGGAGCGGTAAATCAGGTTTCATTTTGCCCTTAAAAATCACCTGCGCCCAAATCTGTAGCGATGGGATTAGAGATGGTGCAAGCCGGAATTGGGAATGTTTATACAGCAGTTCCCACATATGAAAAAGTGGGAAATTTAAAAGGTGGGAATATGGCGATTGAGGCGGAAGTCGATTCCAAAGGAAGGGTAACTATCCCGGCCGACCTGCGAGAGCAACTCGGCATCGAACCCCGGGCGGTGGTTGAGCTCGAGATACTCAAAGTCAAGGAGAGAAAATCCTTCGTGAAGGAAGCGAGGGGACGCCTGAAGGGAAAGGGGGACGCGGTAGATCTCCTCCATAAAGAATCGCCTTTCAGGTGATGGGCTGAGATATCTCGATGCAAGCGTCCCGCTCTGCGTCATGACAGAGGAGCCCAAGGGCAAATTTGAGGCTTGCCTGAGGATAATGGAGGAAATCGAGGCTGGAAGGGAACGGGTGGGGACAAACGTATTCACCATCGCAGAGATCTTTCACATACTGACGTCCCGCGAACGGATGAAGCCCTCAGAGGCGAAGGAGAAGCTCTCGGCCTTCCTGGACTGCGCGGGTCTAAAGCTCATGGACGTTCATGCGGAGCTGTGCGCACCATCTCTCGCTCTGGCCATAGATCATGGGGTCGATTTTGTGGACGCATATAATGCCTTGACGATGAAAAAATACAGAATCAACGAAATCTATTCCCTCGATTCCCACTACAACAAAATCCCTGGAATGAAGCGGTTGGAGAGGATTTAGGCCCTTTTAGGTGCGCAATTGTCGGAACTTGAGCATTTTGGCGGAGAGGTTAAGGGCGTTTGTAGGCCCTTCTCCTGTGTTCCACTCCCAGGATGATCACCTTATCCCCCTCTACCGCGTAGAACACCCTGTACATGCCTACGCGGAGCCTATAAAGTCGCATCTTTTCGCCCTTCACTATGGCGATGTCTGCCCTTGGCCTGGGCTCGAAGGGGTTCTCGCGCAGGAGCTCGATGTGCTCGAGGATATTCCGTTGAATCTCGCGCTCTAGCCCTGAAAGTTCCTTGAATGCCGATTTGACAAATTCCACGGCAAACAACGGATCACTTCAGCTTGAGCCTCGCCCTGACATCTTTGATGGAGATTCGCTCCTCCTCTCGGTAGCGGCGTTCCAACTCCTTGACGAATTCAGGGGGGTAGACCTCTTGGAGAAGGCGCTGAATGATGTCGTCGTAACTCTCCCCGTGGAATCCGTAAAATTTTAGGAGGTCGCGCGTGGACTCCTTTATCGAGATCGTCGTGCCCATTCGTTCACCATAGTTATTA
>Ga0315268_10008053_pt1 | contig 11036 bp, 7 predicted proteins | sample C1_top_MG_FD_204535 | JGI IMG/M metagenome (GOLD analysis project Ga0315268, IMG submission 204535) | Sediment microbial communities from Yellowstone Lake, YNP, Wyoming, USA - C1_top | ecosystem: Environmental > Aquatic > Freshwater > Lake > Sediment | place: USA: Wyoming | collected 2017-08-01 | reverse complement strand
CGTCCTCGTGGTGGGCGGCGGGATCACGGGGGCGGGGATCGCGCGTCGCGCGGCGCAGGCCGGGCTGCGCACTGCCCTCGTCGAGAAGGGCGACCTCGCCGGTGGCACGAGCGCCTGGTCGAGCAAGCTCGTCCACGGCGGGCTGCGCTACCTGGCGCACCTGCAGGTCGGGGTGGTTCGCGAGAGCGTCCGCGGCCGCGAGGCGCTCCTGCGCGCGGCGCCGGGGCTCGTTGAGGAGCTCGGCTTCCTCATGCCGGTGGCCCGCCGGGGCTCGCCGGGCCGGCTGGCGATGGAGGGAGGCCTCACGGCCTACGACCTCCTGGCGCGCCGCCGCACGCATCGCCGGCTGCACGGCGGGGAGCTCGAGCTCCTGGCGCCGCGCGTCCGGGGCACGGACCTGGCGGCGGTGTTCCGCTACGGCGATGCCTGGACCGACGACGCCCGCCTGGTCTACCGGGTGGCGATGGACGCGGCCGCGGCCGGCGCGCTCCTCCTCACGTACGCAGAGGTCGAGGAGCTGCTTCGTGGCCCGAGCGGCGAGGTGCTCGGCGTGCGCATTGCGGATCGCGCCCCGCAGGCCGGGAACCGCACGGCCGAGGTTCGCGCGACGGCCGTCGTGAATGCCACCGGCGCCTGGGCGGACCGTCTGCGGGCGCACGTCGGCGGCGCGGCGCGCCTCCGGCCCCTGCGGGGGAGCCACCTCCTCTTCCCGGCCTGGCGGTTCCCGCTGGCGCAGGCGGTGAGCTATGCCCATCCGCTCGATGGCCGACCCGTCTTCGCCTATCCGTGGGAATCGGTCACGCTCGTCGGCACGACCGACGTCGACCATCCCGAGGACCCCGACGCGGGTGTCCGCATCTCGCCCGCGGAGGCCGACTACCTGCTGGCCTGGGCGCGCCACGCGTTCCCGTCCCTGGACCTTCGGGCGGTCGACGTCCACGCAACCTTTGCCGGGGTTCGCCCGGTGATCGGCTCGGGCAAGGCCGACCCTTCGGCCGAGTCCCGTGACCACGCCTGCTGGGAGGAAGCCGGCCTCCTGACCGTGACCGGCGGGAAGCTGACCACCTTCGACGCGATCGCCCGCGACGCCCTGGCGACGGTGCGACCGCGGTTCGCGGGCCGCAGCCTCGATGCGGCCGGTTTCGCCGGCGCCACGCCACCGCTCGACCCGCTTCCCGCGTCGCCGGCCGGGGTGGATGGCGAGATGGCCCTGCTCCCGCCGACGACCCGCCGGCGGCTGGCCGGGCGCCAGGGTGCGGACGCGCCGGCGCTCGTCGCCGCGGCCGCAGATCGCTACGAGCTGGCCCCAATTCCCGGAACGCCGGAGCCGTGGGCCGCCCTGCGCTGGGCCGCCCGGGCGGAGGGGGTCGTCCATCTCGATGACCTGCTGCTTCGCCGGGTGCGGCTGGGCCTCCTGCTGCCGGATGGTGGCGCCGCCCACCTCCCGCGGATCCGCTCGCTCGTGGCGGCCGAGCTCGGCTGGGACGAAGCGCGCTGGGACGCCGAGGAGACCGGCTACCGGGCCGTCTGGGCGCGCGACCATGCGCCGGCCGCCGTCCCGCTCAACGACCCGCTCGCGGCTCTGCCGCCCCCCGAGGTGATTTCCGCTTGAGCGCCGACCATCTCCTCGCGATCGACGTCGGCACCCAGAGTGTGCGCGCGCTCCTCTTCGACCCTGAAGGTGCGCTCGTCGCCCGTGCCAAGGTGCCGATCGAGGCGTACGTCTCGCCGCGCCCGGGCTGGGCGGAGAACGACCCGGAGCTCTACTGGGATGCCATGGGCCAGGCGTGCCGCGCGCTCGTCGCCAACCCGGCTGTGCGTCTCGACGCGATCGCCGGCATGGCGCTCACAACCCAGCGCAGCACGATTGTCGTCCTCGACGCCGGCGGACGCCCGCTCCGCCCCGCGATCGTCTGGCTGGATCAGCGCCGCACGGAGGGCCTCCGCCCCATCGGCGGCGTCAACGGCCTCGCGTTCCGCGTGCTCCGGGTGGCGGACACGGTCGCGACGTTCCAGGCGGAGGCCGAGGCGAACTGGCTCGTCGCGCACGAGCCGGCGACCTGGGCACAGACCGAGCACTACCTCCTCCTGTCGGGCTTCCTCGCCCACCGGCTCGTCGGCCGTTTCGTTGATGCCGATGCGGCGCAGGTGGGATACCTGCCCTTCGACTTCAAGCGGCGGTGCTGGGCGAAGGCGAGCGACTGGAAGTGGCGGGCGATGCCGGTCGATCGCGAGATGCTCCCCGAGCTCGTGCCGACCGGTGATCGTCTCGGCGAGCTGACCGCCGCCGCAGCCGCGCATCTCGGCCTTCCTGCCGGGCTGCCGGTAATCGCGGCCGGCGCCGACAAGGCGTGCGAGGTCCTGGGCTCCGGCGCCCTCGCCCCGCACATCGGCGCGCTCTCGTTCGGTACCACTGCCACCTTCAACACGACCCACCGGCGCTACGTGGAATCGATCCCGCTCGTCCCGCCGTATCCGGCGGCCGTCCCGGGCGCTTACAGCCTGGAGATCCAGGTGCATCGCGGGTTCTGGCTGGTGGAGTGGTTCCGACGGGAGTTCGGGGCCGCGGAAGAGGCGGCGGCGCTGGCACGCGGCGTGGACCCGGTGGACGTCCTCGATGAGCTGCTGAGCCTCACCCAACCCGGGGCGATGGGCCTCGTCTTCCAGCCGACCCTTTCGCCCGGCGTCCGGATCCCGGGGCCGGAGGCGAAGGGCGCCGCGATCGGCTTCGGCGACGTCCACACGCGGGCCCACCTCTACCGGTCGGTCGTTGAGGGCCTGGCGTTTGCCCTGCGCGAAGGTCGCGAGCGGACGGAGCGCCGGACCGGCGTGCCGGTCACGGAGCTGCGCGTGGCCGGCGGCGGGGCACGCTCCGACCGCGTCGTGCAGATCGCGGCGGACGTCATCGGGCTCCCGGTGGGGCGGCCGCACACGTACGAGACATCCGGCCTCGGCGCGGCGATCGACGCGGCGGTCGGCCTCGGGATCCACCCCTCGTTCGACGCCGCGGTGGCGGCGATGACGAGGGTGGTCGAGACGCGCGATCCGGAGCCGGCGGCCGCGGCGCTCTACGACGAGCTCTACCGGCGGGTCTACCGGCAGATGTACGAGCGGCTGCGGCCGCTCTACGAGGAGATCCGGGCGATCACCGGCTATCCGGGCTGACGCGGGGCCTCGCCGCTCCGTCGAGGGCTCGGGGCGCGATGGGGAGCCCCCGGGCCCTACCGCGTGACCGCGCGGATGGCGTCGGTCAGCTCCTGCTCTCCGACGACCGCCTCGAACGAGCTGGCGATCTTCCCGTCGGCGCCGACGATGAAGAGCCACGGCTCGGTCGGGATCCCGAAGGCGTTGGCTGCCTCGACCGGGACGAAGTTGCCGTCCCTGAGCACCGGCTTCAGGCGGCCGTCCTGGTAGACGAGCTGGTACGGCTCGACGGCAACCACGCGGATGGGCGCGGTCTTCACCACGGCCTTGACGACGTCCAGGGTGGGGCCGCACTGGGCGCTCGTGCAGAAGGCGGGGGTGGCGAAGGCGAGCAGGAATGGCTCCTTCGCGGCGAGGGCAGCGTCGAGCGAGGTCTCGTAGAAGCTGGGTTCGGGTGTCGGGTCCGAGGAGATCTTCCGAATGTCGCCGCCGACGTCGGCGAGGGTGAGCGTCTTGACGGCTGGCGCGGCGTCGCCGATACGCGGGCCGGTGCCGCCCTCGGAGACGGTGAACTGGAGCTTCGCCCCGGTCGTGACCCCCGTGGCGGGGTCGTGGACGGCGACAGCAGCGCCCCACGGTCCGGGTTGCGTCAGCGTGGGAGTCGCGACGTAGAAGGCGCGCTGCCCCACGATGCCCCACGCGAATCCGGGCGTGACAGTCTCGGTCGGGGTGGCAGGGTCCGCGCAGAGGTCGTAGAAGCCGATCTGGACCTCGAGGGCGTCGTTGGCGAGCGGGCGGTTCTGGTCGTCGACCAGCGCGAACAGGAGGCGGCTCGGCCCGACGAGCTTCTCCGAGCTGGCCAGGACGGGGATGATCCCGCTCGTCGTCACCTGGCCGGGCTTCGGCCAGCCCGGGAAGACGCCGGAGTCACACGCCGCGGCCGACCCTGTCGGCGGCGCGCTCGCGGCATTCGTGGCGCCCGAAGGCCCGGTCGTCGGCTCGGCTGCCGCGCCGCACGCCGCCACCAGCATCGACGCCATGAGAAGGAGGGCGGGGACGAGGACGGCCGCCGAGCGGCGGCCAAACGGGAGGAGCACCCGCGGATGCTAGCCGGAACCCCGGGAACACGTCGGAGGCGCCAATCACGAAGCCGCTCCACGGCTCGTGCCGGGCATCGCACCGGGCAGGCTCCCGCCGCGGTGATCGCGGGCGCCCCGCCGGAGACGGCGGGCCTTGGTGCACGGGCCGACACGGTACAATCCGGCCCGCTCGTCCCGAGCACGTCGCGCCGGCGGTCCCGAGTCCCCGACGCCGGCCGGCGGCCGCGGACGACACGTTCCCGGAGGTTCGGTGACCCGGTTCCAGAAGCTCGTCGCGGCGACGCTGGCGATGACCCTCGCCCTCGTCATCGTGGGGGTCATCGTCCGGGCAACCGGCTCCGGGCTCGGCTGCCCGGACTGGCCCTTCTGCTACGGCCAGGTGATCCCGCCCCTCGACTTCAAGGCCTGGGCGGAGTGGATCCACCGCCTCATCGCGGCGGTGATCGGGGTCATGGTGCTGGGCATCGTGGTCCTGGCCGTCGTCGACCACCGGGACCGCCGCGGCCTCGTGGCGGCGTCCGTCGGCGTGCTCGTGCTCGTCGGCTTTCAGGCATGGCTCGGTCGCGAGACGGTGCGCCTGGGCAATTCGGGGGCGTCGGTGACCGCGCACCTGGCAGCGGCGATGGCCGTGGCCGGCCTCCTCGCGTTCCTGCTGGTCCGGGCGGGCTACCCGGCCCGCCTGCCGGAACGCGGTGGCAGCCAGAGTCTCACGGTGCCCCTCGCCTTCACGGCGGCTGCCACGTTCGCGATGCTGATCTTCGGCGCCAACGTGACCGCTGCCGACGCGGCGCTCATCTTCCCGGACTGGCCGCTCATGGGCGGCGCCGTGGTCCCGCCGTTCGGCGACATGCCGGTGGATGTCGCTACCGTCGCCTTCACCCATGCGCTCCACCGCTACGTCGGCGTCGTGGTGGGGGTGTCGCTCGCGGGAACGTGGCTTGCCGCGTGGCGGGGCCGCCGCGCGGGCCGGGTCGACGCGACGCTCTACCGGCTGGTCACGGTCGCGGCCGTCCTCTACCCGCTCCAGGCGGTCGTGGGCGCCCTCCAGGTCTGGACCCGGCTCGCACCCTGGACCCAGACGCTCCACGTCGCGCTCGCCGCGTTCGTCTGGGTCGCCGCGATCGGCGCGACGTTCGTCAGCTACTACGGGGCGCGCGCGGCAGCCGTCCCGGCCCGCGCCGCGCCTGTTCCCCCCGGGGCCCGCTCGTGAGCCCGACGCGCGAAGGTTCGGCCCCGGACCGCCCGACGCGGGGCGACACGATTCGCGCCTACGTCGCGCTCACCAAGCCCCGGATCATCGAGCTGCTCCTCATCACCACGGTGCCGGCGATGGTCCTCGCGACGCGCGACCTTCCGGGCAGCGTGGACTGGCTCGGGTGGGTGGGGCTCGTCATCTGGACGCTCGTCGGTGGCACGCTCGCGGCTGGCAGCGCCAACGCCATCAACCAGTACCTCGACCGCGACATCGACATCCTCATGGTCCGCACGCGCCGCCGCCCCCTCCCGGCCCATTCGGTGTCGCCCGCCCGCGCCGTCGTCTTCGGGGTCGTGCTCGGCGTGATCGCGATCGCGCTCCTCGCCTGGTTCGTCAACCTGGTCGCCGCCCTCCTCACCCTGCTCGCGATCGTGTTCTACGTCTTCGTCTACACGATCCTGCTCAAGCGGACGACGACCCAGAACATCGTCATCGGCGGCGCGGCGGGCGCCCTGCCGCCGGTGATCGGCTGGGCCGCGGTCACCGGGCGCGTGGAGGTGCCGGCGCTCTTCCTGTTCGCCCTGGTCTTCTACTGGACGCCGCCCCACTTCTGGGCGCTCAGCCTGCGAATCGCGAAGGACTACGCGGCGGCCGGGGTACCCATGCTTCCTGTCGTGCGGGGCTCCGCGGAGACGACGCGCCAGATCTTCCTGTACACGATCCTGCTCGTCGCGATCAGCCTCATCTTCTTCGCCGTGGCGAAGATGGGGCTCATCTACCTCGTCGCGGCCGTCGTGATGGGCGCCATGTTCCTCTGGCAGGCGGGCCGGCTCGCGCGCACGGTCACCGCCGAGGGGACGACGACCGGCGCCATCCGGCTCTACAAGTTCTCGATCAGCTACCTCACGGTCCTCTTCGCGGCCATCGCGGTCGATGCCCTGGTCCTGATCCGCGTCGGGTAACGGCGGGCGCGACCGGGTGCGTCTCGCGTCGGCGGCGCGTCCCGCGTCGGCGGCCTCCGCGCGCCTGCTACTCGCCGACCGTGCCCGGCGACTCCAGCTCCTCCGCCAGGTCCGGGCGTCGTCGTCGCCCGACGCGGCCCTCGGGATCGAAGTAGCGTAGGAAGAACTGGACGGCCGGCCCGATCCCGAACGCGAAGAGGATCGTCCCGAGGCCGACCGTGCCGCCCATGAGGAAGCCGATCACGAGGACGAGCAGCTCGATCGCGGTCCGGGCGCGCCGGATCGACCACCCGTAGCGGTGGTGGATCCCGGTCATGAGGCCGTCGCGCGGCCCGGCGCCGAGGTCGGCGGCAAGGTAGAGGCCGCTGCCGAGCCCGATCAGCAGGACACCGCCGACGCTCATGGCGAGCTCCAGGGCGGGCTCGCCGGGGCGGGGAAGGAGGGGCAGGGTCAGGTTGATCGCGGTCCCGATGGTGGCCACGTTGAGGATCGTCCCGATTCCCGGCCGCTCGCCGAGGGGCCACCACAGGGCGAGCACGGGGATGCCGACGAGGATGCTCACCGTGCCGAGGGCCAGCCCGGTCCGGTTCGCGATCCCCTGGTGGAACACTTCCCAGGGCCCCAGGCCGAGGCCGGACGCGGCCATGACCGCAATTCCCACGCCGAAGATGACGAGGCCTGCCATGAGGCCCGGGAGGCGGCGAAGGACGGCCCGGCCGACGAAGCGTTCGCGCATCGCGCGATCGTAGCCGCGCGCGTGGCATCCTGATGTCGCGCGTCGGAGGCCTTCGGCGCGACGCGTGGCCGAGTCTCCGCCGCGAACGCGTCATCGAGTCGCCGATGCGGCGTCCCCAGGAGGATCTGCGGTGCTCGAGGCGGCATTCTGGGGCCTGGTGGCGGCTTCGATGCTCATCGTCGGCGCCGCCCTGGCGATCGTCCTGCCGTGGTCGCGCCGGGCGATCGGCCTGATCGCCGGCTTCGGGGCCGGTGCCCTGATCTCGGCGGTCACCCTGGACCTGACGGCATCGGCGTTCGCGGAGGCCCACGTCGCGATCGTCGTGGCCGGCCTGGGCGCGGGGGCGCTCGCCTTCTCCGGCGGCAACTGGGCGCTCCACCGCGGGGGCGCGGTGCGTCATCGCAAGCGGTCGGCGGGCCAGCAGGCGGGCGCCGATCCGCTGGGGATCGTGCTCGGGACCATCCTCGACGGGATCCCGGAATCGGTGGTCATCGGGATTTCGCTGCTCGCGGGCGAGGGTGTCGGCCTGGCGTTCCTGGCGGCCGTCGCGATCTCCAACCTGCCGGAGGCCGTCTCGTCGACGACCGGCCTTCGCCGGGTCGGCTGGTCGACGCGGGGGATCATGGGCCTGTGGGCGATCGTGGTGGTCCTGAGCGCCGTCGCGGCGGGCGCAGGCTACGGGCTCGGTGCCGGGGCGCCGATCGAGGTCGCTGCGGCGATCGAGGCCTTCGCCGCGGGCGCAGTGCTCACGATGCTGGCCGACACGATGATGCCGGAGGCGTTCGACGAGGCGGGTGCGGCCGCCGGCCTGGCTACGGTCATGGGCTACGCGATCGGTGCGCTGCTGACGCTGGTGTAGTCCGCCAGGCCCGGGCATCGCCGCAGCCCGCGCGCACGAGCGGAGCCGCACGCGAGGGCGGCCGCCCCGGCGCCGGCGTGGCACCATGCGCTCATGGACCTGACATTCCTCGGCGCAGCAACCACGGTGACCGGCAGCCAGTTCCTGCTCGAGACCCGGCAGGCCCGCATCCTCGTGGATTGCGGGATGTTCCAGGGCGGCCCGAACGAGGGGATCCGCAACCGCGTCCCCCGGGGCTACGACCCGGCGACCCTCGACGCCATCCTCCTGACCCACGCCCACCTCGATCACTGCGGCCTCATCCCGGTGATCGTCCGCGAGGGGTTCGGCGGCCCGATCCGGGCCACCGCGGGCACGATCGAGCTGGCCCGCCTTGTGCTCATGGACTCGGGGCGGCTCCAGGAGGAGTTCGCCAAGCGCGACGCTCGCTTCGAGCGCCGCAATCCCGAGAAGGCGGCCAACGACGACGCCCGCGACCACCGCCGCTTCGAGGCCGCGATCGCGGAGGCCGCTGCCGGCGCTGCCGGCGATGCCGAGGCCGAGCTCCGCGCCCAGCCCGCCGTGGCGGAGCCCGACCTCGACGAGCCGCTCTACACCGAAGACGACGCGGTCGCCGCCCTGCGCCACTTCCGGCCGATCCGCTACGAGGTCGAAGAGGAGGTGGCGCCCGGAATCCACGCCACCTACCTCGATGCCGGCCACATCCTCGGCTCGGCGATCATCCGCCTCCGCGTGGCCGACGAGGCCGGTGGCCCGGAACGGGTCATCGTCTTCTCGGGCGACCTGGGAAAGCGGAACACGCCGATCATTCGCGATCCCACGAAGGTGACCGACGCCGACTACGTCCTGTGCGAGTCGACCTATGGCGGCCGGGAGCACGAACCCGAGGCCGAGGCGCGGCGCGTCCTCGCGGAGGTCGTGCGCCTCGTCGCCGAGAACGACGGCGTCCTGCTCGTCCCGTCATTCGCCATCGGGCGGACCCAGGAGCTGATCTGGGCTCTCGATCGGCTCGTCTCCGCGGGTGAGGTCCCGGCGCTTCCGCTCTACCTCGACTCGCCGATGGCCCGCGAGGCGACCTCGATCTACCGAACCCATGCCGAGTACTACGACGCCGAGACGCGGCAGATCCTCGAGGCGGGCGATACGCCCCTCGACTACCCCGGCCAGCACATCATCAAGACCGTGGAGGAGTCGCGGGCCATTTCGAGGGCGCCGCGGCCGTACATGATCGTCGCCTCGAACGGGATGCTGACGGGAGGCCGGGTCCTGGGCCACCTGCGCGAGCTGATCGACGACCCGCGCGCGGTGATCCTGTTCGTCGGCTATCAGGGCGAGGGCACAATGGGGCGGCACCTGCAGGACGGGGCGACGACGGTGCGCCTCGATGGCACAGTCCGCCAGGTTCGCTGCCAGGTGCGCTCGGTGAGCGGCTTCTCGGCCCACGCGGACGAGCCCGAGTTGCTCGACTGGCTGGCCGGGTTCGCCGCGGGCAGGAGCCCGGGGGAAGCCGGCAGGCGCCCGGGAGCGCCGGGCTTCCCACGCCGGGTCTTCCTCGTGCACGGCGACCCGGGCCCCCAGGCGGAGCTGCTCCCGAAGGTGACGGCGCTCGGCTTCGACACCTCCGTCCCGCACTGGCACGAGAAGGTCACGCTCGACTGACGTCGCGCGGCGCCACCCTGACGTCGCGCGGCGCTTGCTGACGCAAAGGCCTCGGGCGCCCGCTGACGCAAAGGCCTCGGGCGCCCGGAGCCGCGTCCTCGGCTACGATCCGCCTCCAGAGGAGGAGGGACCCTTGGCCGTGACCCGTCTGCCCGTCGGTACGCCGATCACCCCGGAGGAGATCGCCGCGATCCGCGCGCCCTTCCGGAAGGCCACCCTGCTACCGGCGCGGGCGTACCACGACGAGGCGATCCACCGCTGGGAGACCGAGCACGTCTTCCTGCGGGACTGGGTCGCCGTCGGCCGGGCAGAGGAGGTGCCCGAGTCCGGCAGCTTCGTCCTGCGCGACGTCTTCGGCGAGAACGTCCTGATCGTCCGCGGTCGCGACGGCGTGATCCGAGCCTTCTACAACGTCTGCCGGCACCGCGGCACGGCGGTGGAGGAGCGGGCGTGCGGCAAGGCCGTCCGCTTCCAGTGTCCCTACCACGCCTGGATCTACGACCTCGACGGGCGGCTGATCCGGGCCAGGCACGTCGAGGACCTCGAGGACTTCAGCTTCGAGACGTCCGGCCTGACGCCGATCCGGGCCGAGACCTGGCAGGGCTTCGTCTTCCTCTGCTTCGCCGACGAGGCGACGACGCCCGACCTGCGCACCTTCATGGGCGACTGGTTCGACCACCACGAAGGCTTCGGGCGCGACATGAGCACCCTGCGCCGGGCGGCGCGGCTGACGTACGAGGTCAAGGCCAACTGGAAGATCGTGGCCGAGAACTACAGCGAGTGCTACCACTGCCCGCCGGTCCACCCGCTCCTGAACAAGCTGACGCCGTACGACCTGGGCGAGGACTTCCTGGCCGACGGGCCGTGGAAGGGCGGCTGGATGGTCTTCGCCGACGGGTGCGAGACGATGTCGATCGACGGCCAGCGGAATGGCCGGCCGCTCCTCTACGCCCGCGACGAGGCCGAGGCGCGCCGGATCTTCTACTACATCCTGTGGCCCAACCTGATCGTCTCGGTCCACCCCGACTACGTGCTGACCCACCAGGCCTGGCCCGACGGGCCGAACCGGAGCACGGTCCACTGCGACCTCTACGTGGAGACGGCGGACCTCGGGACGGTGGACGTATCGGGCGCCGTCGCGTTCTGGGACATCACGAACAGGGAGGACTACCACGTCGTCGAGATGCAGCAGCAGGGCACCGGCTCGCGCAGCTGGACGGCGGGGCGCTACTCCAACCAGGAGGCCTCGGTCCACGCGTTCGACCTGATGGTCGCCGATCGCTACGCGATGGACGGCGTCCGGACGGTCCGGGGCTGGCGGACCGAGGTGGAGGGCGCCGAGGAGCGCCGCCTGCGCGCCCGAGCGAAGGTGGGCGGGTGG
>Ga0315268_10008052_pt1 | contig 11036 bp, 12 predicted proteins | sample C1_top_MG_FD_204535 | JGI IMG/M metagenome (GOLD analysis project Ga0315268, IMG submission 204535) | Sediment microbial communities from Yellowstone Lake, YNP, Wyoming, USA - C1_top | ecosystem: Environmental > Aquatic > Freshwater > Lake > Sediment | place: USA: Wyoming | collected 2017-08-01 | reverse complement strand
GCACTTGCATCTCTCCCTTGAAAACGTCTGAGGGCGATTTTGTAACGTCTACACTTCTTGACTTCACAGCGATCATTACCCAACCTTCAGCTTTCAGATGTTTGTCGGCGTTGTCAGCGAGAATCTTTGCTTGTTCTACCTGTGCAACATCGGAATACACAACATCTACCAACGCTACAAGCGTAGGGTACTTGTCGGGAAAACGTGCATCGGCTAGAATTGGATACAGATTCTCACGGTAGGAGCATAGATTGTCAACGAATTCTCGCATAGCTCTAGAAGAAAACTCGACGCAATAGGCTTTCCCATTCTCACCAATGATATCACTTACGTGACTGACTGTAGTTCCTGTTGCAGATCCCAAGTACAGGATCCTTTGTCCCGGCTTGATAGGGTTGTTTCTTACTTGCTTAAGGATACCCGCCGCAAGTTTGCTCCGGTATGGATCCCATAGTCTGTATTCAGCGTGGTCGGATCGGATCAATCTCTCCCCGTACACCGACCGGCCGGGTGTTAGGTTCTTAGTTGCAAGCTTCCTTGCTCCCGTCTCAGTGTTGACCCAAAATATTCCAGAAAACTTTTCATGAGGTTTAACGTCGAGGTGAACCATATTTTGTCCTCATAGGAGGATTACTGTATTTCTCCTTGATCTCGTTGATTCTCTTTTCCAACCCCTTCTTGAGAACTTCTCCCCTAAACTCTCCCTTGAACGCATCTATCCTCGCCGCAATGGAGAGTCTTCCAGAAAGTGCCCGTGCAATCTTTCCCCTTTGCCAACGGGGCGCTTGATGAATAGCCGCGTATTGAAAGATTATTCCATGTTTTGGAGGTCGAGCTCCGGTCTTCAAAGCTCGAAAGAGAGCTTTCTCAGCTCCTAGAACCTGTAGTGTACTCGCTGGCATCATTGCTAGGCGATCCAGACTACCTGCGAGGGAGATCAGCTTAGCTGAAAGAGTTGACCCCAAGAGAAAGCTCATGTTTGGAGCCACGTTCTTCATCAAGTCTTCCAGATACTTCTCAGCGCGATCTCGTATTTTGAAAAGGTCCAAGGTCTGGTTGCAGAATACGCGTAACCAATCGAGGTCGTCCTCTTCTATTTCTGCTCCCATGGATCTTCTCGCAGCTTCCGCCAAGGCTTGCACCTTCTCTTTTGGCAAACCCTCCTTCTCCAAAGCTTCCACGGTGAAGTTACTTCTCTTCCCCAGATCAGCGACAAGTCTGACATACGTGTCTTGTCCTTCGATGAGTCTGTCCATTTCTGGAAAGTGGAGGCCGTACCATTCCCGTGTTCTGCCGGAAAACAGGTTCAGAGTCTTGTCTAGGTCATCGAGGGCTCGAACAGTTTGGATAGCATGCTGATCGCGTCGAGCGGCTGAAACCGCAACGCCGGCTCTAGCCATCTGGAGAGTTACGTCTCGAACAAATCGGTTGAAGTCAGCTTCATCTTTAACGACATTAAGCCCTATCAAGACAGGGACAAGTTGTTCTCTGAACTTATCGCCAACTGTGGAAGGCTTTTCTAATTCAGGCTCTAGCCCTGCTTTGGCTTTCACAGCTTTCAATATTGTCTCATTGTCGACTACAAGGGGCTTATACTTTGCTTTGTTCAGTTTTACAAAGAATTCTGAAACTGTTGTGGGGAGATCTCCCGATTCAATCTCTCTCAGCATGGATGATGCTTCAGAAGGATTGGAGCTGAACATACACTTGTCAATCACTTTTCCGGCTTTGTTTAGTGCAAACAGGCCGAATGGAGTGTCTACAACGTATACCTTCATTGGTCAATTCTCCAAATTGAGTTGATGGTTAATTACATCAAGTGTACCGCTAGCGTTATTTGGCTATCGGAATTAACGTTTTGCATTGGTAAGTATGAAACCTGACATCGCAGTGGTACTGAGTGGAATCAGGCTTAGAACTCCCACTATGCTATCTGCAGGTGTGCTTGGCATATCGGCTGAGACGATGAAACGTGTTGCAGATTCTGGAGCCGGAGCGGTAGTTACGAAGTCGACTGGGATTGAAGCTCGAATCGGACATCCAGCTCCGAATGTTGTGGAGGTTCAGTCGGGTCTGCTTAACGCTATGGGCCTGCCGAACCCTGGAATCAAGCAGATGAGCATCGAGATCCAGAAGTTGGCAAGGACAGAGGTTCCAGTGATAGTTAGCGTCTACGGTTTCACTGTCAGAGACTATGCTGTCGTTGCAGATCGAGCTTGTTCTGCTGGAGCGTCAGCCGTTGAACTCAACGTTTCATGTCCAAATGTGGGCAGGGTCGGATGTGAGTTCGGACAAGATGTAGAAATGGTTGGACGAATTACGAGAACTGTTAAGGCAAAGGTAAATCGGCCAGTCTTCGTCAAGCTCTCCCCTAACGTAACCGACATAGTGGAAATTGGAAAGGCTGCCGAAAAATATGGTGCGGATGGAGTTACAGCGATAAACACATTGAGTGGAATGGTTATTGACATTAACACTAGAATGCCGATACTAGGTGCTAAGAAAGGAGGTCTGTCGGGACCGGTTATCAAACCTGTCGCTCTGAGGTGTGTCTATGAACTCTACGAATCTCTTAGAATCCCAATTATTGGATGTGGTGGCATAAGTTCATGGAAGGATGCGGTGGAGTTTTTCCTAGCGGGTGCTGCGTCTGTTCAAATTGGAACGGGGATAATGTACAGGGATCTATCCATATTTCGAGAGGTCAATGAAGGAATTGCCTCGTACATGAGGGATAACAAGTTTCAGAAACTGAAAGAGCTCAGGGGATTGGCTCACCGACGCTAGACTCGCTCACTAAGCCTCCCTTGTCAACATGATTCTGTAAAGCTCTACCGCTGCGGTTCGTGCGGTCTCTGTCAGATTCTTTTCGAATGATCTGCACACTACAATCCTCCTGATCCTCCCTAAATCTACATTATTATCTTTCGAGTAACCTGCCGCTAAACGACATACCTGCGCTACTGCAAAGTCGCTAGCGTGGGTTTCAACTTCAACCACGATCCAAGTTTCCTGATCGTCCCTCAATAGCAGGTCAATCTTTCCTGTACTCGTTGAGACCTCAGTCCCGAGAGTCTTGATCCCGCTGCCTAGAAAGCTAGGGTCATCTGCCAGAATCTTGCATATTGGATCCTCAAGTATTCCCCTTGACTCAAGTGTCCTCGAAGGACCATACCTCGCAATCTCCTCAAGTGAATCTTCTACGTCCCGATAGAATGTCCCCAAGAGATGCGGATACACAGTTACGGGTCTACCACTTTCATAAAGAATCAAAACCGGTGTATTCGACAAGTTCAGGTTCTTCTTACCTGAAAGTGGAAGAACATGACTTCTTGAAGTCACGATTCTACCACGTGCCTGCGGCGAAGTGCTGCGAATATCATTTAGAAACCTGAATACCTGTTCTGAAGTAATCTGCGAAGCCTCAAGGAACGTCGACTCAAATTGCCATTTCTGTTTCAACTCTGAAAGCAAAAGACGAATCTGTCCAATCCGCTTCTCGTATCCAGCATTCGCATCGTAGAGGAGAATAGCGCTCCACATAGGAAAACTTCCCACAATAATAATGCGAATCGAGGTTTATGATCTCTACGACCCTAACCAAGAATTCTTAACAACATGACGTATGGAAAACTTCGTAGCCAAAAGCTGCATCGCTGAGTCTCGTGAAGACGAGACTTCAATGTTGACCGATTGATCAACGCCATTCCATGTATGATAGTTTAAATCATGCATGATCATTGGCATTGGAGGACAGTCATCATGAAAGCTGTTGGATTCGATCTTGTAGGAACGCTCTGTCGCGCAGGAACACGAGAAGATGACTGTATCCACGAACTTTACTTAGAACTCTGCAGAAGCGGAGTAAGTGTTCCCTGTCAAGAATTCCTCGAAGCATACAACCGCATTGCTTTAATGTATCTTGAGATTCGGAAAACCACCTATAGAGAAGTGAGTAATCGAGTCTGGATAGCGGAAGCACTTAAGACACTAGGCCTGAATCTGGACAAGGATGATGAGGTTACGCGGAAAGCTGCGGACGCATACTTTCGACCTTATGTTGAAAGGATTCAGGTGCCAAAATATGTTGCCCCCATACTTTCTGACATTGGAAGAAACTTCAAGATTGGTCTCATAACAAACTTTACCTATGCCCCAGCTATACGTGATATCCTTCAAAGAAATGATCTTGCAAAGTCGTTCGACAGTATTGTTATCTCGGATGAGGTGGGCTGGAGAAAACCTCATCCAAACATATTCAAGGAGTTTCTTGACGACATTTCCGCTGATCCATTGGAAACCTTCTTTGTAGGTGACGACATGAGATATGACATTGCAGGGGCTAAGACGATTGGAATGAGGACTATCCTGTTACAGAGCGAAGATACAAACTTCACTGAATCCTACTACAGTACGTTGGAAAAACAAGATTCCACAAGACCTGATGTGACTCTCAAATCATTGTATGAGGTTAGAGACTATCTGCTTTCAGCAAAGATTTGACGAAAAGAAACACATCCCTGCACAGCAACAGCGATTTCATTTATAATCGATTGCACGTGCCAAAAAGAAATAGACTTCAGCTTAATATATCGAACTAGACCTATAGGGGCTAGATTTGACTATTTTTTGGTGAACATTATGCCGATAGATCAAGATTTCATGAAGAAGTTGAAGGACAGTGGAGAACACGCAGGTCACAGAGTGTGGGGAAAAGTTGAGCCTCCTAAGAAGCTGGGCATACATGGAACCAAGGTCGCTGTGGATCATGATTTGTGCGATGGCGAAGCAATATGCGTACAGGTCTGCCCAGTCAATGTATTCGAGATGATTGATTCGCCAGGCCATCCAACCTCAGAGAAGAAATCGGATCCGATAAATGAGCCTGCATGTATCTTCTGTAGAGCATGTGATACGCAGTGTCCCGCGCGTGCTATCAAGATAACTGAAGAATGATGTGCAAGGTTTGCTTATTGAAGCCCCTCGTTGTTTACGTTTCAAAAACAGGTAATACAAAAAAAGTCGCGGAGTCTATTGCACGTGGTCTTAACTGTGAGGCTAAAGATGTTACTGGTCACCCGGATTTAGTCGGACACGACCTGATTGGTTTGGGATCGGGAGTCTACTTTTCAAATCCAGCTAAGGAGCTGAAGGACTTCATATCTGAGATTAATCCAATGAACCAGAAGACCTTTGTGTTCGTGACGTATGGTAGCCGATGGCGATCAACAGTCGAATCTCTGAAGAAGATGCTGTCGGAAAGAGGATTTGAAGTCATTGGAGACTTCAAACCGCGGGGCCTAGACAAGTATGGTCCACTCAAGATTATCGGTGGGATCAATAAAGGAAGGCCGAACGAGAAGGACTTGAAAGAAGCCGAAGAGTTTGCAAAGAGCCTGTTAAGCCGCGTCTAGAGCTAAGCTATCTTATTATCGGCTAAGCGAAAATTGACGGGGTACGAGGTTCTTTCGACTTCATGGGATGGATATTGTATTGAGGTTGAAACCTAATCTGACAGGTGAAATATTCGCTATCGGAAGCGAGCTCTGTTTTGGGAGAATTTATGACACTAATTCCTTTTGGATGGCAGATCAACTGACGAAACTTGGAGTCCATGTTCAGAGAATAACGTGCTTGACAGACGATATGGAGAACATAACCACCGCTCTCAAGGATTCACTATCTCGTAAGCCCGCATTTCTGTTCTTGAGTGGAGGACTGGGCCCCACAGATGATGATCTAACAATTGACGCCCTCTCTCGAGTCACCGGCATTCCCACACGTCTGGACAAAGATGGCCTATGTTGGATGGCTGAAAAGGAAAAAGTCCCCGTGGAGAAACTCGATAAGAGACTGACTAAGATGGCTATGTCTCTGGTTGGGGCAAAGTGTCTACGCAACCCAGTTGGATGGGCACCAATAACCCATTTGGAGTTCGATGATACAGAGATATTTGCACTTCCAGGACCACCAGTCGAGATGAAAGAATCCTTTAACCAATACATTTGCAGGATAGTTGGCAAGAGAACTGGAAGAAAGAGCTGCTCCGCAAGATTCGTGGTAACGATGTACGAAGAGGAGGTATCGACTCTTATCGGTCAAGTGATGGCTGAGGAACAGGATGTTTACATTAAAGCTCTTGTAAGCGGGTATAAACCAGATGTAGGCCTTCCGCTTGAGATTCTCGTTTTCAGCAAAGGTGACGACGAATGCCAATGGAAGATGAGAAGAGTCGTGAACAAACTTTCTGAACTTGTTTTAAGCCAAGGAAGGGTTCTGAAACCTTTCTCATAGACCCAACTATTATCTAGGCAACCTTCGAAGCATATGAAAACCATAGACCAAGGGGAAGCAATTTCATTGTCGAGTGAAGAACGATGCCGATGAAAACAAAACTTGCTTCTTTCATCGTTGTGACAACAATCGTTTTCATCTGGGCAGGGTCATTCATTTTCATTAGAGTAGGACTCAAAGAGATACCTCCAGCAACCTTGGCACTAGCAAGGTTCTCCGTTGCTTCGCCGCTACTGGTTGGCTATACACTCTTCACCCGAAAAGGACGAAACTTCGGAAGAGTCGTTTGGAACAGGGATTTGACATTATTCACAGCTCTAGCCCTGACTGGAGTTACATTGCTCTATGTTTTACAATTTTATTCACTTGAATTCATAACTTCCACTGCAGGATCCATCCTGATCAATCTAAACGTCATCTTTACGACCTTGCTTTCGGTAGCCTTTCTGAAAGAGTCGATGACGAAGAGAAAAGTCATTGGTGTCTTGTTAGCCTTCGCCGGAGTGGTTATGCTCGCAACAGATGGCAAACTAACAACTGGGTTAGACTCGTTTGAACCTATTGGCGCATTACTAATGGTCGGGGCTGCATTTTGCTGGGCGGCCTACTCAATTCTAAGCAAGAATGCTCTCGATCGCTTTCCCGCTAGTATAGCGACATCAGCCACCTTTTGCCTTGGCACTTTTTATCTAGTTCCATTCGCCGCTGCTGAGGCGTCGGTGAGACCTCTGATGAATGCCTCATGGCTCACTTGGGTTAGTATTCTTTACCTAGCCATTCCAAGCTCGGCGATCGCATACCTTCTGTGGAACTACATGCTAGAGCGAGTTGAAGTCACAAAGCTGGCCGTGTCACTCTATGCGATACCGATACCAACAGCCATCTTTTCATACATGTTCTTGGGTGAAACAATCACCCAATCTCTAGTTCTGGGTGGCGCACTTGTTATCGTTGGAATATATCTAACGGAGTCATCACGGAACAAAGGAGAGCTCAATACAGCATCATCTGGGTGAGTATATCTTTGAACAGTCAGAATGAAGACGAGCTGATTGAGAGGAGAGAGGCGAAGAGGAAAGCGAAAAAACGTAGAAGAGGACCGTATAGAAAATCTGCACCTCTTCCGTCTATCTTCAATCACTGACGTTCTCGCATAACGGGCCGTGAGAACCCCTTTTCCATAACGATCATACTAAGTTTGAGACTTGTTACAACTTGGACAGAATGTCGAGTCTTCTTCAATTTCCGTTCCACAAAACCTGCAATTCTTTACGGTTCCTTTGGGTTCAGTCTTCTGAGGTTCAACTGATCTGCTTTGAAATCGAATCTTATCTAATCTTGCAACCCCAGCGAAGCAGACGATCAGACCGAAAACAGCTAGGAGGCCACCGATGAATTGAAGGATAACAGCAACCTCCTCCGGCGACAATCCCCATGAGGTGGCTGGTCTCGCAACTTCATCAAGCCATCTTCCCAGCAGAGTCGCCTCATGGAGCTCAGCGGAGAATCCGAACTGGTAGAGTATGAATCCAATCACAAGCATTGCGGAACCGACAAGAAATATTGATCTTCGCATACATTATACGCCGTCCTCTACGGAACATTAAGCCGCCCATAAAAGATTTAGGCTCGACCGTCACCTTCGCAAAAACCCTTAAAAGAAGCGAGAGAAAGTCTAAGCCAGAAGGTTAGGAGAGATCTGAATGATTACTGGATGGGAATGGATAGTTATGGCGCTCATTATCATAGCGATTCTTCTATGGGGACCGAAGAAACTGCCAGAACTGGCGAGAGCGGTCGGCCAAGCCAGAAAAGAATTTGAGAAGGCTCAGAAGGAGTCTGAGGTCTTCACCAAGCCAGGTGGCCTCCTAAATGAGACGGGCGGAACAGCCGCCGCTTCAGGTGAAGATGCTCTTCTTAAGACTGCGAAAGAACTTGGAATAAGTACGGAAGGCAAGACAAAAGACCAGATATCGCAAGAGATTGTTCAAAAGGCGAAAGAGCAGAAGAAGTAAACTCAGCTTATCCTATTATCTCTTTTACAGAGCGTCATACGGATGCCTGACGTTGGCAGAGAAGAATCTGACGCGCCTAAGATGACTCTCTGGGAACATACCCAAGAGCTCTCGAATAGAGTCAAGGCCATACTTTACGCCGTATTCCTGAGCACCGTTTTGATGATGACGCTTCCAGCCAATTTGGATTTTGTGAGGAATCCTCTAGAATTCTACGATCCATTGATCGGGGTAATCCTCAGAACTGTAAGGGATCAGATTCTACCCCCATCCGTTAGACTTATCGGGATAGAGTTAACGGCTCCAATCGAGCTCTATGTGGTAGCCTCCCTGATCTTTGGAATTGCGATAAGCATGCCAGTCGTCGCGTACGAGATTTACAAGTTTATTGATCCAGCACTCTACCCTCATGAGAGAAAGGACATGTACCCATTCGTTACAGCGTTCTCTCTGCTTTTCCTTGTTGGGCTGCTCTTCGGATACAGGGTGCTCTCACCCTTTATCATCTGGGCGATGATACCATTCTACAAGGTTGTGGGAGCAGAACCACTCATCTCGGTACTCGACTTTTACAACACAGTCTTTTTCACCTCGTTGATTACAGGGTTCAGCTTCACGTTCCCAGTATACTTTGTCCTTCTTGTCAAATACAGTATAATTAGCACAAGTATCGTTACAAAGAACCGGCTCTACCTCTACGCCGCCCTCTATGTAGTGACCGCCATCCTGACTCCCGACGGCGGACCGCTAGGCGATATGATGCTATTCCTGCCCATGGTGATACTCATCGAACTTGGGGTCATAGTCGCAAAGAGATATGAAAAAAACCGAACCGGCCCAGCTAGATTTCGAATCTTCGAATCGCAAACCTGCAAGTTCTGTAAGAAAGACGTATCCATCAATACAATCTTCTGCGACAACTGTGGCAAGTCGCAAAAGTAGACTCGAAGCTACGAGTTCAACAGGCTTACTAGCACATTAGCGGAGCACCCACAGCTTAGAGACGATGAACATTAGAAATGTTCGTATCTGTCGACTCATCATCACTGTGATAAGCAAATAGTTCACACGCCTTGGAGAAACATACTCTCATTCAACAGGGAGCGTCAATAGGTTCCGGGTGAATGGTCACTGTAGCCCCTTCAAATCTCTTCCTCAGATCTTCTTCAACCGTCGTTATGATGTCATGTAATCTTTCGATCGGTATTTCTTTTCTGAAAGAACAGTTTACGTTGATATGAAGCCGATCCTCTGCAACGTAGAGTATAGTCTTGTTCACTCTTTTTATCTCGTCATACTTCCCGACAACTTTGTCAATAGTAGCTAAGACTTGTGGATCATGAATCACCTGACCCCAACTTGTCTCAGGCTCGAATGACTCGATGTGAACGGTTGTCTCTTTCACATCGAGCTTCTGAATAAGAGCATCTTCAACTCCTTCCGCGATTCTATGTGCTTCAGCAAGTGAAGCTTTCGGGTCAACTTGAATATGGAGCGTGACATAGAATCCATCTATCGTCTTGTGAACGTTCACGTTGTGAACGTCCTTCACCCCTTCCACGTTCATTGAAGCCTTCTTGATCTGGATGTCGAGGGGAACGTCGCTAATGACAGGCTCCACGTGTATTCTTACGCTCGAGTCGCCTAACACGTTACCAATATTCGATTCGATTCTAGAGGCTACCCTATGAGCGTCTTCCACACTCACGTAGTATGGCAGGGTTATTGCAACGTCAACATATGTCTTTGATCCGACCTTACGCATCTTCAACTCTCTAAAACCTGATATCTGCTCCGTTTTCGTAAGCTCCTTCTCAACCTTCTTGACTAGGCTCCTAGGAACTGTGTCCGTGAGTTCCATCGAAGCCGTGCGAACAAGCCTCGTACTCAGATATATGAGGAAGATACACAAAACGAGTGACGCTAGTACATCACCGCTGTAGAAGCCTACGCTTGCCAGAGCAATCCCACCGAGTGCAATGAGAGTTGACGAGAGGTCTGCGAGCGCATGGAAGAGGTCTGCTTTTACTGTAATGCTGGCAGAAGTTTTCCTTAAGATCCCGATTCTGAAGAAGTCTACCATGAGTGTGTAGAACGCGGCGCTGAACCCAATAATGCCTGGATGAACAGGAAACGGACCGCTTGCTAGTCTCATCCCTGCCTCTGCTGCAAGAACGATGGTGAGAGCTACAAGTATCAATCCACCAACAAGTCCACCTATGGACTCTATCTTTGCATGGCCATACATGTGTTCTTCATCAGGTGGCTTGAGAGACCAGCGCGTAGTTAGAAGTAGAATCAGTGTGGTCACTGAGTCAAGTGCTGCGTGCGCAGCATCACTCATCAATGCAAGGCTGCCTACGAGAAAACCAACAATCCCCTCAACAAAAACGACACTCGTTATAGCTATTAGGGATAGGCCTAAGACCCTTGCCTTGCTTGGGACCTCCATCAGTGTCTTAGACTCCGTTTGCTAGAAACGATAATCACAGATTTAGGAGTTTCGAGCAGAAATTCTAGATGATAAATAGTGTCAAGTTGATCGTTGAACCCGGTCGAAATGATGAGCAACTCAATACGGCTTAGGCGTTTGCTGGTGTTTCCGTTTCAATCTTTTTCAGTTGACTCTTGTAGATTTCTACAATTTCATCTCTTGTTGTGGCGTCTTCAGGGGCCTTGTCGCTACGCCAGTTGCCTGTGAACCTTGGGAACCTTAAGGCTAGACCT
>Ga0315268_10008051_pt1 | contig 11036 bp, 11 predicted proteins | sample C1_top_MG_FD_204535 | JGI IMG/M metagenome (GOLD analysis project Ga0315268, IMG submission 204535) | Sediment microbial communities from Yellowstone Lake, YNP, Wyoming, USA - C1_top | ecosystem: Environmental > Aquatic > Freshwater > Lake > Sediment | place: USA: Wyoming | collected 2017-08-01 | reverse complement strand
GCCCGTCTACGCTGCCACAACCTTGAAATCCGAGCAAGTGATGGGTGTACTTCTCACTCCTCTTTGTCAGGGGGCCACATGTTTGTCTGAAGGCGGAGCTAGGAAGATCATACTCCCGTCCAAGTACGTCCAGGGACAGGGAGTCATCGGGCAGCTGGGAATATACGCAAAGCAACACGGTTCGAGGCCATTTGCGGTCGGTGGCAAGACAGGGTTCGGAAAGGTCAAATCGAGGATCCAAGCGAGCCTTCTGTCCGCTGGGGTCCCTCTGGTTGGGTACGACGACAGCGTCACCGAATCCACGAAGGCGAAGATCGACGAGATCGCTCTCAAGGCGGAGGAGTTGGATGTCGATCTCATCATCGGCTGCGGTGGCGGGAAGTCCGTGGACACAGCAAAAGCTGTCTCGGAGAAGCTCAGGGTGCCGGTGATATGCGTCCCGACCCAGTGCGCTACGAACGCTGACCAGATGGCGGACGCAGTCATCTTCACCGAGGACCACAAGTTCGTCGAGGACATGTACCTCACGCAAGCACCTGTGCTTGTGCTCGTGGATACTGAGGTCGTGGCGAGGGCGCCATCGCAATACCTCGTCCAGGGCATGGGAGACTCTCTAGCGTGCAGGTTCGAGAAGTCCGCATATGCCGAGTCGCAGAGGATGAAGAAGGCGAACGAGCAGGCCACGAGCTCCGCTCTAGAGGTCAACATCCGTTGCTTCGACACTCTAATGGCCCACGGAATCCAGGCGAAGAAGGACATCGAAGCCGGGAAGATCACCGACGCGGTCGAGGCCGTGGTGGAGGCAATCAAGCTCCAGAGTGGGTTCGGATTCGGCGGAGGAGGGTGCGCGGCCGCACATGCAGTCCACAACGGCCTCACGATAGTTCCTGGAATCGCAAGAAAGCACGGAGAAATAGTAGCATATGGAACGCTCGTCCAGATGGTCCTGGAGAAACGACCGATGGGGGAGATCGAACGCGTGATGCGCTGGTGCAAAGCAGTCGGCCTCCCGATCAAGCTCAGGGATCTGGGTGATCTCGATACGAATCGCCTTGCGGAGGCTGCGGAGAAGGCATGCGACTCGAATGATTCGATGGCTAGCATGCCCTTCGTCGTGACCCCGAGGATGGTCTTGGAGTCCATTCGAGAGGTCGACAGGCTGGCCAAGGAGCTCGATTGAATCGCTCGACGCCCTTGTTCGTGATGCTGGCTTTGAGGCTCTCTAGGAAAGGATATATACGGCCATCACGATTCTCAAAGAGAAGCCGCCTTGTGGCGGCAGAAGGGATGATTTAGAGGAGGCATTCGAGATGAACAGCATTGTGAACACGTTTATTGGGTCCGGGACTTCCCCACCCTGGCTGCCGAGAGAGGTTTCTGAGGCGCGCAGGTTCGCATGGTGGGCGCAGCTCTTGTTCCTGCTGATGGCCTTAATTTGGTTCATCATCGCTATTTGGATGGTCGCGTGGTTTGCGCTCGACGGAGGTGCTGGAAGGCTGGCACTCGGGCTATTCGGCCTCATCGCCATGGTGATATGCGTGATGGCAGCCCTCTTCGAGAAGAGGACGGTCATAGACGCGATAGACCAGGGAAGGTTCCACGACGCCAAGAACGACAGCGTCATCTGGATAGTCATGGGATTCTTCGGGTTCGCGCTCCCATCGCTTCTCCTGATTCTGGCATACGTCAAGATCAGCGACGCTCTGGCAGCAACCGCTCCACCTGGCTACATGCCCTATCAGCCTGGCGCGGTCACCGCCCAGATGCCTGGGCCTGGACCAGTATATGCTCCGCCGCCAGTGCCTGCGCAGCCTGCACCGGTTCAGCCGGGACCAACGCAGACGCAGCAGTCCCACCAGCACCAGACGCCGATGGTCAGGTGCAAAAACTGCAATGTCCAGTACCCGATGTTCATGCACACGTGCCCTAATTGCGGCGCCCCGAAAGAGTAAACCTTTTTCTCCAACCCATTCCTTCTCTGTTTCTCCAAAAGGCTAGAGTGCAGACCATGACCGAGCTTCTTTACATGAAGGACATCGAATCGAACTACATCAGAGAGTTCGACGCCAAGGTCATCGAGCGCGGGTTCGATTATGTGGTCCTCGACCGGACTGCCTTCTACCCTCTCGGAGGTGGCCAACCGTCGGATATCGGATACCTGGAATGGCCCGGCGGAAAGGCAGAGGTCAGAGAGGTCACCAAGAAGGAGGGCATCAGACACCACCTAGTCCAGAACCCAGAGCTCGTCCCGGACAATGTGCGCGGCGTTCTGAACTGGGAGCGCAGGTACGCTCACATGAAGATGCACACGGCCCAGCACATAGTATCTGGCGTCGTCTACGATCTCTGGAAGGCGAGGACGGTCGGGAATCAGCTCTATCACGACCGCTCGAGGATCGACTTCGCTCCGATCAAGCTCACGGATGAGATGGTCGCACAGCTCGAGGGCAAGGTCAACGAAGTGCTGTCAACAGGCGCCAAGGTGGAGATTCTGAACATGGCCAGGACTGAGCTCGAGAAGAACATCGACGCTCAGAGGGCCAACCTCGATCTCCTCCCGAAGTCGGTCCAGGATCTGAGAGTCGTGGTGGTCCGGGACTTTGACACTTGCCCTTGCGCGGGAACGCATGTTAGGTCCCTTGCAGAGATTGGCAGGATCAAGATAACGAAGCGAGAGAACAAGGGCAAGGACAGAGACAGGATCACCTACGAGATAGTCTCGTAGGGATTCGGTGGTCGCTGGCGGCTCATTTGTAAATCAGGCGAATCCGACGCCAACCCCGATTAGGATTTCCTCAGATGTGTACGGCAGGATCCTAACCTCGATCGTGTACTCCATGACTCCGTCCAGGCTGTGTCCCGTTTCATTGGCGATGTCATATGCGATTCTGTGTTCTCCGGCAGTAACGTTCCAGGTCATTGACACAACTTCAATTCGATTGTCTTGCAGGGGATCATAGTCGAGATGCCTTGCGGCCATCTGTTTTCCATCTAGGTAGAAGACGATATCCAACGTCCCGTACAGTCCCTTGTCGACGTACCCGTAGATAATTACTTTGGATGAAGGGCTTGTGAACGCGTAGACCATTGCTCCTGCTAGGATCACAATCACCGCCAGAATCGTTGATGCGATGGCTATCCATCCCATCTTCGAGACCCCCCGTGGCCGCTGTGCTCGCTCCCTTGGACGCCAGATCAACCATCGGGACGTGGGAGGGCTCTCCAAGTGCATTCCAGGGAATTCTATTCCCACGAAGAAGCATAGCACCAGCATCGTTGTGCCGGCCAATCCCAAATAGTAACCGGATAGATCCATCCATGATGAGTTCATGTGCCAGGCATAGAACGGCAGATATATCGTCGCGGGCAATTGCAGAAACGTCCCGACCGGGCTAATTGCCGAGATGCCCACTCCCACGATGAAGAGCACTGATAGAATCTCGAGGTAGTAGTTCAGATCAGTTGTGAGTTGGCTATGTCCTGACCCGGATGTACCCGCTTGTCCGATGACCATCCAAAACCAGAACACACCCACACTGATCAGCAGGATAATCGTCCCTATGAGCCCAATGAGGTTCGCCCTCACAATCATCTACCATATGAAGGACCTGTTCAAGGACTCATAAAGCCTCTTCCTGCGTTGACTTCCAAGTCAATTGGAGTCGTGCCGTATGGTGCCAGGTCTGTGGGAGTCCAGCTAAACCCTTAAGTATGGTCAACTTCGTAGTCCGCCCTGGGAGAAATGATGGTCGAGGTCCGTACTGTTGCCGAAATATCAAGAATGTCAATTTGGTTCTGCGGTATTTTCGCAGTTATCGGGATAGCCCTCACTTACCTCTACATAGCTATCTCGGATGTTTCCGGGCCGGTCAAGGTGCTCCAATGTGCCGGGCTCTCGATGGGCGTCGCGATCGCATTCCTGATAATCTGGGTGTTCGCTAGGGATTTCGCGGTACAGCGCGAGCGGGAACTCAAGAGAAAACAGATGCCATAAGCCTAGAAATCACGAGGCCTGTTTTGCAGGCCCGGAATTCTTCTTTTCCTCTGGCTGCGTGGCTTCTAGAAGCAGCTCCATGAGGTCAATGACCCTTATCCCAGGGATCGTTCTGAGCTGGGTCTCGCAGAACGGGCATGAGGTGACGAGCGTCGTGGCTCCCGTCGCCTTCGCCTCGCTGATTCTCTTCGACGCGAGCTCTCTTGACAGCTTCGGGAACGCTGATTGGAGACCTGCGCCTGCACCGCAGCATCTCGATTCGTATCTGTTGTTCGGCATCTCAACCAGGGTCGCAACTTCCTTGACGATGTCCCTCGGCTCCTCGAACACCCCTCCTAGTCTTCCTAGGTGACAGGGGTCGTGGTAGGTCATTCGCTCGTGAGATTTCCTAACATCCAACTTTCCAGACTTTACGAGCCCCGCAATCTCCTGTGAAACATGAACCACTTGGATCCTAGAACCGTGCTCCTCAACCTGTTTCCTCAGCGCTGTATAGCAGCCCGGGCAAGCCGTGACGATCTTCTTGATGCCCAACGACTCGAACCTCTCGACATTCTTCTTCGCGAGTTCGTCATAGGCCTCTCTCTGACCCACCCGCATCAGGGTCGATCCGCAGCACGGTTCCTCTTGTCCCAGCGTGGCGAACTTGACTCCCGCCCTCTGAAGCAGCTTCGCGCTCGCGATCAGACCTGGAGTCAGCTGCTTCGTCACCGCGGACGTGCAGCCCGCGAAGAAGAGGACCTCTTGCTGTCCAGGTGCCGCCTTAGGGATGTTGAGACCCCTGGTCCATCTGTTCCTCGCGCTCCTCGGCTGGAACCAAGGGTTTCCATAGTTCTTGATGCTCGCGACTATCGACGCGTGCTCTTTCATCGGCTCGACGCCGTGCTTGAGCAGATACTCTCTGAATGCGCGGGTGTGCTCTGTGTTCTTCAATGAACACCATCTATCACAATTCCCGCACAGAGTGCATTGGAAGGCGGCCTCGATCACCGCAGGCGAGATGTCGAATTTCCCCTGGACGAGGCCAAGCATGGTCCTGTTGCGCCCCTTCATGCAGAGCGTCTTCACTTTGAGCGTCTGGTACACAGGGCATCCGCGCTCGCAGAACCCGCAGGAGGTCCCGAAGCAGACCTCGAGCTCGTCCTTGAACTCCTCGAGGCTGCTCACTTCGAGTCCCCCTGTCTGCCGAACTTCTTCCCTGGGTTGAGGATGCCCTTCGGGTCGAAGAGTCTCTTGACCTCCCTCATGTATTTCAGCGATGCGCCATGTTCGAGCTCCAGGTAGGGAGCCTTCTGGTAAGTATCGCTCATGAAGGTGGACATGGTCCCTTCGAATGCGATTGCGAGTTTGCTGAGCTCGTCATGGAATTCTCTGAATCGCTTGACCTCGTCCTTGTTTCTGTAGTCGACCCACACAGCGCAGGAGAGCGAGAAACCAATGCTGTTCGGATGCTCTAAGTACGCGTTCATCCCAATGATATCGAGGCCGTGTTTCTCAGCGACCTCGACGAACTTGTGGTAGAACTCCTCGAGCCTTCCGACGGGGACGCCAGGGTCCGCCGCTCCGAACTTCCTTGTCTTCTGCGAGTCTGGCCATTTCTGTTTGAACGGCTCGAACTCCAGGGTGTATTTCGAAGCCCACCAGCTTTCCACCAGCTCTCGCTCCTCCACGAGCTGCGCCTCGAAATCCTTGGCCAGTTTCAGGGCGTAGCTCCTCTGCTCGTCCACGATCTCCTGGTCGCCAGCGAAAGAGATTGCGAGAAGCGCCTCAGCCCAGGCAGGTATCTGTGGATCTCTCCCAAACTTCTGCTTGTAGGTGTGGGTGTAGAAAATCAGCCGTCTCTTGCAGTTGATGTGCGCGGCCTCGATGCACAGGCCGGCCTTCAACAGCCTGCTGAGGTAATCCACCGCGGCTCCGAGGCGCGGAAAGACGAGCATGTCAACTCTGCGGGTTGCGGGTATCGGCTCAAGCTTCAATGTGGCCTCCGTGATCACTCCAAGCGTCCCCTCGCTCCCCGCGAGCAGGTCCTTTAGCTTGTACCCAGAAGATGTGAAGTGAGCCTTCCTATGTCCGAGCTCCAGTATCTCGCCAGTGCCCGTGACGATCTGCGCGCTCAGAAGGCAATTAAGTATCTTGCCGTATCTGACGCCGAACGTGGAGTCGTTATCGCACGCGATTGCCGCCCCGACCGTGCTTATCCATTTGGACTCGGGCTGATGCGGCAGCCACAGGTCATACGGGAGAACAGCGTCGTTGACCTCCTGCAGCGTGGCCCCGGCCTGGACCCTTATCGTCTGGTTCTTCGGATCGATCTCGATGACGCAGTTCATGGTCGTCGTGTCTATGTAGATCCCGCCGTAGAGGGGGACAGCCCCGCCCAGCATGCCCGTCAGGCCTCCGCCTGCCGTGACTGGAATGTCATGCTCGTACGCGATGCTGATGATCTTCTGGACATCTTTCGTGGTCCTGGGAAGAACCACGACGTCGGGAGGAAAGAACTCGTCTGAAGTCCTAGGGCTCCAATCCGCTCCGTATACGAAACGTTCGGACGGGTCCAACAGCACCTTCTCCTTCCCGAGCGCCGCGATGAGTTCATCAGTGAATGACATGAGCATCTGATGTGAGTGGGTTGGGAATACTAAAACCTGTTTGATGTACAATTGTGAACTTCGTGCGTCACCGTCGTTTCAGGGCCAAATTCAATAACTCAGTTGGTCATTCGAGCCACGGAGATAGAGACAGCCATGTCAGAAGAGATGCTGGAAAGCGGCCTGTTGTATGGGCTCAAGATGCCCTCCTCATACGCCTCGATGGAGGAACAGTCAGTCAAGACCATCCAGAACGGCCTCGTGCCTTATCCAAAGGCACTGAGGATGTTCAACCTGCTCCAGTCCGATTCCGAGTTGAACACACTCCTCAATCTGGCCAACTTCATCGCTGTGAGGAAGCTGGGATACAACGATCACGGCCCCATCCACGCGAGAATTGTCGCGGCCAACGGCATCAAGCTCTTGAAGATTATTCTGGAGAGCAAGAGGATTGAAGTGGACTCCATGAAGGGATTGGGCATGACCGAAGACGACGCTCATCTCATAGTCATTGCTGGCTGCATGCTGCACGACATCGGGAACGCGATTCATAGAGTGGAGCACGAGGTTTTCAGCGTGCTCTACGCGAAAGCGATCTTGGAGCGGCTCCTGCCAGAGCTCTACTCAGAGGTCTCGGAGAGGACCGCAGTCATCGAGCAGATCCTGCACGCCGTCTACGCGCACGATGTCGGAGAGAACGCTCTGACCATCGAGGCCGCGATAGTGGTCATAGCAGATGGATGCGATATCACTAAGGGCAGGGGGAGATTGTCCTTTGACCTGGGAAAGCACGACATCCATTCCATATCCGCGCTCTCGATAGAGTCGGTCGAGATCAAGAAGGGGAAGGACAAGCTGATCGAGATACATGTCAACATGTCCAACTCCGCAGGGATATACCAGGTCCAGGAGACCTTGGGCAAGAAAGTCGGTGCCAGCCCTCTGAAGGAGGACATCGAGATAGTGGCCGACCTAACGCCTTCCAGGACGCCGCCTGAGCTGAGAGTCCTGGACAGGATAGTCTTCTCCGATGGCAAGTACAAGAACATCTAGAACGAGAACAAGGGGATGGCTATCAGGAGCATCGCGAGGGCAACATACTGCCTGAGCGTGAGACTCTCCTTGAGCCTTATCTTGGCCGCCGCGATCGTCACGATCGGGTAGAGGTTGGTTATCGGGGAGACGATCGATACGTCTCCGTTGGCGAAGCCCAGGTAGAGTGTTATGCCGCCGACTGCCAGGAAGAGCATCGAAAGCTCCAGCATCCTCCTGCTCGCTTTTGGCATCTCGAACTTGCCCTTGGTTGACAACAGCCAGTAGATGAACCACAGCGACGGACATACGAGAGCGTATACTCCGACGAAGTTAGTGTCGCCGATCTCGCTAATCGCTCCTTTCGATACCGCAGCGGACGTGCCCCACATGAACAATGACGCAACCGCGAACCCAATCCCGAGGAGCTCGGTCTTCTTCTCCTCGCCGTTCCCCGAGGAGTATGTGAAGAGCAGCATGCCCGCGACAACGAGGACGACTCCCATACCCTCTCCCAGGCTCATGCTCTCTCCTAGGAACACCAGCGCCAGAAAGACCGTCCAGGGAGCGTATGCCCCGGCCACGGTTCCGGTGATGCTGACCTTTCCGTGCTTGAGCGCTTCGTAGTAAGTTATGTATGCTCCGCCCGACAAGGCTGCACCAAACGCCGCCTGTGCCCAAGCGCTCGTTGGGTGTGATCCAGGCTGTCTGAGAAGGAGCCAGTAGAGTGTCCAAATGACGAATATGTTTACACTCAGCAGGAGCAGGTAGTTCGAGGATGCGATACCTGTTCTAGTCTCCTTGGCAAACACCTGGCCGAGGCCGTACAGTATGATGGTCGCGATCGAGAACGGCAACCAGAGAAGCTCCATCGAATCGGTCGGATATGCAGACTCTAGATATATGTTTGCCAGCAAACCCAGATATCAGTATTCATTTGAGTCCCTTGGCTCTCAAATCCTTCTCGAAAAGGATCTCGCCTCGATAATCGATCCGCAGTATCCTGTGATATGGGATTGAGGCGTCATCCATCTCAAAGAACCCTCTCCCGAGCGACCTGATCACTCGCCCAGATATCTTCAGATAGTCCCCAGGCGCTCCTCTGTGTACGTACCAAATCGTTGCGTCTCCCAGTGACTCGCCTTCGGTCCATCGGATCCGGTTGAGGACCTCTCTTGGGTAGACCATTAGCAAGTAAGTCCTTTCTTGGCGATATCATCATTTCGGCGTGAATGAAGGGGATAGAAAGGAAGTGGTTTTGGATAAGCAGACTGTTCGCGCTTCAGACCTGTCTAAGCTTCTCCTCTATCTTGTCCGCCAGCTGGACGACCTTGTCGAACTCTGTCTTCTTCGGCGGACCTTTCACCTCGACGACATCGAGAACCTCTATCTTCGAACCTTCGAGGATGCCCTGAAGCGCCTTGACTGCCCCTCCGGACCAGCCGTAGGACGTGAGCACGGCCGTGTACTTGGTGGGAGCTCTCAGGACCTTCACGAGCATAGTCGCGTACGCGGCCACAGGATGGACTCCGCCAAGGACAGTAGGAGCCCCTACGACGACCACCGGGGTGTCGACCAGTTCTTTGGCGATATGGCCGATCTCGGTATTGGGGATATCGAACAGCAGGACGTCCACGCCTCTGTTCACGAGTGCGTCCCTCAGAGCCAGCACCATCTTCTCAGTGCTGCCCCACATGGAGACATAGACGATCATGACCTTCTTCTGGAACTTCTCCCCGGTCCACTTGGTGTACTCGTCCAGGATGACCTTCGGATCCCTCCAAATCATCCCGTGAGAGGGCGCGATCATCTTGGGTCCCAGCTTCTTGACCTTCTCGATCGCGTTTTGTCCGGGCTTCCTGAAGGGCATCATGATCTCGGCGAAGTAGAGCTTCGCCATGTCGAGCGTGTTCTCGTTTCCGTATTCGTCCGCGTAGAACTCGCCGACCGCCAGGTGCGACCCGAAGAAGTCACAGGGGAAGAGTATCTTGTCCTCTTCGAGGTAGGTGAATATCGTTTCAGGCCAGTGCAGCCAGGGCGCGTCAACGAACTTCAGCGTCTTTCCGCCAAGCTCGATCTTCGTGTTCTCATCAACGACCGTGATCCTCTCCGCGGGAATGTCGAAGTACATCATCGCAGCCTCCTTGCACTTCGCGCTGCAGAGGAGCTTCGCGTTCTTTGCCACCGCCATCACGATTTTCGCTGCATTCGCATGGTCAGGCTCTGCGTGGTTCATGATGACGTAGTCGAGCTTCGCAAGGTCTGCGTGCGCGGATATCTTGTCCATTAGTTCCTGCTCGAACCCCGGGTTCACGGTATCTATCAAGGCTGTCTTCTTCGAGCCGACGACCAGGTACGCGTTGTAGCTGGTCCCGTGCGGGAGCGGTATAAGTCCGTCGAACAGCCTTCTGTTGTGGTGCTTCGCACCGACCCAGAAGACGTTGGGTGCGATTTCCTTTGTTCCCATTGAATTGGCCATGAATTCGCTCTCCTCGGGTCCGCAAAATGCTTCGGGGGTTATTAGACTTAATGCCGTTCTGTTTCCAAGTCACTGGCGGGGCTTAGCACTCATTCGAACTCGTCGCACAAAATGCCAGGAAACTTAATTACTGTGAAATCGATTGGCAGCCCACCATACCTGCGCGTCTGTCAGCGTTGCGGCCCTTTGTGGTGCGCGCTCGAGAAAGGTGAATTCAACATGGATTTGAAGTCGAAGATCAGGCGGATACCGGAGCACAAGGGAGTGGTCTTCTGGGACATCACGCCATTGCTGAAGGACAAGAACTCATTCAAGCAGTGCGTCACCAGCATCGCAGATTACTACAGGAACAAGGATATCGATGTCGTTGTGTCCAACGAGGCGCGTGGCTTCATCATTGGGGCTCCAGTCGCCCACGAACTCGGTGTCGGCTTCGTTCCGATCAGGAAGAAGGGCAAGCTTCCACACAAAGTCGCCAGCTTGAGCTACAAAAAGGAGTATGAGTCTGATGTGATAGAGATACACGAGGACGGGATAAAGCCTGGCGACAGGGTTTTGCTCGTGGACGATCTTCTGGCGACTGGGGGAACCATCAAGGCGAACGCTGACCTGGTAGAGCAGCTCGGCGGCAACGTTATCGGGATGGCCTTCCTTGTGGAGCTCGAGTACCTCCACCCGCGTGAGTATCTGGGAGGCAAATACGAGATCTACTCGTTGGTGCGCTGCAAAACGACGACAGAAGAGGGCTGACAGCCCCGCAGCACCAGCCAATGGTCGTCCTGCAACGGCGGCGGAATAAGGTTTAAGATGCTGCCTGTGATTCTATCAGTCATGGCTCTAGAAGCGCTAAAGGCATCGCTTGTAGAATCGCCCATCATCAAGCGAGGCGAGTACGACTACATCGTCCATCCGCTGACCGATGGCATTCCCCGCGTCGATCCAG
>Ga0315268_10008050_pt1 | contig 11037 bp, 7 predicted proteins | sample C1_top_MG_FD_204535 | JGI IMG/M metagenome (GOLD analysis project Ga0315268, IMG submission 204535) | Sediment microbial communities from Yellowstone Lake, YNP, Wyoming, USA - C1_top | ecosystem: Environmental > Aquatic > Freshwater > Lake > Sediment | place: USA: Wyoming | collected 2017-08-01 | reverse complement strand
ACCGACAAGAGCGGCGACTTTGGGGTGACGGTGCTCTCCGATTGCAAGAATGCGTCCGACAAGCCCGATGACAACACGCTGCGGCTCACGCTGCTCTACACGCCTGGCATCAGCGATGGCGGACGCGCCTATAGCGACCAGTCCACGCAGGATTGGGGCCACCACGAATTCGTCTACGGCCTCGCGGGCCACGCCGGCGACTGGCGCCAGGGACAAACCGACTGGCAGGCGTACCGTCTGAATCAGCCACTGATTGCGTTCGAGAGCCCGAAACACGCAGGGGCGCTCGGCAAAAACTTTTCGATGCTGAACGTCAGCAACAACCGCGTGCGAGTGCTGGCTCTGAAAAAAGCAGAGGACAGCGACGAGTTCGTCGTTCGGCTGGTGGAAATTGATGGGAAGCGAGCCGAGGACGTGCGCATCGCGTTCGCCGCACCGGTTACGGCGGCGCGCGAGGTCACGGGCCAGGAAATGTCTTTGGGCGCAGCCATGGTGACGAACGGTGCGATTGTGACCAATTTCGGAGCGTATCAACTCCGCACCTTTGCGGTGAAGCTCAGCGCTGCGGCGACGAAGGCTGCGGCAGCGCAGTCGCGGCCAGGGGCGCTGCCTTACGACCGCTCTGTGGCCAGCGCTGATGGCGCGAAATCAGTGGGTGGTTTCGATGCCCAAGGCCAGGCACTTCCGGCCGAGATGTTGCCGAGCGAGATCGCGTATGGCGGCATCCGCTTCCATCTGGGTCCCACCGAGGCGGGCAAGCCCAACGCGGTGGTCGCGCGCGGCCAGACGATCAACTTGCCGGCGGGAAAGTTTTCACGGCTTTACTTACTGGCTGCATCTGACGACGGCGACCAAAAAGCGACCTTCCGCATCGGCGACAAACCCGTCGAGTTGACCATCGAGGACTGGGGCGGTTATGTCGGCCAGTGGGACAACCGCATATGGAATCGGAAGGAAGAGGTCGTGCCGCCACGGCCCGGGGCCCCTACCCCGCCGCCGGGGACCCCGCCGCGTATGCGCACGGTGATGGAGTTCGCGGGACTCACGCCGGGCTTTATCAAGCGCGCGCCCGTAGCGTGGTTCGCATCGCACCACCACACTGCTGAGGGCGCCAACAAAATTTATGCCTACTCGTACCTTTTCGCGTATGCCCTCGACGTGCCGGCGAACGCCAAAACGCTGACGCTGCCCAACAACGACAAGATCCGCATCCTGGCTGTCACCGTGACGGATGAGGGCTCGCAGGTGCGGCCGGCGCAGCCGCTCTACGATACGCTCGAGCGGGCGCAGAACCAGGGGCGGACTCATAAGTGCGCAAAATACCGTAGCCGCCAGAAAGGCGAGTCCCTCAGGGGTTAATCCCGAAGGTTCGGGACCCTGAGATCTTGGGCGCTGTTTCGGCAGGGCTAAAGGCCGTGCCCTTCCGGGGAAAGTGAGCGGCGCCTTCGTGGGATGGGCTTGCGGCATCCCGCATACATCGAATGTGCTGACTGCCTGAGCGGGATCGGGAAAGCGGAAGACTGACTTCCAAATGTCTGCGCGGCTAAATGCGCCTCAATCAAACGAAGGAATTGCGGAATTTACGGCGAAAGCCGTCATCACCGGTGTGGTGTTGGGCCTGGTGTTCGGCGCAGCCAACGCCTACATCGGGCTGAGGGTCGGCCTCACCGTTTCCGCTTCGATTCCGGCGGCGGTGATGACCGTCGCTGTCTTCCGTGTACTGCGCCGGCGCGGGACCATCCTGGAGGCGAACCTTTCGCAGACAATTGGCTCAGCATCAACCGCGCTGGCGACTGGCACTATCTTTACGATACCTGCGCTGTTCATGTGGGGGATGGTTCCACCCTTTCTGCAACTCGTCGTCCTGTCATTTCTCGGAGGCGTGCTGGGGCTCGCGGCGATGATTCCGCTGCGCCGACTGCTTATCGTGGAAGCGCACGCGGAATTGCCGTATCCAGAAGGCACGGCCTGCGCGGAAGTCCTGCGCGCGACAACGGGCGGCGCGAAATCGAGCGTGTGGATCTTCTACGGGATGGCAGTGGGAGCCGCGGTAAAACTGGCGCTTTCGCTGGCGTTCTTGCTGCCGTCCACGATGCAGATCGAGCTGCGCGTGCTGCCGAAGGCCGAACTCGCCCTCGAACTGGCGCCCGCACTCATCGGCGTGGGCTTCATCCTAGGGTTGCGCCAGTCAGGAATCTTGGTCGCAGGCTCGTTGATTTCTGCGGTGGTGCTGACGCCGCTGATCGCCACGGTCGGCGCGAATCTTCCTGCGCCGCTGGCGCCGGAGCCGACGCAACTGATCCGCGAGATGTCGGCGACCGACATTTGGGGGCGCTACGTGCGCTACGTCGGCGCAGGAGCCGTTGCGGTCGGCGGCATTCTGACCGTGCTGCGCGGGCTGCCTACGATGTTCGGGGCCTTCGCCGCGGTGGCGCGCGGGATGAGCCGCCGCAGTGGTGGAGCGGCTCGCGAGAGCGTGCCGTCGACCGACCGCGACCTGCCGGGTTGGTTCGTGGTTGGCGCCATCCTGGTGGTCGTACTGATTGCGGGTTTAGTTCCCGGCGTGTTTGCCGGAGGAATGGGGCCATTGCCCCGAGCCATTTCTGCAGCGGGCGTGGGGATTTTCGGGCTGTTGTTTGTGGCGGTGGCGGCGCGGATCGTGGGCATCGTCGGCGTGTCGTCGCAGCCGACTTCCGGAGTCGCGCTGGTCACGCTGATGGGTGTCACTTCCATCTTCGCGGCTGCCGGCTGGACCGATCTCAACGCGCGCGCTGCGGTCCTGACCGTTGCCACGATTGTCGCCATCGGGGCTTCCAAGGCCGGCGACATTTCGCAGGACTTGAAAACCGGCTGGCTGGTGGGGGCCACGCCGGCGCGGCAGCAATTCGGGCAATTGATCGGCGCCTCCTTCGCCTGTTGGGTTGTGGCCGCGACCGTGCTGTTGCTGGGCAAAGCGTACACGTTCGGCTCACTGGAAATTCCCGCGCCGCAAGCAACGCTGATGAAAACGATTGTGGAAGGAGTGCTTGCAGGGGCGCTGCCGTGGGGACTGGTGCTGTCGGGAGGCGGACTGGCGATCGGCGCGGGGCTGTGCGGCATTTCCCCGCTGACGTTTGCCATCGGCGTGTACCTGCCGCTGGCAACCATGGCTTCGATTTTTGTGGGTGGCTGCGTCCGCGCGCTCTACGAACGCGGCAAGAAACCGACAGCAGAGGTTTCGGGCGATCCCGGAATCCTGGCGGCGTCGGGACTGGTGGCCGGCGAAGGACTGGCGGGAGTGCTTGTCGCTGGTCTGGTCGCCGCCCAGGCGGTTCCGAAATCGCTGCCCCCGAAACTGGGCGGCGCCGCGGGGGAAATCGTTTCACTGGTCGTCCTACTGCTGGTCGGACTCTTTCTTTTCCTCGCGCGAGACCGAAACTTAAAAACCTGACCGAGCGATGCGAGTAGTGGCGCGCCCGGAGTGAGGACTTTATCCCGAGACCGCCTCGGTCGAGGGAAACCCTGACCCTCTGTTCCCCCTCGCTGGTGAAAAAAAGTGGCGCGCCCGGGGTGATTCGAACACCCGACCCTCTGCTTAGAAGGCAGACGCTCTATCCACTGAGCTACGGGCGCACCCATGCTCATTGTAGCAATCCGCGAGAAACTCAGGAAGCTCGGTGGTTGAAAGAGGAGACTTCTCGGCATACAGGGTCCGCCGCGGCGGGTGAGGAAGAATCTGCAACTTTCCTCGCTTTGTTGGACCTGCAGATCCCTCGCTCCGCTCGGGATGGCAGCCTATCAAGTTCTTCTTAGCCTCCTAGCGGCGGGAGGTGTCGGCACGCAGCGCGAACCAGGTGAACCACGCCACGGTGACCAGCATCCCCAGCCAGCCGAGCTCGCGCGTGAAATTTCCGATTTTTTGATCGTACTGGAGCACGTTCCACTGGCCGAACAGGATTTCCCAATCGTGGTCGCCGCTGCCGACCAGTGGCAGGCTCAGCGTTCTCGCGTCGGCCATATAGCGGCCGATGTAAAGGAAATTTTCGAAAAACCAGAAGGATGCAAAGGCAAGGCCAGATGTTTCGCGGCGCCAGAAAAAGTAGACACAGATGAGCGCGGGAACCAGCAGCTCACCCAGCGTCCCGCCCAGAATCATGATCGTGTAGCCGAACCAAGTGAAAAAGAAGTGTCCAGCCTCGTGAATGACCAGGTTCACGTGGTCGAGAATCAGAAAGCCATCCGCACTGCGGGCGGCGTGCAGGAGAAACAGCCCGTAGAAAATCAGCCAAGCGATGAGCGCGAATCGCGAAACGCCACGCCATTCGTCGTAGGGCCGCTCCGGGAGCAAGCTCATGCGCCGATGCTAGCACTCTTCTGTGGCGCGGCGGCACTGCAAACGCGGGGCGTCCACAACCGTGCAACCCGCGTGCCGCGGCATTCGTACTCGCTTGCTTGCCCAGTTAGCGTCCCCTGGCTACACTGTGGTGTCGCGCCCGCCACCGTTCCTGTCGAGGTGCCTAATGTCATTTGTCGGCCTGATCAACGAAGCGGAAGCCCCGCCAGAACTGAAGCCACTCTACAAGCAGATCAGCGCAGAGATGGGGTATGTCCCGAACTTTTTCCTAGCCCTGGGGCGCGACCCTGAAATCATCAGGGGGCAACTGGCGCTGGGGTCGGCGATTTCGAAGGCGGGTGCGCTTCCGCGCGCGATCAAAGAACAGATCGCGCTTGTGGTCAGTGGATTGAATACCTCGTCCTACTGTATCGCCGTGCACATGGAGGCGCTACATCATCTCGGGATCGAGAAGGCAATCTCCCGCAAACTAGCCACGGACTACGAAAACGCACCGGTGGACGCCAAGACGAAGGCGCTTTTCCGCGCCGCCGACAAGCTCACCCGCACGCCGGACGAATTCGGCCAAGCGGATGTCGGCGCGCTTCGGGAAGCAGGTTGGAGCGACGCGGCGATTTTCGAGGCGGTGATGACCACGGCCTTCTTCAACTACATCGCGCGCGTATCGATCGGACTGGGATTGGTGGCTGACTTCTAGCAGGCTCGCTGCGGCAGGACGGCCGGCAGGAATCCTTTCGAGGTCACTTCCCTTCCTTGGGCTTCAGTCCGTGTTTTTCCATCAAGCGATAGAGCGTCGGGCGGCTGACGCCGAGCATGCGCGCCGCGAGCGCCTTGTTGCGTGCTTCGGCGAGTACGCGGATCAGCGTAGCTTTTTCGGCATCTTCGAGCGCGGTCGGCGCGGCATTTGCAGAACCGGGAACAGCGGCACGGTTGCGCAGTTCCGGAAAATCGTCCAGCTCGAGAAAATTGCTGCGCCCCAGCAGGCAGGCGCGCCCGATGACGTTTTCGAGCTCGCGCACGTTGCCGGGCCACGAATAGGCCATGAAAGCATCGAGAGCGCGGCGTGAGACGCCTTCGGTCTCCTTGCCGTACTGGCGGTTGAAGCGCGCAATAAAATGCCGGCACAGCAGAGAGATGTCTTCCTTGCGCTCGCGAAGCGGAGGCAGCCGGATTTCAATCATGTTCAGGCGATACCACAGGTCGGAGCGGAACTTGCCGGTTTGCACTTCCTGATCGAGGTCGCGGCTGGTGGCGGCGATGACCCGCACATCGACATGCCGCGGCTGCGGCGCGCCAACTTTCTGCACCTCTTCGTTTTCGAGCACACGCAGCAATTTGGACTGCATCTGCAAGCTGAGCTCGCCCACCTCGTCGAGGAAAACGGAACCGCTATCCGCCCATTCGAACAGCCCGACGCGGTCGTCGGAGGCACCGGTGAACGAGCCTTTAACGTGACCGAAGAGCTGGCTTTCCATCAACGACTCGACGACGGCGGCGCAGTTGCACACGGCAAAACGCTGTTTCTTGCGCGGGCTCAGGTTGTGTAGGGCGCGGGCGACAAGCTCTTTTCCCGTGCCGGTTTCGCCGAGAATCAGGGCGGTACGGAAATGCGCCGCGATGCGCTGCACCAGATCAAAGACCTCGAGCATGCGCGGGCTGCGTCCGATGATCCCTTCGAGCGTGAGAACTTCGGAGAGTTCCTTCTCGAGAGCGTCAGCGCGGGCCAGGCGGCTGGTCATGGTGCGCACGTTTTCGACAATCTCGCGCAGTTTGGACGGGCTGATGGGCTTGCAGACGTAGTCGGCGGCGCCTTCCCGAATGGCCTCTACGGCGGTTTCAATGCTGTAGTTGCCGGTGACCATCACCACCTGGATGCGCGCGTTGAGCTGGCGGATCCGACGGAGGACTTCCATCCCGTTCAGGCCGGGCATCACCAAATCCACGAACACCAGGTCGGGGTTGAGTTGCTCGACCAGCTCCAGGCCTTGCATCGCTTCGAGGGCAGATTCCACGCGGACTTCGGCACTCTCCAGCGAGGCTTTGTAAAGCGAGAGCAGGACAGGATCGTCGTCAATGGCAACTACAAGCACAGGTGTAACTCAAATGAAGCAGTCTTGAAGACCAAATCGCGGGTTATCTTATCGGTATGGTACAAGGAACGCAATGGAAAGCGGCTTGTGAATTTCGTGGGTTGCACGCCGCCGGCAACCGTCAGGCGATGGCGGAGGCAATTGGCGTCCAGGAACAGCGCAGGGCACTCGATCCATCGAGACACTGCAGGGTTTTGATCCTGCGACTACTTCGAGCTGAGATCCAGCGCCCCCAGATCGATGTTCGCATCCTTGATGAACGCGGGGCCGGCGGGAATCACCACACGGCGTGTGGTCTCTTTGCCAAGATAGACAACAGCGAGGGTGAATTCCCCGGCAGGCAGATTGCGGAACAGGAAGACGCCGCCAGCGTCGGTTACTGACTCCCGGGCCAGTTCGCGCAGGAACACCCGGACGCCAGCAGCCGGCACATTTTGTGTCTGGCCCGTATCGTAGATCGTAACCTTTCCGGAAAGGCTGCGGACCGCAGTCAATGTGAATCCGATTTCAGCTGGAATTCCGGCCTCAACCACACTGTGCACTGGGACGAGATTGTCGATCCGGTAGCCCGCGGGGATCGAATCGGCTTCAATCGAGACGCTGTATTCGCCGGAGGTCAAACCAGAGATTTTGTATTTGCCGTCTCCATTCGATCGCGCGCGGTACGTTTGTCCATCCCGCGCAACAATAATTTCGACCCCGGCCACGGCCAAGCCCGCATCGTTTCGAATGGTCCCGAACAGGTGGGACAGCGAAAAACCAACACCGAAATTCACTTGCGCATTGACGTCCGTTTCCACGCGCGAGGGGGTGGTGAAATAGAAGGCTTTTGCCGGAGCGAACAGAATCTCGACTTCGTGAGTGCCCATAGTGACCCGCGGAAAGGTATAGCGTCCCTGCGCGTCGGTGCGCGTGCGCTGCTTGCCGTCGAGCACAATCTCCACATTCGGGATGGGATTGTCGCCGTGCTGCATCCGCCCGTCGGAGTCCACATCCTCGAAGACAACTCCTGTAATCATGCCGTGCCGCCGGGGCAGGAAAAATCCCGGCGCACCTCCCAGACGCCGACGGAGTGAAAACTCCACCAGCGGCTTGAAGGCCGATTCCCTTCCGGGGAGGCGCGTGCGAAACAGAGAGAAGGAAACAAAGAGATCCGTTGACTCCGTGAGCCGGCGCGAAAAGGTGGCGGTTTGAATCGCCGTCTGGAGACCGGAGGTGATTCCTTGGGTGGAGTTGTACAGGAAGTTGTACTGGAAAGCCTGCCGGCTGCGTCCCTGGCCGGCCCAACTCAGCGAGCCTCCGCTCTGCAGCCTGACTGGGCTCAGATGCACGGTGACGCCTTCGATGTAGCCAAGGGCGGCGAGCGCGGCGTTGTCGCGAAGCAGCAAGGCAATCTGTTGCGAAGAGGTCGCGGCGAGGCCGAGTTGGGTGAACGCCTCTTCCAGGCCTGGAGTCTGCCGGAAAATGAAATCTACCGTGGGCGCCTGGGTCTGCCGGTCTACGAACGCGGTGAAGCGCCACTGGCTCAAGTTCACACGCAGGCTGTCCCGAAATTGGTGGCCGCCCAGGTTGCTGCCTGAATTCCGGGCGAATTGATATTGGAAGTTGTTGCCGAAGTGCTTGGAGTCAAAACTGAACCCAACGGGCAGGGAGTAGTTTTCCACGGTTGGGCGAACGGGCTGGCTGGCTGAGAATCGAGCGTAAGACACGCCGCCGAACAGTCCCCAGTTGCGGTCAATCTTGTAATTGAGCTGCAGTGAGGAAGTCAGGTTCGTCTGATTCAGGCCCGGCAACAGGTAACGGTTTTCCGCAAACGCCAGAGTCGAAGTCCAGCGAGAGGTGAGCGCGCGCTTCCAACTGAAGTCGGAGAAAAAGCCGCGCAGGTTATTCACCGTCAGTCCCGCAAAGTCCGGGGGCGAGTAGCGCAGCCGCCCGCGGAGTTGCTGCCCGGGCCGGTCGTAGACAATCTGGATTGCCGCGCCAACACCGCGACTTACGCCGAGTTCGGCCAAGAGGTGGAATTGGTCCGTCGGCCGGTACTGGTAGAGCAACGAGCCAACGGCCCCTTCTCGGCCACCCCGTGAACCCAGCGGCGCTCCCGAAAAAAAGTAGAGGCTGGGAGTGATCGAGCTCGACTTCCCCAAGGCGAACCGGTAGCCGCCGCCCCACACGGTCTCGCGCTGTGTGGGAAGAAAAAGATTCTGAAAAGTGGCCACCGAGGTGTACCCGGCGTGGAGTTCAAAGGGCCCTTTCAAAATGTGTATGCCACGAACTGCCGAGCCGCTGACGGTGAGCGGCGAAACCACTGTGTCCCGATCGAACAAAGCAATTTCGCGTCCCGGGGTTATGATTTGGTATGAAAGGGATGGAAGGCTCGCCGTCGAGCGGCCGGAGATATCAGACAAAAGATTGGCATTCGAAACATGCAGACGCGTGACTAGGTCTCCCTGGCGCCGCGTGAAATCCAGTTGGCTCAGGATCTGCGCAGGTTCGGAGCTGTAGCGAACCTCGTAGCTTCCCTGGGCAGAACCCGCGGGCGCGTCCGGCGGCACAAAATCGCGCGGGTACGAAGGTACGGGCGGGGAGACGATCACTTCGATTGTTTCCGTGCCTGTTGTGGTGACCACAACGACATTGGTTTTCCCTGGCTTCTTGCCGTAGATCGTGACGGTCTCATCCTTGGCTTTCGCATCCACGCAGTTGCCGTCCACTGGGAAAGCTGCGAGCGCGCCAGTGACCGAAATCGTGAGGCTCTTCCGAAACCCTACCGTGGCTGTATCCGCGGCCGCACCTGAAGCGGCGGCCAGCAACGCGAAGATGATTACAGCGCGCTTCACGAGATGACGAACTCCTTGGACTGGGTGATTACCTTGCCTTCTACTTCGAATGAGGCAAAAACGCGGTAGCGTCCCGGGGGCAGCTCAGCGGGATAATCCGCACGGAACTCGATCCGCTGGCCGGGAAGCAGTCGTTGGACCGGGAACGGAGTCTTCCCCACCAGCTGGCCTGATTCATTCAGCACCGCCGCCATTCCGGTGACTTGGCCTGGCTCGGTCCCGATGTTGCGCAGCCACTGCGAGAAGGCGACATTGCTGGTGGGCGTTTGCCCGCCAACGACGAGAGGCTCCGGGTGGACCCTGAAATTGTCGGTGAGGTTGAAGGTGAGCAAAGTACCCAGGGACGCGCTCATGGACAGGTTCCCGCCGGCGGGAATCTTTTGCGTGCCGCGAAACATGGCGACAACCGCGCGCACCGAAGTCTCGGGCGGCACGGTCAACGTGACCGTAACACTGACTGACTGGCCAGCCGGTACGACGACGTGCTGCTGGGAAAACACCGCCGTTGCAGCGATGCTGCCGGGAATTTCACCGGCCGACACAAACACGCGCTTGCCGTCGCGCACAATCACGTCTAGCGCAACCATCTCGAATGAGAACGCTTGTTGGGTGCGATTACTCAGCGTCAGCCGCTGTGTAGCACTCTGGCCTGGCTTTCCCTTTAGCATCACAACTGCGGGAGAAAGAGCGAGCGCTGGCGGAGCGCCGTCTTCGGGGTCTCCGGCGGCTGCAAAAGGTCCTTGCGTGAGTGCGCCGCACAGGATCGCAGCAATGACCGCCAGGCTGATCTGCCGCGAGCCTTTTCGGCGATTCCGCGTCCCCTTGTTTTGTTTGACTGCCAGCATAGTTCTCTCCCTCTTTTGGCGGGGACTCAGTCAGCCACCGCCAGAATGTCGATCGAATTGTTGATGGTTCTCGCTGCACTGTTGAACGGCACGGTGAGCGACAACCTGTGCTGAATAATGCCGCCGTAGGGTTGGCCCGTCGCGACGGTCTGGGGACTTGTGGTCAGCGTGTAATCCCCGAACGTCCAGAAGGTGGTTCCGTCGGACATGGCCAGCGCGGCATTCAGGGTGTAACTGGAACTCGCTCCGCTTGTCAGCTGCACCTTGATCCCAAATGGCGAATTGATGGTCAGGTTCCCCGCGCTCAACGTTCGGTTCACCCCCTCGTCGACTGCACCAAACGCCGAAACGGTGCCAAAACTCAGCGATGCTACGCCGGTCCCTGATCCGCCCAGCGTCGGGCCTCCGGTCACGGTGTGAAAGGTCAGCGAGATCTCATCGACCAGCGGATTCGCAGGTTCGGCGGCAGCCAAGGGTGTCTCCCGGATCGTCCCGCTGATCAGGAGCACCACACATAGAACCAGAAGACTTTGCCGGAGACTGTTGCGGAGGAAACCACGCTTGAAGGTTTGATTCGCGAGGCCGCTTCGGGTTTGTTCGGGTTGGGCTTGGCCGGCTTTCATCTCACTCCCCCATGGGTTTATTGTTCCCTCGGCCCGGAGCCGATTTTTGGAGACCTCCGGGCCGAGGGTTATGAAAGGGCCTTGGTGCAACTAGTTGGCCGTGGCAGTGAAGCTGACTGAATTGCTGATCGCGCCCGCAGCAGCAGAATGCGGAATACGAAGATAGAAGGTGTGCGAGTCGTTCGAATCGTAGTTTCCCGCGGCGGTAATCTGTTGCGAAGTGCCGTCGGAAATGTCCACCGCGTTGATCAACCAGGTATTCGTGGCGTCAGCAGAGCTGAGCTGTGCAACCAGTGTGTAATCCGCACT
>Ga0315268_10008048_pt1 | contig 11039 bp, 10 predicted proteins | sample C1_top_MG_FD_204535 | JGI IMG/M metagenome (GOLD analysis project Ga0315268, IMG submission 204535) | Sediment microbial communities from Yellowstone Lake, YNP, Wyoming, USA - C1_top | ecosystem: Environmental > Aquatic > Freshwater > Lake > Sediment | place: USA: Wyoming | collected 2017-08-01 | reverse complement strand
CGTAGAGGATGTCGGCCAGGCCGTACACATCCTGGGGGGCTCCCACCCGCACCGGCAGGCGGAAGATGTCCTGGGCCAGGGCTTCAATCCCCGGCAGGTTGGAGCTCCCCCCGGTCAGGACCAGGCCGGCGGGCGCCAGGGCGGTAAGCTCCGAGCGGGGCAGTTCCATCGCCACCATCCGCAGGAGCTCGTCAATCCGGGCCCGGACGATGTCGTTCAGGTCCTGGAGCAGGATCTCCTGGCCGTTGTCCATGCCCACTACCGCCGGCTCCGTCTTTGTCTTGCCATCGGTGCCCGGGATGAGGTTGGCATACTTCACCTTTACCTGTTCCGCCATCTCATAGGGGATACCCATGCCTACGGCGATGTCCCGGCTGACCTGATAGCCCCCTACAGGCAGGACCGCGGTGAACCAGACGCTGCCACCCTTCCAGATGGCAATATCAGTGGTGCCCCCGCCGATATCCGCCAGGATAACCCCGGCCTCCATCTCATCGGGGCGAAGCACCGCTTCACCAGCGGCCAGAGACTCCAGGACCAGGCCCTCTATCTCCACCCCCACCCCCCGGACGCACTTCACCAGGTTCTGCACGGCGGCGGTGGAGGCGGTGACCACATGGGCATCGGCATCCAGGCGGAAGCCCGACATCCCCACGGGGTCCCTCACCCCCTCATGGCCATCCAGGATATACTGGCGGGTGATTACATGGAGGAGCCTGCGGTCGCTGGGGATCTCAATCTCCCGGGCGGACTCCATGACCCTCTTCAGGTCGCCGCCCTTCACCAGCCGGTCCCCCCTGCCAACTGCCACGGCGCTGCGGGTGTTGAGGGAGGAGATGTGCTTGCCCGTGACCCCCACATAGGCCGATTCCATCTTTATCCCGCTGGCATGTTCTGCCTTTTTCACTGCCTCCCGGATGGCATCCTTGGCCTCCTCCAGGTTGACCACCACCCCCTTCTTCAGGCCCCTGGTGGCGGAGACCCCCACCCCCAGGACCTGAAAGGCACCGGCGTCCCCGGTGCTGGCGATGATGCCGCAGGTCTTTGTGGTGCCTACATCGAGGGCGGCGAAGATTGTTTTCGCCATCTATTTCCTCCTTTCTAGAAACTGGGTTGCCCCCGGAAGGTGACTGTCCGGTCCCATCTTTCCCTTGCCCTGGGTTCCGATAGATGGAAGAGTCCGGTCTGGGACAGGTTTCCCCGGCCCCGGGGCTCAACCCTGACCCGCAGGGGGGCGGGGATACCGCTCCAGACCTGAAGGTAAGGGAAACCCTGGCATTGACAGGCCCCATAGTGGTGGTAGTCGCAGCGGCAGGGCCCCAGTCCAGGGAATAACTGGCCCAGGCGCGGGCGCAGGGCCCGCGCCACCACCATGGCCCCGACAAAGTCAGTGATGAAAGTGGGGTCGGGGATGGCAATGATGAGCAGGACCCCTGCAACCAGGGCCAGGTGCCGGAAGAGGCTTCCCCTTTCCTTCAAACCAGGCATCCCTTCCCTACCCTTTGACCGGGACCACATCGACAGCTTCGGCCAGGGCCCAGGCCTGGTGCTCCGCTGGATGCACATAGAGGGCTTGCTTGGCACCACAGTCTAGACAGGGGGCCAGGACAATCCCTGACTGCTGGGAGTTGGAGGTGACGAAGATGACCCCCGAGGAGCACTTGGCGCACCTTCCCGCCAGGTGGTAGGCCCCTCCAAGACAGTCGGCCCAGTAGACTTTCATGCGACCTCCTTTCTATACCCGCCTGCCGCCCTCAACCGAGCGGAACGGCTGCGGGGATTGACCGCTATTTCCTCCGGGGAAGGGGTTATGGGCTTTGAGGTGAGTAGGCGGAGGCTGGGCTTGTGCCTGCAGATACAGACCGGGGTCCGGGGCGGGCAGAGGCACCCCCGGGACTCCCGCCGGAAGGACTCTTTCACCAGCCTATCTTCCAGGGAGTGGTAGGAGAGCACCACCAGCCTGTCTCCAGGACAGAGAAGCTCCACCCCTTCGGCTACCAGTTCCTCCAAGCCTTCGGAGAGGTCCAGCAGGTAGCCCTCGGGGGAGAGGGAAAAGGCGTGGCGTCAAAGCAGGCACAGGGGTGCCTTGGCAGGATAAAGAGCACCCGGAGCTTGGCCCGGGTGCGCCATCAACCCTCACAAACTGGAGGAGTCCCATCTTCCTCCTTACCCCCTCCCCTCCACCCCTCGGCCCAATACGCGCAATTATAGGACACAAACTCCCTTGTTTGTCAATACCTTTTTTAAAACAATCTAACAATTGGTTCTCGTTTTTCCAGGCTCAAGTTCACACCGAGGTCTTTGTAGGGGAAGGGTGGTTTGGACAAACACTTAAATTATTTTGAAATCAGTCCAAGGAAGAACTTTCTTTTTAGCGAGGCTCAGGTTGGTTGCGGCAAAGGAGGCTGCGGCCTCTGCTTCCTTCTGGCTTACAGCCCGTTTCCCTAACCCTCCCTGACCCCAACGGTAGCTGCCCATTTCTGGGACCGTTTCTGACCCCGCGAACCCTTCCGTGTCTGTCCCTGACCTCAGCAGCTAGCACTCGTTTCTGTCCGGTTCCTGTCCGCCCAAACTTTGACCCAATAATCATTGGGTTTAGTGTATACACTATGCTATCTGCTTGATAGGGCAAGGAGAGTTTTTGAGTCCGTGCCAACAAGTCGGGATAATTCCAAGAAACAGCAATGGGAAGGTTCAAGCTCTATGCCCTGTTCGGCGAGGCTAGCTGATTGGGGCAGGAAGCTGGCTGCCATCGGGTTCGGCGTCATGAGTGAAGCTCTTCTGATCTATCTCCTCATCTCCTCTTCCCGTCTATGCATGCCCAGAGCACCATTGCTAGGGTGAAGGGCGGCTCATTAGGGTCGATTGCATCCTGTAGTCCTTGAGCTTTGGGGACGATGGCAGTCCAGCTACGCTTCCATCGGGGGCAAGAAGCCTTATAATAAACGGTGATGGTAGATCATGAAAGGCTGAAACGCCGGACAAAGATTGTCTGTACCCTGGGCCCGGCCAGCAAATCCTCCGATGTCATCGAGCGGATGCTAAAAGCCGGCATGGACATCGCCAGATTTAACCTGGCTCATGGCACCCTAGCTGAGCATGGCCAACTCATTGGCAAAGTGCGCCAACTTAGTAAAGAACTCAAACTCACCACAGGCATCCTCCTTGACCTTCCTGGACTCAGACGTAGTGCAGGAAACATGAGGGATGTCTTTGGGGAGCATCTCCGTTTCGCCCTATCCCAGAACGCTACCTTCGTTGCCCTCTCCTTTATTTCTTCTGCCAGCCAGGTAAAGGAGGTTAAGGAACTGCTTACAAAGATGGGCGCCAACACACCCGTAATCGCTAAAATAGAGAAGACCGGGGCTCTGGAGGAAATCGACGCTATCCTCGAGGTTTGTGAGGGGATAATGGTAGCCCGGGGTGACCTGGGGCTCCAGATAAAGATAGAAAAGGTGCCATTGGCACAGAAGCAGCTCATAAAGAAGGCCAACCACTGCGGCAAACCGGCCATAACCGCTACTCAGATGCTGGAGTCTATGGTCGAGTCGCCCACCCCTACCAGAGCAGAAGCCAGCGATGTGGCCAATGCGGTCTTGGATGGCACTGATGCTGTGATGCTCTCCGAAGAAACGGCCGTCGGTAAATATCCTGTCGAAGCCACAGAGACGATGGCCAGAATAGCTTTAGAGGCTGAGACAGCATTTCCCTACGAGCAAATACTTTATGAGAGGCGGTGGGATGTTCCGCCCGAGGTCAACGATGCCACTGCCAGAGCGGCCTGCCAGATAGCCCATCAGGTAGGAGCTCGAGCCATCGTAACCTTTACCACGGGCGGAACCACCACCTTTCGAGTATCCAAGTACAGACCACGCCAGCCCATCATCGCCGTGACCCCCTCAGAGAACATCCTGGGGCGACTTTCTCTAGCTTGGGGTGTCCTCTCGGTAAGAAGGCCTGAACCCCTCAGCTTGGAGGAGGCCTTTGAGCAGGCGACAGAGGTTGTCATGACTACAGAGACAGCTGGAAGGGGCGATCTCATAATCATTACTGCCGGATTTCCTCTGGCTGTCCCCGGAAGTACCAACCTAGTCAAGGCACACAGAATATGAGACCCCTAGGCTGAATAGGCAGGCCCACATAGGGCAGCCTTGATGGTGTTGAACAGAAGTCCAGACTTTTTGCCGCCACATCTATGGAGAGACGAAACTCGCTTTTGTTACTACCAATGGTCGTCAATATCCGGTGCGTGCAGTTTGTGGGGTTCTTGAAACGATATGCTTCATCATTATAGTGGTGATTGGACATGTCTCGTAGTTGGCAATGCTCATCGCTCAAGACCTGTGACTTTCCTACCATCTCCTTGTCTTGGACCCCTCAGCAGCCTTGACGACCGGGTGCGAGAGCCATACTATTGGTGCGAAAAGGGTTCAAGGACTATCTGCCTTTCAAAAGAATCACGGTCCTTGCATTCGGGTCTTGAGAGTCAAGAAGTGACAGGAGGGACGCAGATGGGTCGACTTAGGTGGTTCAATGGAGTGATAGGGCTGGCTCATTTTGTCCAAGGCATCTTGATGCTGTGGCTAAGCACCGCCTTCTCGCTACCGGTCTCTGCATCCTTTTTGCGGTTTGACCCAGCCGCGAAAAGGCTTGTGCCGACCCCAGAGACGCTATTCGACCTTCGCATCGGACCATTAGTTGCTGCCTTTCTCTTTATGTCTGCTCTCGCTCATTTCCTGATCGCTGCGCCGGGCATCTATAACTGGTATGTCCGCAACCTGAACAGAGGCATCAACTATGCCCGCTGGATAGAGTACGCATTCAGCGCCTCAGTGATGATCGTCGCTATTGCTATGCTCGTGGGCATATACGATATTGCCAGCTTGGTTCTCATCTTTGCCTTGAACGCGATGATGATGCTATTCGGACTGATTATGGAGCTACACAACCAGACGACGGAAAAGACCAACTGGACTTCATTTTGGTTCGGGGTGATAGCTGGCGCAGTGCCCTGGGTTGCGATAGCAATCTACCTTATCGGGGCTGGTAGCGGCGTTCCCAGCTTCGTGTACTGGATCTATGTTTCTATCTTTCTCTTCTTCAACAGCTTCGCCATCAACATGGTCCTTCAATACAAGAAGGTCGGGCCGTGGAGGGAGTATCTCTACGGAGAGCGAGCCTACATCGTCCTCAGTCTCGTTGCGAAATCAGCCCTGGCATGGCAGGTCTTTGCTGGCACTTTGCGGCCTGCATAACCATTCCGTAGCTCAACACTAGTCCATTCTGTTGCACCGCTGGCCCTATCCGTCATCAAAGGCTGAGGGGCTCAGGAAGATCAGGGGCGGCGGGGTGAAAGCCCCGCCGCCCCTACAGGTTCACTTCTTGGCCTTCTTGCGGCGGGGCCTGGCTTTCTTGGCCTTGGCTGCCGAGGGTCTTTTGGGAGCGGCCGGGGCCGGCTCAGGCGCCGGGGTGGGTTCCTCTTCCGGTTCTGGCCCGGCTTCCGAGGGTGTAGCGTCGGTGCCTTCCTGGTCTTCAGGTTCGGCTTCGGGAGGTTCGGGGGCCTTGGGTTCGTCCCCCCACTGCACGAACATGGGCATGAGGGCGAACCTGGCAGTGCCGTGGTAGCTGAAGAGCCCCGGAGCTTTCCCATCGGCGCCGGTGCTGAGGGTGACATCGTCAGGCTTCTCCCTGAGGTACTCCTGGAGGTAGCGCAGATTGAAGGCTATCCTCCCGGGTGCGGTGCAGGTAGAGGAGACAACGGCGCTGACGGTGCCGACTTTCTCCGCCCTGGCCTCGGCTTTGAGCTCGCTGTCGCCCCAGGAGAGCCGGATGATCCCGGAGCCATCCAGCGCCACATGCCCTATCCCCTTGAGGGCGCGCCAGAGGTCCTCGGCGTTGAAGGTGACCGCTGTGCTGCCGGGCGGGGGGATCAGCTGCCTGTAGTTGGGGAAGCTGCCGGCGGTTAGCTTGGTGATGAAGGAGACCGCCCCGAAGGCTACGCTGAGGGTGTCCTTGGTGTAAGCCAGTTTGACCAGCCTCTTCGCCATTGCTATCTGGGCTGGACTGGCCGCTCCCTCGAGGTCAGGGGGCTTTGGGGCATGTCTCCAGAGATGGTCGAGGTCTTTGACGGCTGTGCCCGGGATAAGCAGCTCTCCCTCGCCGGGTAGCTTGATGTGGAGGGATTCCCAGGCGAGCCTGAAGCCGTCGGCGGCTCCTGCCTCGGGTGTGTCGCCTAGGGTGAGGCAGACAGACTGGAGGACCGGCCTGGTGTCATCCTTCCCTGCGGCGCAGTACAGGACGGCGGTGAGGGCCCGGACCAGGTCGTCCCCGTCCACGGCCACCACGTGCTCAGGGGTGGGGTTGGGGATGGGGGGGTAGTCGAGGGCTGGAGTGCCCTCCAGGGTGGCCCTGGCGCGGCCGGCGGTGAGCTCAGCGTTCCCATCCTGGTGGGTGATGATGAGGGTCTCGCGCCCGGGCACAGCTTCCAGGAACGCCAACAGTGTCTTGTGGGGCAGGCAGAGGGGAGCATCGTCAACGCTACCTATGCCGATAATGGTGATGGCGGTGTCGAGGTCGGTTGCGATGACTTTTCCCTCCCCCAGGCGGATGTTGGAGAGGATCGCCAGGGTCGGCTTCCTGGGCACGGCCGGTGCCACAAGCTTGAGAGCGGCGCGGAGCTTTTCTACGTTGACTTGCATTCTTATCACCTCCTCGTATGCTATGTAGTGGAACAGGTTCTGGCTCCTGTTCTGGTTGCAGGCAGTGAGGGACCCTGGGATACTGGAGTGGCCAGGCCGGTACGGGGCAGGTCTATCACCTCCTGTTGCTTGGACTTCTAAGAAAGACTGGCCCCCTGGCCCGGTGGGCACTTCTAACGCGGAGGCTGTTCTCCTGCCCATTGACCTCCGGGCTGTGGCAGCAGACGGCCCGGCGCACCCTTGAGTGGGCAGCAAGTTCTCATGCTGCGAGGATGTTGCTCTCACCGGGCTCCCAGGGATTCCCCCGTACCGGCCTGAGGGAAAGGAGGCAGCATGTACCCGCAGTTGTCTCTGGCGGGGCAGTCCAGCCCCTGTCCAGGCGCCACTACGGCGGAGGCCCGGCCCTTTCACCTGGGTCTGGACGTGTCCCTGCACAGCGGCACCGCCTGCCTGCTGGACCACCTGGGGCAAGAGGTAGTCCCTCGATGGGCCTTCCACAACAATCGGCCCGGGGCGGAGGAGCTGGTGGGAAAGGTGGCCGAGCTCCTCCAGCGCCATAGGGCCACCGCCCTCCTGGTGGGGATGGAGGCCACGGGTATCTACGGATGGCACCTGGCCTGCTTCCTCAGCGAGGCCGCCCCACTTCGCCCCTGGGCGGCCCGGGTGTATGTCTTCAACCCCTATCGCACCCTCAACTTCAAGAAGGCCCTGGGGGACCGGGGGAAGACAGACCGGGTGGATGCCCTGGTGGTAGCCCAGTGGCTGCGGGTCGGCCTCTTGCCGGCACCTTTCGCTGTGGACGCCGTGTATGGGCCCCTCCAGCGGCTCACCCGCTTCCGCTACCACCTCTCGGAGACCCTCACCAGGGAGAAGATCTACACCCTGGGGCTCCTGTTTCTGGCCTTCTCCGAGTTTGGCGCTGCGGCTCCTTTCAAGGACACCTTTGGAGCTACCAGCCAGGCAGTCCTGGAAGATTTCTCTGTGGACGAACTGGCTACTAAGCCCCTGGAAGAGCTGGCTGACTACGTGGCTCGCAAAGGGCGCGGCCAGTTCGCCCAGCCCCAGGAGGTAGCCCAGACCCTCCAGCAAGCCGCCAGGGACTCCTACCGCCTGGACAAGATCCACGACGGCGCCCTCCGGCTGGTATTGAGTGTGTCTCTCACCAATGTCAAGACCCTGGCTCAGCAACTGCGCGAGGTGGACACTGTCATTGCCCGGGAACTCAAGGCCATCCCTCTGGCCACCTGCCTTCTCAGCGTCCCTGGGCTGGGCCCAGTGCATGCTGCCGGTCTCCTGGCCGAGATCCAGGACATCCATCGGTTTAAGGACCATGCCGCTCTGGCCAAGTTCGCCGGGTTGACCTGGCGCACCCATCAGTCGGGGGACTTCGCTGCTGAAGAGACGCCCCTGACTAAGACAGGGAATACCTACCTTCGGTACTACCTGGTGGAAGGGGCCAACTCCGTACGGGTGCACGAGGCGGAGTTCCAGGCCTACTACCAGGCCAAGTACCGTGAGGCTACCAAGCATCATCACCGACGGGCCGTGACGCTCACCGCTCGGAAGCTGGTAAGGCTGGTCGATGCTCTGCTGCGCAACGCCCAGCTCTATTTGCCGCCCGAGCAACGTCACGGGGGCAGGGCCGTTATGGCATAGCGTCGGGGCTGCCACCCCCAGGTCCAAGGGCCCTGGACTACCTGAGTCGACTTTGCCGATACTCCCTTGACTCATCCTCTGCCCGTTCCTCAGAGCCTCGCCCGCTGCGAAACCCGAGCCGACCTTTTTCGGCCCGGTCCTTTTCGCATGCCCGGGATGACGGCTTTCCCTCACTTCCAAACCTTCCCCCACCCTCTTGACATTTCACCGGAGGTCTTTCTAGACCGTTAGTCCTAGGCTCTTTTTTGTCCTGAGTTTTGGGGAAAATTCTTTTTTCGTGCCTTTTTGTCCTGAGCCCGTAGCTTTGCCTTGCTGGCACGTCCGTGCGCTCGTGGTGCGCTCCGAAAAAACTGCCCTGGCACTAGGGGAAAAATCCCAAAATACCTACGTGACTTCGTGCCGGTATTGCTGTATCTGCAGGTCGTAGTTGCTCACTGTCACGACCCGCCCCTCCCCGAAGTCCACCCTCCACCACAAGGACTCCTCTCCGGGCTTCACGCACCAGGGCCGGGTGTCGGCCCCCTGCTCCACCACCACCCCTATGTCTCCAGCCTTCACATACCTGCGGCAGGTCCAGCTTCTGAAACAGAAGCGGTCCGGGCCCTGGTAGGAGACCTTGTCGCCCACCTTAAGGGGTTCTTGGGCCATTGAACACCTCCATCAGCGTCTTGCCCTGAGCTTTCTGTGGGCGAAGTTTCACACCCATCGTGGCGGCTACCCCCTCTGGCGTGGCCTGGACCAGGCGGAGGCCTCCGGTCTCCAGGTCCAGGTAGGCCTGCCACCAGGTCAGCCGGCCCTCCAGGAGGAGCCTCACCGCCTCGACCACCAGGGCGGACATCCAGAGGTTGATGGTGGGCCCCTGCTCCCCGGCCGCCACGGCAGCCGCGCAGGACCCGGGGGCCGGGGCCGGGTGGGTGGGGAGCCCTGGCACCAGGAGCTCGGGCCGGACCAGGGTGGGGAGGGGGAGGGCGTCGCAGACCTGGGTCGAGGGGTTGAAGTGGACCGGGGGCCCGGTGCTGGGTCCCCGCCTCCCCGGCATGGGGATGAAGGAATGGCAGGTCTCGCTCCGGTCCTCCGCGCCCCAGTTCCCGATCAGGACCTGGCCAAACTCGGAGCCGTTGCCGGCATCCACCCACCACTGGTGGGGGCCGACGTGGGCGGCGATGGCGGCCCGGGCGGGGGCATTGTCGACACACCCACACACCACGCCGCAGTCCGAGAGGAGGCCCCGGTGCCCTTCCTCCTCCTTCAGGAGGGGGGAGACGCTGTAGCCCACCGCCACTCTGTATTTGAGGGCCAGGCGCTCCGCCAGGGCCTGGGCCTTGAAGCGCCCCAGGTCCTCCGGGTAGAAGTTCTGCCGGCCGAGGTTCCTCTCCTCCACCCGGTCACCGTCAATCAGGAGCAGGCGGGCCCCCAGCCTGACCAGGCCCTCGGCCACGAATCCCCCGGTCCCCCCACACCCCACCACTGCTATGCGGTCCTCCCGCGGTGGAGCCAGAGTGTAGGTCATAAGTCATACTCCTTATTCATCTACTGGGCCCTCCCGGACGCTCAGTGGGCCCTCGAACACCTGGGCCAGGGGGATCTCCCAGAAGTAGCCGTAGAGACACACCCTTGCCCGGGCGCAGGGAATAAGCCGGCTGACCTCTGCCACCACGACGCTGACCTGGAAGCCCTGGTCGTCTCTGTTGTCGGTGCCGCTGAAAAAGGCCCCGAGCTTCCCGGGATGGGAGTGGAGGTTGACGACGGTGTTGGGGGCGGTCTCGTACTTGATACTGCCGGCCGTGCAGTCCTGCGACGGTATACGAATGCCGTACTCGCCTTCCCACACAATGGCCGCATACACCTCCTGGTCCGCCCTCGCACTGCAGGCCGACACGACCAGGTCCAGGAGGTGGGAGGGGACTTTCCCGTGGACAAGCCAGATGTAGGGCTCCAGGGGCGGCAGCCCCCTCACCGGGGCGTCTGCCAGGGGGATTCGAACCCCCATCAGGCTGTTGTGGGCATCCAAGAAGAGCCCGTTGCCACCCAGGATATAGGTGTAGCCTGTCCCAGGCTGCCCCACCGGGGGGGAGCTGCAGACGACATAGCCGACTATTCTGGTCACCTCACTTTTTCCTCAAACCTGGCGTAGCACCAGGGGCACTCCACCTCGGTGTAGATGGGGCGGATGCCAAGCGCATAAAGGATACCATCCACGAAGTGGCGTAGCCTTCTCATCGTTCCTCCTCCTTTCCCTTCAGAGTCCCGAAAGGCACCAGGTCCCGGATGGGGTAGTGCAGCTTACCGTCCAGCTCCTCCCAGAGAGCGAGGAGGTCCTTCGGGTGCTTCCTGGACCTCCCCTGGTGGTCTCCTGCCTTGGTGAAGAAGCTCACCATAAAGCCCTCCGGCAGCTCCTCCAGCCTGTCCGGATACTTGTGGGTGCCGGCGCAGGTCGCTCCAGTGCGGAAGACATTGAAGAGCGGGGCATGGCAGATGGGCCAGTTCGGGCCTGCCGGCCTCTTTTTTGCGGCGTAGACCGCAGGGGGCTGCCCCGCGGAGCAGACGAAGATGAGCCCTGGCATGGGAAGCCTGAACCTCCTGGGAGCCTGGAAGGCCTCCTCTACCAGGGCGAGCTTCCAGACCTGAGGGGGGCGCCACAGCGCCACCACCTCTCCCTCCGGCCGCAGCTCCCACCACAGGGCG
>Ga0315268_10008047_pt1 | contig 11040 bp, 8 predicted proteins | sample C1_top_MG_FD_204535 | JGI IMG/M metagenome (GOLD analysis project Ga0315268, IMG submission 204535) | Sediment microbial communities from Yellowstone Lake, YNP, Wyoming, USA - C1_top | ecosystem: Environmental > Aquatic > Freshwater > Lake > Sediment | place: USA: Wyoming | collected 2017-08-01 | reverse complement strand
AATCTGGTTTCGATCCAGAGCACTCCGAACGCAACGGTCTATTTAAACCTCCCCAACGGCACCTATGCGGATCTTGAAAATGTAACGTTGGTTCTCACCCGTCTTCCATGTGCGATTTACCCCAGCCAGCTTTACACTCCGATCCCCGCTGACTTTGCCGAAGGGGGCATGTTCTCCAACTTCACTGCCTTCGCCGGCCTGAATTACAACTCGACCGTGGAAGATCCCTATGACACCTTTGCCCCGTTTCCCATGGCCATGTGCCATGTGCTGAACGTTTCCATTGCCTGCCCCTACGTAACGCTAAATCCAAACACCCGCATGGGACTCCTCAAGTTCGATAACGGCACCCATGTCGAACCGATCTTCGTGGGCGTCATCCACAACCAACTGGGCTATAACGGATCAAATTTCGATTTCGAGTTCATGGTCCCATACAAGGAGACCTACAATTTCTGCATCTTCAGGGCCGACATGCCCCCCTATGTCACGATCATCACTCCGCAGCCGATCACCTACTCGGTATCCACCCTCGAGCTCACATATCTGATGGGAGACGACATAGGCATCAACAACTGTTGGTATGTGCTGGATGGTGTGAAGGTCAACATGCCAGTTTGCGGACCAGCCTACCCCTTCGTTGTTCCGGTCGGCACCCATACCATCGCCCTCTTCGCCAACGACACTTCAGGCCAGATTACTTCAGCTAACGTGACCTTCTCAGTGGCTGCGAAACCGAGCGGCCCACCAGGAGGCGTCGGTGGTGGAGGCCCATCAGGGACTCCAGTGTATCCGACCGTTCCGCCCCCTCCTCCACCTCCCCCGCCGCCACCATCCACTTCCTTCACCATAAGCGCGGATGTTTTTGTGGTCCTTGATTACCCGCAGGATGGGGTCGGTGAATTCTATCTTTCGGCCGGAGGCGATATCAGCAATCTGTCATGCCAAGTGAGCGGTGATTTCGGCAAATATACCAGTGTGGAAGTGCCCTCCTCGATGAATGCCAATGAAACCCTGAAGGGACGGGTAATCGTATCCATGCCCCCGGTCGATACCCTGAGATACGCAGGAGGTAATGTGGGCATCCTCCAGTGCGTTGCGGTCTATCAGGGCGTCGGGGTTGATTCCAATGCGGCCGCCGTCCATCTTTTGATCCACAGGCCCAGGCTCGCTATCGAGAACAGGACCATCACGCTGAAGGAGGGAGACGAGATCAATACATCCACCCTTATCCAGAACATTGGAGAGCCCAACGCCACCGCTGTCAACATAAGCGTAGTGATTGGCTACCCGTTCATGATGGTCCTAAGCGACTATCCCACCACCCTGCGGAGCGGCGAGGCAGGCTTTATCAATTTCATCGTCAAAAGCGGCGGTGTCCAACCCGGCACCTACCTGGTGCCCATAGAGGCCTTCGAATATGGCGAGCAATACGGGAAGGCCTATGCCATTTTAAGCATCAAGGTCCTGCCACGGGTCAAGCCCGTTGTTGCGGTTTGCGTTTTCCCTGATCTTACCTGGACCCTCCTGATACTGCTGCTTGGTTTATTGCTAGCCATCATCCTATTCTGGAGAAACGTGGCCAAAGAAGCCCTGTCCATCGACGATCGCTGGGAGCGGTTCCAGGAGAAATACCGGTTTTCCTTCGGCTATGCCATCCTCATAGCTGCCTTTTTCGTGATTATCTGGGCCATTGTGGTCTGGCTGCTGGCCAGGTGCGTGTAGATCTGGCTGCGGTAGCAGGATCAGCTTAAAATGCTTAGGCCCTATTACTCACCATCAACTTTCTGTTCGTGGTTCCGATGGAGCAAAGGATCGAGGTCAAGGTAAGGGATAATCTCAAGGACGTGGCCGGTGAGCAGCTTTCGTCTCGCATGGAGCGCGAACTCGGCAAACGGGCGAGTTGCCGCTCTGTGGAAGTCTATAATGTCGATGCGAAATTGCCAGAGGCCGAATTGTCCTCACTCGCCGCCGACGTATTCGCCGATGCCGTTGCCCAGGTCTGTTCCTTCAACGAACCGCTGTTCCTGGATTGCTGGCGTGTGGAAGTGGGTCTGCTTCCGGGCGTGACGGACAATGTGGGCAAGACCGCGACAGCCGCCATCAGGGACCGGCTCGGAAAAGACGTCCCCGCATTCTACTCGCGCATGTACGCGCTGCGCGGCGATACGGTGGACGAGTTCCTCTGCGAGCAGGTGGGAAAGCTGCTCCACAATCCCCTGATTGAGCGGTGCCGTGTCTTCGCTCCCGGTGAGGTGCCCCCGGCCTATCTGCCGAAAGTTAACATCCCCAGGGAACCGAAGGTGGAAAGGATAAGTTTGCATATGAGCGAGGCGCGGTTCGAACTGCTCGCCAAGGAGAAGCTTCTCGCGCTTTCCGCCGAGGAATTCAAGGCCATAAAGACCCATTTCAAGAACGAAGCCGTGGTCGAGGCCCGCAAAAAGATCGGCCTGGACAACAAGATAACCGATGTGGAGCTCGAAGCCCTTGCCCAGACCTGGAGCGAGCACTGCAAGCACAAGATATTCAACGCGTTCATCACCTACGACGAGGCCGGGGAGAAGCACCCGATCGATTCGCTTTTCCGCACCTTCATCCGCGCAGCCACCGAGCAGGTGAAAAAACCCTATGTGGTGAGCGTCTTCAAGGACAACGGGGGCATAATAAAATTCAATCCCGATTACGATGTCGCGGTCAAGGTGGAGACCCATAACGCCCCGTCCGCCCTCGATCCCTACGGAGGAGCGCTCACAGGCATCCTCGGGGTCCAGCGCGATGTCATGGGAACGGGCCTTGGCGCAAATCCGGTCGCAAACATAGATGTGCTCTGTTTCGGCTATCCGGACGCTCCGCAGTCCGATGTGCCTCCCGGCGTGCTTCATCCGAGCGTCATATACGAGGGTGTCGTCCGCGGCATCGAGCATGGCGGCAATAAGATGGGCATCCCGACCGTCAACGGCTCGATCACGTTCGAGCGGGGCTACACCACGCGCCCGCTGGTCTATTGCGGCACCATCGGCATCATGCCCACATCGATAAAGGGCAGGCGAAGCTGCGAGAAATCCATCAAAGCCGGCCATCTGGCGGTGATGGTGGGTGGCAGGATCGGAAAGGATGGCATCCACGGCGCCACCTTCTCGTCCATGCAGATAGACGCATCCGTGCCCCAGAGCGTGGTCCAGATCGGCGATCCGTTCACCCAGAAAAAGGTCCTTGATTTCATAATGCAGGCTCGGGATGCGCTGCTCTACGATGCCATCACAGATTGCGGGGCGGGCGGCATCTCATCGAGCATCGGCGAGCTGGCGCAGCTCTCCGGCGGTTGCGAGATCTACCTGGACAAATGCCCGCTGAAATATTCCGGGCTGGATCCCTGGGAGATCCTTGTTTCCGAATCCCAGGAGCGCATGACGCTGGCGGTGGCGCCTGAGAACCTGGATGCCCTGCTTGCAGTCGCGAAACTCCATGATGTGGAAGCCAGCGTCGTCGGGAAGTTCACCTCCTCGGGCATGTTCCACTGCCTTTACGAAGGCAAATCCGTCGCCTATCTTGACCTGAAATTCCTGCACGAAGGCGTGCCCCAGCTCAAACTCAAGGCCACCTGGAAACGGCTGCTCTATCCTGAGCCCTCTACCGGAGAGTTCGACTGCGCCACGGTCCTTCTGAGGCTTCTTTCTTCCCCCAACATCACAACCAAGGAGCGTGTCATCAGGCGCTACGACCATGAGGTCAAGGGAACCAGCGTGATAAAACCCATCATGTTCGGGCCGTCCGATGCAGCGGTTATCCGCCCGGTTTACGATTCCGATGAGGGCCTTGTCATTTCGCACGGCATCTGTCCCCGCTACGTTCAGGACGGCTATGCCATGGCCTGCATGGCTTTCGATGAGGCGGTCCGGAACGCGATCGCCGTAGGCGGCAGATTCGGCTACATGGCCTGCCTGGACAATTTCTGCTGGCCTGATCCGGTGAAGTCTGCACGGACACCTGATGGCGAACAGAAGCTCGGCGCCCTTGTCCGCGCCTGCCTCGGCCTCTATGACTGCGCCACCTCCTATGGCATCCCGCTCATCTCCGGAAAGGACAGCATGAAGAACGACTACTATGCCGGCGAGAAGAAGTATTCCATCCCGCCCACCCTTCTTGTGACCGTGGTGGGCAAGATCGACAAGATCTCACGGGCCATCAGCTCGGAGTTCAAGAGCCCCGGCGCCTTCATCTACGTGCTGGGAAAAACAAGGGACGAGCTTGGCGGCAGCGAATTCTACAAACTTTTCGGCGGCATCGGAAATGGCCATCCGCAGCTGCGACCAGAGGAGCACATCCCCATCTACAAGGCGCTCTCGTCAGCCATATCAGAAGGTCTCGTCTCATCCGCCCATGACATATCCGATGGTGGCCTTGCGGTCTCCTTCGCCGAATGCGCCCTTGGCCTGGGAATGGGCGCGGAGATTGACGTGGGCCAGATAGTCACCGATACCCAGAAGATCGGAGCTCTGCTGTTCTCCGAGAGCGCGGGCCGCTTCGTCGTTAGCGTAGACGTGGATAAGATGGAGCGGTTCGAGCAGGCCATGAAGGGAACGGCTTTCGCCCGTGTCGGACGGGTCAGGGGCGACAAACGATTCATGATCAAGAAGGGCGACCAGCTGCTTGTGAACCATCCCATCGAGGATGTGCGAAGCGCCTATAACACGGGGATCTAGTTTGGGCAAAAGGAAAGGCCTAAGGAAACTTTAAGGAAAGGTTAAATCCTTTCACGCTCCAATTTATATCGGATTTTTATGGTTGATTGCGCATTCGATAAGATCAAGGCCGAAATTGCTGCGCTGCTTGCGGCCGCGGCGGATGTTCCTGCAGATGCTGCCCTTTCCACCATCGAACCTGGCAAAATCGGCGACCTCTCCAGCAGGATCGCCTTTGTGCTCGCAAAGGACCGGAAGGAGAACCCTGCCAAAATCGCCTCCGAAATCGTCAGCAGGCTGAAAAAAAGCGAGAATTTTGAGAAGATCGAGTCGGCAGGGCCCTACATCAACTTCTACCTGAGCAATCGTGCATATTTCCTCATCCTTTCCGAAGTCCTTTCCAAGAAGCGCTCCTATGGAAAAGGGCGCGGCGGGAAGGGCAAGATCCTGATCGAATTCCCGTCCGTGAATCCCAATAAACCCTGGCACATCGGACATCTGCGCAATGCGCTTCTGGGCGAATCGGTCGCCCGCATGCTGGAATTCCACGGCCACGAAGTCGAGCGGATGGACTACATCAACGATCTGGGCCTGCAGGTGGCGCAGAGCCTCTACGGCTTTTTGAATTTCGATTCCAATCCGAAAGGCAAATTCGATCTCTGGCTTGGCCAGCAGTATGTTGGCATAGCCAAAAAGTTCGAGGATGACAAGGACGTGGTGGAGGGCGTGCGCGAAACCCTCAAGGCCATGGAGGCCGGGGATAACGAGATCGCCGAAGCCGGCAGGAACCTTGCCGAGCAGTGCGTGCGGGCCCAGTACGAGACGGCGTTCGCATTCGGCGTCTACCATGATGTTCTGGTTTTCGAGAGCGACATCATGCACACCATCTTCAGGGAGGGCCTCGATTACATCCTCAGCAATGATGCGGTTGCGCTGGAGACCGAAGGCAAGAATGCCGGCTGCTGCGTTGTCCGCCTCGGCGAAGAATTTGAGAAGGAATTCGGCAAGATGGAGAACCCGGACAAGGTGCTGGTCAGGAGCGACGGCACGGCCGGCTATACGGGCAAGGACGTGATTTTCCATCTCTGGAAGTTCGGCAAGATCAAAAGCGAGTTCGCCTACGAGCCTTTCCTCAAGCAGCCCAACGGCAAGACCGCCTACAAGACCTCAACGACCGGCGGTGGCAAAAAGATGGGATTCGGCAAGGCATCCCGCTCCATAAACGTAATAGGCATGGAGCAGAAGTACCCCCAGCGCGTCATCGTCGAGGTGCTCCGCCGCCTGCATTTCGAGAAGGAGGCCGCCAGCCTTTTGCATCTTTCCTACGAGCACGTCGGACTTCCGGAAGAGAAATTCTCAGGCCGCAGGGGCACATGGATCGGCTACACGGTGGATGAGCTGCTGGAGGAATCCTGCTCACGCGTTATGGAGAAGATAAAGACCGATCTGCCTGATGCGAACAAGAAAGAAATCTCCCGCATGGTCGGCGCGGCCGCAATCAAATTCTCTTTCCTGCGGACCGCTTCGGACAAGCGCATCACATTCAGGTGGGAGGAGGCGCTCAATATGGAGGGCGATTCAGGTCCATACCTCCAGTACGCCTATGTACGGACCAAAGGCATACTGGGCAAGACCAAGGAGAAGCCCTCTGTGGATGTCGTGGCTTTCAATCCCTCGGAAAAGCAGCTGCTGCGCCGTCTGGCGCTGTTCGGCGAAGTGGTGGCCAAGGCTGCCGGCGAGATGGCTCCCCACCAGATGGCCCAGTACGCCCTTGAGGTGGCCACTGATTTCAGTGGCTTCTACAATACCTCACCGGTTCTCACCGCAGAAGATGAAAAAGTCCGGAAAACCCGGCTCGCCATAACCCTTGCAACATCCATCGTTCTCGAAAATGCGGTCGGGCTGCTCGGCATAGAATGTCCGGAGAAGATGTAGCGATTAAAATGTTTAGCGATAGTGGTGGCATCATGAAACTGAGGAATATGCTGTTCGGCCTTTTGCTTTTACTCTCGTTTGCGCCCATCGCATTCGCGGCCAGCGACTGCGAGCACACCTGCTGCGACACCTACAACGGAAGATGGGACGATGATTTCGATAACTGCGCCAATCCGCAAACCGGCTTTGACTCCTGCGTGAGCGAGTGCGAAGCCAGGGTAAGGGCCGCTGGACCTCAGCCCATCAATACCACCGGATTCCAGAAATACGAATACAAATGCGGCAGCTCCGCGATCCTGCTCGCTGCGCTGGTTGGCGTGGCTGTGTTCATGAGGATGCGCTGATCTGCTGTTACTCATCCCTTCCTCATTGGAAAGTAATCGAATTTATGGACGTAGAGAATGGGAACGTATTCGAACTCTTTTATTATGTCTGCAAAGCGGGAACGGAATCCGGTCAAAAACTTTTGGAACTCCGTGCTGCTCCAGGCATCGAATGCGATGTCCAGATCCCATTTGCCCACCACCTTGAGCAGGAACGTGACATTGTCCTTGAAAAGGCAAAAGCTTTCGAGCTCTTTTTCTTTTTCTTCGGTGAGATTCTGTGTGTTCACCAGGATTTCGTAGTTCTGCAAATCCATTTTCGACGGCTGTGTGAGCACCGTGTACCCTTGGATCACGCCTTCCTTCTCCAGCCGCCTTATCTTGGTCCGCACCGTATTCGGCGCTATGCCAACCTTCTGGGCGATTTTTATGGTTTCGATCCGGGCGTTTTTCGATAGCATGCCCAGGATCGCCAGATCCGCCTCATCGAGTTCTATCTTCTTCTGTTCGCCACCCAGAATTGCGGCCTTGCGTTCTTTATCGGTTCCCCTTCCCCCTCCAGCATCATTTGTCACAAGATGCGTTCTCGGGTAGTTGTACAATTCCGATGAGATGCTTATATAGTGGTTTTTTACGTAACCAGGAAACTTCCTTAGAATCGCCTTGAAGATGGAATTGAACTGGACGAGATTCTCAGCCAGGATGGCGACCACCAGGTCGAATTTTCCGCCGCAGCTTGCGACCCACCTTGTGTTAGGATGTGCGATCAGGAAGTCCAGAAACGCCTTCTTCCTTTCCAAGTTGATTTCGTTTAGTTGTATCCATACTTCGTGATTAACATAGCCAAGGCTGGAAGAATCGATTGCGGTTATGAATGCCCCTACCACTCCCGCAGTCACAAGCCTTTGTATCCTGTAGTGAAGGGTCTGCTTGCTCAAGCGCAGCTTCTTTGCTATCTCGCCGAGGCTTCTCCGGCTGTTCTGCTCCAGCTCGTATATTATCCCCTTGTCCTTACGATCAAGGCGGGAGAGTGCATGGGATGGCTGGTTTTCGGGTGGGAGGGCTCGGGAGGTTTCTTTGTCCCTTGCCATTCTTTTTACATTAACTCAGTAATATTTATTAATTTGAGTGTTTGTCCAATTTTTTGAAAAATATTTTTATAAATAAGAACATCTACATAATTTAACTATGGGAGCCACATATAAGCAGTTGAAGAAGGATATGGCCGCATTCGGTCGAGTCGATGCGATGCAGCATAATAATCAATGCGCCAGGGAGGAGTCGAGAGAGCGGTCGAAGCGGTGCTTTGCGTACCTAAAGAAGGCTTATGACATGGACAAGGAGCAAGCCCTGGCGGTTTTCGAGAAGTGGAAAGATGATTATGCCGGGCTCCAGAGAAGATATTTTAGGGCGAAGTTCGAGACCGAAGGGTTAAGCGATTCTGCAATGAGATATCTTAGATATTGGATGAACAAAGAAAATCCCACTGCTAAGGATATCCAGACTTGGATCCTGAATTATCCACGTAGGGTTCGATACCTCGAACGCTCTCTTTCCATCATTCCCTCGGCGACCGAGACGATAGAATATGTGCTCGCCGTGCGTGATTACCTGGTGGCCAACGGGGTCAAGTTCGACAAATGATCCGATAGGGATTATCCGCATCAGCCTCTCTTTTTGATTATTATTTTAAAATAACATATATTATCTGTAAATAATAAATGATAATATAAAGATTTATAAATAACACATATTATATACAAATAATGATGGGAAAGAACGCGCTTCTGAAAGTGATGGCCGAAGTCCTGGTGAACGCCAGCACCAGCTATTCTGTGCATGAGGCGGCGAGAAAATCCGGTGTGAGCGTATTTGCGGCGAAGCATGCGCTCGATTATCTGTATGCAAATGATATGATCTCCCTGCAAAAGATCGGCCGCACCTATCAGTACAGGGCAAATCTGGACAGTTATCTGGCCAGACAGTGGAAAATACTATTCTCGCTGGAAGACCTCCATAGGGCACGTCTGGTCGAAAATCTCACGAAGCAATCGAAAAAGGTATCCTGCATCCTGCTTTATGGGAGTGTTGCCATAGGACGCGATGATGAACTGAGCGACTTCGACATGCTCGTCATCGCAGATGTAGTACCAGCGGCAAAGAGGGATCTGATCATCTGTGCAAGAGGAACGAGAAGAGAGATCGCCATTCAGATCTACTCTCCTGCCGAATGGCGTAAAAAAGGGGCCGTGGATAAGGCATTTTATGACGCAGTGATTATCGATTCGATAGTCCTTTTTGGGCATAAACCGGTGGTCCTATGACGCATCTTGATGACTGTTTTGGAAAAGGCCTCCTTAGGAAAACCGTTCCGGATCTCGACAAGGCGGAAGCATCTCTGAAGATTGCCAAAACAAACCTTGCCGATGCCAAGAACCAGTTTGCAGGCAGGCTATACAACTGGGCCTTCATAGCTTCCTATACGTCGATGTTTCATTCTGCCCGCGCTCTTCTCTTCAAGGATGGTGTGAAGGAAAGAAGCCACTTCTGCCTGTGCTTTTATGTCCGCGAGAAATACCAGAGGGTCATTGAAATGAAATATCTGAACGAGCTGGACATCCTGCGGGAACAAAGGCATCGGATTTTTTATGGTGACGAGGACGTGGTTATAAAACAAGTTCAGGAAACCGAGGCTGACAGCGCCGTTAAACTCGCGGAGGGTTTTTTGCAAGCAGTAAAAAGAATAGTCGAAGCTGCAAAGAAATGAGGCCCTGCGCTAACCTCTTATCCACTTCAGCGTTTTCTCCACATCGCGCTTCACTCCGAATTTCGAGAAATATTTCAATATGATAGCCACGTCCCGTTCCAAAAACCTCTCAGCGTTCGGATGGCGCAGCACAACCCCCTGGCCGAAATCGATGAGATAGGGGACCGGGCCGATCATCACGTTATATTCGCTCAGGTCTGCGTGCACAAGGCCGGCCCTGTGCATCTTCCTAAGGTCCTCGAGAATGGAATCGAGATCCTTCTCGCCATGGAGCGGACCAACCATGTTCATGGTCGGGTAGGGCAGCTCGCCTTCGCCGATAAAAGACATCACCAGGACGTTGCCGATCAGATGATAAGGCCTGGGAGCATGCACGCCCGCCTGCTCGCATATCTGGAGATTCTTGAATTCCTTGCGGGCGAACGCCTTGACGATCTCCTTGTCATTCTGTTTTATGCTCCCGAATCGAGGATCCCCTTCGAGATACTCCTCCTTGCGGAAAAACGGAGCGGTCTCCATCTTGTATATTTTGACCGCAACGAATTTGCCGCCCGGTGTTGCCGCCCTGAAGACGTTTGCTTCCTTGCCGGTGGAAATAGGATAATCAACGGTGCCGAGTATGCCCTTCTTCAGGAGTTTGGATAGGATGAGCAGTGTGCTCCTGTCGAAAACCTCGCTTTCGGTCTTGAACCGCTCCTTCATCTGATATTCGTCCTTGGACGGTTGCTTTCTGCGGGATACCCTTCGGGCCATGAAGGTCTATCAACGGAGCGGTTTATATGCCTGATTCCTATTCAGGTGGGCCATAGGTCTTCAGAACCCACATGAATCCTATGCCGATGAAGAGGATCGCAAGGCTTATGATCTTCCTGATGCCTTCCTCCTTGTGCATCTCCGGCACCAGATCCGATGCTGCGATGTAGATGAAGCCTCCGGCGGCAAACGGGAGAAGCAAAGAGGAAAGGCCGCCGATGGAAGCTGAAAGGAAATAGGCGACCACTCCGCCGACAATCACGGTCGATTGGGCAAGATAGCTATAGATCATTGCTTTCTTCCTGTCGAATCCCCCATTGACCAGGACACCAAATATCCCAAGCTCCTGGGGAAACTCATGGCCGAATATGACCAGGGTTGTTGCAAGCCCAAGGGGAACACTAACAAGAAAGCTGCCGGTTATGACAAAGCCGTCTATGAGGTTGTGGACAGCATCCCCTATGATCATGAGATAGGAATAGGGGTGGACATCGCATTCGCTGCAAAGGTGCCAGTGGAAATAGGTTTCGATTATAAGGAAAACCAGAAAACCGGCAAGGGTGAGAAGCAAAGCCGTTTC
>Ga0315268_10008046_pt1 | contig 11040 bp, 9 predicted proteins | sample C1_top_MG_FD_204535 | JGI IMG/M metagenome (GOLD analysis project Ga0315268, IMG submission 204535) | Sediment microbial communities from Yellowstone Lake, YNP, Wyoming, USA - C1_top | ecosystem: Environmental > Aquatic > Freshwater > Lake > Sediment | place: USA: Wyoming | collected 2017-08-01 | reverse complement strand
CTTCCCAAAACTTTTAAAAGTTTTGGGAATGGGGTTCAAGGGGAAAACCCTTTTCCAAAAGGGTTTTCCCCTTAAGTTAATGGCATTGCCCACCGGGGGAGAGGGGAGATGGTTCGCCCCGTACTGGTTGGGTAATTCCCTCGCTGTGTACTAAACTAAAGTCGCGTCCGCTACGGGAATAAAAAGTGGCCGGTAGTGAAATCTGGCAAAATTTTTTAAAGGGGTCGCTCATACCCGGAGCACGGTTACCCCTTGAGCACAGCCAGAGGGACCAGCCTGGCAACTTTGCGGCTGATTCCCGCCTCGTGGGCCACTCTGACCACATCGGCCACATCCTTGTAGGCTTCGGAGATCTCTTCCACCACGGTCCGCTTCCCTGGAGAGCGGACCAGAATGCCTTTATCTTCCATTTCACGGATGATAGCCCTTCCTTTGGCCACTTTCATGGCCTGATGCCTGCTCATGAGCCGTCCGGCACCGTGGCAGGTGCTGCCGAACGTATCGGACATGGCTTTCTCGGTACCCACCAGGACAAAGGAGTACCTGCCCATATCTCCGGGGATCATGACAGGTTGGCCAATACTTTGATAATCCTGGGGTATGAGGGGGTGATGAGCTGGAAAAGCGCGGGTGGCCCCTTTGCGGTGGACGCAAAGTTTCTGTTTGCGGCCATCCACATCAAATTCCTCAATCTTGGCAATGTTGTGGCAGACATCGTAAATGAGGTCCAGCCCGATATCCTCAGCAGTGCGATTAAGTACCTGCTGGAAGCTTTGCCTGACCCAGTGGGCCATCAACTGCCGGTTGGTGAAGGCGAAATTGGCCGCACAGGCCATAGCCAGGAGGTAATCCTGCGCTTCCTTTGACTGGATGGGCGCACAGGCCAGTTGACGGTCAGGAAGCTCAATTTCATACTTTCTGGATGCATCCAGCATGATATTCAGATTGTCTTCACAGACCTGGTGCCCAAGCCCCCGTGAGCCGGAGTGAATCATAACCGTGATGATGTCCGGTTCCAGTCCCATGACTCTGGCCGCCTCTTCATCGTAGACTTCAGTCACGTAAGCGATTTCCACAAAGTGGTTCCCGGAGCCTACGGTCCCTAGTTCGGGTCTTCCCCGCTCCAATGCCTTCTTGGAGAGCAGGTCAGGATTGGCCCCGCTGATGCGCCCGTGGTCCTCGATATGGTCCAGATCTTTGGGTACACCATACCCTCGCTCAACAGCCCAGGCCGCACCCCTGGTCAGAACTTCGCGCTCATCCGCAGGCCCCAGTTTCAGGTCCTTTCTCCTTGAGCCTACACCTGATGGGATGTTGCGGTAAATGGCCTCAATCAGCGCCCGCAGATCAGCCCTGATTTCATCCCTTTTCAGGTTGGAGCGCATCAGCCGGACCCCGCAGTTGATATCGTACCCCACTCCACCCGGAGAAATCACCCCGTCATGGAGATTAAAGGCCGCAACTCCGCCAATGGGGAACCCGTAGCCCCAGTGTATGTCAGGCATGGCCAGAGAGTGACCGACAATTCCGGGCAAACAGGCTACATTGGCCACCTGGACAAGACTCATATCCTTTTGGATGTCCTGCATCATCTTTTGATCGGCATAGATGATGCCATCCGTTCTCATCTTTCCTTCGCGGGGAATTCGCCACCGATAATCATCAATTTTTTGCACTTTAAGTTGCGCTTCCGACATAGATTTTACCTCATACATCGAAAATAATAGTTGCTTCCCACAGATCATTCACCCGCTGCACTGAAAGCTGATGATAAGTTACCGCCTTGATTCCTGTCTTGATCTCATGGCGGACTGGATCGTAATGTTCTCCCCAGCAAGCGACCTCCATGCGGTTTTCATGGAGAAATTGGATCTGGAATCTGTTAAATAACCACTGATCCACCTCGAACAGATAGAGAAGCTCACTTAACCAGGTCACGAGCAGTCGCTCCCATCCCTGGCTTTCCACAATAACTTGCTTCTTCAGGGAGGGCTGAATACTTTCCGGCTCAGTGAGAATATCAAAAAATGCCTTACCGGCATTCGCAAAGAGATCCTTAAGCTCAAGTCCGTAGACCTTTATTCCAATGTCTGCGGTGTGTTCAATATATTCGTACTCCCGCATATTTTTACTCCCGCATATTCCTGTTCTCATATATCCCCACATGATGTAAGGTTTTTTTGGGAAAAACCTTATAATTCAAGACCTGTCCCCATCACCTGCTCATGCCAGACCAACCCCATCGATTTTGGCTCCGCAGGTAGTACAATGGCTATCTTTGAGCTTGTTGACCTCCATGAAAAATCCCCTCCGTTTGATCAGCAATTCTCCGCACTGATAGCAGTAGGTATTTTCTCCCACATCCCCCGGTATATTACCGGTATAGACATACCGTAAACCTGCTTTCAGGCCGATATCCCTGGCCATTTGAAGTGTCTCCCTCGGAGTTCTTGATTCATCGCTCAGTTTGTACGTCGGACAAAACTGGGTCACGTGCCAGGGAATACGCGGATCAAGATCTACCAAAAAAGCAGCTATCTGCTTCAGTTCCTCATGGGAATCATTATGATGCGGGATAACCAGCGTAGTGACCTCGATCCAGACTCCCAAATCATGGTACAATCTGATGGAGTCCAGCACAGGCTGGAGTTTCGCTCCGCACAGTCTTTGGTGGCGCTGCTCATCAAAGCCTTTCAAATCGATATTGGCTGCATCAATAAGGGTATAGGATGCCTGTAGTGCCTCAGGGGTAATATAGCCATTGGTTACCAACACATTTTTAATCCCTTTTGGTTTGGCCAGTTGCGCGGTGTCCAGTACATATTCCAGAAATATAGTTGGCTCCGTGTAGGTATAAGCGATACTCTCGCACCGGTTGTATACCGCTGATTCGACAATCTGGCTCGGAGAAAGACCTTTGCCGATAACCTGTCCTCCCTCGTTGATTAACTGAGAAATTGAAAAATTCTGACAATTCAGACAGCGAAAATTGCATCCGACCGTAGCAATGGAAAAGCTTTGACTGCCGGGATAAAAATGGAAAAAGGGTTTTTTTTCAATTGGATCTACCTGATCGGCAATTGCCTTCCCATACACAAGACTATACAATGTGCCATCAATATTTCTTCTCACTCCGCAGACCCCAATCTTATCAGGGGAAATCACACACCGGTGGCTGCACAGGTAGCATTGGACCTTCCGGTCCGCTCTTTTCTCATAAAATCTCGCTTCTTCCATTAATGCCCCCTTTTTCTCTCCCATTTCAATCACGGGTATACAAATACTTCTTTACTCCTTCGGTCTCTTTTCCGGGATTCATTCACCCGGATGCTGATTGTTTGGTGCTGGATGCTGGGTACTGGATACTGTCTTTACTGATAACTGATAACTGATAACTGACAACTGACAACTGATAACTGACAACTGATAACTGATAACTGATAACTGACAACTGACAACTGATAACTGATGCCCACTGCCTACTGCACGTTATCAGTGATCTTAATATGATATTTCTTCAGTTTCCGATAGAGAGTTGCGACGTCCATCCCCGCCTCTTTGGCAGCGGATGCAACTTTGCCATGACAGACTTTCATGATCGTTTCGAAATAGCCTTTCTCAAAATTCTCTTTGGCATCCTTATAGCTTAAGCTGGAGATATCGGTAATCCCTTCAAGAGAAGGGCGTATAGTGCGAATTTCTTCAGAGAGGTTGGATATATCAATAACATCCCCCTCACAAAAACTGGCGCTTCCCTTGATGACATTCTCTAACTGACGGATATTTCCAGGCCAATGGAAATCCATCAGCAACTTCATAGCCTCACTGGAGATGCCGGTTACATTCTTTTTTTCCTTATCAACAAATTTCTTGAGAAAGAAATGGGCCAAAAGAGGAATATCCTCTTTCCTTTCCCTTAAGGGAGGCATTTTGATATCGATGACATTGATCCGCCAATAGAGATCCTCCCTGAATTCACCATCTTCCACAGCCTTGGTAAGGTCTTTATTCGTAGCGCTGATAATCCGTACATCGGAATAGAGCGCTTCAGTCCCACCCACTTTTTTAAATTCACCTTCCTGGAGGACTCTCAGTAATTTTACCTGCAAGGGAAGGGATGCCTCGCCAATTTCATCCAGAAAGATGGTCCCTCCATCCGCCACTTCAAAGTATCCTTTGGACCCTTGCGCCGGGGCATCCGTGAATGGTGCATTAGGTACACAGCCAAACAGGGTGGATTCCAGAAGAGTCTCCGTGAGCGCGCCGCAATTGACCGTCAGGAATGTTTTCTTGCGCCGGCGGCTGTTCTTGTGAATCGCCTGGGCAGCCAGTTCTTTACCTGTCCCGCTTTCCCCTATCAGGAGAACATTGGCATCCCGTGGAGCCACTCTTTTGATCCGATCAAAGACCTCCTCCATCTTGGGGGATGTGCCAATCATATTGAGGTTTTCAAACTGGAGGGTAATCTGCTCTTGCAGGAGGGCATTTTCTCTAAGAACTATCTGATATTCCAAAGCCTTCTCAATATGCATGAGAACTTCGGGGATGCTATTGAAGGGCTTGGGGAGAAAATTTTCAGCCCCCATTTTTACTGCCTGGACCGCAACCTCCATAGTTCCATGTCCGCTGATCATGATAACTGCTGTATACGGTTGCATTTTTTTGATTCGCTGCAGGATCTGCATCCCGTCCATACTTCCCGGCAGTTTCAAGTCGAGAAGGACCAGGTCGAATATTTTCTGAGTAAAGAGCTTTAACGCCTCATCCCCTTCGGCTGCGGTGGCCACTTCGTATCCGTCTTCCTCACCCAGAAGCCTTGTAAAAAAACCCCTGGTATATTCTTCATCATCAACAACCAGTACTCTCGCCTTCTTCTTCATCCGTATTACCTCTTAAAAGAAGTTATCAGTTATCAGTTTGAAGTTTTCAATTTTCCACTGATAACTGATAACTTTCTTTACTTCTTTCCACTGATAACTGACAACTGATAACTTTCTTTACTTCAGGGTTACCTGGCTAGTCATTCTCCCTCGAAATGGCAATCGGGAAATAAACCGTGAATGACGCTCCGTTACCTTCGTCGCTCTCCACTTCGATTTTCCCATTGTGTGCCTTGATGATACCATAGGCAATACTGAGGCCAAGGCCAGTCCCCTGGTCTTTGTCTTTTGTCGTGAAAAAAGGGTCAAAGATCTTGTCAATAATGGATTTTGGTATACCAGGACCGGAATCGACAAACTTTATAACTGCATAATCCTGGTCTTCCTGGTCTCGGATAGTGTCAGTCGAAATTCTGATCTCTCCTCCCTGCGGCATGGCATGAAGCGCATTCATGAGAAGATTTAAGAAAACCTGCTGGATTTGCGTTACATTTCCCTCTATGGGAGGCAGTGCTTTGTTTATGTCTCGAATTATCTTGATGTTTCCAACTTTTAAGGTATTCTCGATCAGAACAAGGGTGCTGGTAATAATGGTCTGCACGTCCAGCAACTCGAAGTTAAAATGGTGTGGCCGCGAGAAATTCAAAAGGTTTCTGACAATATCCCTGCACTGTTTGGCTCCTCTTTCGACCGTGTCGAGCAACTCTCGATTCGGGTCCTCCGGTGCAATCTTCCTCAGCATCAATTGGACATAGTTCAGAATACCTACCAGGGGATTATTCAACTGATGGGCCAGGCCGCTGGCTAACTCTCCAATGGCAGCCAATTTGCCTGCCTGGATCAGTTTGAGCTGCATGCCGACCTGATTGGTAATGTCCTGCACCAGGCAAAGTACCTGGATTACATCTCCGTTAATATCCACGAGTGGAGTGGTCGTCAATTGATAATGCTTCCTCTCCCCTTCACTATTGACCAGACTGTGCTTTACTCTTTGGATGCCGCCAGTTTCGAAGGTATGGCGCATCGTGCATTTGTTGCAGTTCTTGGAACCCCGCTTAAATAATACATAACAGGGAATTCCTTCCAGATCGTGGTCCGTTTTGAACCACTCCTCCATAGTCCGGTTCGACCAGATCACCTGGTAATTCTTGTCAATAATCGCAAGCCCCGCACCAATGGCGCTGATGATATTTTCCAGTTTTCTTTTTTCCTGCTGCAGCCGCTTGTTGATGTAGGCTGTCCTCTGCCGCAGTTCCTCCTGCTGGATCTTTAATTCGTACCTCTCCAAAGCCCTTTGAATGACCAGATAAAGCTTGGTTAAATATTCTCCATCCTTGTTTACATAATCGTAAATTCCCATCTTCATAGCCTGGACTGCGACTTGCTCATTGCCGTGCCCGGTGATCATGATAGTGGGGATAGTGATCCCTCTTTTTTTCAAAGACCAGAGAAACTCAAGCCCGTTCATTTTTGGCAGAGAGTAGTTCAGGAGAATCACGTCGTAGCGGTCCTTTTCCAACAACTCCAATCCCTTCTCTCCGCTATCTGCCATAGTGACTGAAATATCCAGCGGACCACGCAATAAAGCATTTTTAATCAAGTGTTGATGCTGTGGACTATCTTCAACCAATAATAGACATATCGGGGACCCTATTTTCCCTGGTGGGAGGAATTCTTTGAAATCATGATCTTTATTATCTATAGTGTCCATGAGCTTCTCTCTTTAACCTGTCGGATAATGATAACCATCATAATAAATCATAAATATCCCTCCCTCATTGAATATAACAAAACGGGTTCAATTTGTAAATGGTATTCGCAGCACAATCAACCTCATAAAAGCAGTTATCAGTGGTCAGTTATCAGTTGTCAGTAAAGGCAGTTGTCAGTTCATAACCCGTAACTTGCCGCTCATAATAAAATTTTCGCGTAAAAAAATTATGACATTGATATTTTAGGAAAAATGATGTAAAATTCCATCAAGTGGAGTATAAGTGAATTTTGGTACTAACTTGTATAGTGAAAGGGTTACCCCAGACTTGGAATTTTCCCTTGGCACAGAAGCACAAAGAAGGAATTGAAAACGTCATGAGAAAGAGATTGCCTTTACTGTTATTAGTCAGCGTGTTTATTTTCTCCCTATGGTTTGGCAGCCTTTACCCTGAATCTGTTCATGCTCAGTTCTATCCGTCTGGCGGATCATCGACAAGTCCATTATTATCCACTTCTTATATGTTAACGTATCTTAGTCCCTACTATTATAATACGTCAGTTCCGATGTCCTCTTTCGGGCAGTTTGATCCATCTATTAATCTGGATAATGTCACCCTCTCCCTTGACACCCTTTACAGCCCAACCCAATATCGAACCTTCGATCCAAGTTCCCTGCAAGGGCTTTATCAATTTTCTCCCTCACCATTTAATTACCTCTGGAATTCCCTGGTGGCCAGCCAAGACAGCTCGATAACCGTTAATCCTTATTTTGCTACTCCTTTCTATTATCCCTTGCTGAATAAGGGCTATTTCTCTACCAATACGCCTGAACGCACTATTCCTCTTTCCCTGTACTCACTTTACTCTTTTGCTCCTCATCTGCCGGAACTCCTTTATACTGCTACACAGGCTGGACTTGCTCCAACTCAGGATTTTACCAACGCCTTGGGGATCTCGTTGTTATCAATCATATAGCGTAGTTGTTATCAATCATATAGCGTAATAGATAAGTCGAGTAGTGCAAAAATATCTTCGCTCATATATGTGAAGCTATATTAGCCATCTCATTCATTCATTATAGGATTTGGGTATCTTAAAAGTTATGTTGTTTGACATATATAAGCGAATATATTTAAAGATCCGATGTGCACCTATCGATAACCCGAAAAGAAAGAACAGAACTCGTCCTGGAACTCCTATAAGCTTATAACACTTCAGACTAATTAAGATAATATAATGTCATATATTAATTGATGAAAAATTTAAGATTTCAATAAAACAGTAAATTCAGTTAAGCAGGTTACTTTATTTTAAAACCCATACCCGTAAATAAAATATTTAGATCGATTTAATACTCTCAAAGCAAATCTCATTTATAATATATTAAAAGAGGGTATTGCAAAAAAATAATAATATGGTATAATCTATCTAGATCTTATAAAGGGTTTTATTAATTCAATAGAACCAAACAATTAGGTTACTTTCTCATAGAAGGAGCAAAAAATGGTATTTGATAAGGCTAACATTCTGGTGGTCGATGACGATCAGGACCTCAGCGAATTCATTGTAGAACTTCTGGTAAAGGACGGGTACAAGGTATCCTCTGTAACCAATATCAATGATTCTCTCTATAAACTGAAAAACGATATCTTTGATATTGTGCTTTTGGACCTGAAGCTACCAGATATCAATGGAAGCCAGGGGATTACCGAGATCAAAAAGGTATCTCCTCATTCCAAAGTGATTATCCTGACAGGGTATCCGTCTGTAGATTCCGCCGTATCCACGATGAAAAACGGGGCCATTGATTATCTCAAAAAGCCTTTTAAGAACGAGGAATTGCTCGATATCATTCGAGGCAACATCAACCTTGAGGTTAAAAACAACATCCTCAGCAAACTGGGAGAAAAGATCAAGAGCATCCGAAAGAGCAAAGGCATTAAGATCAAACAATTGAGCACGAGATCAGGGTTGACTGAAAGCTCCATTTCCATGATCGAAAATGGAAAGATCTCCCCGTCGATCACGACCATTAATAAGATCGCTATGGCCTTGAGCGTCCATCCTATTGAGTTTTTCGAGATCGAAAAACACAAAAAATGGATAGTTACCCGAAAAGGTGAGCGGGAGAAAATGCTCTTCGATAATTCGGACAATAAGCTGGAGTTTTTAATCAAGGACAAGAAGGACTACAGGAATGAAATCTTCATTTCATATCTTGGAGCGAACCAAAAATCCTTTGAAGAATACATTACCCATGAGGGATATAAGTTTGGCTATGTTCTCTCAGGATCAGTCGATGTGGAATTGGGAAATGAGCGGGTGAGAGTCAACGAAGGAGATACCATTTTCTTCGAGGCTATTATCCCCCACCTGTGGAAGAGCGCTGAGAACAAAGAATCAAGCACCCTTTGGGTAGTTACTCGTGAATAGGCATCAAGAGCTTGAGCTTCTTTTGAGCCTTATGCTTTGAGCTGGTTAAGGGGGAGAAACGGCTGCTAATGCTATGAAAAGATGCTCCAATAAAAAACCACGGAGAACAGGAAGGGGGCGATAACACCTCCTTCCTCTTCTGCGTGGCGAGAAGCGTTCCTCATGTCTGGAGAGGTACTCAGAGTAAGATACTGAGACTATCCGAAAAGTTCAGGGAGAGGTCCTGGAAGGCGGCATAGCTATTGGAGTCATCCCCACTCTTTTCAGATAAATTATTAATTTCCTCTATCTTCAAGATTTTCCAGTTTAATGGCCTCATCAATGAGCATAACCGGAATATCATCACGAATGGGATATTTCAGTCCGCAGTGTTTGCAAATAAGCCCATCCTCATGAGGCGTCAACTGAATATCTCCTTTACATTTCGGACAAACCAAAATTTCCAGCAACTCTTTATCGATAGACATTTTCTTCCCCTTTATCGATAGACATTTTCTTTCCCCTTCCTGTTCAAAAAAGCTTTTATCCAGGCGCATTCTCTTTCCAATCCTTCCCGAACACCAACCTTTGGCTTAAAATGCAGAATCTCACCCACTGTGGTGATATCGGCATAAGTGTGCCTGGCGTCCCCTTTTTGAGCAGGTTTGGATATAATAGTCAACTTCTTCCCTGAAACCTCCTCAACAATAGGAATCACCGCGGCCAGAGTGATACGATTTCCTCCTCCGATGTTGAAGACCTCTCCCTGCGCCGGACTCTGCGCAGCCAGAATGTGGGCACTGACGATGTCGGAGATATAGGTGAAATCCCTCGTCTGCTCTCCTGTCCCGTACATTTCAATAGGTTTATCCATGAGTGCGGCTGCCAGGAATTTATGAAAAGCCATATCCGGCCTCTGTCTGGGGCCAAAGACCGTGAAATAGCGAAGCGATATCACGGGAATGCCAAAATTTTTCCAATAGAGATAAGTCAGATGCTCCGCAGCCAGTTTGGAAACCCCATAGGGGGAGACAGGATGGAGGGGATCGGTCTCTTTCATGGGCAGGGATTCCACATCGCCATAAACTGAGGAAGAAGAGGCGTAGATAAATTTTTTCAAACTTATATCCTTACACGCCTCCAGCATCCGCTGAGTTCCCCTGATATTGTTTTCCGTGTAAATCTCAAAATCCTTCCCCCAACTGGCCCGCACTCCTGCCTGAGCAGCCAGATGGAAAACCACATCCACCCCCCTCAACAATTCCTGCAAATCCGCTGTCAAAATCGATTGCTCCACAAAGGTAAACTGATTGCTCTTTCGAAGCTCCTCCAGATTGTCCTCTTTAAAGATGCGGGGATAATAGTCGAGGAAGCAATCAATCCCTACGACCTGATGGCCAAGTCTGATCAGTTCCTCCGATAGGCTGGAGCCGATAAAACCAGCCACTCCTGTGACCAAGCATTTCATTTTTTCCGATTCCCTCCGTCATTTTCTGATCTTCGATTATTCAAGATTCACTACCGGACACTTTTTATTCCCGCGACTATCGGGAATAATTGGAGGGCGATGCTCCGCGTCAGCGCGACTTTAACGCAGTCCCTCCAGATTCCCAGCTCCAAGTGCCAGGGTCCAAACGCCTAAAAAGTGTCCGGTAGTGAATCTTATCTGTAGCATACGCAATTGAGAACCGCTATATTATACAGGAAAAAGCTCTATACTTTTACTCCCTTACTCCCTCAGATTATCCGAAAAGTGAAGGCTCCATTAGGCTATACAGCATCCCGGAACTTTTCGGATTAGCCGCTAAGTACACATCGCGGTAAATACGCAGCCGGTTTCTCTGTGCCCCCTCACCCTAACCCTCGCCCCCTGAAGGGGCAATGTCATTAAGTTAAGCATCAGGGCACTGATTTTGGAAGAAACCCTTTTGAAAAAGGGTTTCTTCCAAGCCATCTTCCCAAAACTTTTAAAAGTTTTGGGAAAGGGGTTCAAGGGGAAAAACCCTTTTCCAAAAGGGTTTTCCCCTTAAGTTAA
>Ga0315268_10008044_pt1 | contig 11043 bp, 5 predicted proteins | sample C1_top_MG_FD_204535 | JGI IMG/M metagenome (GOLD analysis project Ga0315268, IMG submission 204535) | Sediment microbial communities from Yellowstone Lake, YNP, Wyoming, USA - C1_top | ecosystem: Environmental > Aquatic > Freshwater > Lake > Sediment | place: USA: Wyoming | collected 2017-08-01 | reverse complement strand
CGTCGTCTTCAGGCGCTGCCGCGATCTTCGGGTCGAACACCTGCGCCAGCCCGAAGTCGAGCACGCGCGGCCGGCCGTCGCCGGCCAGGATAATGTTCTCGGGCTTGAGGTCGCGGTGCTGGATCTGGTGGCCGTGCGCCTCGGCCAGCGCTTGCGCGACAGCAAGCGCGAGCCGCGTCACCTCGGCCACGCTGAGCGCTTCTTTTGCCACGCGCTCGCGCAGGGTCTGTCCCTCGACGTACTCGAGGGCGAGATACGGCGCGCCGTTGTGCTCGCCCACGTAGTGGATCGTCACGATGTGCGGGTGGCTGAAACGCGCGGTCGCCTTGGCCTCGAACAGAAAGCGTTCCTTCGCCGCGTCGTCGAGCACGCCCGGCCTGAGCAACTTGAGCGCGACTTTGCGACCGAGTTTCTGGTCGCGGGCGAGATAGACCTCGGCCATACCACCGCTGCCCAGCGGCCGCAGCACGCTGAAGTGATCGACCAGCGTGCCCGGCTCGAGCAGCCAGCGCTTCTCGGTCTCGCCGAGTGCAGCGGTGGTCATGATCCCCCGTCAGGTGACGACACCCTGAGCGAGAGGTAATTTCGCACGGAGCCGGAGACAGGGTCAACGCGCGCGACGTTTTGTGAAAGAATGGCCGGCATCGGGGAGACCAGTCATGCGTATCAGACACCTCATCGCGCTGTGCACGATCGTCGCCACGTCCGCGTGTGATTGCGGAGGGCCGACCGGCGAGGATGCGGGCGCAGGCCATGTCGACGCAGCGGGCTCGGATGCCGCCAGCAACGACGCCGCCGGCCACGATGCCATTGCCCCGCCCGAGTGCCACCTGGACGACGACTGCCTGGACAGCGACCTGTGCACGGCCGACCGCTGCGACAATGGATCGTGCGTGCATCCGGCAGTGCCCGATGGCACGCCCTGCGGCAGCAACCCGTGCAGCGGTGCGCAGGCGTGCCTGACCGGCGTCTGCACCAGCGGCGCCAGCGTTGATCTCGATGCCGACAACGACGGCGCACTGACCGACGTTTGCGGCGGTACCGACTGCGATGACGCCGACGCCACGGTCAATCCAGCTCAGGCCGAGGGCCCGGGCACCACCTGCAGCGACGGCAAGGACAACGACTGCGACAGCGCGGCCGACGGGCTCGACCTGGCGTGTGGCGCGACCGCGCTGTGCCAGGAGGGCTGGTGCTGGGAAAACCCGAAGCCGCACGGACGCACACTGGCCGCGGTCTGGCCGGCTGGCGCTGACGACGTGTGGACCGCGGGCTGGCAAGCGGCCGTGGCGCACTACGACGGAACCGGCTTCGTGGTCGTGCAGCCCGAGATCTCCGGCTTTCCGGCCCAGCTGTTGCGCATGTGGGGCGCGAGCGCCAACGACGTCTGGGCCGCGGGCGGCGCGCTGCTTCACTATGACGGCCTGACCTGGAGCGCAGACCTGGCCAGCACCGGGCTAGGCTCGTTTGTCGACGTGTGGGGCTTTGGTGCGCGCGACGTGTGGGCGGTCGGCAATCAGGGCCGCGTGGCGCGCTTTGACGGCATCGCCTGGACCGTGCACGACCTCGGCACGACCGACGGCGCGGCCGCGGTGCACGGGCTCGCGCCCGACGACGTCTGGATCGCGGGCAGCTACGGCCTGGTCGGACACTTCGACGGCACGGACTGGGCCATCGAGCGCGTCCCCACCGCGTCGACCGTCCACTTCTCATCAGTGTGGGAGATCGCGCCCGACGACGTGTGGGCAGGCGGCGACACCGGGTTCATGTGGCACTACGACGGAACGATCTGGAGTCCGCACCCCGCCGTCCCCAGCCAGTCCATCGCCGCCATCTACGGCACTGCCACGGACAACGTCTGGGCCGTGAGCACAAACGGCAGCGTCGCCCACTTCAACGGTTCGACCTGGGGGCAGGCGGCGCAATTCGGCGTCGGCCTGCACGGCATGCGCGGCCGCGCTGCCGACGACATCTGGGCCGTGGGCGACCAGGGCATGATCGTGCACTACGACGGCCAGAGCTGGTCCCGCGTCTCGATGGTCAGCGATCCGCTGGTCGGCGCGCTGAGCGATTTCGATGCGGTACAGGGTGCCAGCGGAATCGAGGCGTGGGCAGTGGGCCTGCAGCTCAACGTCGGCGGCGCCATCGGCCGCCGCGATCACGACGGCGTGTGGCACGTCGTCCCCGGGCTGACCACGACCGAGATCCTGCGCGCGGTGGCCGCGGTCGCCGAGAACGACGTGTGGGTCGTCGGCCAGCAGACCTCCTGGCACTTCGATGGCAGCAACTGGACGGCGGTTCCGATCGCGGCCAACCCGTATGGCGGCGTGCTCGACGCGTGCGCCAGCGGACCCGATTCGGTGTGGGCCGTCGGCAGCAACACGCTCGACGACACCGCCAGCATTCTGCGCAACGCCGGCCACGGCTGGAGCGTGGACCGCACATACGCCGCGGTCGATCACTTCTACGAACCGCCGGATATCTCGCGCGTGTTTTGCACGGCTGCCGACGAGCAATGGGCGGGCGGGCAAAATGCGCTGTACCACCGGGAGGGCTCGCTGGGCTGGCATCGCCACGGCATGAGCGCACTGCTCGAGAGCGGCCTTGGGCTGCGCGCGACCGCGCTCGCTGCCGACGATCTCTGGGTGATGACCTACAACAGCGATTTTTCCTACGGCTCGGACCTGGTCCATTTCGACGGCCGGGAGTGGACACTGATCGAGGTGCCGGAGCAGGCCAATGGCGACTTCTTCCGCGCCGTGGCTGGCACCTCGGCCAGCGACGTGTGGCTGGTCGGCAACAACGGGCTGACCTACCACAGCAACGGCGTCAGCATCACGCGCGTGCACATGCCACTGTCAGGTAGCGTGACCGTCCCCAGCTTCGCGTTTGCGGTCGACTTCGGTGAGGATGACGTGTTGCTCGGCAACTCCCAGGGCGCGCTCTTTCACTGGGACGGTGCGCTGCTGACGGCGTTCAACAACAACACCGTCTCTGGCACCATCTATGAGGTCTACTTCGCCTCTGCCAGCGACGGCTGGGCGATCGATCGCAACTCGCACGGCTGGATCGACCGCTGGGATGGCACCAGCTGGACCACGCCAACCATCCCGATCGATGCCGAGGCGATCTGGGGCTTTGCCAGCAACGACGTGTGGGCCGTGGGCGCGGGCCTCAAGGTCGCGCACTACGACGGACAGAGCTGGACCCTGGGCGAGCTCACCACCGGCTACACCAGTACCAGCCTGCTCGATGTGTGGGGCGCCACCGCTGACGACGTGTGGGCGCTGGGCAGCGACGGCACATTGTGGCGCAACCAGGGCTCGGGCTTTGCCTTGGTCCGGTCGCAAACGGACGTGTCGATGCTGGTGCTGGCTGGCTCCTCCTCCAGCGACCTGTGGCTGTTCGGCGTCGACCGCAGCGGATCGAATAACCAACCCTATTTCGAGCACGGCGACGGCACCACCTTCACGCGGGTGCAGACCCTGGAATCGCCGGTGCAGATACAGTGGGTCGAGGGCCGTCTGTTCGCGGTCGATAACTTCGCCGGTGTCTGGGAGCGCACCAGCGGCGGCTGGCAGGCGATCGTACCGGCACCGCGCGACTACGACGGCGATTACAGCTACGGGGCGGGCTCGGCGTTCTTCCTGGCCGCGGACCGCGCCTTTGTCTCCAGCGGCATCTACTTGCTGCGCTTCACCGGCTCTGGCTATGCGATCGAGGGGGCGCTCTCGGGTGCAGGTAACTACAAGCTGTGCGGGGCAACGTTGACCGGCGGACCGCAACTGTGGGCAGTCGGCTACGGCAGCGCCATCTTGCACCGCGCGCCCTGAGTCTGCCGGTACTGGACCACGAACCGCTATCCGGGAAACCGCCCGCTCTTGACCTGCGCGCGCAGGTCGCGGGCGAGCAAGAAAACGAACTCGCAGTGGCCGAACCGCACGCCGCAACCGGGTGTCAGCGGCAATGGCCGGACCCGGTCCTTGGTGGTCGGCGCGGCGGTCCCCTCGACGCAGGTGCCGTTGGTCGAGCCGCCGTCGAACAGGCTGTACTGCCCCTGCGCATCGCACTTGATAATGGCGTGAAACTTGGAGACCGACGCGTCGTTGATCACGACGTCGTTGTTGGCGTGCCGGCCGACCGAGACGAAATCGAAGTGCGAGGTCTCTTTGCGCCGGACCGGCAACACCAACAGCTCGGTACACGCCCCGCCATCATCGTCCGCGCCATTGAGGGTGGTCGAGACATCATCGAATGGGCTGGCCGACGCTGCGAGCGGTGCTGGCGTCGCAGGGGGGCTGTTGCTGTGCGCATAGTGGACGAGAAATGCCTCGCCATGGCGAAGGGCAAATTCGACGTCGTCGAGCAGTCGGGCGTCTCGCACATACGCGTCACTGGCGAAATCGATCGGCTGCGCCGATTGGCTGCTGACCATTGCTGCCACCCCTCAGACGTCCAGTCGCCGACGCCGAGGCATAGGTACAGGACCGAACGGTCACACGCAACGCTCGGCCGGCGGCCGGACTGCCGCCGCATGACCGTGCCAGGCCGTGGAAATCGACAAAGATCCGCGCCTCAGCTCTCAAGAAACTGAGGGCCGGATGCGCCGTGCGGGCCCGGCACCGCAAAAAAAGCGTCGCGATCTCCGGCGCTTCAAGCATTCGAGGATATCCCACCTGGCTGGCGCAACCGTTGCAACGTCGGGTCGCACCTGGCGAGGCGTCTGTCACGGCGCAGGAGGATGGTCATGAGAAAGAACGTTGCTTGGTGGCTGCCCGGGTTGCTGCTGGTGCTGGTAACGGCGTGCAACAACAAGGGCGGTAATGTGGTCGAGGCATTCAACTGGACCGGTCCGCGACCGCACGGGCAGAGCACGTTCGAGACGCCGATGAGCGGCCAGAACGGCAACAACAGCTACGCGCCGAGCGCCGGCGCCGAGGACAGCAGCAACCAGGCCGGCGGCCGCGGCGAGAGCGGCTCGGCCCAGCCGCGCGCGATCGAGGAGAGCGACATCTACAAGCTCGAAGGCACGACCCTGTTCGTGCTCAACCGTTACCGCGGCCTGCAGATCATCGACCTGAGCAATCTGGACCAGCCGCGCGTGATCGGCCACGCGCCCATCTACGGCTATCCCAAGGACATGTATGTGCGCGACAACAACGCGTACATCATCGTCTCTGACTACTATTCGTTCTGGCGCGGGGACGACGCGCTGAACGAGCCCTGGTATGCGTCCTGGGGCAGCCAGCTGCGCATCGTCGACATCTCGGACCCGACCAACCCGACCATCACCGGCTCGGTCAACCTGGCCGGCGACTGCGGCGATTCGCGCATCGTGGGCGACGTGATGTACCTGGTCTCGCACCGTTATCCCTGGTGGGGCGGCTATGCCACCGACGACACCGAGGACATGACCCAGGTGCTGAGCCTCGACCTGACCAACCAGGACAACATCCACGTGGTCGAGAGCATCGACTTCCCGGCCGCGGGCTGGGAGCAGCACGTCAGCGTCACGCCCAACACCATCTACCTGGCCAGCTCGCTGTACCAGTATGCCGACCCGGTCAACTACACCGGCGGCGGCTACGTCACCAACGTCCGTTACATCGACATCTCGGACCCCGCCGGTCATATCCAGGTGCGCGGCGACATCGACCTGGCCGGCCGGGTGATGGACCGCTGGAGCATGGACGAGTACCAGGGCCACCTGCGCGTGGCCTCGTCCAACGACTGGGGCAACGGCGACCTGTTCCTGACGACCATCAGCGTGCAGAATCCGAACGCGCTGGTGCAGACCGGCCAGTACACGCTGACCGTCAACGAGCAGCTGACCAGCGCCCGTTTCGACGGACCCAAGGGCTACCTGGTCAGCTTCCGCCGCATCGATCCGCTATTCGCGTTCGACCTGTCCGACCCGGCCAACCCGCGGCTGCTGGGCGAGCTGGAGATGGAAGGCTGGCTCGACTTCATGGTGCCGATGGGCGACCGCATCGTGGCGCTCGGCCATGACGACGTGGCGCGGCCCGATGGCGGCACCGACTGGTCGCTGGCTGTGTCGCTGATCGACACCACGCCCGAGACGCCGGTGCTGCTGAGCCGCGTCACCCTCGACGGCGCCTGGGGCTGGATCCCCTCCGAGCGTGACGACTTTGCCAAGGTATTCCGGGTGCTGCCCGAGCTCGGGCTGATCGTGTTCCCGTTCCAGGCCTGGGACTACGAGAACTGGACCTACATCGGTGGCGTGCAGCTGGTCGACGTCAATGCCAGCCAGCTGACCAAGCGCGGTCTGATCGGCAACGCCGGCTGGGTCGAGCGCGGCGTGCCGTACGGCGATCGCACGGTGCTGACCCTGTCGTCCGAGGTGTTCCAGGTCATGGACATCGCGGACCGCGACCACCCATCGCTGCGCGGCCGGCTCGAGCTGGCGCGAAACGTCACTGACTTTGCGCTCATCGGTGACGGCCAGTACAACGTGCAGCTGGCTGGCGACTGGTACCTCGGCGACACCTCGCTGACCGTGACCCCGACCAGCGACCCGGACACCGCCTCGCCGACCGCCAGCATCCACGTGCCGGCGCCCTATGGCCGCGTGTTCCACAACGGCAATCTGGTCTACGTCAGCAGCGTGCAGACCAACCGCGACGACAACACCCAGCACTCGGTGATCCAGACCGTCGATCTGTCCGACCCCGCACACCCGCGGCTGCGCGGCAGCGTCGAACTGCCCCAGGTGGTCTACGGCTCGTACGGCTACTGGTACTGGGGCTATGGCGACGAGGTGGTGCAGGTCGACGGCAGCCTGCTGGCGTTCCACCGCTACGGCTACCACTACTGGTACTACGACTGCTACGACTGCGGCCCGTCCTACTACCAGGACCAACCCGACTACATCTACGTCGTCGACATGAGCGACCCGGATGCGCCGCGGCTGGCGTCCACGGTCCAGCTCGACAATATCCAGTGGGCGTGGGGCCTGCGCGCCTCGGGCCGCCAGCTGTACCTGAGCGACTACACCGCATTCCAGCGCGACAACTACTGGTGGGCACGCTACGACCTGCTGCCGATCGACCTGACCGACGCCAGCAACCCCGTGGTGCGCGATCGCATCAACATCCCGGGCTACGTGGTCGACGTCAAGGGCGACAAGGTGTTCACGGTCGAGGGTTACTACAACCAGGACTACAGCCAGTACACGTCGTGGCTGCACGCGCTGCAGATCTTTGACGGCGCCGCCTACCTGCAGTCGAGCGTGCAGCTGCCTGGCTACGCCTATTACGTGTCCATCGATGGCACGAGCGCGTTCACGACCAGCAATGCGTACGAGCCGGTGCTGGACCCGCGGACCCAGGAAGTGCTGACCTACACCTATCGGACCACGCTGAGCGCGATCGACATCTCGGACATCGGCAACCTGCGCCTGGCCGGCAGCGCCGACGTGCCGACCGACTGGGGCTACCTGCGCAAGGTCGAGGGCGGCCGCGCGTTCGTCTCGGGCGGACCTGGCCTGTACGTGTTCGACGTGCGCGACGTCGAGGCGCCGCGCTTCGAGTCGTTCTTCCGCACCTGGGGCTGGGTGATGGACATCGTGCTCGACGGTAACAAGGCCTACCTGCCGAGCGGCTACTACGGCGTGCAGGTGCTCGACCTCGACGCCTACAACGTTCCGCTCTGATCGGACCCGCGCCGATCACTTCCGCCGCGCACTGACCGTACCTTCCGTTCGACTCAGCGATAGACCGTGAGCGCCACGTTGTCGATGCCGACCCAGGTCTGCGCATTGCCATCGTACAGGTTGCTCACGTTGTCGAAGCCGACGCCGATGCGGTGGCCGACCGCCGCCGACGGAACGGTGACGACGTCGAGGACAAAGGGCAAGAAGTTGACGTTTTCGCGCTCGGTGAAGTTGGCGGTCTGGATCGTGACCCGATTGCTGCCGTCGAGGTAGTAGAGGCGAACAGCCACGACTTCCATCTCGGCCGGGGCTGCGGCGTAGGTGGCGCGCATGTCCCAGCGAAGTTGATAAGTGTCGCCGGCCTGAATGGTCTGGTTGGTCGTCTGGTAGACCTCCCAGTCGATCGAGTTGAGGAACAGCCGGTAGCCGGGAGTGCCGCCCGCCTCGACGCCCGAGTCGCCCTTGCCGTAGTTACCACCGACGCCAGGATCCTCATCGGTGGACCAGCCCAGGATTGCGCCCGGCACCAGCGCGCCGGTGCCGCTCGTGCCGTTCCAGTCCCAGAACCAGGTCTTGCGGCGGTTGTCCTCGAAGTCACCGTTGACGATGGTGACCGCCTGCCCAGCAGCGCCATGGTCGACCGGAGAGGTGTCGCTCAAGCCGTAGTCGGGAGCCGGACGATCGGCAGCGAGCGCGTCATGGACGGCACTGTCGCGCGCGACGTCGGCGAAAGTGGTGTCGGCAACGTGGTTGTCTGCGCCTGCAGTGTCTGTGACGTGGGTATCGGCCAGGTGGTTGTCGGCCAGGTGGCTATCGGCCAGTTGTGCGTCGGCAACAGCAGCGTCGGTCCGGTCAGCGACCGCGCCGTCGGCGAGCGCGTCCCGATCGAACGTGGCCGCGTCCACTGGACCGACGTCGGCGAACGCCCCGCGATCGGTCGTGCTGCCGCCGGTGAGCAATTCTTCGGGCACGGCGGTCAGCAAGCAGGCGGGCACCAGGGTTGCCACAACGGCACCGACCAGGCCAGCCACGCGATGATGCAGAATCACGGATGTATACTACTTGGCGCGACCAGACGCGGCAAACGCACCCCTCGCTCCGATCGCGCCGGCTACACCCGCACCTCGTCGTCGGAGCTGACCGGCTCGCCCAGCGCCTCGGCATTGGACTGGGCGCGGATCTCGGACAGCGTGCTGACCAGCTCCAGGATCTGCGGGTGGGTCATGATCAGCTCGCTGAACACCTTCTTGGGCAGCCGCAGCACGATCGACTTGCGCGCCGCGGTGACGGTGGCGCTCACCGGCTGCTGCGTCAGCAGCGACATCTCGCCGAACAGATCGCCCTCGCGCAGCTCGGCCAGCACCACCCGTCGGCCCTCGCTCTTGCGGCTGACCTCGCAGCGTCCGGTGAGCAGCACATAGAGGCCATCACCCAGCTCGCCCTCGTCGACGATGTGGGTACCGCGCGCCAGTTCGCGCTGCTTGAACTTCTCGATCAGCTGCTTGCGCACCTCGGGGCTGAACGGCTGAAAGATGGGCGAGGTCTTGAGCAGGTTGGCCAGCAACCGCTGCCGGTAGAAGCGCATCATCACCTGTTCGACGCTCGGGTAGCTCTTGACCAGCCCGTCGAGCATGCTGCGCGAGATCTCGAGCAGGTCGGACGCTTCGGTCGTGATCACGGTGGCCGCGCGCACGCCGTCGCCGAGCAGCGCCATCTCGCCGAAGAACGACCCCTCGCCCAGCGTCGCCAGCTCGATGGTCTTGTTCTTGCCACGCTCGCGCACGACCCGCACCTTGCCTGAGGCGACGATGTAGAACGAATCGCCGACATCACCCTCGCGCAGCAGCACCTCGTTGGCCTCAAACCGGTGCAGTTGCATCCGCTCGAGCAGATCGACAAAGGCGTTTTTCGGCAGGTCGGAAAACAGCGGTATCGGCGGCAGTTTCTCGAGGTCGATGGTGTGCGGCGCGGCGGCCTCCTCGACACCAGGCACCAGCTCCAGTTCCTCCTCGACGCCAACGACTGCGCCCTCCTCCTCCTCGACGATCTCGATCTCGGCCGATTGCTCGACCGCCCGCTCGCCGGCGCCAGCGCCGACGCCGAGCTGCTCGAACATCGCACTGGCTGCGGTCCGCTCCCTGGCGGCGCCCGCGCTCAGCTCGATCTCGAGCGCACCGTCGTCTGGCGGCAGCTCGATCGCCTCGGCTTTTTGGGCCGGGATCGCCATCTCGGTCGCTGGCCGACCGCGGATCGAGGCGGCAGCGGTCTTCTTGGGTGCGGCCACCAAGGCGCTGGCCATGGCCGGCGGCAGCTCGGCCTGCGACACGTTGCCGCGCTTGCGCGAGTACAGGTCGGCCAGCGTGCGCTGGGTCTCGGTGTGGTTGGCGTCGATCTGCAGGATCACCTTGCAGACCGCGATCGCCTTGAGCAACAGACCATCGGCAGCGTAGGCACCGGCCACCGCCTGGTAGGCCTCGGTCGCCAGCTGGTTCTTGCCAAGCTTGCGATAGAGGTCGCCGCAGCGCTGCCGCGATTGCAGGTCGCGCGGCTCGAGCTCGACCACCTCGCGCAACGCCTCGAGCGCCTGTTCGGTTCGCCCCTTGGCCAGCTGGCGCGCCGCCGTATCCTTGAGTTTGCGAACTTTGTCAGACATGGTGCCCCGCAGCCGCGGCTGGCACCCCGCCGCAGCAATGGTTGACCCTGTGTGGACACCACAGATCGCCGTCGGCGTCAAGTTGTCGAAAATGCAGCGCCTGGTCGTGGCGCGCGCGTTGCGTCACCGCGCCTGCGTGTGTAGGATGCCAGCCCGATGACGCCGAGGTCCAAGGTGAAACTGCGTGCCCTGTGCTGTATCTCGTGCTGTGCGCTGCTGGTTGCCTGCGCCAGCGAGTACGTCGGCGAAGATCCGCCCACCGATCAGTTGCATTTTCCGATCGGCGTCGCGGTCGACCCTGCCAACCACGCCCTGCTGGTGGCCTCATCCAACTTCGACCTCGCCTACAACCGCGGTGTGGTGCACAGCGTCGACCTGGCTCGGGTCGAGGCCGAGATCGCGGCCGGCGGCGGCGTCGCTGCCGGACCGATCCTGGACGCACTGCGCGGTAGCGCCCTGGTGGCGTCGTTCGCCGGCGAGATCGGTTATGACGCTGCCAACCACCACGCCTTCGTGCCCAACCGGCTGACCAGTACCCTGGTCGAGCTCGAGCTGTCCGGCAGCGGCGACGGGCTGGCCGTCACCTGCGGTGCCGGCGCGACCAATTGCACTGAGGGCGACCACGTGGTGCAACTGGCCGGCAGCGATGCCTACTCGACGCTGGTCGACGCCGGCAGCAACGGCGCGCGCGTCTTTATCAACAACCTAAATAACAACA
>Ga0315268_10008042_pt1 | contig 11044 bp, 5 predicted proteins | sample C1_top_MG_FD_204535 | JGI IMG/M metagenome (GOLD analysis project Ga0315268, IMG submission 204535) | Sediment microbial communities from Yellowstone Lake, YNP, Wyoming, USA - C1_top | ecosystem: Environmental > Aquatic > Freshwater > Lake > Sediment | place: USA: Wyoming | collected 2017-08-01 | reverse complement strand
CCAACGCGCGCCAGATCGAGGTTACGCTGCACAACCGCAAGAACTACCGGGCCGAGCTGGTCGGGGTGGACCGCACCCATGACCTGGCGGTGATCCAGATCAAGGGCAGCAATTTCACTCCGGCCACGCTGGGCGACTCGCGCGGGCTGCAGGTGGGGCAGCAGGTGTACGCCATCGGCAACCCGTTCGGGCTGAGCGGCACCATGACCCGCGGCATCGTCAGCTCCATCCGTTCCGTGCAGGAGCCCAGCGGGAACGTGATTGACGAGGCCATCCAGACCGACGCCTCCATCAACCCCGGCAACTCCGGCGGGCCGCTGCTGAACTCGCACGGCGAGGTGGTCGGCATCAACACCATGATCGCCAGCAACGTCGGCCAGAGCGCCGGAATCGGCTTCGCCATCCCCATCAATACCGCCAAGGCCGTGCTCAATGATCTGGTCTCCATCGGGCGGGTACGCCGGCCGGCGCTGGGCATCCGCACCCTGCCGATTGGACCCGAACTGGCCGGCCAGCTCGGCCTGCCCGCCGACTACGGCCTGCTCATCATTCAGGTGGTGCCCGGAGGCGCGGCGGAGAAGGCCGGCCTGCGCGGCGGCGCCGAACGCGCCTACCTGGGAAATACGCCTATCCTGGTCGGCGGCGACCTGATCGTGGCCATCGACGGCGAGCGCATCGAGGATCAGAAAGACCTGGCGCACGTCATGAACAACCATCGCGCCGGCGACACCGTCACCGTCACCATCTTCCGCGGCAAACGGAAGATGGACGTGCGGGTGGTGCTGGGGGAAGCGAGGCAGGAAGCTTAGGCTTTAGGCTTTGGGCTTTAGGCTTTGGGCTTTAGGCTCTAGGCTTTAGGCTCTAGCAGGTTGCTGAAAAACCCCGAAAAGCAGGTTCCTCGGGGACTAACGAGCACCCCAGCGCGCGAAAACCGCGCGTGCTGGGGACCCCGCTCAGTCCCCTCGGAATGACACAAATAAAGGACTTGTTCGGCGCGGCTGAAGCTGCGCCCTTTCAAAACGGCTGCGACTTATTCCGCGAACTTGCGGGACGGGATGGTAGGCCCAAGCTTTACGGCGGTTCCGCAGAAGGTGTGTCCCTGCGGGCGCGGGCGCCCGCAGGAGCAACGTTTTCGTATTGTTTGAGTGCAGCCCCGGCGGGGGCGCCGGGGCCCACAGAAGGTGGATACAGCTACTCGGAGACGGCTCTAGGTGAAGAATCTTCACAGTACAGACGATTTCCGATTGTCCATTGCCGATGCTCTAGCGCCCAAAGCCTAAAGCCCAAAGCCTAAAGCCCAAAGCCCAAAGCCTAAAGCCTTGAGCCTTGCGCCTTGCGCCTTGCGCCTTGAGCCTTGCGCCTGCTAGCCTCAATTGCTCGTCCCCTGCTATGCGAATTCAGCTTAGACATCTGGTGATCTGGTTGGCGGCGCTGCTGGCGCTGCCGGCGGCCGCGTCTGTGCGCCCGACGCACGCGCAGCACGCCATGGTGGTAAGCGTTCACGGGTTGGCCTCGCAGGCGGGCGTGGAGGCCATGCGCCAGGGCGGCAACGCGGTGGACGCGGCGGTGGCCACCGGTTTCGCGCTGGCCGTGGTGCACCCGCAGGCGGGCAATATCGGCGGCGGCGGCTTCATGCTCATGCGCATGGGCGAGGGTAAGCTGCGCTTCCTCGACTTCCGCGAGAAGGCGCCCGCCGCGGCCACCGCCAACATGTACCTGGATGCGCAGGGCAAGCTGATTCCCGGCGCCAGCCTGGTGGGCTACAAGGCCATTGGCGTGCCCGGCTCCGTGGCGGGGCTGGTATACGCGCAGCAGCACTACGGCAAGCTGCCGCTGGAAAAAGTCATGGCCGAGGCGATCCGTCTGGCGCGCGACGGCTTTCCCCTCTCCTACGAATACGCGCGCGATTTCCAGGACAAGAAGCTCGCTGAATTTCCCGAGTCGCGCCGCATCTTCCAGCGCGACGGCAATTACTACCGGCCGGGGGAAGTTTTCAAGCAGCCGGAACTGGCGCGCACCCTGGAAGGCATCGCGAAGAATCCCGGCGACTTCTATCACGGCGAGATGGCGCGCGAAATCGCCGCCGCCGTGCAGAAGGGCGGGGGACTGATCACGGCCAAGGACCTGGCCGATTACCAGGTCAAAGAGCGCCAGCCCATCCACGGCACCTACCGCGGCCTGGACATCTACAGCGCGCCGCCGCCGTCCTCAGGCGGCATTGCCCTGGTGGAGGCGCTCAACATTCTGGAAGGCTACGATCTGGCTAAGCTGGGCGCGGGCTCTGCCGAGGCGATCCACCTGACCATCGAGGCCTACCGGCGCGCGTTCTTCGACCGCGCCGAATTCCTGGGCGACCCCGATTTCGCCAAGATTCCGGTAGCGCAACTGATCGATAAAAAATACGGCGTGGCCTGGCGCGAGTCGCTGGATCCCGGGCGCGCCAGCAGCAGCGCCGGATTGCAGCGCCCCGCGGTTTTCAACCAACTGGAGCGCTACGCCGCCAAGCACCCGCAGCCGGCGTCGGTGCCCGAACCTGAGCACACCACGCATTACTCGGTGGTGGACGCCGAGGGCAACGCGGTGGCGGTCACCACCACGCTGAACGACAGCTTCGGCGCGCGCGTGGTGGCCGGCGGTCTCGGCTTTCTGCTGAACGACGAGATGGACGACTTCGCCTCCAAGCCCGGCGTGCCCAACCTGTACGGCCTGATCCAAGGACCGGCCAACGCCATCGGCCCGGGCAAACGGCCGCTCTCGGCAATGACGCCCACCATCGTCACCAGCAAAGGCAAGCTGCTGTTTGTGCTGGGCTCGCCGGGCGGCCCCACCATCATTACCACGGTGGCCAACGTGCTGCTGGGCGTAGCGGATTACGGCATGAACATCCAGGAGGCGGTGAACGCGCCCCGCTTCCATAACCAGTGGCTGCCCGATCTGACGCGCGTAGAAAAGGGATTGTCGCCCGATACCATCAAACTGCTGGAGCGCATGGGCCACAAGCTGGAGCCGCGCAGCTACTGGGGCGACGCCGAGTGCATCGCAGTCGATCCCCGGACCGGTGAGCGCCTGGGCGCTCCCGACGGAAGGAATCGTGGAAAGGCGGTGGGATACTAGGCTCTAGGCTTTAGGCTCTAGGCTCTGGGCAAAACCGGAGCCTGGCTGGTTTTTGCCGCAGCGCATTGAGCCGGAGCCTAACAGGTTGCTGAAAAACTCCGAAAAGCAGGTTCCTCGGGGACTAAAGTCCCCTCGGAATGACACAAATAAGGGACTTGTTCGGCGCGGCTGAAGCCGCGCCCCTCCGAGAGAAGCGCGAAATCGAGTTTTTCAGCATTCTGCTAAAGCCTAAAGCCTAGAGCCTAGAGCCTAGAGCCTAAAGCCTATGATGCGAGCAATGTCCACCTACGTGTACGTCAACGAGCGGCTGCATCCCGGGCTGCTGGAAGGACTGGTACGCGGCGGCGCCGAAGCCATCGAGATCTTCGCCTTCCGCGGCCACTTCGATTATGCCCAGCGCCGCCAGCACGTGGTGGAGATCGCCGCCTGGTTCCGGGAAACCGGCGTGCGACTGAATTCCGTGCACTCGCCCATGTACAACAGCTACCAGTGGGGCCGGCGCGACGTGCAGGCCATCAACATCGCCGACCCCAACAAGAAAACCCGCATCGAGGCCATGGACGAAATCAAGCGCGCCCTGGAAGTGGCCGAGCACGTGCCCTTCCGCTTCCTGGTGCAGCATATCGGCCAGGGCAACGAGGAGTTCGACGAGCGCAAGTTCGAGGCGGCCATTAACTCCATCGAGCACCTGCACGCGTTCGCCAAGCCGCTGGGGGTGAAGCTGCTCGTGGAGAACATTCCCAACGAGCTCTCCACGCCCGCGCGTATCGTGGAGCTGCTGCACTTTGCGCACTTCGACGACGTGGGCGTCTGCTTTGATACCGGGCACGCGCACATCCTGGGCGGCATCCCGGCGGCGTTTGCCACGCTTAAGAAATACGTGGCCTCCACCCACGTGCACGACAACAAGAAAGACAAAGACACGCACCTGTGGCCCGGCGAAGGCGACATTGAGTGGGCGGAAACCATGAAGCTGCTGGGCTCGGCGCCGCACCTCCCGCCCGTGCTGCTGGAGATTGAAGGCGAGGGCAAAACCCAGGCCCAGGTGGTCGAGGGCATGGGCGCGGCGTTCAGACGATTGGAGCAGGCGAGCGCCACAGGGTGAGAATTTCGAACGCAAAGGACGCAAAGGAATCTCCATAAATTTGATTATGTGGTCCTTCGCGATCCTTTGCGTCCTTAGCGTTCAATAAGATCTGTAAATACTGCGCAGTACTTATGGCAACTGATTTGAAAACCGAAACTCCTCTCGCCCGCATCGGCGAGATCGGCAAATACGAAGGCCAGACGGTCGAAATCCGCGGCTGGCTCTACAACCTGCGCGAAAGCGGCAAGCTGCTGTTCCCGCAGATTCGCGACGGCTCCGGGGTCATCCAGGGGGTGGCGCTGCAAAAGCAGGCGCCTCAGGCGTTCGAGGCGCTGAAGGGCCTGACCCAGGAGTCCAGCCTGATCGTGCGCGGCAAGGTGAGGGCCGACAAGCGCGCGCCGGGAGGCTACGAGCTGGATGTCAGCGAAGTGCGGGTGGTGCAGAAAGTTCCGGAATCGGACCCCTACCCCATCACGCTGAAGGAACACGGCGTCGACTTCCTGATGGAGCACCGCCACCTGTGGCTGCGCACGCCGCGCCAGGCGGCCATCCTGCGCCTGCGCGCCGAGATCATCAAGGCCGTGCGCGACTTCCTGGATGAGCGCGGCTTCGTGCTGACCGACCCGCCCATCCTCACTCCCGCCGCCTGCGAGGGCACCAGCACGCTGTTCCCGGTGGATTATTTCGACGAACAGGCGTTCCTGACGCAGTCCGGCCAGCTTTATGCCGAAGCCACCGCCATGGCGCTGGGCAAGGTGTACTCGTTCGGCCCGACTTTCCGCGCTGAAAAATCCAAGACGCGCCGCCACCTCACCGAGTTCTGGATGGTGGAGCCGGAGGTGGCCTACGCCACCCTGGACGACATCATGGTGCTGGCCGAGGACCTGATCTGCTTCATGGTGCGGCGCGCGCTGGAGAAGCGCCGCCGCGACCTGGAGCTGATCGGGCGCGACGTCTCCAAGCTGGAAAAGATTGAAGCGCCGTTCCCCCGCATCAGCTACGACGAAGCCGCCGCCATGCTGCAAAAGGGCTTCGAGGAAGGCAAGCTGGAGACCAAGTTCGAGTGGGGCGGCGACCTGGGTTCGCCCGATGAGACTTACTTGTCATCCAAGTTCGAGCGGCCGGTGATGGTGCACCGCTATCCCGCGGCGGTGAAGGCCTTCTACATGGAGCCGGACGGGCAGCGCCCCGAGCTGGCGCTATGCGTGGACGTGCTCGCGCCCGAGGGTTACGGGGAGATTATCGGCGGCTCGCAGCGCATGGCCTCCTACGACCTGCTGCTCCAGCGCATACACGAGCACGGCCTGCCCGAAGAGGCGTTTAAGTGGTACCTTGACCTGCGCAAGTATGGCGGCGTGCCCCACAGCGGCTTCGGCATGGGCATCGAGCGCGCCGTGGCCTGGATCTGCGGCCTGGAGCACGTGCGGGAGACGATTCCGTTTCCCAGGATGTTGTATCGGCTGTACCCGTAATCGGTGTAGCGGCGGAATTTATTCCGCCGTCAGCCTATCCGGCGGATTAAAATCCGCCGCTACACACGCCTGCCGGCGGATTAAAATCCGCCGCTACACACGCATGCCCGACGGCGCACAACCCGCTCCCGGAAGTCTGATCCTGGCGGACGGCATCCTGCCCAAGAAGATTCGCGTCATCGGCGTGCCGCTCGACCTGGGGCAGACCCGCCGCGGCGTGGACATGGGTCCCTCGGCGGTGCGGGTGGCCGGGCTGGAAGCGCGGCTGAAGGCGCTCGGACACAAGGTGGAGGACGCCGGCAACATCGCCGTGGCCATCGCCGAAACCAAGTCCTTCGGCGATGCCAACGCCAAGTACCTGAAAGAAATCACCCACACCTGCACCAAGGAAGCCGAGCTGGTGGTCAAGACCTTAGAGGCGGGTAAGGTGCCGCTGGTCATCGGCGGCGACCACTCGGTGGCGGTCGGCACGGTGGCCGGAGTGGCCGAGTTCTACCGCCGCCAGAACCAGCGCATCGGGCTGCTCTGGATTGACGCCCACAGCGACATCAACACCCCCGAGACCTCGCCCAGCGGCAACGTACACGGCATGCCGCTGGCCGCCGTCATGGGCCTGGGCCCGGCGGAGCTGGCCAACGTGTTCGGCTTCTCGCCCAAGGTGCGCCCGGAAAACTGCGTGCTGGTGGGCGTGCGCGACATCGACAGCATCGAGCGCGAAAACATCCGCCGCGCCGGCATCGAGGTCTTCACCATGCGCGACATTGACGAGCGCGGCATGCGCGCCGTCATGGAAGAAGCCCTGCGCATGGCCGGCCGCGGCACCGCCGGCTACCACGTTTCCCTCGACATGGACTGGATCGATCCCGAGGACGCCCCCGGCGTGGGCACCCCGGTGCGCGGCGGGGCTACCTACCGCGAGGCCCATCTGGCCATGGAGATCATCGCCGACCACGGCCGCATGCTCAGCCTGGAGATTGTCGAGGTCAATCCGGTGATTGACGAGCACAACCGCACCGCCGACCTGGCGGTCGAGTTGGCGCTGTCAGCTTTCGGGAAGAAGATACTTTAGGAAACCGCGGATCAACGCGGGGGGCTTCCGCAGCTTGCAGGAAGGCCAGGCTGTGCAGTTTAACGTCGTGAAGGGACCCAAAGGCTGGCAGGCAGAGGACGTGCAGCCTGTCTAGGCTGCCGCTGCGACTCTGGCGAAGAATCAAGGGCGGCTCCGCCCTTTGTGTTTGCGAAGTGATTAGTAATTAGTGATTAGCCATTAGCGAGGCCCGGCTCGGCTAATCACCAATGACTAATCACTAATCACTACCTCCGTCATCCTCTGTGTCCTCTGTGGTTAATGAATCGTCCGGTGTTCGCGCAGGATTTCCAGGGTGCGTTCCAGCGGCAAGGCCTCTACGGTGTGTCCGCGGCCGGTGACGGTGGTGGCGCGGAACAGGGAGTTGTAGATGGCCTCCTCGGCGGCCTCGATTACCGCCAGAAACAGCGGCGACATGGCTTCGTTCCCCAATGGGTGGCCCACCCTTGTCTCGCCCGGGGGGTGGGACCCTTCGCCGGCGTGTATGCGCAACTGGGCCGCGGTGGAGAACGCGATTACGTAATCGCCGCTGTCATTCGCTCCCGACGCCCCGGTGCGCGCCATGCCCATGATTGCCCGCGCCGCCAGCCGCTTCAGGTTACGCGCGTCCAGCGGCGCATCGGTGGCCACCACGATCATGCAGGAGCCATCGGCGGAATCTTTGCTGGCGCTGGAGGGCGAGCGCCCGCCACTGCTTTTTTCCAGATCGTCGCGGAAGGCGTACCGCCCCAGTTCTTTGCCGACCGGCGCGCCGGCAATGGTGAGCACGCCGCCGAAGTTGGTCTGCACCAGCACGCCGACGGTGTACCCGCCGAGCGAGGCTGGCAAGCGCCGCGACGCCGTCCCGATGCCGCCCTTCCAGCCGAAGGCCACCGTACCCGTGCCGGCGCCGGCCGAGCCCTCCTCGACCGCCCCGCCTTTTGCGTCCCTGATGGCGGCGAAGACGTCGTCGCGCGTGATCGGCCGGAGGCGAATGTCGTTCAGGTAGCCGTCGTTGGTCTCGCCCACCAGCGGATTGATGGATTGCACGCGCTGGTTGCCGGGCAGGGCCAGCATGTAGTCAATGAGCGCGTCGGCCACGCGCGGCACCGCCAGAGTCGAGGTCAGCAGGATGGGCGTTTCTATCTCACCCAGTTCATTCACCTGGGTTGAGCCGGCCAGCTTGCCGAAGGCGTTGCCGACGAACACCGCCCCCGGCACCTTCTCCTGGAACAAGTTGCCGGCGTGCGGCAGGATGGCAGTGACGCCGGTGCGCACGTCGTCGCCGCGCACCAGGGTGGTCTGGCCGACCAGAACCCCGGCGACATCGGTGATCGCATTCAGCGGCCCCGGCGGCAGCACCCCGGCCTGCACGCCCGCCTCGCGGGCGCGCGGGCGCTGGTTGGGCCCTTGTGCCGGGGAAGGCAGAGCGGCACACAGGATGGCGACAAACATGATCACGCGCAGCATGAGGGGAATTAAATCATAAGGCCGCCGGCGCCGCACTTGCCGCGGGCCATCGACCATCGACCATCGACCGTCGACCCCGGATTTCCCGAACCGGCCCTGGCTCGCGCCGGCGTCGCTGCGCTCTTTGGCGGGCGCTTTATCTGTGATACTGTTACCCGCACTCCAGAGTGTCTTCCGGCGATCGTCGCGCGACCACTCCCCGGCCCGAGGCGCCCCCGAAGCGACACTTCAGCACGGAGTCCACACCGTTATGGCGCTTGGTTTTGGCTTCAACAAGGCGAAAGTCCTCAGTTCGGCGGAAAAATACGTCCAGCAGGGCAAGCTGCAGAATGCCATCGGCGAGTACGAAAAGGTCGCCAAAGAAGACCCCAAAGACCTCACCGTGCTGAACACGATCGGCGATCTGTGCGCCCGTCTCGGGCAGAGCGACAAAGCCGCGGCGCATTTCAAGAAGGTGGGCGATGCCTATGCCGGCGACGGGTTCACCGTCAAGGCCATCGCCATGTACAAGAAGCTCACCAAGCTGAACCCCAATGCGGTGGAGGCGGTGCAGAAACTGGCCGAGCTTTACACCCAGCAGGGGCTCTACAACGATGCCCGCCAGCAGTACGTCATCGTGGCCGACTACTGGATGAAGGCCAACGATCTGGAAGGCGCCGCCCGCGTGTTCCAGAAGATGCTGGAGCTGGACCCGGAGAACGCGGCCATGCAGACCAAGCTGGCCGACCTCTACATCCGCATGGGCAAGAAGGAAGACGCCAAGGAAATCTACTTTCGCGCCGCCGACTCGCTCTACCAGCGCGCCGCCATGGACGCCGCCGACGAGGCCCTGGGCCGCATCCTGAGCATCGATCCCACCAACAGCCGCGCCCTGCTGAAGCGCGGCCAGATCGCGTTGGATTCCGGTGACGCCGCCGGCGCCCTGCGCCACCTGGAGCGCATTTCCAACCTCGACGCCAACCCCGACGCGCTCAGCGTGGTGCTGCGCGCCCGCATGCAGGCCGGCCAGCAGGCCGAGTCCGAAGCCCTGGCGCGCCAACTGGCTACCGCTCACAAGGACTTCAGCGGACTGGTCGCCTACGCCGAATGGCTGGTCTCCACCGGCGCCTGGGAGCAGGGCCTGGCCATGTACGGCGAGGTCGCCGACCACATCCTGGCCACCAATCCGGAGTCCCTGGCCCGGGTGCTGGAATCGGCCGTCGGCAAGGTCAAGGAAAACGCACCGGCTCTGGAGATCATCATCCAGCTCTATCGCAAGCTGGGCGACAAGCCCCACATCCAGGAGACATCGGAATTGCTGGCGCACGCCCTGGTGCAAGCCGGGGATCTGCGCCGCGCTCGCGACCTGTACCGCGAACTGGCCGACAGCGAGCCGGAAAACCCGGCCCATGAGCAGCATTACCGCCAGGTGCTCGTCAAGCTGGGCGAGGATGCCGCCGTCCGGCCGCTCACTCCCGCCGAGGGCGCGCAGGCGTTCATGGTGGACGAGTTGGAAATCTCCGCCCCGGTGCTGCGCCAGGATTATCCCGACGAGGTGGAAGACGCCATCAAGTCCGCGCTCACCGACTCCGAACTGCTGGACTCCTATGGGTTGCCGGCAAAGGCGCTGATGCCGCTGGAGAAGGCGCTGCCCAAGGCGCCGCACGACGCCCGCCTGAACCAGCGCCTGGCCTCGCTCTATGCCGCCGCTAACCGCTTCGCCGACGCGGCGAGCTGCTGCGATGTGTTGCAGGCCCTCTATCGCCAGGCCGGCCATACCGAACAGGCCCGCGGCTATGGCGACATGGCTGCGCGATATCGCGGCCGGCCCGCTGCGGAGGCGCCACCGCTGGCCCAGGCTGCCGCCTCTGCCGCGGCTGCGGAGTTTGCCATCAGCGTAGAGCCGCCTGCCGAAGCCGTCCCCGCCGAATTCAGCGTCGAAGTGCAGCCGGCGGCGTTTTCGGTTGAGGTCGAGCCTCCTGCCGCCGCCCCGCCGCCCGCGGCGCCCCTCCCAGGCCATGAGATTGATCTTTCGGAGGAGTGGGAAACCCACGCCGTGGCGGAAGCCCCGGCCGCTCCCGCCGCCAGCCCCGCCGAAGTGCTGGAGGAAATCCGCTTCTACATTTCGCAATCCATGTGGAAGGAGGCGCGCGGCGCCTGCCTGCTCTGCGAAGCGGTCGCGCCCGGCCACCCCGAGCTGCCCGCTCTGAAGGCGCAGATTGAGGCCGCCACCGCACCCGCGGCGGCGCCCGCCTTCGCCGTCGAGGTGACGCCCCCGGGCGAACCCACCATCTCTGAGTTCGTCTTCGACAGCTCGGCCCTGGGCGAGCCCGCGGCCGCCGCCCTGCCCGTTCCCGAGGCGGTCATCGAAGTCGTGCCGCCGGCGCCTGAGCCCGTGGCCGCCCCCGCGGCGGTGGTCGCAGCCGCCCCCGAGGTGGTGGAAGCTGCGCCGCCTCCGCCGGTCGCCGCGCCCGCCGTTGCCGCCGCCCCTGCCGCCGACGTGCTCGGTGACTTTGCACTCGATCTCGACCAGTCGCTCGGTGCGGACTTCGCCCTGGGCAAGCCTGCGGCTGCGCCTCCGCCGCCGGTGGTGAAAGCTCCCCCGGCCCCGCCCGTGGCGCCCGTGGCTAAGGCTGCGGTCGCTGCGCCGCCTGCGCCCGCCGCCGCTGCGCCGCCTGCGCCCGCGCCCGCCGAGGTCCCGGTCAGCACGGAAGAGACCAGCTCGGTGCTCTCCGACATGTTCGCCGAGTTCAAGGAGGACGCCGAGGAGGGCGCCAAGGAGGCCGAAGATCCCGAAACCCACTACAACCTGGGCGTCGCCTTCCGCGAGATGGGCCTGCTGGACGAAGCCATCGG
>Ga0315268_10008041_pt1 | contig 11044 bp, 6 predicted proteins | sample C1_top_MG_FD_204535 | JGI IMG/M metagenome (GOLD analysis project Ga0315268, IMG submission 204535) | Sediment microbial communities from Yellowstone Lake, YNP, Wyoming, USA - C1_top | ecosystem: Environmental > Aquatic > Freshwater > Lake > Sediment | place: USA: Wyoming | collected 2017-08-01 | reverse complement strand
GCGGTGATAACCTTGGCGGTGGTGGTGACGATGCGCTCCAGGAGTTCATCCAGCTCCACCGTGGTGCTCAGGGCCTTGCCCACCTCGAACAGCACCGAGAGCTCAGCGATGCGCTTTTTGGCTTCCTCCTGGAGCAGGGCCTGGCGGATGGTGCCAGCCAGCATCAGGGTGGCCAGCTGCACGGCCTGGCGCTCCGGCGCAGAGAAGGTGCGATCCTCCCGGCTCACCAGCAGCAGGACGCCGTAAAGGAAATTGTCGTCGGCCACCGGGAAGGCCGCCAGGGTGCGAAAGGCAGGATGCAGCTTTTCCAGGGAGATATTGGCCTCCAGGGCCCCGGCATGGTGGCGGTGCACCACCCTGACTTTGCGGATCTCCGCCGCTTCTCCCACCACCCCCTGGCCCAGGGGAAATTCCACCCGCAGATGCGGCGGCACGGGCCCCTGACTGCTGATTTGCAGGGACAGGGTTTCTTTACTTTTATCCAGGCTGAAATATAGCGCCAGGTCCACCTTCAGGTGCCGGGCCAGCAGGTGCACCATATTGTTGAGGCGTTCCCCGAAGCTGACGGTGGAGGTCAGCAGTTCCACCATCTGGGCTAAAAAGGCAATACGCTCCGAAGCCATAAAAGCTTATTCCCCCACCAATCGTTGCCGCTTTTCCTGAGCCAGCCGGTAGAGGTCCAGGTACTTGGGGGCCACCGTGTTCCAGGAGAAATCCAGGCCCATGTTTTTCCGGAGCAGTGCCTGCCAGGCGGGTTGACGCTGGTAAAGCGTCAGGGCGCGTTGCACGGCGCCCAGAAATTCCGCCGGGGTATAACCGTTGAACTTGAAGCCGTTCCCCTCTCCGGTTTCCGGGTGGTATTCCTGGATGGTCTCATCCAGCCCCCCCGTCGCCCGGACCACGGGAACCGTGCCGTAGCGCAGGCAATAGAGTTGGTCGAGGCCGCAAGGCTCATAACGGGAGGGCATCAGAAAGATGTCTGACCCTGCTATGATCTGGTGGGCCAGGTCTTCAGTGTAGCCGATGTTCAGCCCCAGCCGGCCAGGGTGTCGGGCGTTGAGTTCCTGGAGGAGATAGTGATGCCGCTCCTCACCGGTGCCCTGGATGACAAACCCCAGGTCCAGGCGCATCAATTCGTCCATGATATTCTCCACCAGGTCGATGCCCTTGCGCTCGAAGAAGCGGGTGGTCATGCCCAGGAGAGGCCGGGCCGGAGGCAGCTCCAACCCGAAATGGCGCATCAGGGCAGCCTTGCAGGCCTTTTTGCCATCCAGGTTATTGCGGTCAAAGGCGGCCGGTAGGCAAGAGTCCCGGGACGGGTCCCAGCGCCGGTAGTCAACGCCTTCCATGATGCCGAAAAGTTCCTGGGCCCGTTCCTGGAACAGACCTTCCAGGCCGAAGCCATATTCCGGGGTGAGGATCTCTTCCCGATACCTGGAGCTCACCGTGCTGAGGAGATCGGCGAAAACCAGGCCGCCTTTCATAAAATTGATTTTCCCATAAAATTCCAGGGCCTTGGGATTAAGGAGCTCCCAGCCCAGGCCGGTAAGGGGCAGATCGTAGGCCGAGAAGAGCCCCTGGTAACCCACGTTGTGCACGGTGTAAACCACCGGCAGGCGGTTCAGTGGGGGCCGGTCATGGTAGAGGGTCCGCAGGTACACCGGCACCAGGCCGGTCTGCCATTCATGGCAGTGGCACACGTCGCAACCCAGGTCCAGGGCCTCGATCATTTCCACCACGGCCCGACTGAAGAAGATGAAGCGCTCGGCATTGTCTTCAAAGTCTCCGTAGGCGGTGCCGTAGAGGCCGTCCCGGTTGTAGAGGGCATCCTGGCCGACAAAATAATAGTTCAGGCCGCCCAACTCCGCGTGATGGATCTCGGCTGACAGGTTTTTCCAGGAGAGGGGAATGGACAGGGTTTTGCCGGTGAAGTTGAGGGGGCGCCCCGATTCCCGGACCTGGCGGTATAAGGGCAACACCACCTTTACCTCATGTCCCAGCCTGACCAGGGCGAAAGACAGCCCGGCGATGACTTCGGCCAAACCGCCGCTGCGGGCGAAGGGATTGGCCTCCGGTGTGACCATCAGGATGCGCATAATCTACCCTTTCCGCGGACTACAATTTTACTTCCCGGAGATATTGGGCCGCGTCTTCCGGGGGGGTGGGGTTGATGAAAAAGCCTGAGCCCCACTCAAAACCTGCCATCAAGGTGAGTTTGGGCATGATCTCGAAATGCCAGTGGTAATACGGCAACTCCGGTTCCCCGATGGGCGCGGTGTGCAGGATGAAGTTGTACGGGGCTTTGCCGATGGACTTCTCCAGGCGTTTCAAGGTCTGGGAAAAGATCTCGGCCAACAGGTGGAAAGACTCGCCTTTAAGACCCACGTAACTGGAAAAGTGAGCCTTGGGAAGGATCCAGACCTCGAAGGGGGAGCGGGGAGCAAAGGGACAGATGGCGACAAATTCCTGGTTTTCCAGGACCACCCGGGTCTGTTGCTGCAGTTCCTGGCGGATCATGTCACAAAAGACGCACCGCTCCTTATAGTTATAATAGAATTTTCCCCCGCTCAACTCCTCGGTCACCAGCTCCGGGACAATGGGCAGGCAGATTAGCTGACTGTGGCTGTGCTCCAGGGAAGCGCCGGCCGCCCGGCCCTGGTTTTTGAAGACCAGGACATATTTGAATCTTGGGTCCTCGGCCAGGGCTCGGCTTCGGTCCTGATAGGCCCTGAGCACATCCTCGAATCCCTCCAGGGAAATGGTGGACAGGGTGACGGCGTGGTCAGGACTCTCGATGATCACCTCGTGGGTGCCGATGCCGTTCATCTTGTCAAACATTCCCTCGCCCTGACGTCCGGCGTCGCCTTCCAGGATCAGGGCCGGGAATTTGTTCTGCACTACCCTCAGGCGCCAGCCCGGGGTATTGGGGGCCGTCCCCGGCTCCCGGTAAGCCAGGACTTCCGGGGGGGTGGTGTGTTCGTTGCCCGGATCGAAGGGGCAAAACCCCCCTTTGGTCACCTCCGGTTCTATCACGAAGTCGTGGGGGCGCTTGCCCCGCTCGGTGGAAATGATCACCCAGCGGCCGATAATGGGATCTTTACGTAATTCCGGCATTCTCTTAACCTCTGGACCGGCGGCTTGACGCCGGGCCTAGCCGGCCGGCACCCCGGGTCCAGGTAGATCGTTTCCAGTATACTTTTACCGGGAAATTATGCAAGGCATTTACACCATTGAGATAACCGGCAACTGGTCGGTGGGCCTTTGTCCCGCCACCCCTCGGGGCTGGCCCGGGGTCCGCCCAGCCCTGGGGGTAATATAAGCTCTCGTGAAGCCGGGGGCAAGACCGGCTGCCGGGAAAAAGGGAGAAAATCAAGGAGATAGGGCCTAAGGTCTCCCCTGGCAGACAACGGTTGCTGCCAACGGTTGGCAAGATATGGGAGGGCTGATCCTACTTCCGAAGGAAATACATGATCAGGGTCAAAATCACGCTGAGGAGTAGGCAGGTGGCCAGGGGGAAATAGACCGTGGTCCGGCCCCAGTGGAAGGTAAAATCTCCGGGCAGCCTTCCCAGCAGGGGAATTTTCGGGGCAAGCCAGATGATGACCCCGATGACCACCAGGATGATCCCAAAGATAATCAACAGGCGAGCCAGTTCGGACATAAAAAACTCAACTGATAAATTCTTCCAGTGGATAAAGAACGCTATTCGTTTATCAAGATTATTAATCATATGTCCCTCATTTTCAAGCATCGTCTAACTCCTTTCGATCTGGCATTTACCCGCGCCGCGCTTGCCAGCCGGTGGTTTGTTGAGTAAACTTACTAATTATGCTGATTTTTCCGGCCATCGACATCCGGGGGGGTAAATGTGTGCGCCTGCGCCAGGGGCGGAAGGAAGAAGAGACCGTCTTCAGTGACGACCCCCTGCCCATGGGTCTGAAGTGGCAGGCGGCCGGGGCCCGGTGGCTGCACGTCGTAGACCTGGACGGCGCCTTCAGCTCCCGCCCTCAGAATCTTGACGCAGTCCGGCGCCTGCGCCAAAGCCTCACCATCCCCATGCAACTGGGGGGGGGAATCCGCCGTCTAGAGACCATCGCCACCTATATTGAGATGGGCATCGACCGTCTCATCCTGGGGACTGCGGTGCTGAAAGACCCGGGGCTGGTGGTCCGGGCCTGCGCCGACTTTCCGGGCCGCATCGCCGTGGGCCTGGATGCCCGGGACGGGCTCGTCTCGGTGGAAGGCTGGACCGAAACCAGCACCCGGCCCGTGTTGGAGGTGGCCCGGGAGCTCGAACCCTTCAAACCCGCAGCCCTGATCTACACCGATATCTCCCGGGACGGCGAGAAAAGGGGGGTCAACGCCGCCGCCACCCAAGCCCTGGCCGAGGCCGTGGGGCTGCCGGTGATCGCCTCCGGCGGCGTGAGTTCCCTGGACGACATCACGGCGCTGCTGCCCTTAGAATCAGTGGGGGTGGTGGGGGTGATCATCGGCCGGGCCCTTTATGACGGGAGCCTGGACCTGGCTGAAGCCATCCGACTGGCTGAGGCGGGCGCCACCCCTTGAGCCAATGAGGTTTCAGGGTGAGGTGGGCACCGCGCCCGCGCCCCAAAGCTAGTGGTGGCGGGCACGTAGGCCCGCCCTACCGATTTTTCGAGATATAGCTCCCTGATTTCATAAATCCAATTGCTTATTAAAAAGGGAGCGGTACCGCGATTAAATTCCCCCTCACCCTAACCCTCTCCCCCATTGGGGGAGAGGGGACAAAGAGGGAACTCGTATAATACTCCCTCTCCCCCCACTGGGGGAAGAGGGCTGGGGTGAGGGGGACTATTGAGAGCCGGCAATAAGTTAGTGGGTTAACCAGATCCCCCTTCCCTCGCACCCCCATCCGCCGAAGGTTGGGGGTTTCATAATGTCTTTTGAGGTTAACAGTTGAGCAGACTTGATGAACGCGAGTTCCTGGCCCGGGTCCAGCGCCCCAGCCGGTATCTGGGCCGGGAGATCAACGCCGTTTTCAAAAGCCCCAGGGACGTGGACCTGAGGGTCGCCCTGATTTTTCCCGACCTCTACGAAGTGGGGATGTCTCACCTGGGCCTGGCCCTGCTCTATGACATTTTGAACCGGGAAGAATGGATCTGGGCCGAACGGGCTTATGCCCCGGCCCCGGACCTGGAGGCCGAGATCAGAGGCTCCCGGCAATTCCTGGGCACCCTGGAATCCGGCGCGCCCTTAAAGAATTTTGACTTGGTGGGGGTGAGCCTCCAATACGAGCTCGGCTATACCAATCTTCTCAACCTGCTGGAATTGGGCGGCATGCCGCTGCTGGCCGCGGCCCGGGGCCCCGGCGACCCGGTGGTCATCGGCGGCGGCCCGGCCTGCTTTAATCCAGAGCCGGTGGCCCCTTTCTTTGACGCCCTGGTGTTGGGGGACGGCGAAGAAGTGGTCCTGGAGTTGGCCGACACCATCCGGGCCTGGAAAGCGGCCCGGGGCACCCGGCTGGAGCTGTGGCAGGCCCTGGAAGGATTGGCCGGCGTTTACGTTCCGGGCTTTTTTGACCTGACCTTTGACGGCGCCGGCCGTCTTCAGGAGACCACTCCCCGGGGCCGACGGGTCAGCGTCCAGAAGCGCCTGCTGGCCGATCTCGATAGCATCCCCCTGTCCCCCCGGCCCCTGGTGCCCTTCTGCCAGATTGTCCACGACCGCCTCAATGTGGAGATCGCCCGGGGCTGCAGCCGGGGGTGCCGGTATTGCCAGGCAGGCATGATTTACCGGCCCGTCCGGGAGCGGGCCCCGGCCACAGTGCGGGCCTGGGTGGCCGCGGCCTTGAGCGCCACCGGGTTTGAGGAAGTCTCCCTGCTGACCCTGAGCCCGGGGGATTACTGCGGCCTCCCCTGGCTATTGGGGGAACTCATGGACCTTCTGGCTCCCCAGCGGGTGGCCCTGTCTTTGCCCTCGCTTCGGGCCGACACCCTGACCCCGGAAATGGTCCAGCAGATCCAGCGGGTGCGCCGCACCGGTTTGACCATCGCCCCGGAGGCCGGGAGCGACCGTCTGCGCCGGGTGATCAACAAAAATCTTCCCGAAGAGAAAATCATCACCTCAGCCCAGCGCGCCTTCGGGGCCGGGTGGCGACTGCTCAAGCTCTATTTCATGATCGGCCTGCCCCTGGAGACCCCGGAAGATCTGGCCGCCATCGCCACCCTGGCCCGGCAGATTCTCAAGGCCGCGCCCCCGGGACCCCGGCCCAGGCTCAATCTCAGCCTCTCCACCTTCATACCCAAGCCCCATACCCCATTCCAGTGGGAGGGCCAGGCCCCCCTGGAAGAAAGCCGCCTGCGCCTCCACGCGGCCAAGGACCGGCTCCAGGCCAGGGACATTCAGGTGAAGTGGAATTCCGCGGCCCAGAGCTGGCTGGAAGGGATCTTTTCCCGGGGGGACCGGCGCCTGGCCCAGGTGCTCCTGGCCGCCCACCGCCGGGGCTGCCGCCTGGATGCCTGGAGCGAGCACTTGCGCCTGGAACCCTGGCGCCAGGCTTTTCAGGACGCCGGAGTGGAACCGGATTTTTATCTCCGGGAAAGGCACCCGGACGAGCCCCTCCCCTGGGACCATCTGGAGGCCGGGGTGAGCCGGGACTTCCTCGCCGGCGAGCGGGCCCGGGCCTTTGCGGCGGTGGAAACTCCCAATTGTCGGACCGGAGGCTGCTATGATTGCGGCGTCTGCGACCAGACGCAGGTGGCCCACCGGCTCCATGACAGCCCGATCAATGCCGAGGAGCCTCCCGCGCCCCGGCAATCTGGCGACGGGCAGCCGACCTGGTACCGCCTGAGCTTCGCCAAGCTGGACGAAGCCCGCTGGCTGAGCCACCTGGAACTGATCGCGGCAATCTATCGGAGCCTCCGCCGCTCCGGCCTGCCCCTTTCTTTTACCGGGGGCTACCATCCTTTGCCCCGGGTGATGTTCCACGGGGCCCTGCCGGTGGGCGTGGAAAGCCTGTGCGAAATCCTGGACGTGGAACTGGCCATACCCGATACTTCCTGTCTCATGGTGGAAACCCTGAACCGGGCCTTGCCTCGGGGACTGAGAATCCTCCATGCCGCCCGGTTGCCGGGAGGCCCCAAACCACCTCGGCCCACCCTGGCCGTTTACCAGGTGGAAAGCCCGGAACCGGTCTTTTTCCCTCAGCCGGCGGCAGACTTCCTGGCCCAGGAAGAAGTCCGGGTGATTAAACGGCGGCCGGGCAAAGAGCGGTCCGTGGATTTACGCCGGCTGGTGCAGACCCTGGAGGTCGTCGACCCGGAACACCTGCAACTGGGCCTGCGCCAGCTCGACAAGGATAACCTGAAGGTGACGGAAACCATCGCCCACATCTTCAAATTAACTGTCCCCCAAACCCAGGACCTGCAGATTTTGAAGATGAAGAGCGTTTAGGAGGAATATTGAGGGAAAGGCCGGGGGAACGCAGTTCCCCCGCCCTCCCCTCAGCTCCCCTCCCAACCCCCTTTAAGGGGTTGGGGGCGGGGGCTTGGGGAGGATTGTAAGGGGGTCTGCGACCCCTGGCCCCCTCCCCCAAACATATACCCATGACAACTCAGTTAATCATCAGTGTTTCGGAGTGGGACACCCGGGTCGCCGTGGTGGAGGAGGGGCGCCTGGCCGAATTTTATCTGGAGCGGCGCCGGGAACATGACCCTTCCGGCAACATTTATAAGGGGCGGGTGGCCAGGGTGCTGCCGGGCATGGCCGCGGCCTTCATCGATGTGGGGTTGGAGCGGCCCGGCTACCTCTACGTGGACGAGGTGGTGGAACCCTGGGAGGATTTTTATAATTTCTGGCTGAAAAACGACACCGGGGCAGAAGGGTCCCAGCCCCGGCGTCAGCCCCCGACCCCCATCGAAGACTTGCTCCACGAGGGCCAGGAAATCCTGGTCCAGGTTTACCGCCCGCCTTTGGGGAACAAGGGGGCGCGTCTCACTACGAACCTCAGTCTCGCCGGCCATTACCTGGTCTTTCTCCCCGCGGCCTCGCACGCGGGGGTTTCCCGGCGCATTGTGGATGAGGCGGAGCGGGCCAGGCTTAAAGCCCTGCTGGAGAACCTGAAGCCTGAAGAAGGGGGACTCATCGCCCGGACCGCCAGCCTGGGGCAATCCTCGGAGAAATTGGTCCAGGAACGGGATTTACTGGTCAGCCGCTGGCAGCAGATCCAGCGCAAAAAGGAGGCTGCCCCGGCCCTGCTCTATCAGGAGCCGGAAGCAGTCCGACGGGCGCTCCGGGACCTGTTCACCCCGGAAGTGGATCGGGTCGTGGTGGATGATGCCGCCACCTACCAGCAAATCAGCCAATACCTGCAATCCTGGGAACCTTTGCGGAAATACCAGGTGGAACTATATTCCCGGGCGGAACCGGTTTTTTCCCATTTCGGCCTGGAACCGGACTGGCAGAGGCTGCTGGCGCCCCGGGTCTGGCTCAAGAGCGGCGGCTATCTGCTCATCGAGACCACCGAAGCCCTGACCGCCATTGACGTCAATACCGGGCGGTTCGTGGGCCGCCGGGATCTGGAGGAAACCATCCTCAAAACCAACCTGGAGGCCGCCCGGGAGGTGGCCCGGCAATTGCGGCTTCGCAACCTCGGCGGTCTCATCGTCATCGATTTCATCGACCAGGAAGAAGCCGGCAATCGGGACCTGGTCTATCAGACCTTGCTCGACGCCCTCAAGCCTGACCGGGCTAAAACCACGGTGCTGCCCATCTCCCCCCTGGGACTGGTGGAAATGACCCGGCAGCGGCTCAGGGACAGCCTGGCCCAACTGGTCACCGAACCCTGCACCGGCTGCCTCGGGCGAGGCTCCGTCCTCACGCCCCTGACCCTGGCCCACGACCTGCTGCGGCAACTGGCCTCAGAAGCCCGGGAATTCCCCGGCAGCTGCCTCCAGGTAAAGGCCCACCCCGAGGTGCTTGCCCTGGTCAGCCAGGAAGGGGAAGAGTTCTTCAGCCGCCTGACCCAAGAACACCAGGTGGAAATTGAGCTTACCGGCCAACCCGGCCTGCCCCGAGATTTCTTTGAAATCACCCGGGAGTTGGGGTAAAGTGGTTTAGAGAAGCTGGTGGGGGAGGGCCAGGGAGTTCAGCTTCCCGGCCCTTCCTCCACCACCAAATCACAAGGCTTCGTTATGGCTTTTGCACCCATCATTTTAGGCACCGCGGGGCACATTGATCACGGCAAAAGCGCCATGATCAAGGCGCTGACGGGGATTGACCCGGACCGGTTGAAGGAGGAGAAGCTCCGGGGCATCACCATTGAGTTGGGGTTTGCCTATCTCACCCTGCCCAGCGGCCAGCGCCTGGGCATTGTGGACGTGCCGGGCCACGAGCGGTTTGTGCGCCACATGGTGGCCGGGGCCAGCGGCATGGACCTGGTGGCCCTGGTCATTGCCGCGGACGAGGGGGTCATGCCCCAGACCCGGGAGCACCTGGAGATCTGCCAACTCCTCAAGGTCAAGCAGGGTCTGGTGGTCCTCACCAAAATAGACCTGGTGGAGGAGGACTGGCTGGAACTGGTGGAAGAGGAAGTCCGGGAAGCCCTCAAGGGGACCTTCCTGGAGGGGGCGCCCATCGCCCGGTTTTCCGCGGTCACCGGGGAGGGGAAAGACCGGTTGCTCGCGACCCTGGCGGAGCTGGCGGCGCGCGTGCCGCCCAAACCCACCACCGGCATCTTCCGCCTCCCCATCGACCGGGTTTTCACCATCAAGGGGTTCGGCACCGTGGTCACCGGCACCGCCATCTCCGGAAACCTGAAGGTGGGGGAGGCCGCCATGGTTTATCCCCCGGGCTACAAGGCCCGGGTGCGAAGCCTCCAGGTGCACGGGGCTTCGGTGGAGGAGGTGCCGGCCGGCAGCCGGGCCGCCATCAACCTCCAGGGTCTGGAGAAAGAGGAGCTGGACCGGGGCATGGTGGTAGCCACTCCGGGGTCCCTGCTCCCCAGCCACCGCCTAGACGCCTATCTGAATGTACTCCCCAGCGCCCCCCGGCCCCTGAAGCACCGGCACGCGGTGCGCCTGCATACCGGCACCAACGAAACCCTGGCCGTGCCCTTGCTCCTGGACGCGGACGAGATTGCCCCCGGGGGCTCCGGCTTCGTCCAGTTCATCCTGAGGGACCCGGTAGCCCTTAAACCAGGGGACCGCCTGGTGATCCGCAACCTCTCCCCGGCCATCACCTGGGGGGGCGGTGAGATTCTGCATGCCAACCCGCCGAAACACAAACGCCGGCAGGCCCAGGTGCTGGCGGGGCTGGAGATCCTGGCGGGAGGCTCCGCGGATGACCAGTTGCGCTTCTACCTGGAAGAGGCCGGGCCGGCGGGGCGCTCCTTTGAGGAACTGGCCGCCCTGCTTCCCTGGGACCCGCCGGATTTGCAGAAAAGGCTGAAATCCCTGGCCGCCCAGGGTGAGATTTTTCTGTATGACCCGGAAAATCACCGCTACCTCCTGGCCGCCACCGCCAAAGATCTTGAGGCGCAGATTAAGGAGCGCCTGGGGGACTACCACCGGCGCCATCCTCTCAAACCCGGGCTTTCCAAGGAGGAGCTGCGGCGGAGCCTCCCCCCCCAGGTGGAAGTGCGCTTGTTTAATTTCCTGCTGAACCGCCTGACCCAGCAAAAACAGATCGCCGTGGAAAAAGACCTGGTGCGCCTGGCCAGCCACAAGATCCAGCTCGCCGGGGCCCAGGAGGACCAGACCCGGCGCCTGGAAGACCTGTACCGCCGGGGCCGCCTCTCGCCCCCTACCTTAAAGGAAGCCGCCGCCGCTCTCGATGCGCCGTTGGGCACGGCGAGCCAACTCCTCACCGTCCTGGTGAACCAGGGGAAACTCGTGAAGGTGAAGGAAGACCTTTACTTTCACGCCGACGCCATCGCCCAGATCAAGGCGGACCTGGTGGAGTTCTTCAAGAAAAATAAAGAAATCACCGTGCCGCAATTCAAAGACCTGACCCAGACCAGCCGCAAATTCACCATCCCGCTGCTGGAATACTTCGACACCAACCGGGT